>Ga0247825_10002836_pt1 | contig 11426 bp, 7 predicted proteins | sample 13C_Vanillin_Day_FD_194413 | JGI IMG/M metagenome (GOLD analysis project Ga0247825, IMG submission 194413) | Soil microbial communities from agricultural site in Penn Yan, New York, United States - 13C_Vanillin_Day48 | ecosystem: Environmental > Terrestrial > Soil > Agricultural land | place... | reverse complement strand
GTCCGGCACCAGCTTGTGGAAGAAGGGTTGCTTGCGGCCCAGCTTGTAGCCGTGGCGGATGCCACGGCGGATGATGCGGCGCTGCACGTAGCCGCGGCCTTCGTTGCTGGGGATCACGCCGTCGCTCACCAGGAAGGCGGTGGCGCGGATGTGGTCCGCGATCACGCGCAGCGACGGGTTCTCCAGGTCCTGGATGCCGGTCTCGCGCGCCGCCGCCTTGATCAGCGTGTCGAACAGGTCGATCTCGTAGTTGCTGTGCACGTGCTGCAGCACGGCGGCCAGGCGCTCCAGGCCCATGCCGGTGTCCACGCAGGGCGCGGGCAGCGGCTTGACGCTGCCGTCCGGCTGCATGTCGAACTGCATGAACACGTGGTTCCAGATCTCGATGTAGCGGTCGCCGTCCTCGTCGGGCGATCCGGGCGGGCCGCCCGCGATGCCGGGGCCGTGGTCGTAGAAGATCTCCGAGCAGGGGCCGCAGGGGCCGGTGTCGGCCATCATCCAGAAGTTGTCGGAGGCGTAGCGCGCGCCCTTGTTGTCGCCGATGCGCACCACGCGCTCGGCGGGCAGGCCGATCTCCTTCGTCCAGATGTCGTAGGCCTCGTCGTCCTCCGCGTACACCGTGGCCCACAGGCGTTCCTTGGGCAGCTTGTAGACCTCGGTCAAGAGCTCCCAGCCCCACTTGAGCGAGTCGCGCTTGAAGTAGTCGCCGAAGCTCCAGTTGCCCAGCATCTCGAAGAACGTGTGGTGCCGCGCCGTGTAGCCCACGTTCTCCAGGTCGTTGTGCTTGCCGCCGGCGCGCAGGCAGGCCTGCACGGAAGCCGCGCGCACGTACGGGCGCTTGTCGGTGCCGAGGAACACGTCCTTGAACTGCACCATGCCCGAGTTGGTGAACATCAGGGTCGGATCGTTGCCCGGCACGAGCGGGCTGGACTCGACCACCGTGTGGCCCTTGCTGGCGAAGAAGTCCAGGAAGGTCTTGCGGATGTCGGCGACGGTGGCGGGCGGCTTCTGGGTCATGGTGCGGGGCCGGCGAAAAAGGCGCGGCGAAAGGCTGGATGCCGCTGTGTGGAGGGTGCGCGCGGCGAAGCCGTCGATTATAGGTTTGACCCCCTTGCAGCCCGGCCGTGCCGCCTGCAAGCCACCACGCGGGCGAGCACAATCGGCGCTCCTTCCGGAGACCACGATGGACATGAAGACCTCGCCGCTGGCGCAGCTCAACGATCCCACCCTTCTCAAGACCGACGCCCTGGTCAACGGCCAGTGGGTCAAGGGCGCCGCCCGCTTCGACGTGAACGACCCGGCCACCGGTGCCAAACTGGCCGACGTGGCCAACCTCGGCGCCGCCGACGCCGAGAAGGCCATCGCCGCGGCCGAGGCCGCCTGGCCCGCCTGGCGCGGCCAGACCGCCAAGGAACGCGGCATCCTGCTGCGCAAGTGGTTCGACCTCTTGATGGCGAACCAGGAAGACCTGGCCCGGCTGATGACCGCCGAGAACGGCAAGCCGATCACCGAGTCGCGCGGCGAGGTGGCCTACGGCGCCAGCTTCGTCGAGTGGTTCGCGGAGGAAGCCAAGCGCGTCAACGGCGAGACGCTCCCGCCCTTCGACAACAACCGCCGCCTGATGGTGATCCGCCAGCCGATCGGCGTGTGCGCCGCCATCACGCCCTGGAACTTCCCGCTGGCCATGATCACCCGCAAGGTCGCGCCGGCGCTGGCCGCGGGCTGCCCGGTGGTGATCAAGCCGGCCGAGCTGACGCCGCTGACCGCGCTGGCCGCCGCCGAGCTGGCGATCCGCGCCGGCATCCCGGCCGGCGTGCTCAACGTGCTCACCGCCGACGGCGCCAACAGCATCGCCGTGGGCAAGGTCTTCTGCGCCAGCGACACCGTGCGCCACATCAGCTTCACCGGCTCGACCGAGGTCGGCCGCATCCTGATGGCCCAGAGCGCGCCCACGATCAAGAAGCTGAGCCTGGAGCTGGGCGGCAACGCGCCCTTCATCGTGTTCGACGACGCCGACGTCGACTCGGCCGTGGAAGGCGCCATCGCCAGCAAGTACCGCAACGCCGGCCAGACCTGCGTCTGCGCCAACCGCATCTACGTGCAGGAGGGCGTGTACGACCGCTTCGTCGAGAAGTTCGCCGCCAAGGTCAAGGCGTTCAAGGTCGGCAACGGCTTCGAGGAAGGCGTGGTGCAGGGCCCGCTGATCGAGCCGGCCGCGCTGGACAAGGTGCAGCGCCACGTCGAGGACGCGCAGAAGAAAGGCGGCAAGGTCGTCGTGGGCGGCTCGCGGCTGCAGGGCCAGTTCTTCCAGCCGACCGTGATCGCCGACGCGACGGGCGACATGCTCTGCGCGAAGGAAGAGACGTTCGGGCCACTGGCGCCGATCTTCAGGTTCAAGACCGAGCAGGAAGCCGTGCAGGCGGCCAACAACACCGAGTTCGGCCTGGCCAGCTACTTCTACAGCCGCGACGTCGGCCGGATATTCCGCGTCAGCGAAGCTCTGGAGTACGGCATGGTCGGCATCAACGTCGGCATCATCGCCACCGAACACGTGCCGTTCGGCGGCGTCAAGCAGTCGGGACTGGGGCGCGAGGGCTCGCACCACGGGATGGACGAGTACCTGGAGATCAAGTACCTCTGCCTGGGCGACGTGCTGAAGTAGGGCCGCGAGGGCAGCAAGAAACGGCTGGGGCTGCGAAGCCTCAGCCGTTTTCGCTTGTGAAGCGCCCTCCTACATCACGCGCTGACCTGCGCCGACGATGGCTCTTTCGGGCCAGGCAGACAGTCGTGCGCATCGTCCACTCGACTCACCCGGAGCGCCCCATGCCCACAGCCATCTCTGACTGGAGCGCCGCGATGATGACATCGCTGGCAGCCGCCATGGCCATGTTCCTCTCGGCCATTCCCAAGATCATCGGCTTCGCCGTCATCCTCATCGTCGGCTGGCTGCTCGCCTCGCTGGTGGAAAAGGGCGTGGCCGCGGTGCTGCGCGCCGTGCGCTTCAATGACCTCGCCGCCAAGTCGGGCCTCGCGGGCTTCGTCAACAAGATGAACGCCGGCGGCGCTTCGATGGCGACGACGCACGGCTCGCACCACCGCGCCGGCGCCCTCGATCCGGCCGGGATGATCGGCCTCGTCGCCAAGTGGTTCGTCCGCCTGATCGCGGCCGTGGTGGCCTTCGACGCGCTGGGCCTGCCAGCGGTCTCCGAAGTGCTGCGCGACCTGTTGCTGTGGCTGCCGAACGTGGTCGTCGCGCTGGTGGTGCTGGTGATCGGCGGCCTGGCCGCGCGTGCGCTGAGCAACCTGGTGCGCGGCGCCGCCACCGAAGCGGACCTGTCCAACGCCAACCTGCTGGCCAAGATCGCCTCGGCGCTGGTCTGGGCCTTCGCCATCGTGGTGGCGGTGAACCAGATCGGCATCGCGACCGAGCTGGTGAACACGCTGTTCATGGCCTTCGTGGGCGCCATCGCGCTCGGCCTCGGCCTGGCGTTCGGCCTGGGAGGCCGCGAAACGGCCGGCCGCATCCTGAGCAAGTGGTACGACCGCGCCCAGGAGAAGGGCCCGCAACTCGCGCACGCGGCGCAGGTCGGCAGCGAGATGGCGCGTGAACAGGCTTCCGGCCTGTCGAGCAGCTACCAGGGCGGCAACGTCGGCGGCGGCTATCAGGGCGGCGGTTCGCAAGGCGGTGGCGGCTATCCCGGCCCCGGCGGCGGTTCGACCGGCGGCTCCTCGAGCGGTGGCAGCCGCGCGGCCGGCGGGACGGGCACCGGCGGCGGCTCGCAGGAGCGCGACCAGATGTACCCGACGCCCTCGGCGCCGCGGCATCGCAGCGAAGGCAACTGAGCACGCGCTCGGCCTCCCTTGGACACGGCGCCTTTCGGGCGCCGTTTCTTCTTCCAGGTTCAGGGACAGGAAGGTTGGCGTAAGCATGCGAACGCACACTGAAGAGCTGACGCGCAGTACCCCTCCCATGGATTTGTCCGAGCCGAACTTCCAGCGGCTGATCGACCTGATCTACGACGCCGTGGAGCATCCGCAGAACTGGCGGCGCTTCTACGAGCACCTGCAGCGGTCCATCGGCGTGAAGTCGGTGCACATGCTGGCCATCGACAAGCGCAACGGAACGCTCTCGTACAGCGACGGCGCCAACCTGCCGGTGCAGGGCGAGCTGGCCTACATGCGCCACTACCGCACGCTCGACCCGCGCCTGCCCGTCATCCTGCAGCGCGATTGCGGCGACTGGACCCACTGCCACGAGATCCTCGACGAGTCGGTGGTGGCGAGCCATCCGTTCTACCAGGAGTTCCTGATCCCTTACGACCGGCGCTACATGAGCGCCACCAAGCTCGTGGAAACGCCCGAGGCCACCATCGTGCTGGCCACCCTCAGCAGCGCGACCACCGGTCCGCTCGCGACCGAGGGCGTCGCCTTCCTCGACCGCCTGCTGCCGCACCTGCAGCGGGCCTGCCGCATCGGCCTCCAGAACTTCGTGTATTCCAGCCAGGCGCTGGTGGGGCACATGCTGGTGAACAAGCTGCGCCAGCCGGTGATCCTGATGACGTCGGACGGCCACGTGATGCACAGCAACGAGGCCGCGCACGAACTGCTCCGGTCCACACGCCTCGTCGCGGTGGAAGAAGGCCGGCTGCAGATGGCGCCGTTCCACCTGCAGCAGCTGCTCAAGGGCTGCGCGGAACTGGAGCAGGCGCACAAGACCGCGCAGGCGGCGGCGGACGAGGAGTCGGCGGCATCGCACCAGCCGGAAGGCTCGCAGTTCCGATCGCTGCGAATCACCGGCGGCTCGCGCCGCAACGACGACGCGCTGTATGCGTTCTACAGCCTGCTCTCGCCCGGCAGCGTGATGGGCACCTTCGGCCTGCGGCCGGTGGTGATGCTCCTCTTCTATCACCCGACCTCGGCGCCCACGGTGGATTCCGGGCTGCTGTACGCGGTGTTCGGCCTCACGCCCGCCGAATGCCGCATCGCGACGCTGCTGGCCGAAGGCCTTTCGCTCAAGCAGATCGCGGATGCGCAGGGCACGCAGCACGAGACCGTGCGCAAGCAGCTGCGCGCCATCTACCAGAAGACCTCGACCAACCGGCAGCCCGAACTCGTGCGGCTGCTGCTGCACCTGCCGCAGACCAGCGTGCACGACTGACCCGCGCGCGGCCCTAACCCGTATGGGGGATGGGCGCGGCGCGCGCTTTTGACGATCCTTGCGCCCCGGCGACACGTTCAGTTACGCCAATCAACCTTCCGCGATTGCGGTGAGGCGAAACGACTAACGCAAGGATCGACATGAAGTTGAAAGCTCTAGGTTTGACGGCGCTGGCCGTCGCGGCGGCGGCCCTGGTGGCCGCGTGCGGTGGTGGCGGTGGCGACGGCGCCGCCGCCGCGCAATCCGACGTGCAACTGTCCGGCGTGGCCGCCACCGGCCTGGCGCTGGCCAGCGCTCCGGTGGAAGTGAAGTGCGCCTCCGGCACCGGCACCGTGACGACCGACGCCGCGGGCACCTACACCGTCACGGTGGCCAACGGCGCCCTGCCCTGCATCGTGAAGGTGACCGGCACCGCGGCCGACGGTACGACCGTCACGCTGCACTCGCTGGCCCAGGGCACCGGCAGCACCGCCGTCGCCAACGTCACGCCGCTGACCGAGATGATCCTGGCGCGCGCCGTGGGCACGCTGCCGGCCGACCTGTTCGCCAACTTCGGCACCGGCACCGCCGTCACCGCCGAAGCGGTCGCGCACGCCAGCACCGACATCCTGACCGCGCTCGGCACGGCCGCGAACGTGGACCTGAGCGGCATCGACCCGTTCAAGACCAGCCTGGTGGCCGCGACCACCGCCAACCCCACCTGCGGCAACGACTACGACAAGCTGCTGGACCAGCTGGGCACCGTGGTGAGCGCCGCGACCCTGCCGCAGGTGGTGAGCCAGATCGCCAGCACCACGGGCAGCGGCGCGCCGACGACGCTGAACGAAGTGGTGGCCAACGTTTCGAAGGGCACGCTGGCTGGCTGCGCGCAGGCGCTGAGCGGCAAGTACCGCATCGTCGACTACGTGGGCGCTTCGGACGTCGTGGACATCGACTTCAAGGCCGGCCTGGTCAACGGCTCGATCCCCATCTCGCCCTCCAGCCAGGCCTGCGAATTCGACGTGATGGGCACCGTCCCGACCACCGTGGTGATCGGCCCGGCCGGCGCCGGCGTCACGCGCGACACGGAGCGCGCGGGCTTCATCTTCCCGGTGCAGTCGCACAACCTCGCCTCGGTGACGGGCAAGTGGGAGTTCCTGGAGAGCGGCGTCGAGGAGGCCTCGTTCAACAACACCGCGCGCCACTGGATCGGCGAGATGACCATCGCCGCGGACGGCAAGATCGGCGTGTGCGACTACAACGTGATGCAGAACGACTTCAGCGCCGGCTGCCTGCCCGACACGGACGAGGCCGCGACGATCGCGGCGCAGGCCGACGGCACCTTCAAGCTGCAGTACGGCGACGCCGCCACCAGCGTCTACGGCTTCCGCGCTCCCAGCGGCGAGCTGACGCTGTTCGGCACCAACAACCCGACCGGCAGCCTCGAACCCGAAGTGCTGAAGACGAACTTCGTGCTCACGCGTGCGCAGGCTCCCAAGCCCGCGGCCGTCGGCAGCATCTCGAAGTACTGGGACGTCGTGCAGTCGGTCACCGTCAATTCCTCCGGCGCAACCGTCCTCGACTCCGACGGGCAGATCATCTTCTCCGCGTCGGCCCCGGCCCGCAACCAGACCGTCGTGACGGCCACCACCGAAACGTCGGTCACGCGCAAGCTGACCAGCAGCGGCAGCGACAACGGCCGAGTGGACACGCTGACGTTCGACAGCCCGATCCAGGGCATGCGCTCGCGGCCGCAAGGCGTGGACACGAGCACGGGCACCAGCATCCCGTACAGCGCCGTGTTCATCCGCGCGCTCCCGGGCGCCGGCATCTCGGTTGCCCTGGACAACCGCACCAACGCGCACTTCATGTCGTACACCGTGGCCCGTCCGTAAGACGCGCCAACGCTGAGACAGGCCCCGCTTCGGCGGGGCTTTTTCTTTCCGCGCGCCGCGCAACGCAAGGCACGACTGCTCCCGCATGCTGTGCGAGCGTCCTCCTACACCGCACCGCAGCAATCGGCGCTAGCTTGTCCTTCAAAGCGCTGGAGGACGCCGCGATCACCGCCGCGAACCAACGCGGCAGTACCTCATGAAGATCGCACAAGTCGCCCCCCTTTACGAAAGCGTCCCGCCTCGCGCCTATGGCGGCACGGAGCGGGTGGTCCACTACCTCACGGAGGCGTTGATCGATCTCGGCCACGACGTCACGCTGTTCGCCAGCGGCGACTCGCACACGCGGGCGCGGCTGGTGCCGGTGGTCGACCGCGCGCTGCGGCTGCACCCCGGCAAGCCCGACCCGGTGATCTGGCACACGCTCATGGTCGACCGGGTGGCCGAGCTCAGCCCGAACTTCGACGTCATCCATTTCCACATCGACGCGATGCACCTGCCGATCGCGGTGCGCTGCCCGACACCGAGCCTGACCACGCTGCACGGCCGGCTCGACTGGCCCGACACGCAGCCGCTGTTCAGGCACTTCCGCCAGCACCCGCTGGTGTCGATCTCGCGGGCGCAGCGCGCGCCCCTGCCCTGGGCCAACTGGCTCGCGACGGTCCACCACGGGCTGCCGCTGGACCTGTACGACTTCCAGCCGCATCCGAAGGACTACTTCGCCTTCGTCGGCCGCATCTCGCCCGAGAAGCGCTGCGACCGCGCCATCGAGATCGCGCTGGCCTGCGACACGCCGCTGCACATCGCGGCCAAGGTGGACAACGTCGACCGCCGCTACTGGGACGAGCACATCGAGCCCATGCTCGACCATCCGCTCATCACCTTCGTCGGCGAGATCGGCGACCGGCAGAAGAACGCCTTCATCGGCAACGCCCGCGCGCTGATCACGCCGATCGACTGGCCCGAGCCGTTCGGCCTGGTCATCATCGAGGCGCTGGCGTGCGGCACGCCCGTCATCGCCTACGGCCACGGCTCCGTGCCCGAGCTGCTCGAGCACGGCGTGACGGGCTTCATCGTCGGCAACCAGGAAGAGGCGATCGCGGCCGCGCGCCGCGTGCACCAGATCGACCGGCGAGTCTGCCGCGAGCAGTTCGAGCGGCGCTTCGCCGCGCCGGTGATGGCCTCCACCTATGCCGCGCTGTACCGCGGCCTCATCCACGAGCAGCGCATCGCGGCCTGAGCCCGGCAAGCACGCAAGCAAGCAGAAGAGGAGCCCGCTGATGGCGGAACGCAAGATCCAGATCGACGATCGCTGGTACGTGCTGGCGACCTTCGCGCGGCCGGAGGAACAGCCGCAGACGCTCAAGAGCGACCACACCTTCGCGATGTTCGACCGCTCCGGCGACATCTCGGTGCTGGCGCCGGGCCAGGAAGGCCTGTACCACGACGACACGCGGTTCCTGTCCTACCAGGAGCTCACGATCAACGGCGCCCGGCCGCTGTACCTGGGCTCCTCGGTGCAGGAGGCCAACAGCCTGCTGGCCATCGACCTGATGAACCCCGACCTCACCGAGCGCGGCGAGGTCGTGCTGCCCAAGGGCGAGCTGCACCTGTTCCGCGCCAAGCTGCTGTGGCAGGGCGCCTGCTACGAGCACCTGCGCGTCAACCACCACGGCACGCGGCCGCTGCAGGTGCGCATCGAGATGGCTTTCGATGCCGACTTCGTCGACCTGTTCGAGGTGCGCGGAATGGAACGCAAGCGCCGCGGCGAGCGGCTGGCGCCGCACGTGGAACCGGCCGAGATCGTGCTGCCCTACCACGGCCTGGACGCCACCCAGCGCCGCACGCGCATCCGCTTCGACCCACCGCCGCAGGCCATGGAGCCGCACCGCGTGCGCTACGACGTGCGGCTGGCGCCGGGCGAGGAGCGCCACTTCTACTTCACCATCGCGTGCGAGCGCGAAGGGGCACCGGCGCCGCAGATGATCGGCTACCTGGACGCCTTCCACGCCAACAACGCGTCGCGCAAGCAGGTCAGCCTCACCGCCTGCCAGGTGCGGTCGTCCAACCCGCTGGTCAACCTGTGGCTGGACCGCTCGGTGTCCGACCTGGCCATGCTCACCACGCAGCTGCCCACCGGGCCTTATCCGTTCGCGGGCGTGCCCTGGTACTCCACCACCTTCGGGCGCGACGGCATCCTCACCGCGATGGAGTACCTGTGGATCGACCCCACGCCCGCGCGCGGCGTGCTGGAGTTCCTGGCCGAGACGCAGGCCACCGGTTTCGACGCGCCGCGCGACGCCGAGCCCGGCAAGATCCTGCACGAGGCGCGCTCCAGCGAAATGGCGCGCACGCGCGAGATCCCGTTCGGCCGCTACTACGGCACGGTGGACGCCACGCCGCTGTTCCTGGTGCTGGCGGGCGCGTACTGGCGCCGCACGGGCGACACCGCCACCGTCAAGCGGCTGTGGCCCCACCTCATGGCGGCCCTGAAGTGGATCGACACCCACGGCGACCCCGACCACGACGGCTTCGTCGAGTACGCGCGCAAGAGCGCCGACGGGCTCACGCAGCAGGGCTGGAAGGACTCGCAGGATTCGGTGTTCCACCGCGACGGCCACCTGGCCGACGCGCCCATCGCGTTGTGCGAGGTGCAGGGCTACGTCTACCAGGGCAAGCTGGCGCTGGCGGACATGGCGCGGGCCTTCGGCGAGACCGAGCTGGCGGATCGCCTGAACCAGGACGCGCAGGACCTGCAGGTGCGGTTCCAGTCGGCCTTCTGGTCGGAGAAGCTGGGCACCTACGCGCTGGCGCTGGACGGCGCCAAGCGGCGCTGCGAGGTCCTGGCTTCGAACGTCGGCCATTGCCTGTGGAGCGGCATCGCGGCCGACAACCACGCGCAGCGCATCGCCGACGTGCTGCTCGGCCCCGCGTTCTTCAGCGGCTGGGGCGTGCGCACCATCGCCGAGGGCGAGCCTCGCTACAACCCGATGTCGTACCACAACGGTTCGATCTGGCCGCACGACAACGCCATCGCGGCCATGGGCCTGGCGCGCTACGGCCGTACCGAGGAAGCGATGCGCCTGATGGCCGCGATGTTCGAGTCCAGCCTGCACTTCGACCTGCACCGGCTGCCCGAGCTGTTCTGCGGTTTCCCGCGCCGGCACGACGCCGGTCCCACGCTGTACCCGGTGGCCTGCGCGCCGCAGGCCTGGGCCGCGGCCGCGCCGTTCGCGGTGCTGCAGGCCTGCCTGGGGCTGGAGGTGGACGGCGCGAACAAGGACGTCTCGCTTCGCGCGCCGCGCCTGCCGGACTTCATCGACTGGTTGCGCATCGAGCGGCTGGGCCTGCCCGGGGCCGGCTGCGACCTGCTGCTCACGCGCCACGAACGCAGCGTGGGCGTGGAGGTGCTGCGCAAGGACCCGGGCGTGACCGTCAAGGTCGTGGCCTAGGAAAGGAGCCCCGGATGAACAAGCCCATGAACGGCATCGCCCTCGCAAGCGTCGCCGCCGCGATCGTTCTCGCCGCCTGCGGCAAGGGCGAGTCGCCGACCTCGCCGCCGACGCCGAGCACCAGCTCGGGATCGAGCGCGACGACCCCGCCGCCTTCGTCGAGCTCGAGCACCTCGCCCGCGCCGGGCGCGGCCGCATCGGCGTCGCCCTCGCCCACCGCGGCGGCATCGGCCTCGCCTTCGGGCAACGCGGCGGCCGCGGCCGCGGGGCCGGGCGCTTCCGCGTCGGCCCCGGGCGCCGCCGTCACGACCGCGTCCGCCGGCGGGGGCGAGGACACCTACAACAAGACCTGCATGGCCTGCCACGGCACCGGCGCCGCGGGCGCGCCCAAGATCGGCGACAAGGCCGACTGGGGACCGCGCGTGGCGCAAGGCAAGCCGACGCTGTACGACCACGCGATCAAGGGATTCACCGGGCAGAAGGGTGCGATGCCGCCGAAGGGCGGGGCCGCGCAGCTGTCCGACGATGACGTGAAGGCGGCGGTCGACTACATGGTGTCGAAGGCGAGCTGAACCGCTGGCGCGAAGGGCCATTGCCCCGCCCTTCGCCGCGGTTTCTACCCCTCCCCCGCCTCGCGCCCGCCGGCGGCGGACACGGAAGCGTCCAACGCGGACATGGCTTCCTCCATCGACGCCAGCAACTGCACGCCTTCGGGTGCCGCCAGCCGGCGCACCGCCGCGCCGCAGGCCCACAGGCGGACCGGGTCCGGCAAGGAATCCCGCAATTGGCGCAGCAGTTCAGGTATGCGGCGCGCCGAAAAGCCTGACGAGAAGGACAGCGCCACGACATCGACGCCGTAAGCATCCGCTGCCCGCGCGATGTCCATCAGTGGCACCTGCGTGCCCAGATTGACGCAGCGCGCACCGCGCAGGGACAGCATCGCCT
>Ga0247825_10002835_pt1 | contig 11428 bp, 13 predicted proteins | sample 13C_Vanillin_Day_FD_194413 | JGI IMG/M metagenome (GOLD analysis project Ga0247825, IMG submission 194413) | Soil microbial communities from agricultural site in Penn Yan, New York, United States - 13C_Vanillin_Day48 | ecosystem: Environmental > Terrestrial > Soil > Agricultural land | place... | reverse complement strand
CAGGGCCCTGGAGGCCGGAAAGCCCGAGGCCCTGGCGCGACTCTGGTTTTCAGCTATTGCCGACGGCGGCACGCTGGAGCTGGGCGGGTCGGTGGGGGTGGGAGAGCCGGACCTGGAGACGGTGCTGGCGCTCACGAAGCGGCGCTACAGGGCTGAAGCGTGGTTCATCCGGCTGGAGCGGGACGAGGCCGTGGCCACCGAGCACTGGCGTCTGGAGGGCGATCTCCCCTCCCGGCCGGTAGATCGAATGGGCGCGCGCCAGCTGAACCTCTTGCGTCGTGGGGAGGAATTCTTGTTTTCGGTTGCCCTCAGGTAGGCTAACGGTCTTGATCGCCGACTTTGGCGAGGTAGGGACATGGACGAGGCCCTCAAGCAGCTCCTCACCCTCGGGCGGGGCTATTTCGACAAGAAGCAGTACGCGCAGGCCGAGCCGTACCTGGCGCAGGTTGTCGAGCACAACCAGTCGTTTGCCGACGTCTACAACATGCTCGGCATCGTCTATCACGACCAGGGCCAGTTCGCCCGGGCCCAGCGGGCGTTCGAGTCAGCGCTCCGCATCAACCCGGCCTACACCGAGGCCGCCCTCAACCTGGCCGTCATCTACAACGACATGGGCAAGTACACCGAGGCCAAGGAGGTCTACCAGCACGCCCTGGCCCGGCAGAAGAACGCCCCCGGCGAGATGGACCCCTTCGTCAAGGGGAAGATCGCCAACATGTACGCGGACATTGGCAACGTCTTCGCCTCCAACGCGGAGTGGGACAAGGCTATCGGGGAGTACGAGCGGGCGCTGTCGCTCTGCCCCCACTTCGTGGACATCCGCATCAAGCTGGGGGATGCCTTGCGCGACGCTGGCCGCCACCAGGAAGCCCTCCAGCAGTTCGAGCAGGCCATCCAGCAGAACGGGGCCTTCATGCCGGGTCGCATCCATTACGGAATCGCGCTTTACTCGGCCGGCCGGCGGGCGGAGGCGGTGAAGGTGTGGGAGGACGTGCTGGCGCGCGATCCGGAGAACAAGAGCGCGCGGATGTATCTCAATCTGGTGAAGGAGCCGGCGGGGAAGGCCGAACAGGCAGGCTGATATTCATGGAAACCCTCTTCATCGAGGTCTCGGTACCGTGAGCACTCCGAGCGGGTTGAAGAACTACGCCTTGAAGTTCATCTCTGGGAAGTACCAGGGAGGCGAGTTCCCGCTGAAGGCGGACAAGCAGATCGTCATCGGCCGGTCCAGCGAGCTGGACATGGTGCTGGTGGAGGACATGGTCTCGCGCAAGCACGCGAAGATCATGATCGCCAGCGGGGCCATCACCATCGAGGATCTCGGCTCGACCAACGGCACCTTCGTCAACGGCGAGAAGGTGAAGCAGGCGCGTCTCAAGGAGGGCGATCGCATCCTCATCGGCACCTCCATCCTCAAGCTGATCCAGCAGGGGGCCGACGCCGGCAACGTGGACGAGAACGTCGTCAAGCAGAAGCTGGAGGAGGCCGCGGCGGCGCAGGCGGCCAAGTCCACGAAGACGTCCTCCATGACAGGGAAGATCGAGGAGATCCCCCTGCCGGATCTGTTGCAGCTGTTCCACACGTCCAAGAAGAACGGCGTGCTGGTCATCACCGGCGAGCGCGAGGCGAAGATCTACCTGCGCCAGGGCCGCGTGTACTACGCCGTCATCGACGAGAACCACAACCTGGGGCCGCAGAAGAGCTTCAACCGCATCATCACCTGGGAGCAAGGCGACTTCGAGCTGCGCGCGGCGGACAACCAGGAGTTCATGGTCGAGCTGGACTCCTCCACCGAGGCGCTGCTGATGGACGCGCTGCGCCTGCTGGACGAGTTCAAGCGCATCCAGCACCAGCTGCCGGACATGAACGCGCCCATGCGGCTGGCTCAGCCCATGACGGCGCCGCTCCGGGAGCTGACGCCCGAGCTGCTGGATGTGCTGCAGCTGATTCACAACTTCGGCTCGATGGGCGGGGTGCTGGATCACTCGGATCAGGACGACGTGCTGACCGCCGAGGCGGTGATGCAGCTGGTGAAGCGCGAATACGTTGTCTCGGGGTGAGGACATGAAAGAGCAGCCACCACTGAAGCGGCTGACGGAACTGAGTCACTGCGCGGGCTGAGCCGCCAAGCTCCGGCCCGCGGACCTGGCGCAGGTCCTGCGCCGCCTCAAGACTTCGAAGTCACCGCAGGCGTTGGTGGGGTTCGCCACCAACGACGATGCGGCCGTGTATCGTCTGTCGCCCGGCCTGGCCGTGGTGGAGACGGTGGACTTCTTCCCGCCGGTGGTGGACGACCCGTTCCAGTTCGGGGCCATCGCCGCGGCGAACGCGCTCTCGGACATCTACGCCATGGGGGCGCGGCCGCTGTTCGCCCTCAACCTGGTGGGTTTCCCGAAGGAGCTGCCGCTCACCCTCCTCGAGAAGATCCTCGCCGGCGGGCAGGCGAAGGCGGACGAGGCGGGCATCCCCATCCTGGGCGGCCACAGCGTGCAGGACCCCGAGCCCAAGTACGGCATGGCCGTCACCGGCGTGGTGCACCCGAAGAAGGTGTTGACCAACGCGGGCGCGAAGCCGGGGGATGTGCTCATCCTCACCAAGCCGCTGGGCTCGGGCATCGCCACCACCGCCATCAAGCGGGGCGTGGCCTCCAAGGCGCTGATGAAGCGCGTGGTGGCCGTCATGTCCGCGCTCAACCGGGCCTCGGGCGAGGTGTTCGCCTCGGGGAAGTTCAAGGTGAACGCGCTCACGGACGTGACGGGCTTCGGCCTGCTGGGGCACCTGCTGGAGATGATGAAGGGGGCCAAGGCGAAGGCGCTGCTGTCGCTGGAGCGCATCCCCATCATCCAGGAGGTGCCGGCGCTCGCGGCGCAGGGCGTGGTGCCCGGTGGCACCAAGGCCAACCTCACCCACGTGAGCAAGAGCGTGCGCTTCCCGGAGGGGCTCCCCGACGACATCCGCTGGGTGCTCGCGGACGCGCAGACCAACGGGGGGCTGCTGGCCTCCGTTCCGGCTCGGGACGCGCGCAAGGCGCTCATCGCGCTGGAGAAGGCGGGCGTGGACGCCGCCCTCATCGGTGAGGTGGCTCGGGGCCGCCCGGGCATTGATGTCGTGGGCTGAAGGAGCGGGTGGGATTCACCCTGGAGGCCGGGCTTCGATAGCATCAGCCTTGGCATGACGCTCCGCACCATCATCCCTCTCGTGCTGCTGCTATTGGCCTCGACGGTCCGCGCCGAACGGGCTCCGCGCATCGTCATCGATCCGGGGCACGGCGGCTCTCAAGAGGGGGCGAAGGGGCCCGGGAACCTGGTGGAGAAGGAGGTCGTCCTCCAACTGGCTCGGAAGCTGCGGGAGAAGCTGGAGAAGGAGCTGGGGGCGCGGGTGGTCCTCACCCGGGAGAAGGATGGGACGCTGCCCCTACCGCAGCGTGTGGAGCTCGCCAACGGCCAGCGGCCGGACGTCTTCCTCTCCATCCACGCCAACTCCATGCCCACGAAGAAGCTGCGCCAGACCATCGAGGGCATCGAGACGTACTTCCTGTCCGCGACGGCCTCGGGTGCAAGCGCGCGAGCCACGGCGGACCGGGAGAACGCGGACGCTCCCGCGAGTGCGTCGGCCCCGAAGGACTCCACGCTGGGCTTCATCCTCCACGATCTGGTGCGCATGGAGGCGCATGCGGGCTCGTCTCGGCTGGCGTACTCCATCCACCAGCAGCTTATCTCCGCCACGGGGGCTCATGACCGGGGCGTCCAGCAGGCGCCCTTCTTCGTCCTCACGGGCGTGGAGGCGCCCGCGGTGCTCCTCGAGGTGGGGTACATCTCCCACCCGCAGGAGGGCGCCCAGCTGGGGAAGGCTGAGTACCAGGAGAAGCTCGTCACGGCCATCACCGAGGGAGTGAAGGGCTTCCTGGAGGAGATGCGCAAGCGGGATGCCCACAAGGCCGTGGAGGCGCCAGCCGAGGCGGCGGAAGGTACGCCAGTGGCCAACCCCGCATCTCCTTGAGCCGACGCGGGCTGGCTCTGGTAGACAGCGGCTCACTCACTTTCGACTGAGGAGCTGCCATTGCGGTCCTTTCAACGTGGGGCGCTGGACCTTCGCCCCGTCACACTCACGCCTGGGGTGTCTCGTCATGCCGAGGGCTCCACGCAGGTGGAGTTCGGCCACACCCGAGTCCTCGTCACGTGCTCCGTGGAGGAGCGGGTGCCGCCGCACCTGATGGGGAAGGGGACGGGCTGGGTGACGGCCGAGTACGGGATGCTCCCGCGGTCCACGCACACGCGCACGCAGCGCGAGGCGGCCAAGGGCAAGCAGAGCGGCCGCACCATGGAGATCCAGCGCCTCATTGGCCGCTCCATGCGGGCGGCGGTGGACCTGGCGGCGATGGGGCCGCGCACCCTCACGCTGGACTGTGACGTGCTCCAGGCGGACGGGGGCACGCGCACGGCGTCGATCACGGGCGCGTATGTGGCGATGGTGCTGGCGCTGCGCAACCTGCAGAGCCGGGGAGTGATCTCGAAGATCCCCACGCTGACCCCCATGGCGGCGGTGTCCGTGGGAGTGGTGGGTGGCGAGGTGCGGGTGGATCTGGACTACGAGGAGGACTCCACCGCGGACGTGGATCTCAACCTGGTGGCCACGGGAGACGGCCGGATCGTCGAGGTGCAAGGCACGGCCGAGCACAAGCTCTTCGATCGGAAGCTGCTGGAGGCGATGGTCGACGGCGGCTTGGCGGCCATCCAGCAGCTCACGGTGGCGCAGGCGAAGGTGCTCGGATGAGGCCTCGGCTCCTCTTCGCCACGACCAACGCGGGCAAGCTGAAGGAGCTGCGCGGGCTGGTGGGGGAGGCAGTGGAGGTGGTGTCCCTGAAGGAACTGCCGCCCATCCCCGAGCCGGTGGAGGAGGGGGAGACCTTCGAGGCCAACGCGGAGAAGAAGGCCCGGGCCTACGCGGAGGCCTCGGGGCTGCCCACGTTGGCGGATGACTCGGGGCTGTGCGTGGATGTGCTGGGCGGGCGGCCGGGGGTGCACTCGGCGCGCTACGCGCCCGGCGATGACCGGGCGAGGTACCAGAAGCTGCTCGGAGAGCTCGAGGGGGTGTCAGAGGAGCGGCGCACGGCCTCCTTCCAGTGTGCGCTGTGCCTGGCCATTCCAGGGGGGGCGGCGCACGTCGAGGTAGGGCGCTGCGAGGGGCGCATCCTCACGGGGCCTCGGGGCTCGCACGGCTTTGGGTATGACCCGGTCTTCTTCATCCCCCGGCTGGGCAAGACGATGGCGGAGCTGACCTCGGAGGAGAAGGCGGGCGTGTCTCACCGGGGTGACGCCTTCCGGAAGATCCGGCCGGTGTTGCTGGGACTCCAGGCAGGTAGATGACAAGTCAGTCAGGTTGACCTTGCGCGTCCGTGCGCAATGTCACAAGAATGTCCGTCTTCATCGGGGCGTAGCGCAGCCTGGTAGCGCACCTGCCTTGGGCGCAGGGGGTCGGAGGTTCAAATCCTCTCGCCCCGACTTTGAAGGAAGTAGGGACGGTAGAAGCTCCAGTAGCTCAGCTGGATAGAGCATCGGCCTTCTAAGCCGGGGGTCGCAGGTTCGAGTCCTGCCTGGGGCGCCAACCTTCCTGGATCATTTGGGCCTTGTCAGGGCCACGGCTTCCACGATAGGGAAGCCGCCCGTTTCACCCTGCTGTACGGCTGTAGGCAGAACGGCGGCCATAGCTCAACTGGTTAGAGCGCTGGACTGTGACTCCAGAGGTTACCGGTTCGATCCCGGTTGGCCGCCCACCTTCACTCCCCCAAGCGCCCATAGCTCAACTGGATAGAGCATTGGCCTTCGAAGCCAAGGGTTGGGGGTTCAAGTCCCTCTGGGCGCGCTCTTGTAAGGGGCTGGATTCCCTGGGAAAGCTCCCCGGTGGCTCCAGCCCCTTCGCTTGTGCCGGTGAGGGCGTGCAGCACGGGTGCAGCAAACGCGCTCCGCACCGCCCCTGTGAGGCTCAGCCCCAGGTTCAAGCTGTCCACCTCCGCACGGAGATAGTCCGGGGTCAGGTGGCCGTAGACCTCGCTGGTGATGCGCGGGTCGCGGTGCCGCAGGATCTTCTGGACGCTGGCCATGGGGACGCCTGCCCGCAGGAGGAGCGTGGCGGTCGTGTGCCGCAAGTCGTGGAAGCGAACGGGCCGCACCTGGGCCTTGGGCCAGAGGCTCATGGAGCAGGTGGGACACTTCCGGGGCGCGGCATCCGGCGCTGTCTCGGAGTGACCGCAGCCCTTCCGGCGGCAGACGTGGCGGTAGCCCGTGACGATGCCCGCCCGGCCCAGGGCCCGCCGCAGCACGTCCTCCAGGGGCACATCCCGCCGCATCATGGAGCCGTCATCTGAGGGGAACACCAGCTCCGAGGGCGAGCGGCGGATCGCCTCCTCCAGGAAGGGCACCAGCTCGGCGGCAATGGGGATTACGTCGGTGTGCCCGCCCTTGGTGGTGTCGCGCTCCCAGGAGCGGCTGACGGTGAGCAACCTGCTTTGCAGGTCCACGTCCGTTTTCCGCAGGGCCAGCAGCTCACCCTTGCGCAGCCCCGTATAGAGCGCGGTGGCATAGAGCGGGCGCCAGCGGTCGGCCAGGGCCTCGAAGAGGCGCGGCACCTCCTCCAGCCGCAGGAAGTCTCCGACGCGGCGTGTGACGGTGCGCTTCTTCACGTCCACGACGGGGTTGGGGCCGTTGTACCGGCCGACCTCGCGGGCCGCGTTGAACGCACGGCTGACGAACCCCCGCAGGTGGTTGAGCGTCTGCGGGGAGAGTTCCTGCTCCTTCTCCTTGAGGAACGCCCGCAGCCGGGGGGCAGTGACAGCCGTGAGGGGGAGGGATGCGAGGCTGGACGGGAGCAGGTGGCGCGTGATCTGGCTGACGTTGCTCGGGTGAGCGGGGGAATTGATCGAGTAGTTATCGAGCCACCACCGGAGCAACTCCGCCAGTGTCCCGCCGCCGTCTTCGGGCAGCCGCTCCTCAAGCCCCAGCCGTTGACGCTCGGCCTTCCTCTCTAGCTCGTCTGCCATGCGCCGGGCCTCGGTCTTCGTGCGCGCCTGGGTTACCTTGTCGCGCCACCGGCCCCCCGCGTCCTTGACGCGCATGTACCACTTGCCCGCTTTCTCGTAGACGCTCGCCATGGCTACCGCCCTCCCTTCCTGCGGGTCGCCTTCGTGGGCGCGGCGTCCGGGTTCGTGAGGTAGCCCTGGGCCGTCAGCCACTCGGCCAGGATGTGAACCGCCATGCCCGAGGAGGAGCGCAGGTCCCGCGCCGCCGCTTGGGCGAGTGCCTCTTTCACGGCGGCAGGAAGCCGTAGGTTCAAGGTTGAATCTCTCTTCATGGGGACAGTGTAACACAAGTGGCAACAGGGTTCACGGCTTGGGCATCCGGGCGAGCGGAACGACGCGGGCGCCGGGCGGGGACTCTCCACGCGCCCAGGCGCGGACTGCCTCCGGCTCGAAGCGCACGAGCCCACCGATCCGGAGGTGCGGTAATTGGCCTGCCGCCGTCTTCTGGTACACCCATGAGCGGCTGACCTTGAAGAAGAGCGCCACGTCATCCGCGTCCCACATGCTCTCGAAGGGTGGGGAAGTCATCCTCAGCCCTCCTGACCTGAGGCGCCGTCAGTGCCGGTGCCCGGGGGATACTTCGCTTCTTTCGCTTTCTTCGCAGCATCGGGGCCGTAGAACCAACGCTCTGTTGGTCGCCCTCCGCTCGGCTGCGTCTCCATGTGGGCCAGCCCGGCCCCCGAGAGAGTCTCCAGCGCTGCGGAGAGGTTTGCGCTCGTCTCGTGCCTCTTGAAGAGCCGCATCATGTCCGACCGGGTGAGCCCCGCAGGCTGTTCCCGGAGCGCATCCAAGATGCGGTGGGCCCTCGGGTCTGGCATGGCAGCGCCGAAGATGTAGAGGGCGCTGTCACTCGCGTACTGCCAGAGGGCCAAGGCTGCGGCGAGGTGTGCCTCAGCGATAACGTTCGCCTTGTCGAGCAGCGCATAGAGGAGCGAGAGCCTCACGACCTGCGCCTCTGCGCGTGACGTGGCCTGCCCGAACATCCCGAGCCTATCGCTGGTGAGCGCCGGGTAGACCTCACGCCAAAGTCTCCGGGCCGCTTCCGACCGTTTCACCTGCCCGACGTCGCTAGCCCAGTGCAGAACGGAGGCGAGGCGCGAAGAAAGCGAAGAAAGCGAACTATCTTCGAGGCTCCCCCCCTCGGGCAGGAGTTTGGATCGGCGTGCGGACACCCACAGGAAGCGGTTCGCGAGGCCGTTGGACATGTCCGTGGCCGAGAGCAGCGTTCGCAACTCGGTGACCGTGATGTGCGTCACGACGGACAGGTGCGCGCCGGTCGCGCGCTGAGGCGCTCCCTTGGTGAGAACCTGGAGGGAGCCCGAGTCCCACGCCTCGCGAAGGACTGATGAGAGGCTGTTCCCTTCACGGTTCATCCTTCGGAGAACAGAAGCGAACTCCGATTCGATCACCATCATCCGCTTGTCGGTGACCCCCGGATCTTCCTCTTCCTCTTCCTCGCGACCGTCGCGAACGGCGTGGATGAGGCCCTCGCCTGAGCTGAGGCCCTTCTGAATGCGGGGCACCCATTCCGGATCTGCTGCCGCCACCACGTTTTGAACCCATGACCAGGAGGTCCCCTTTCTGGCCTTGGAACTCTGGCCGACGATGGCCGCGAAGAGGTTGGTGTAATGCCGCGTCGCCTCCACCTCGAAGTACGGGGCCCGTCCCAGCGCGTTACCCGCTGCGACCAGGAACTGAATCAGGATGGCAGCGGGATCGGCCTCGGTATGAGGCTCGATGGTACGCACGAGATCGCCAGCCAAGCCGTGGAGAGCGGCTGGCGCCAGAGTAGGAGCCGGGGAAGGCAGCTCCAGCCCCGCTAGAGGCGTGGCGTCGGAAGCCCGCGCTTCCTCTGCCCCGAGATCAGGGAGATCATCAAGAGCCGGAGGCCGCGCACCTGCGCGCCTGCGGGCGTTGGCGTCCATGCCACCCATCACGCGGCCCTCCCCTCTCTTGGGCGCTTGAGCCTGCACCGCCCGGCCAAGGTGACGGCGATGGCTCGCGCGTACCGCTCCCCCGCTGCGTCCGGATGCGTCTCGATGGCTACGATGGTGCCGTCGGGGATTCGCGCCGCGAGGGCGGTGGTCCAACTTCCCGACAGGACGCTGAGCACGGCGGGCGCAGCTTCGGCAACCTCGCTGTAGTCCGTGGTGCGCGTGAGAAAGTCCGGCACCCCCTCCATGACCCATAGGCCGCTTGCCGCGACCAGCTCCGATGCGGGCGAGCCGTCCGCCAGTGCTGTCCCCTCAAGCATGCGTCGCCCGAGAGCATCCGCCATCACGAGGCCGCGCAGCTCCGCGCCTGCCGGGCTCGCAGCCTTGCTCCCGGGCGGAACATCCGGCCTCACGTTGCGTGCGTGGAGGCTGGTCAATGCCCCCGCTGCGTCCCACATAGGCACGATCAGCCGGTGACCGCTCCGGATCCAGGACTGGCCCTGGAAGCGCGCCCAGCGCGGCAGGACGGCTCCCTCGGGCAGGGCCCGCGCGAGCTCCCTATCCTCCACGTCGCCCGCATCGAGCCCCCGTGAGGCGAGCCAGGAACTCACCTCCACGTCTTCCGTCACTGGCCGCGCAGAGATCCAGACCTCTGCCACCTCGGCGGCATTGGGGCGCACTGGCTGTGCCTCTTGCTTGGCTGGAAGGGGCTCCCAAGTGCGTACCTGGGCTACAGGGCCCGTGTTCCGTGAGTCCGACAGGCAGAGGCCGCGCTCTGCGCAGGCGCGGCGGAATTCGGCCCACCCCCCCCCGACTGGTCGCCGCTTGCCCGAGGTGCACCAGGACGCAAGGTGGAGAGCGTCGCCGCCCTCGCCACACTCGAAGCACTCCCAGCCGGAATCATCTGGTCGGACACCCACCGCACCGCGCTTGTCACGTCGGCTTGGGTGCCTCGTGACCGCAGAGCACGCGGGGCACGGCGACAGCCCATTGCGGCCTCGTTGCTCAAGCCCGAAGGAATGGGCGACGCGGCGCACTCCATGAGCCTTTACGTGCTCTATCCACGCTGGAAGGGGAAGAGCGGGGTTCATGCGTCTCCCCTCCGGACTGCGGGCGGCAAGGTGGCGGAGGCGCCACCGGTGGTAGGGCCCATCGGCTTCATGTGGCAGTCTCCAAAGACAGTGAAGACTGCGAGAGGCGGGCGATCTCCTTCTCCACCTCATGGCTACGGCCGAGGATCTCCCCCAACTTCCGCATGCCGCGCTCAGTGAGCCCCCAGACGATCACCGGTACCTGCTCGCCCGAGCGCTTCGTGTAGATACCACGAGGTGCGCAGTCCACGTATCCGAAGCCACCTGTGGCGCACGTATATGGCACGAGGCCGGTGACGCCTTGCTCCGAGATCCACCGCTTCGTACGGAGCAACGGGAAGAGTTCCAGGTCGCGCTTGACGCGAAGAATGCGTGCGGCGTCGGTGATCGTCCAAATGTGGCCCTCTGGAGTCATCAACCGCCCCAGCAATGCGGCTGGCCGTTGCTCCACAAGTTCCGTCTTGAGCCTGTCGCGATCGTCCTCTACGGCATCCAGTTCCTTCCATGCCTTGAGTTTCTCCTCCTCCGCTGCGATCAGCGCCTTCCTCAGAGCGCGCGGATCCGTCGGGAGTTCAGTGGAGGTGGTTGGCACCCGGCCAGTCACCACCGCGTCGAAGGCGCGGATCACCTTCAGGTGGAAGGCCGGGGAGATCCACATGGCGTAGGCGTATACGATCTCGCGGAGAACGTAGGTGCCTTGGCGCGGGCCGCCGCGAATGGTTTCAACGGGGGCGATACCCACGGACTGGGTATCGGTCTCCAGCGCCCGGATCAGCTCCACAATATGCTGCGATGCGAGGAACTTCCCGGGCTCCTTTGTCCGCTCATTGTGCCCGTCACCAATGGCTGCACGGTGCAGAGCGTTGATGCAGAACCGCCCGTGCGCATCCTGGGCGATCTCCTCTTCGCCGATGCGGACAGAGGGGGTGTAGGCAGATAGGGGGATGCTGGAGGCCATGGCTCAGCCCTCCCCCCGAAGCGACTCCACGGGAATATCGAGCGCTGCCGCGAGGCGCTCGGCGGTCCGCTGCGTGAGCCACCCAGTTCTTTCAGCGATGGAGATCGTCTCTCGACTCACGCCTGCTCGCACGTGCAGCGTGTCCTGAGACCATTCCTTGGCCTTCCTCGCTGTGCGCAGGGTTTCAGCTGTTCTGTTTGGGTTCGGATTCATGGCGCCTACTAGTACGCGGCGCCCAGCGACTCCGAAACCGGAACGGACGAATGGAAACGTTTGCGTTCGCTCATTTCGGAACGCCGGACTTCCCCGAGCTAGCGCTTGCTACCTGTCGCTCCTGGTTCGAACTGCCGCTGCCAATCCATGTGATGGG
>Ga0247825_10002834_pt1 | contig 11430 bp, 13 predicted proteins | sample 13C_Vanillin_Day_FD_194413 | JGI IMG/M metagenome (GOLD analysis project Ga0247825, IMG submission 194413) | Soil microbial communities from agricultural site in Penn Yan, New York, United States - 13C_Vanillin_Day48 | ecosystem: Environmental > Terrestrial > Soil > Agricultural land | place... | reverse complement strand
ACCGCGCCGAGCGTGGAGCCCATGCCGCCGAAGACCACCATGGTGACGAGCTCGACCGAATGCAGGAACGACGCTTTCGCCGGCGTGATGAAGCCCGAATAGTGCGCGGTGAGCGCGCCCGCGGCGGCGGCGATCGCCGCGGAGAGCACGAAGGCGGCGAGCTTGTGGCGCGCGGCGTCGATGCCGATCGCCGCCGCCGCGACCTCCGAGCCGTGCAGCGCGCGCCAGGCGCGCCCGCGCGGCGAGTCGATCAGGTTCTGCGCCAGCCACACGGTGAAGAGCAGGACGCCGCCGACGATCCAGTACCAGGGCTTCTCGCCGGTGATGAGCAAGGGCGGAACGCTCATCCCATCGGGCCCCCCGGTAAGCCAGTCTTCTGTCGCCAGCACCACCGAGACGATGATGCCCAGGCCGAGCGTCGCCATCGCCAGGTAGTGGCCCTTGAGGCGCAGCACCGGCTTGCCGACGATCCATGCGAGGATAGCTACTCCAATAATTGAAGTCGGAAAAGACACAAGTGCTGGCCAGCCATATCGGGCGGCGAGGATCGCGGAGGTGTACGCGCCCAGCGCATAGAACCCGGCGTGCCCGAGACTGATCTGGCCGGCGTAGCCGACCAGCAGGTTCAGGCCGACGCAGACGATGGCGTTCAGCCCGACGAGGATGGCGATCTCGTAGGTGTAGTTGTTGGCGAGCGCGAGCGGCAGCAGCGCCACCACCGCCGCCAGCGCGAGCAGGCCCTTCCTAGACGCGCTCTGCGGCGCGGCGGCCGGCAAGGCCGTTCGGAAGGAGGACGAGCGCGGCGAGGAGGAGGACAAAAGCGAAGACATCTTTGTAGGCCGACGACAGGTAGCCGGCGCCGAGCGCCTCGATCAGGCCGAGCGCGAGCCCGCCGGCGATGGCCCCGGGGCCGCTGCCCAGGCCGCCGAGGATCGCGGCGGCGAAGCCTTTCAGGCCGAGCATCACGCCGACGTCCCACGAAGTGAAGGAGATCGGCGCGATGAGTACGCCGGCGAGCGCGCCCAGCGCCGCCGACAGGCCGAAGGAGACGAGCAGCACGCGCCGCACGCTGATGCCCACCAGCTGCGCGGCGAGGCGGTTGTGCGACACGGCGAGGATCGCCTTGCCCGTGAGCGTGCGGTTGAAGAACCACCACAGAGCCGCCACCGTCACCACCGTCGCGCCGAGCACCCAGAGCGTCTGCGGCAGGAGCGTCGCGCCCCCTATGGCGATGGGCGCCTCGCCCGAGAAGGCGGGCAGCGGGTGGATCTTCTTGTCCAGGACCAGCGCCGCGAGGCCGCGCAGCAGGATCGAGGCGCCGATGGTGATGATGATGAGCGTCACCACCGAGGCTCCTCTCGCCGGTTCAATGGCAAGCTTCTCGAGGAGAATTCCCACGATGACGGCAGCCGAAACCGCCCCCAGCACCGCTACGGGTAAAGGCAAACCGGCTTCGACGAAGGCGGCCGCCGCCATGCCGCCGATCATCACGAACTCGCCCTGCGCGAAGTTGATGACGTGGCTGGCGTTGTAGATGATCGCGAAGCCCAGGGCCACCAGGGCGTAGATCGCCCCGGTGGTGAGCCCCGAAACGAGCGTCTGCGCGATCACCGCGGGCCTACTTCACCAGCGTCCAGTCGCCCTTGCGGACTTCCAGCATGCGGAACGCGCTGAGGTCGAGCCCCATGTGGTCCCGCGCCGACATGTTGACCACGCCGCCGGTGCCGACGTAGCCCTGCGTCGCTTCCAGCGCGTCGCGCACCTTCGCCTTGTCGGTGGAGCCTGCGCGCTTGATCGCCGCGACCGCGAGCATCAGGCCGTCGTAGGCATGGCCGCCGAAGGTCGATACCTCCTGCTTGTAGCGGCCCTCGTAGTCCTGCTTGTACGCCGTGACGACCTTCTTCTGCGGGTCGTAGGCAGGCAGCGTGTCGGCGACGAGCAGCGCCGCGGCCGGCAGGCGCACGCCCTCGGCGGCGTCGCCGGCGAGCTTGACGAACTGCTTCGAGGCGACGCCGTGGGACTGGTACAGCGGCGGGGTCAGGCCGAGCTGGCGGTAGTTCTTCGTCACGATCGCCGGGCCCTGGCCGAAGCCGGCGTTGAGCACCGCCTGCACCCCGGGGGTCGCCTTGATCTTGGCGAGCTGCGCGGTCATGTCGTTGTCGCCTGCGCCGTAGGTCTCGTCGGCGACGATCTCCACGCCGTGCTTGCCGGCCACCTTCAGGCACTCGGCGCGCATCGACTTGTCGAAGCCCCCCGAGCCCGAGATGAGCGCGGCCTTGGTGGCGCCGCGCGCGCGCATGTCGACGAAGATCTTCTCGCAGGCCATGCGGTCGGTGTGCGGCGTCTTGAACACCCACTTCTTCACCGGCTCGACGATGACGACGGCGCCGGCAAGCGAGATGAACGGCATGCCCGCGCTTTCCGCGAGCGGCACCGCGGCCATGGTCTCGCCGGTGGTGGAGCCGCCCACCAGCACGTCGACCCGGTCCTGCTCGATCAGGCGCTTCACGTAGCCGCGCGCCTTCTCGGCGTCGCCCGCCGAGTCGTAGGCGGTGAGCTGGAGCTTGCGCCCGAGCACCCCGCCCGCGGCGTTCAGCTTCTCGACGTAGAGCTCGAGGGTCTTCTGCTCGGGGTCGCCGAGGAAGGCCGCCGGCCCGGTGACCGCGAGGAAGGCGCCGATGCGGATGGGTTCCTGGGAGAAAGCACTGCCGGCAAAGGCGAGCGCCGCGGCAGCGGCGAGAATGCGAACGAACATGATCCCCTCCTATTCGGGTATGTCCTGCGCACCGTAGACTGCGGGCCCAGGGAGCGAATTGATGCATCTTAAGAAAATCCGCCCGGCCCGCGCCGGCGACCTCGCGCAGGTGGTGGCGATCGACGCCGCCATCACCGGCGTGCGCAAGGCGCGCTACTGGGCGGGCGTGCGCCGGCGCTACCAGCGCAGGTACGGCGGCGACTTCCTCGTCTGGGAGGCCGACGGCAAGGTGCAGGGCTACATCGTCGGCGAGGTGCGCGACTGGGAGTTCGGCGAGCCGCCGGTGGGCTGGGTGTTCGGCATCGGCGTGCGCCCGGGCGCGCGCCTCGGCGGCGTCGGCGCGGCGCTGCTCGCGGCGCTGTGCGCCTCGTTCCGCAAGCGCCGCGTCGCCACCGTGCGCACGCTCCTGCCGCGCGACAACGCGCTGGTGCTCGCTTTCTTCCGCAGCCAGGGCATGATGGCCGCCCCGGTGATCCCGCTCGAGAAAGCGCTCGACTGAAGCTGCAGCGGAACACGCTGATCGCGCTTTGCAGCGTCGCCGAGTGCGCCGCCGACCCGGCGCGCCAGGTGAGCGCGGCCGAGATCGCCGCGAAATACGAGGTGTCGAGCCATCACCTGGCGAAGGTGCTGAACCGGCTCGCGCGCGCCGGGCTGCTGCGCGCCTCGCGCGGCGCCGGCGGCGGCTACCGCCTCGCCGGCAACGCCAGGCGCGTGACGCTGATGGACGTGATCGCGCTGTTCGAGGACATCGGCACGCCGCGGCGGCGCGGCGCGCCCCCCGAGGAGCTCGCGCTCGACCAGGTGCTGGAGGAGATCGACGCCACCGCGCGCGCCACCTTCCGCTCGATCACGCTCGACACGCTGCGCAAGCTGGTCGCGCGGGCGAAGCGCTGATGTCCGTCTATCTCTTCGCCAAGTACGTCCACGTCGGCAGCGTCGTGCTGAGCATCGCCGGCTTCATCGCGCGCGGCGCGCTGATGCTGGCGGGCTCGCCGCTCCTGCAGGCGCGCTTCGTGCGCATCGCGCCCCACGTCGTCGACACGCTGCTCCTCGCAAGCGCGCTCTGGCTCGCCTGGATGATGCGCCAGTACCCGTTCGTGCACGGCTGGCTGACGGCGAAGGTGCTTGGCCTGCTCGCCTACATCGTCCTGGGCAGCATCGCGCTGCGCCGCGGCAGGACGAGCACGGTGCGGACCGTGGCCTTCGCGGGCGCCCTGCTGGCCGCGGCCTACGTCGTCGCGGTCGCTCTGACCAAGGACCCTCTGCCGTTCCGGATTTGACTCTTGACGTGGATCAACCCGCCGCGGTCCCCGGGCGGCAAGCTGGCAGCATGGACAGGGCCCTGCGACCGATGCCGGTGCTGTTCGCCTGCCGCGGCTGCGAGCGCGACGCTGCGGCGCGCGAGGTGGCGCGAGCGCTCGACCGGCGCGGGCTGGGCGAGGCCTACCTCGCCGGCGCCGAGGCCGAGCGGGCGCGCGCCCGCTTCCCCATCTACGCCATCGAAGGCTGCGAGAAGGCCTGCGCGAGCGCCTGGCTCGCCGGCATCGGCGTGCGTGCGCGGCGCTGCTTCATCCTGAACCCGGCAGGAAAAACCGCCGACGAGGCCGAGCGCATCGTCGCCTGCCTGCGCGGCACGTAACCAAGGAGACCAAGATGAAATTCGCGATCCCATCGGCCCTGCGGCTCGAGCACGACGAGCTGCGCAACTTCCTCGTGCGCGCCGCCAAGGAGAAGGGCGAGCTCGGCAACGCCGCGCGGCTCGTGGCGCGCCTCGCCGAGCCGCACTTCGCCAAGGAAGAGAAGTTCGCCCTGCCGGCGCTCGGGCTGCTGCCCGCCCTGGCGCGCGGCGAGTACGAGCCGGCGATGGGCGAGCTGCTCGCGCACACCGACTGGCTCGCCCAGCACCTTGAAGACCTGCTCGGCGAGCACAAGGCGATCGTCGGCGCGCTCGAGGGCCTGCTCGACGTGGCGCGGGCGCAGAACCGCCCCGAGTACGTCGACTTCGCCGAGAACCTGATGACCCACGCGGCCATGGAGGAGCAGGTGCTCTATCCCGCCGCGGTCCTGGTCGGCGAGTACCTCAAGCTCAGGCTGCCGCGCGTGAGCGAAGCCCCGGAGCCGCTGCTGGCCGGCAGCTGAGTGCTCTAGAATCGCGGCCATGAGAATACTCATCGCCGTAGACGGCTCCAAGAACGCCCTCGCCGCGGTCGACTGCCTCGTCGGCCACGCCGCCTGGTACCGGGAGAAGCCCGAAGTCGAGCTGGTCACCGTGCACCTGCCGGTGCCGAAGCTGCCGCGCATGGGCATGGCGGTGGGCAAGGGCCAGATCGACAAGTACTACCGGGAGGAGGGCGAGGCGAGGCTCGCCGGCGCGAAGAAGCGCCTCGACAAGGCCGGCATCGCCTACCAGCCGCGCATCCTCGTCGGGCAGATCGCCGAGTCGATCGTCAAGCACGCCAGGGACAGGCGCTGCGACCTCATCTACATCGGCACGCGCGGCATGAGCGAGCTGGGCAAGGCGCTCGTCGGCTCCACCGCCACCAAGGTCCTCCACATCTCCGAAATCCCGGTGCTGCTGGTGAAGTGAAGATGTCGCAGCGAGCCCGCATCCTGTGGGTCATCGTTCTCGCGATCGCGCCGCTGGTGCTCCTGAGCGGCGTCGGCCTGTGGCAGCAGGTCAAGCATGAGGAAGAGCGCATCGCCGCCGAGCGGCTGCAGCTCGCGCAGGCGGCGGCGTTCGCCACCGCCGCGTTCCTCGAGGGGCAGGTGGCCACCGCCGCCGCCATCGCGCTGCATCCGACCATCGCGCGGGCGCGCCAGCCGAGCCGTGAGCTCGACGCCTTCACCCGCAAGGTCGCCGGCGAGCACCCGGAATGGGAAGGCGTCGGCGTCATCGGCCCCGACGGCAACAGCATCGCCGGGTCGCTCTCCGGCGCGCCCAGCTACTTCGGCGACCGCGCCTATTTCCGCCACGCGGTGGAAAGCGGCAAGCCGGTGGTGAGCGCGGCGCTGATCGGCCGGCGCTCGGGCAAGACCACCGTCGTCATCGCCGTGCCGGTCGAGCCCGCCCCGGGGCAGCGCGGGGTAATGCTTGCGCCGCTGCCCACCGACCGCTTCGGCGCCGGCCTGATGGCGAAGATCGGCGCGCGCGCGGTCGCGCTCACCGTGATCGACGCCGAAGGCCAGGCTTTCATCCGCCCCGATCCCGACGACCTCACCAGCCTGAAGCGCTTGAGCGGCCCGGAGGTCGACGCAGTGCTCGCCGGCAAGGCCGGCACCTCGATCACGAGCGCCGGCGGCGCCGAAACCCTCATCGCCTATGCGCCGGTGGCGAACTTCGGCTGGGGCGTGCTGCTCTCCGAGCCGGCGGCGAGCGCCTTCGCGCCGGCGCGCGTCGACGCGCTCGAGCGCGCCGCGGTGCTGGCGGTGATCCTGGGCGTGGTGTTCGGCCTCGGATGGATCCTCGCCGGGCGGCTGTCGCAGTCCTTCGCGCGCGCCGAGCAGCTCTCCGCCGAGCTGCAGCGCGCGCTCGAGACGCGCGACGAGTTCCTCGCCGCCGCGGCGCACGACCTGCGCAACCCGCTCGCCACCATCCAGGCCGCGGGCGAGGTGCTCGAGCGCGCGGCCGAGCGCCCGGGGAGCGTCGCGCGCGAGCAGCTCGCGCGCGTGAGCGAGCACATCCTCGCCGCCTCGCGGCGCATGGCGCGCCTGCTCAACGGCTTCCTCGACGTCGCGCACCTGCAGATCGGCCGGCCGCTCGAGCTCGAGCGCAGCCGCGCCGACTTCGCGGCCCTGGTGCGCCAGGCGGTGAGCGAGCAGCAGCAGGTCACCTCGCGCCACCGCATCGGCTTCCTCGGCCCCGACGAGCTCATCGTGAACATCGACGGCCCGCGCATGCAGCGCGCCGTGGAGAACCTGATCGGCAACGCCGTCAAGTACTCGCCCGAGGGCGGCGAGGTGAGCGTGCGCATGCAGGCGCGGCCGCCGGAGGTGCTGCTCTCCGTCGAGGACCGCGGCATCGGCATCCCGCCGGCGGACCTCGAGCGCATCTTCGCGCGCTTCGAGCGCGGCGCGAACGTCGCCGGCCGCTTCTCCGGCACCGGCATCGGCCTCGCCATCGCGCGCCAGATCGTCGAGCAGCACGGCGGCACCCTGACGGTGGAGAGCACCGTGGGCGAGGGCAGCACCTTCACGCTGCACTTCCCCTTCCTGTGCGAGACCGATGCGAGCACCCCGCAAGAGCCGCCATGCCCGACACCGTCGAGCTCGACGTAGAGGGCATGACCTGCGCCGCCTGCGCGGCGCGCATCGAGAAGAACCTCAACCGCATGGAGGGGGTCGAGGCGAGCGTCAATCTCGCCACCGAGAAAGCCGTTGTTCGCTTTCCAACGGAGAAAACCTCTCTTGAGGAAATACTGGTTCGCATCCGCGACTCCGGCTACGACGCGCACGTCGCGGTCGAGGGCGAGATCCGCGACCACGCCGCCGAGAACCGCAAGGCGCGCAACGACTTCCTGCTCGCCGCGGCCCTCACCGCGCCGCTGCTGCTGCACACGCTGGTGCCGGGCTGGCTGCAGTTCGCGCTCGCCACGCCGGTGCAGTTCTGGAGCGGCCGGCGCTTCTACCGCGGCGCGTGGAAAGCGCTGCGCGGCGGCGCCGCCAACATGGACGTGCTGGTGGCGCTGGGCACGAGTGCAGCCTATTTCTTCTCGACCGCGGTGTTTCTGTTCGGAATCGAAGAGCACATCTACTTCGAGGCGAGCGCCGTGGTCATCACCCTGGTGCTGCTGGGCAAGTACCTCGAGGCGCGGGCGAAGGCGCGGGCGGCGCGCGCGCTCGAAGGCCTGATCCGGCTGCAGCCAAAGACCGCCTTCGTCGAGCGCGACGGCCGGCTGGTCGAGGTGGAGGTGGCGAGCCTCGAGCCGGGGTCGGCGTTCGTGGTGCGCCCCGGCGACCCGATCGCGCTCGACGGGCGCGTCCTCGAGGGGCGCTCGGCGGTCAACGAGTCGATGCTCACCGGCGAGGCGATGCCGGTCGACAAGCAGCCCGGCGCCACCGTGTTCGCCGGCACCATCAACACCGAGGGCTCGCTCAAGTGCATCGCCACCGGCACCGGCAAGGCCACCGTGCTCGCCGGCATCATCCGCCTGGTCGCCGCCGCGCAGGCCTCCAAGCCGCCGGTGCAGCGGCTCGTCGACAAGGTGTCGGGCGTCTTCGTGCCGGTGGTCGTCGGCATCGCGCTTTTGACTTTTCTCGTCTGGCTCCTTGTCGATGGGTTCGCCGGCGCCATCCTCCCGGCCGTGGCCGTGCTCGTGATCGCCTGCCCGTGCGCGCTCGGCCTCGCCACGCCCACCGCGCTGATGGTCGGCGTCGGCGCCGCGGCGCGCGCCGGCATCCTCATCCGCAACGCCGCGGCGCTCGAGGGCGCGCAGAAGCTCGACACGCTGGTGCTCGACAAGACCGGGACGCTGACCCGGGGGCAGCCCGAAGTCACACGGGTGGTCCCTGAAAAAAATTCCTCCGAAGACGAGGTGCTGGAGATCGCCGCCGCCCTGGAGAGCCGCTCCGAGCATCCCATCGCGCGCGCCATCCTGAGGCGCAAGGTCTCGCCCCGCAGCGTGCGCGAGTGGCGCTCGCACGGCGGCCGCGGCGTGTCCGGGACCATCGACGGGCAGCAGGCCCGTCTCGGGTCACCGGCCTTTATCGGTCAACGGAACGTCCTTGAAAAAGACGGAACCTGGGTCGGCGTCGAGCTTGGCGGCCGCCTGCTCGGCTGGATCGCGATCACCGACGCCCTGCGCGAGAGCTCGGCGCTCGCCGTGGCGCGGCTGCGCGCCATGGGCATCGAGCCGGTGATCCTCTCCGGCGACCAGCCGGGCGCGGTGGCGAAGATCGCCGCCGAGCTCGGCATCGCGCGCTGGAAGGGCGGCGTGCTGCCCGAGGCCAAGGCCGCCGAGATCGACGCGCTGCGCAAGGAGGGCCGCAACGTCGGCATGGCCGGCGACGGCGTGAACGACGCCCCGGCGCTCGCCAGGGCCGACGTCAGCTTCGCGCTGGCGAGCGGCAGCGGCGCCTCGCTCGACGTCGCCGACGTGACGCTGATGAAGAACGACCTCGCCGGCATCGCCGACGCGATCGCGCTGTCGCGCGCCACGCTCGCCAAAATCCGGCAGAATCTGTTCTTCGCCTTCGTCTACAACGTCCTCGGCCTGCCGCTCGCGGCGGCCGGGATGCTGAGCCCGGTGATCGCGGGCGCGGCGATGGCGCTATCCTCCGTGTCGGTCGTGTCCAACTCACTACTGCTGAACCGATGGAAACCGTCGAACTGAAAGTCGAAGGAATGGATTGCCAGGGTTGCGTGAAGAGCGTCACGCGCATGCTCTCCGGGGTGCCCGGGGTGTCGAAGGTGGATGTTTCCCTTTCCGACGCCAGCGCGAAGGTGACCTACGATCCCGCGAAGAGCGGCCTCGCCGATTTCAGGCGCGCCGTCGAGCGCGCCGGCTACAAGGCGCCATGAAGGGGTCCCTGCAGAAAGGGCTTTCCTTCCAGAGGAGCGTGAAAGGCGACGAGTCCCGCTGCATCGGCTTCATGGGCAGGGAGGGCATGGTCTACGCGACGCCGCGCATGGTGAGCGACGTCGAGTACGCCTGCCGCGACTTCCTGCTGCAGCACCTCGACGCGGGCGAGGACTCGGTCGGCACGCACGTCTCGATCGACCACCTCGCGGCAACGCCCATGGGTTTGGAAGTTCAAATAAAAATAGAAATTGCAGAAGTCGACCGGCGCAAGGTGGCCTTCAGCTTCTCCGTGAAGGACAGCATCGAGGAAGTCGGCCGCGGCACCCACGTGCGCTTCGTGGTCGAGACGGCCAAGACGCGCGAGCGCCTCGCGGCGAAGCGCGCGAAAGCCGGGCTGAAGTGAAGCTGCCGAAGTGAAACTCCTGGAAGGCGACCGGGCGCTGGTCACCGGCGCCGCGCGCGGCATCGGCAAGGGCATCGCCGACGCGCTCGAGCAGGAGGGAGCGCGGGTGTTGCGCGCGGATCTTTCAGCTTCTCAGCTTGATTGTGATCTGTCGACGGCCGCGGGCGCGCGGGCGCTCGCCGAAGAAGCGCTCCGGCGGCTCGGCACGGTGTCGATCTTCGTGCACAGCGCGAGCCCGCGGCGGCAGGAAGGCGAGACCGTGCTCAGCGCCACCGAGGCGCAGTGGCGCGAGATGCTCTCCGTCAACCTCGACGCGGCGTTCATCCTGATGCAAGCCCTTGGCCTGCACATGAAAAACAACCGTATTCGGGGGCGCATGCTGCTGGTGACCTCGCTGCACGCCGAGTCGCCGCGCAACATCCCGCACTACAGCGCCGCGAAGGCGGGCGAGACGATGCTGGTGAAGGAGTTCGCGCGCGGCCTCGGCCCGCACGGCATCCGCGTCAACGCGGTCGCGCCCGGCGCCATCCCCGGCGGCGGCTTCCAGGCCCCGCCGGGCATGGTCGAGAAGATCCCGCTGCGGCGCTTCGGCACGCCGGCGGACGTGGCGGGCATGGCGGTGGCGGTGCTCTCCGAGCGCTTCGGCGCCTACGTCACCGGCGCCTCGATCGTCGTCGACGGCGGCATCGGCCTCTACAACTGGATCGACGCGCCGGCATGAGCGAGCCCTGGCAGCCCGAAACGAGCGGCGCCTGGGCGCCTTTGGCGGGCCTGCGCGTCGTCGATTTCTCGATGTTCGTCCCGGGCCCGTTCGCCTCGGCGATCTTCGCCGACCTCGGCGCCGAGGTGATCAAGGTGGAGGCGCCGCGCGGCGACCCCGGCCGCGGCTACGTGCCGGTGCAGTTCCGCATGGAGAACCGCAACAAGCGCAGCCTCGCGCTCGACCTGAAGAATGCCGAGTCCGCGAAGGTGGTCGAGAAGCTTGCCGCGCACGCCGACGTCGCCATCGAGGGCTTCCGCCCCGGCGTGGCGAAGCGCCTCAGGATCGATTTCGAAACGCTGTCGGTCTTCAACCCGAAGCTCGTCTACTGCTCCATCTCGGGCTACGGCCAGACCGGGCCCTGGCGCGACCGGCCGGGCCACGACGTGAACTACGTCGCCGCCGCCGGGGCGCTCGCCTTCCCGGGCCAGTGGCTGAAGGCGCCGGCGCGCTCCTCGCTGCCGCTCGCCGACATGAGCGGCGGCGCCTTTGCCGCCATCGCCATCCTCGCCGCCCTGCAGGAAAGGGACGCCACCGGCAAGGGCGTGCGCCTCGACCTGTCGCTCTTCGAGTCGGCGTTCTTCTGGGCGGCGATGCGCCACAGCCTCGACCCGCGGGTCGACCCGCGCGCGCACATCTTCCCGGTCAACGACGTCTTCGAGACCGCCGACGGCAAGCGCCTCACCCTCGGCATCCTGGAGGAGCACTTCTGGGAGAACTTCCTCGCCGTGGCGCCCGAGCTGCGCGACGAGCGCTTCGCCACCGATGCCTTGCGCAGGCAGCACGGCGATGAATTGTCTTTGAAGATCGAAAAAACGGTGAAATCGAAGAGCGCGGCGGAGTGGCTGCAGCTGCTCGGCCGGCACGACGTGCCGGTCGACCTGTGCGTCACGCCCGCGGAAGCGAAGGAAATTCCTCATGTGAAGGAAAGAAAGACGGCTTCCGGCGACTTCGTGCCCTTCCCGGTATGGGCCGACGGCCGCCGCGGCGGGCG
>Ga0247825_10002833_pt1 | contig 11432 bp, 7 predicted proteins | sample 13C_Vanillin_Day_FD_194413 | JGI IMG/M metagenome (GOLD analysis project Ga0247825, IMG submission 194413) | Soil microbial communities from agricultural site in Penn Yan, New York, United States - 13C_Vanillin_Day48 | ecosystem: Environmental > Terrestrial > Soil > Agricultural land | place... | reverse complement strand
CAGGGGGGGAGTCCGGTAATGGGCGGACCGTGCACGCGGTGGCCAGCAGCAGCAACAGAGGGAAGGGGCGCATAAGTGTAGGGAAACTCTACCTTGCGCCCTTGAATTGGCGACGCGTAGATTGCCCCGCGGATTTCATGGCCAGGGAAAAGGACAACATCGCGCTCTCCGACGAGCACAACTCGCGAGGTATCGAGCTAGCGGACCGCGGGTGGCTGGACGAGGCGATCAAGGAGTTCAAGAAGGCGATCGATCTGGATCCCGCCTCCGCCCACGCCCACGACAACCTGGCGACTGTCTACGCGGAGAAGAAGCTCTTTCGGGAGGCGCTCGGCGAGTACCTCACCGCGCTCAAGCTGGAGCCGGAGAGCGCCACCGCGCACTACAACCTCGCCTGCTTCCTCTCCACCCATGCGGCCGAGATGGCCGTGGAGGAGTACAAGGAGGCCATCGAGCTGGATCCAGAGTACCCGGACGCACACTTGAACCTGGGCCTCACCTACGCGGACCAGGGCCGGCTCGAGGAGGCCATGCGCGAGCTGCAGACGGCCATCGAGCTGGACCCGCAGGACGCCTTCCCCCGCCACGAGCTGGCCGCGCTGCAGATGGACGAGGGGGACTACCGCTCGGCCATCAACCAGCTCAAGGAGGTGGTGCGGCTGGAGGCTGACAACTTCGAGGCCCAGCTGGACCTGGGAATCTGCTACGCGCAGAAGGGTTTCTACGCGGAGGCCGAGCGCTCGTACGAGAAGGCCCGGGCCATCAATCCGGAGGATCTGCTGCTCAACTACAACCTTGCCGCGCTGTACGCGCTGTGGGGGCGCCCCAAGGACGCGGTGAGCTTCCTGCAGAAGGCGCTGGCGGCGGACAGGCAGAAGGTGATGGGCTGGCTGTCCACGGACCCGATGTTCGATTCGCTCAAGGGCGACCCCGAGTTCGACGCGCTGTTCTGACGCAATATGGCGAACGAGTGGATCTTCCTGGGGTTGGCGATTCTGTTGGTGTTCGCCAACGGTTTCTTCGTGGCGACGGAGTTCGCCATCGTCAAGGTTCGTGCCACGCGCCTGCAGGGGCTGGTGGACGAGGGGCGGCCGGGCGCGGGCACGGCGATGAAGATGGTGGAGAAGCTGGACGGGTACCTCTCCGCCACGCAGCTCGGCATCACGCTGGCGTCACTGGGGCTGGGCTGGCTGGGTGAGCCGGCGTTCGCGCGCCTGCTGGAGCCGGTCATCGCGCAGCTCGTCCCGGAGGAGGCCCGGGCCACGGTGGCGCACAGCGTGGCGGTGGCCATCGCGTTCGCGATCATCACCTTCCTGCACATTGTCGTCGGGGAGCTGGCCCCCAAGAGCCTGGCCATCCAGCGTGCCGAGGCCACCACGCTCGCGGTGGCGCTGCCGATGCGGCTCTTCTACTTCATCTTCTACCCGGCCATCTGGCTGCTCAACGGGATCGCCGGGCGCCTGCTCCGGGCGTTCGGCCTGCACGCCGCGAGCGAGACCCACGAGCCGCACACCGAGGACGAGCTGAAAGTCATCCTGAGCAGCTCGGCGCAGGCGGGGGCGATCACCACTGCGCGCGCGGAGCTGCTCGAGCGTGCGCTGGAGATGGCGCAGAAGACGGCCCGGCAGGTGATGGTGCCGCGCAACCAGGTGAAGTACCTGGATGTGGAGGAGCCGCTGGAGAAGTGCATCGCGGACGCTCGCGCGGCGGGGCACACCTGGCTGCCGGTGTGCCGTGGGAGCATGGATCAGGTGGAGGGCGTGGTGAACGCCAAGGATCTGTTCTTCCTGCTGTCGAAGGGGGAGCTGAAGTCCCTGGCCCAGGTGCAGCGGCCGGTGCTGTTCGTGCCGGAGAACGTGACGCTGGAGCAGCTGCTGGCGGAGTTCCGGCGCCGCCGCCGGCAGACGGCGCTGGTGGTGGACGAGCACGGCGGCACCTCGGGGCTGGTGACGATCTCGGACGTGGTGGCCGAGGTGGTGGGCGACGTGGCGGAGCTGGGGCGGCGGATGGAGGAGGTGCGCTCGCTGCCGGGCGGCCGGTTCGAGCTGCCGGGGACGGCGCAGCTGGACGACTTGGAGGAGCGGCTGGACGTCAACTTCGACCTGGACGAGGACGAGAAGGGCGAGGTGACGACGATCGCCGGCTACCTGATGGCGAGGCTGGGGCGCGTGCCCGAGAAGGGAGACAGCCTCAAGCTGGACATGTGGCGCATCCTCGTGGACGAGGTGGATGGGCCGCGGGTGGTGCGGGTGACGGTGGAGCCCCAGGCGGTGGCCAGAGCCTCCTCGCCGGGTACAACGGATGCCACCGCGGCCTCGGCGCCCCAGGGAGCCGCCGCGCCTTCGGGCCGCGGAACGGGGTGACCTGTTCCGAAATGTCGGGGGTTTTGCGCCTCAAAAGAGCTGGTCGGGGGTTTTGCGCCTCAAAAGAGCTGGCTACTCCCGGAAAGCGGAAGGAGCTTGGCGTGGAGTCTCGCCGTTACGACGTGCTCATCATCACTGCACTGCTCGACGAGCTCGAGGCCGTGCTCGCGCTCGGTGAGGGGGGCAAGTGAGGGGAGCCGCAGCGCATCGCCGCAGCCTCATTCGATAAGATGGGTTTCGAACCCTTCTTCACGGGAGCCGACACTTCCTCAAGAGGTACAGAAGGCCTCCATCTGCCCGCTGCGGCTCTTCAGACCCATCGCCATGAGTCCCTTGAGCCCTTCCGGTGTGGACATCACTTCCCGGGTCGAGATCAACAACTCCGAGGTCTACAAGAGCACGGCCATTGATATGGCCTCGGCGATGGTGGCTGAACGGCAGGATGGCACGCGCATCTTCCTGCGCTACTTCCCCACGGGAGAGATTCAGCAGTGGAGCAAGGCCAAGGAGCACTGGGTCATGCTCGGTACTTGTGCTCCAGCAGCCTCCAGCCTCTTCCATCAGACCGCCCCCCAATGTCGTGAGGGCTCGATCCAACTCTTGCGCGAATGAGTACGACCCACAGGCGGACAGCAATCCCCTTGAACCGGAGCAGCGTTTCATGATCAAGCAAGGTTTGCTCGCAGGGCTGGTGGTGGCCTTCACGGGCTGTGCCATGCCCTCCACTGCCTGGAAGGGGACCGTTCAGTGGCCGGAAGACGAGCGCACGATCAGGACCCTCGTGCCCCTGACAGAGGCAGGCGCGGTGCTCGCCGCCGCCGCCGCTGTCCAGGAGATGATACGGACCAACGACGAACCTCGCGTGTTCATGGGGTGCTCAAGTCCTGAGCAAGGGCTGGATGTCGCTGTCTTCACAGGCCCGACGACGGGCCTGTATTACGTGGTGCTCGAGCAGCGGTTTCACCGGTGCGGAGGCCCAAGCGGCCGAGTGCTCGACTGGCACTATGTGTACGCGGTTACACCTCAAGGCGAGGTCGTCGCTAGAGCCGAGCCCTCTGCTGCTGAGGAGGATGCAGACTCTTTACCACCTGAGCAGCTGCCCGCGCCGGAGCGGACCGCACCGACTGAAGGTGGCCCCATCCCTCCCAGCCCGCCTGTCGGGACTGCGGCCCCCGAGTCTCCCACCGCGATCCGCTGGCCTGAGAACCTGGCTCCCCTGGCGGTGTTGGACGCGCCCGCTCTTGCCGTGGCCAATGTCGCGCTGAGGCACGTGCTCGCCCAGAAATTGTACCCAGCCGAATGCGAACCCTCCGCCGAGGCGTTCAAGGCGACCGTTGGCTACCAAGAACCTCTGTACTACGTCCGGATCGAGGCCCGCACAGAGCGGTGTGACCAGAGGGTTCCCGGGGTGGATCCCCAACCCGGCTGGTTCAAGGTGTACGCCCTTTTTCCAGACGGGCGCATGCTGGCGCCAAATCTCTCTTCGCCATAAAGGCGCGGGTCGCTCTCGCGTCCTCGCTCATGAGGATCAGAGCCGCTTCGAGCCCTTCTTCACGGGAGCCGCCGCCTTCTGGACCGGCGCGGGCCGCTCCACCTTGAGCAGCTCCAGGTCTGTGCTGTTCCCGGTGGACACCTTCACGATCCCCACCCCGGGCGCGAACCAGACGAAGCTCTCGACGGATCGCCCCTGCGCCCCCGGGCGGCTGGCCCGCGCCGTCGTCAGGTTCTTCACCTTCAGCGCCTTGAACGTCCCCGCGCCGACCGTCACCTCCTCCTCCCCAACGACGGTCGCCTGCTTGTCGAACGTGGTGGCAAGCACCATTCCGGCCGGCATCTTCGAGCCCTCGGGCGCCTGCAGCTTCACGGACAGCGAGTTCTTCCAGGACGCCCCAGGCACCATGCTCGCGGCCGGTGGCACCGCCATCCCTTCCGCGGAGACCACCTCCACCTTCATGCCGGAGGCCGAAAGCAGCGTCCCCTCCAGGCCGCCAAGTCCCGTCCGCACCCCCTCAGAGGTACAGAAGGCCTCCGTCTGCCCGCTGCGGCCCTTCAGATCCACCGCCAGGAGTCCCTTGAGCCCTTCCGGCGTGGACGTCACCTCCCGGGTTGAGATCGTCAACTCCGAGGATCCGGCCCGGTAGGTCAACTTCAGCCCGTCCTCCAAGGGGAAGTACGGGTTCGGACAGGCCCTCACCGCCGAGGGCGTGTCAGACCGGTCGGGTAGAGCTGCCGGGGCTGCTCCCACGAGGACCGAGAGGACGAGAAAGGGCGTGAACGTAGGCTACCTCCAGAAAGATCACCGGGAAGGTAGGGTGCAGCTCTCACTTTTCAACCCCTTACCTGCACTTATCGCCGATCATCGACGGTACAGGGCAGCTTCCGAAATGTAGGGTCACACGTTGCATGGTCACGCTTGATCTGCTCACCTGTGACTGATACTCCTGACCACATTCCGAGGCCGATTTTTCGGCCCTGGATCGATTTCCCACCTCTCGCGCACCAAGCCCAACAGGAGCCCGCTGGATGCGAATCAAGCGCCTGGACATCACCGGCTTCAAGTCCTTCATGGAGCGCAGCGTCTTCAGCTTCGACGACGGCGTCACCGGCATCGTCGGCCCCAATGGCTGCGGCAAGTCCAACGTGGTGGACGCCATCCGCTGGGCCATGGGCGAGCAGAGCGCCAAGAACCTCCGTGGCCGCGGCATGGAGGACGTCATCTTCAACGGCTCGGAGTCCAAGCCGCCGCTGTCCATGGCGGAGGTGTCCATCACCTTCACCATCGAGGAGACGGATCAGCTCGCGCCCCAGTACCAGGGCTTCCCCGAGATCACCGTCACCCGGCGCCTGTTCCGCAACGGTGAGTCCGAGTACCTCATCAACAAGGCTACGTGCCGCCTGCTGGATATCACGGAGCTGCTGCTGGGCACGGGCGTGGGCACCAAGGCGTACTCCATCATCGAGCAGGGCCGCGTGGGCCTGATTGTCTCGAGCAAGCCGGAGGACCGGCGCGCCATCATCGAGGAGGCCGCGGGCATCTCGAAGTACAAGGCCCGGCGCAAGGCGGCCGAGCGGAAGATGGAGGCCACCGAGGCCAACCTGCTGCGCGTCACGGACATCACCAACGAGCTGGAGAAGCGGCTCGACACGCTGTCCCGGCAGGCGAAGAAGGCGGAGAAGTACAAGAAGCTCAAGTCGCGCATGCGTGAGATCGATCTGCACGCCGCCTCGCACCGCTACCTGGAGCTGCATGCCGAGAAGAAGGTGCTCCAGGCGCGGCTGGAGAGCCTGAGCTCGGAGGAGCGCGAGAACCTGGATCGGGTGCGCGGGCTAGAGGAGGCCATCACCCAGCGCCGGGCCGAGCTGGATGCCGAGGCCGAGGCTCTGCAGAAGCTCTCCAGCGAGGTGCACACGCTGGAGAGCGCGGTGCAGCGTGACGACCAGGACCTGGCGTACTGGCGCAAGGATCTGGAGGAGACGGCCATCCGGGTGGCCCAGGGCGAGGGTGAGCTGAATGCGCTCCTGGCCCGCCAGGCCGAGGTGGCTGGCAACATGGCCGCCCGCGAGGCGGAGCTGTCGGGCATCGCCGGGGCGTGGAAGGAGGATGAGGTCGCGATGCAGGTGGCGCAGGAGGAGCTGCGCCGGACGACACAGCTGCAGACGGACCTGGGGCTGCGGCTGGAGCAAGAGCGGGCCGGGCTGGTGGCTGTGGCCGCGCGCCTGGCCAACCACGAGTCCAACCTCGTCAACCTGGCGCGGCAGCGTACCGATCTGGAGGCCCGCCGCGAGAAGAACCGTCTGGAGGCCGAGGCCCTGCGCGCCCAGGAGCAGGAGCTGGATCGCTCCCGCTCCCAGGTGGTTCAGCTGGTGGAGGAGAGCCGCCACAACGCGCTGGAGCTGGCCGAGCGCAAGACGCAGGAGGAGGAGGCCCTGGCACGCACCCGGGCCGAGTTCACCGAGAGCGAGCTGCACGTCATCAGCCTGCGCGAGGAGCTGGCCGACAAGCGCAGCCGGCTGGGCTCGCTGGAGGAGCTGCAGAAGAACTACGAGGGCTTCGATCGCGGCGTGCGCGCGGTGATGGTGCGCGCCGGGCAGCAGTTCCGCGAGCAGGGCATCTTCGGCCTGGTGGCGGACGTGCTCACGGCCCCGCCGCGCTTCGAGCGCGCGGTGGAGGCGGCGCTGGGCGAGCGGCTGCAGCACGTCATCGTCGAGAGCCCGGACAAGGGCTTCGAGCTGGTGGAGTACCTGAGGACAGCCTCCGAGGGGCGCGGCAGCTTCCTGCCGGTGCCTCGCATCGAGGGGCTGACGCCCGTGGTGGAGCCGGACTTCAGCCGGCCGGGCGTGCTGGCCAGCGCCTTCGCGGAGGTGAAGTGCGAGGAGGCGCTCCAGCCGGTGGTGCGGCTGCTGCTCGGGGACGTGGTCATCGTCGAGGACATGGCCTCAGCGCGGGCCTACGCGGCCGCCGGGGGCGTACCGTGCACGCTGGTGACTCTCGAGGGCGAGGTGGTGCGCGAGGATGGCACCCTCACGGGCGGTGAGCGCGAGGGCGCGGCGGTGGGCGCGCTGCAGAAGAAGCGCGAGATCGCCGAGCTGGCCTCCGAGGTGGCCCGGGTGGAGGAGCGCTACAACGAGATCCTCACGCGGCACTACACGCTCCAGAAGCAGATGGGGCAGACGGAGAGCGTCCTCAAGGGGCTGGCGAAGAACCAGCACGCCGAGGAGCTGAACCTGGCCAGCCAGGAGAAGGATCTGCACAAGGCCAGCGAGGATCTGGCGCGGGTGCGCGAGCGGCTCGGGGCGGTGGAGGCGGAGGAGGTGCAGCTGGCCCACTCGCACGGGGCGCTGGTGCACGAGGAGGAGAACAGCCGCGGCGAGGTGGCCCACGGGCAGGCGGATCGCGAGGGGCGTGAGGAGCGCGTGCGGCAGCTCACCAGCGAGCTGGAGTCACTGAAGCAGCGCTCGGAGACGGTGTCCTCGGAGCTGACCGGCCTGCGCATCAAGGTGGCCGCCGGCAGCGAGCGCGGCGAGGCGGCGCGCAAGGAGCTGGAGAGCCTCATCTCCCAGCGCAAGGAGATGGAGGAGCGCATCCATCGTCTGCAGGCAACGGTGGGGGAGGGCAGCGCGCGCTCGGACGAGCTGCGGCGCAAGATCGAGGAGACGGAGGCAGGCCGGGGCAAGAAGGCCGAGGAGCACCGCGCGGCAGCCGAGACGCTCGAGGGCCGACGGACCGCTCATTCCGCTACCTCCGCCGAAGTGCGCGACCAGGACACGCAGTTCCGCGAGCTGCGCGGCCGGCTGGATGAGCTGATGCAGGGCCTGTCGCAGATCTCGCTCAAGGAGCGGGAGATCGCCCTGGAGGTGGAGCACCTGACGGCGGGCATCCGCGAGCGGCACCAGGTGGAGCTGGAGCTGGAGCTGCACCGCTACCACCTGCTGGCGCCGCTGGCTCCCGAGGTCCAGGAGGAGCTGAAGGATCTGCGCGCCCAGGTGGAGAAGATGGGGGAGATCAACCTCACGGCCATCGACGAGCACGCGGAGCTGACCAAGCGCTTCGACTTCCTCTCGGGACAGAAGAAGGATCTGACGGCGTCGCTGGAGCAGCTGCGGGAGGCCATCGCCCGCATCGACGCCACGAGCCGCGAGCGCTTCAAGCAGACGTTCGACGTGGTGAACGAGAAGTTCCAGGCGGTGTTCCCGCGGCTGTTCGGCGGCGGGCGGGCCAGCCTGGTGCTCACCAACGAGGGCCCGGGCGCCGAGCAGGGTGTGGAGATCGTCGCCCAGCCGCCGGGCAAGAAGCTGCAGAGCGTGAACCTCCTGTCGGGCGGCGAGAAGGCGCTCACGGCGGTAGCGCTCATCTTCGGCATCTTCCTCATCAAGCCGACGCCCTTCTGCCTCTTGGACGAGGTGGACGCGCCGCTGGATGAGGGCAACGTGGGCCGCTACAACGAGATGGTGAAGGAGATGAGCCGCCAGTCGCAGTTCATCCTCATCACCCACAACAAGCGGACCATGGAGGTGGCCGACACCCTCTACGGCGTGACGATGGAGGAGCCGGGCATCTCCAAGCTGGTGAGCGTGAAGATCCGCGAGGCCACCGCCGCCAACGACAACGTCACCGCCGCCTGAGCTGGGCTGGCAGCCGCACGAAAAAGGCGCGGGCCCCATGCGAGGGACCCGCGCCTCTTGCTTCAGCTCATCCGGGAGCGGTTACTTGCCGCGCTCCTTGGGGCAGGCCCCTTCGTCGGCCTGGCGGCGCTGCTTCGCCGTCTCCAGATCCTTCTGGGTGTTGGTCAGCGAGCCCTGGCTGGCCGTCTCCACGGTGGCCCAGCCCTCGTCCTTGGCCTTGAGCTCCGAGACGAGCGTCACGGTGGCCTGATCCACCGCCAGCTGGGCCTCGAGCGCGGTCACCCATGTGTCCGCGGCCTTCACCAGCGCGGCGCACTTCTCCTTCAGCTCGGGGACGAGCTTCCAGTCCTTCGACTTCTGGTACTTGGAGACGATGGCGTCATACGTCTCCGCCGCGTTGGCGCGCGTGCCGAAGGCGATCGCCGCGTCCGCCGCGCGCTGACTGCGCACCTGCTCCAGCTGGTAGAAGCGCAGCTCCGGCGGCAGGTTGGCCGCGGGCTCGGACACCTGCGCGTGGAAGTGGACGAAGCGGTGCGGGAAGCTCAGCTCGTCCGACTTCACCTTGGCCGGCAGGGCGAGGATCTTCTGCTTCAGGCACGCCGCGAGCTGATCGCCCTCGGTGCTGCCGCTCGGCTCGAAGGTGACGTCGGCGGGCGTCGGCGAGGCCTTCTTCAGGGTGATCTTCGCCGTGAGCACCGGCGGCGCCTTGTCGGCGAAGCCCGCGTAGCAGTCACACCACTGCTCCTGCGCAAGCCGGACCTCACCAGAGAAGTCCGAGCCGTCGTTGATGCCGAAGGTGATGGAGGGGCTGTTGTTCAGCTCGTGGATGAACTGCGTCTCCGCCTCCACGGGCGCCGTGCCCTGGGCCAGCGGCTGGAGCTGCACGGCCTTGTTCACCACCGCCTGGATGCACTGCTGGCCCTCGGGGGTGAGGTTCTCCCCGGTGATGGTGTGCGTCGCGGCCTGATCCGTGACGCTGGTCTTCACCGTGACCTTGGTGGACGCCGCGGGGCCCCGGTGCTTGGGGTTCACCAGGCACTCCATCACCTGAGGCCGGGTGGAGACGAGCGCACCCACCAGGATGCCCTGGTTGGGGGGCTGCGGCAGGGTGAGCTGCTTCGGGTGGCACAGGGCCACGTCGAAGTAGGGCTGGTTCGTGATGCGCATCCGCTCCTGCACGGTGGCCGCGGCGGCGGCGTCGTCGCCGGTCTTCTGCTGACCGGCACAGGCGGCGGTGACGAGGACGGATGCGATGGCAAGACGTCGCAACATGTGTGTGCTCCCCTCCATGGGACTGCGTGCGGGCGCCTACTTATCAAGGCCCTCGGCGTTCTTGAGGTCCTTCAGGCGCAGACCGTTCTTCTTCAACAGGCGGTAGAGGCTCTGCATGGACAGGCCGGTGCGCTGCTCGGCGGCCTTCATGTCGAAGCCCACCTCCTTCATCACCTCGGCGAAGTAGAGGCGCTCGAAGTCCGCGAGCACCCGGTCCTTGGCCTCGTGGTAGTTCATGCCCACCACCAGGGCGCCCACGCTCGTGGCGGGCTCCGCGCCGGCCTCGGGCTTGCGCTGGGGCTGGGCCATGAAGTCCAGCCAGCTGGTGTTGCCCGTCTCCTGCATCAACGCGCCACGCTCCAGCACGTTGCGCAGCTCGCGCACGTTGCCCGGCCACTCATAGCCCTCGAAGAGCGCCAGCGTCTGCGGGGTGAGCTCGAAGTTGGCCTTGAGCGCCTGCAGCAGCGAGTGGGCCAGCACGGGGATGTCGTCGCGCCGGGTGCGCAGGGGCGGCAGCCGCACCCGGGCCACCGCCAGCCGGAAGTAGAGGTCCGCGCGGAAGCGGCCCTGGCGCACGTCCTCCTCCAGGTTGCGGTGCGTGGAGGCGATGACGCGCACGTTCACCGGCACCGCGCCGCCATTCAGCGTGGGCACCTCGCGCGTCTCCAGTACGCGCAGCAGCTTGGGCTGGAGCGGCAGGGGCAACTCGCCCACCTCGTCCAGGAAGAGGGTGCCGCCCTGGGCCGCCTCGAAGACGCCGCGCACGCCCTTCTCCTCGTCATCCGCCGCGCGCATGGAGCCGAACAGCTCCCGCTCCGCCTTCTCCTCGGTGATGAGGTTGCAGTCCACCACCTTGAAGGGCCCGTGCCGCCGCGCCGAGTGCTGGTGCACCGCCCGCGCCGCCAGCTCCTTGCCCGTGCCCGTCTCGCCCTCGATGAGCAGGTTCATGTCCTCGCGGGCGATGCGGCGCAGATCCGAGAAGACCAGGCGCATGCGCTCCGAGACGCCCACCAGCAATCCGAACGAGTCCGCCCCCGAGGGAACCTCCACCTCGGTGGTGCGCGTGTCCGGCTTGACGGAGAGCTTCGTCTTGCCCAACTGCACCTTGTCGCCGGACTGCAGCACCACCTGCAGCACCTGCCGCCCATCCAGGTAGGTGCCGTTGCGGCTGCCGAGATCCTTCAGCACCAGCCCCTTCGGGGTGCGCTCGATCTCCAGGTGCCGGCGGCTGACGGTGGGATCGGTGAGGACCAGATCACTCGCGGGATCCGAGCCCACGCGTACCAGCGAGTCCTGGGTGGTGATCTTCTTGCCCTTATCGGGACCGGCGGAGACCTCTACCGTCCACTCGCGCACCTGGATGCGCACGGGGCGGGCTTCGGGTTCCGTCAGGACGGACTGGGTGACTTCGGGCTTATCGCTCATGGTGCTCGCCTTCGACCGGGTCTTTCACTGCAGCCCGGAAAACTCTGGAGGGCCCTGTTTATGGGCCTTTCTACGCGGGGGGCAAGTCAAACAAATCAGCGCAGGAGAATCTGAGAGGTTCCCACTACTCCCCGTCGTACCTGGGCCTGGGCGGGAGTCGGGGCCAGCCGGGTTCTTGCCAGCCCCTGGGGTAGGGCGGGCTGCCCGTCTATCTGGGTCATCACGTCGCCCGGAGCCAGGGTGCCACCC
>Ga0247825_10002831_pt1 | contig 11445 bp, 9 predicted proteins | sample 13C_Vanillin_Day_FD_194413 | JGI IMG/M metagenome (GOLD analysis project Ga0247825, IMG submission 194413) | Soil microbial communities from agricultural site in Penn Yan, New York, United States - 13C_Vanillin_Day48 | ecosystem: Environmental > Terrestrial > Soil > Agricultural land | place... | reverse complement strand
CGCCGGCTGCCCTCGTCCGTGGCCGCCACCGCCGCCTTGGTGCCCTTCTGCACCTCGCCCAGCAGGGCGCGCACCTGGATGGCGGCCACCTTGGACTGCTCGGCCAGGGCCCGCATCTCCATGGCCACCACCGCGAAGCCGCGGCCGTGGTCGCCCGCCTTGGCCGCCTCGATGGAGGCGTTGAGCGCCAGCAGGTTGGACTGCTCGGCCACGTCCCTCACCGTGGTGATGATGTCGCCGATCTGCAGCGTGCGCTCGTTGAGCTCGGTGATGGCCACGGCGATGGCGCGCACCTGCTCGCCCAGCTTCTCCATGCCGGCCACGCTCTCGGCCACCACCTTCTGGCCCTCGGTGGACAGCGCCTCGGAGCGCTGCGTGCCGCTGATCACCGAGTCCGCATAGCTGGTGGCCTGCTTGGCCGTCTGGGCGATCTCCGCCACCGTGGTGCTCGTCTCGCTGATGGCGGAGGCCTGCTCGTGCGCCATGGCGGACTGCTGCGAGGAGGTGGTGAGCGCGCTGTTGGCCTCGCGCTCGATGTCGGCCGCCGCGCTGCGCAGGTCCGCCACCAGGTGCGTCACCATCTTCGTCATCTTCCCGAAGCTCTGCGCCAGCTCTCCTACCTCGTCCGTGGAGCGGACATCGATCTGCTGCCGCAGATCCCCCGAGGCGATCCCCGCGGCCGCCTGGGCCAGCCGCTCCAGGGGCACCGTCACCAGCCGCGACAGCATGGCCGCGGCGATCAGGCACAGCAGCAGGGCCGCCAGGCCGATGCCCGTGGCCCGCAGCACCCCCTCGCTGACCGACGACGAGAGCGACTCGAGCTGGATGCCCACCTGCACGGTGCCCACCCGCTGGCGCGTCTGGTCCGTCGAGGGCAGCCGCGGGTCCTCCGCGCCGCCGACGAAGATGGGGGCGGAGGTCTCCAGCACCTGCCGGTTGCCCACCGCCACCTCACGCTCCACGGGCCGCAGTTCCTGGGTGGCCGCCACCTTGTCGGCGCCGGCGTAAGCCTTCTCGGCGGCCAGCGCCAGCACCTCGCCCTGGGCGTCGCGCACCACCACGTACGCCACCTCCGCCACGTCCCTCAGCGTGGAATCCGCCGCCTGCTGCAGGGTGACTTGCGAGCGGGCCGACGTCGCGGCCGCCAGGTTGCTGGCCAGCTGAATGCTGACCACCCGCGCCCGGGAGGCCAGCTCGTTGCGCAGGGCCGTGCGCATCTGCACCGTGAACACCACACTCAGGAGTGTGGCGACCAGGCCACCCGTCAGGCCCGTGATCAACAGGATCTTGGACCGCAGGCTGAGCCGTCCCACCGACCGGCGCCCCGGCATGGGCAGCTTGATGCCTTGGACTTCCACGTTGCCTCCCAGCTATCGCGAGCGCAGGCCCTGACTTGCGCCCCCTACCACCCTGTCCGGCTCCTCGAGGCCAGGGCCTGCCTCAGGCCCCCGGCTGTCATCGTCTCCACACCCCGGAGCTGATGTTCATCGTCCAGCCCCTCCAACGCGCGCAGCGCGTTCTGCCGGGCCCGCTCCGCGTCCTCCCGCCGATTCAACCGCGTATAGAGCGACACCAGCGTCGCGTGCCCCTGTGCCATCTGTGGATCCAGATACAGCGCCTTGCGAACCAAATCCACCGCCCCGTTCAGTTCCCCCCGAGTCTCCGCCACCATGGCCAGCAGCAGGTAGGCCTCGGGGACGAGCTTGCGTGCGGCCTCTCGCCCCAGCTCTTCAGCCTGCGCGAAATTGCCTTCCCGGGCTGCACTCACCGCCTGACGCATCACGTCATCGCTCGGCGTTCCAGCGGACGCGGCGGGGGACAGCGGGCGTGCAGGCGCCGCGGGTGCCGCGGGCTCCGGAGCAGGCGGGGGCGCCGGGCGCGCCGTGGACATGGGCTTGAGCTTGCGCAGCGCCTCCAGCTTTGGGTCCGGCGGTGGCGGGGGAGCGGGGATGCTGTCCGCTGACTGCGAGGAACGGGGGCGAGGCACCCGGAAGATGGGGGAGCCCTGCACGTCGATCTGCTCCAGCCCCAGCCCGTTGGCCAGCGGGATCTCCGCGGGCGCCAGGAAGAGCAGCCCACCCGGCCCAAGCGCCCCGATGAGCTTGAGGATCACCTGCCGCACCAGCTCCTGCGGGAAGTAGATGAGGACGTTGCGGCAGAAGACGGCGTCCTGATCCCCCACCGGCGCAGGGTCGACCACCAGGTTGTGACGGACGAAGTCCACGGGCCGCCGTGCCTGGGAGCTGACCATCACCAGATCTCCCTGGGCCGTGAGGAAGCGGCGCTCCATGGAGGGCTCGATGCGGCGCACCGACCAGGGGCCATACGTCGCGGCCCGGGCCCGCTGCAGCGAGCGCGCGGAGATGTCACTGGCTGTCACCCGGATGCGCTCGACCGGCAGGCCCGCGGCCAGCAGCGTCATGGTGATGCTGTAGGCCTCCTCGCCGGTGGCGCACCCCGCGCTCCACACGCGGAACAGCCCGTCCTCCTTCTGGGTGGCCACCCGGCCCAGCTCCCGCAGGTGCTCGGGGTGGCGGAAGAAGTACGTCTCGCCGATGACGGCGTACTCGATGAACTGCTCGACGAACTGCGCCTCGCGCGCCAGCAGCCGCTGGAGGAAGGCGGGGAGCTCCATCCCCCGCGCCTCGGAGGCCCGGACAAGCGCGGTGCTCAGCGAGCGCCGCACGCTGGAGGCCAAGATCATTCCACTGGCCTCGCGCAGCACGTCTTCGACCCGGCTGAGCGTGGCTTCATCGAGCGCATCCGCTCGCGTGCCCTCGCTCACGTCTCCTCCGACGCGGCCGCCAGGATGGTCGAGGTGCGCAGCAGTGGACGCAGCGCGCCATCGGCCGTGCGGCACAGGCCTGCCATCAGCCCGGTGTCATCCCACGGAGACTTCTTCTCGTCCTCGCCCACCTGATCCACCAGCAGCGGCGACTCGACGATGTCCCGCACGTGGTCCACCAGCAGCGCCACGGTACGGGCACCCGAACACACCACCAGGTGGGCATCCAGCGAGGGCTCCCGCTCCACGCCCATCAACCGGGCCAGGTCCACGGCGACGGCGGAGACCCCCCGGTAGATGAAGGCCCCCTTCACATGGGGTGGCGCTCCTGGCAGGGACTGCATCTCGACGAGCCGGACCACCTCCTGCACGGAGTCGGAGGGCAGGAGCACCTGGGTGCCACACACCTCCACTGTGAGGAAGAGCCCTGGCAGCCGGTGCTCACCGCCAAGGCGGATCAGCTCCCGGCGCAGGCGTGTCACCTCATTCTCCAGCGACAGGAGCCGCCGCTGGACTGACGCACGCTGCGCCTGAGAATCCGCCGGAATTGTGGGAGTTTCAGCCATCGGGGAGACCCGTCCGACGTCAACGCTCGGGTTGACCCGAAACGTAATCTGCCGGATAGAGCACCGTCAATGCGGGCGAGCGTCCTGGGTTGCCCCCTCGCCTGCTCCAAACAAGCCTGTCCAACCTGATACGGTGGGTCACCGACGGTGATCGCAGAGGATTGTCGGTTGTGCTTCAATGCGCTCTGGGACACTGGTTGGAGGAGTGGATGCCGTTTGCAGGGAGAGGACGTGAATGATCAAGAGTGACGCTCCGAGTCCCGCGGCTGCAGGGAGCCCTGGCGGGGATGCCCTCATTGGCCGGACGCTCAATGGTCGCTTCAGCATCACCGACGCCATCGGCTCGGGTGGCATGGGCAAGGTCTACCGCGCCATGCAGGCCCCCCTGGACCGCGTCGTTGCCCTCAAGGTCCTCGATCCCAGCTTTCCGAGCACCAAGGATCCGGGCTTCCAGCAGCGCTTCCTGCGCGAGGCCTCGCTCACCTCGAAGCTCCGCCACCCCAATACGGTGACGGTGATCGACTACGGGCAGACCGATGACGGCATCTACTACATCGCCATGGAGTACCTGGAGGGTAGGACGCTGGGCCAGCTGATCACCCAGCAGGGGCCGTTGCCCTGGAGCCGCGTCATCGCCATCACCCAGCAGGTCTGCCGCTCGCTGCGCGAGGCGCATGGCATGGGCATCGTCCACCGGGACCTGAAGCCGGCCAACATCATGCTACTCAATGAGGCGGATCAGGATCTGGTGAAGGTCCTCGACTTCGGCCTCGTGAAGTCCATTGGCAACACGAGCGAGGAGTCCCCGGCGCTCAGCCCGGAGATCACCCAGAGCGGCACCTTCCTCGGCTCGCCGCAGTACATGGCGCCCGAGCAGGCGCGCAACGTGGCGGACGCGCGCAGCGACATCTACTCGCTGGGCGTGGTGATGTATCAGATGCTACAGGGTCGCCCGCCCTTCATCGCGCGCGATCACCTGGAGCTGATCTTCGCCCACTACAAGGAACTCCCCCCGCCCTTCGGCTCGCTGCGGCCGCACATCCCCGTGCCGCCGGAGATCGAGGCGGTGGTGATGAAGTGTCTGGAGAAGGATCCGACGCGCCGCTACCAGTCCATGGACGAGATGCTGGAGGCGATGCGGCAGGCGAACATGGCCGCGGGCGGTCACAGCGCCGTCTTCAGGCGTCCGGGAGGGGCGACCACGGGCCCCCACCGCTCGCCCTCCTTCGTGTCCTCCGCCCCTCAGGACACCAACGCCTCCACGCTGGCGCTGGACATCAGCGTGGAGGTCCCCGAGTCGGTGGCGAGGGAGCGCCGGCGCAAGCTGATGGCCATGGGGCTGGTGGGCGGAGCCGTCGTCATCGGACTGGTGGCGACGCTCGTGCTGATGCGTCCCAAGGAGCCCCCTCCTGCGACGCCTCCCGCGGCAGTGGCGGTGGCTCCCGCGGCTCCTGTGGCTCCCGTCACGCCTCCTTCTGCCGCGCCTGAACCGGCCCAGGCGGCGCCCCAGATGGTCCGCTTCCGTCTCATGAGCGAGCCGTCTGGCGCGCGCGTCTACTACCTGGGCAAGGAGCGCGGCACGACGCCCTTCGTGCTGGAGATCCCCGCGGGTGGGGATGGCACGGTGACGGCCGAGCTCACCTTCTGGCTCGAGGGCTACCAGCCGGAGAACGTGATGACGGGTGGCTCGGGAGATGTCGTGCTCTCGCAGAAGCTGCAGAAGCGCCGGGGCGGTATGCCGGGCTCGGGGAAGGTGGAGTTCGCGCGGGGGGCGAGCCTGGAGCCCGCTCCCTCCATGGCCACGTCGCTTGCCCCAGCGGAGTCCCTGGCGCCAGTGCCTCTCCCCGCGCCAGCGGAGAAGGACACTCCACCCGCGGCTGACGGCGTGCCCGTAGGGACGGGAGCCGCCGTGCCTGTGCTCCCGGCGAACGTCCTCGCCTCGGTCGGCAACAAGCCCCTCCCCTACGGCGAGGGGATGAGCCGGCCGGAGCAGCTCCAGGGCAAGGAGATCGCCTATACCCGCGAGGCGCTCGCGGCCCGGGTCCAGGGCACCATGCTGGTGAAGTGCACCATCACCACGGTGGGGCGCGTGGAGAACTGCCGCGTGCTCAAGCCGCTGCCTCACATGGAGCAGGCCGTGCTGGAGGCGCTGCAGTCTCGCCTCTACAAGCCCATCCTCTATAAGGGCCAGCCCGTCGCGGTGGACTACGTGTTCAACCTCAAGCTGGCGCTGCCGAAGCGCTGAGCGCCGCGCACCCGGCCCCGGGGCCCGCCTACGGAGACGTGGGCGAACCGGTGGCCGGGACACCCGCTGTGGGTACCCCCCAGTCCACCACCGGCCAGCCGCGCCGCACGGCCTCTCGCCGCAGGCGGTAGTCCGGGTGGACGGCCACGGGCCGGCCCACCACCTCCAGCACCGGCAGATCCGAGTAGGAGTCCGTGTAGAAGGCGCACTCGGACAGCGGGACGCCGGCGTCGCGGGCAAAGCGCTCCGCGTGGGTGCGCTTGCCCAGCCCGAAGCACACCTCGCCCACGGGCCGCCCCGTGTGCCGCCCCTGTGCGTCCACCTCGAAGCGGTTGCAGAGGATCGCATCCAGGCGCAGATCGCGCGAGACGAGCTCGGAGAGGTAGCCCGAGGAGGACGTGAGCAGCACCAGCCGATCGCCCGCGCTGCGGTGCTCCTCGAGCGCGCGCAGGGCGCCCGGACGGTAGAGCGGACGGACCTGCTCCTCGTAGAAGGCGATGGTGCGCTCCAGCAGCGGCTGGACGGGAGTGCCCGCGAGCTGGCCGATGGCCGCGAGCACCGCGTCCTGCATGGAGACGAAGCCCAGGTGGTAGCGAGCGATCCACAGGCTGGCTCGCAGCGCCTGCATCCGGGTGATGTGGCCCAGGGCCAGCTCGCGGCGGAGCCACAGCGACGCGGAGTTCACCGCGAGGAGCGTCTTATCGAGATCGAAGAACGCGACGCTCATCCGCTCCTCCTGAGCCCTGGGGGCCTCACGCTCCGGAGCCAGAGCGCCCACACGCCCAGCAGCACGCCGGACAGGAGCGCACCGGGAGCCGCGGCGCAGCCCGTGCCCGCGCTCAGAGCCGAGAGCTTCTTGCTGGGCATGCCCTGCTCGGTGCACTGGGTGGGCGGCAGGCCTCGTGGATACGTGTCACAGAAGCCAGCGGCCGTGCCCGCGTCGATGACGCGCTTGTTCGTCTCACCGGGGGGCGCGGAGGCCTCCATGGTGGAGAGCGGCTCGAACACGTGATCGAACCCCATGGCGTGGCCAATCTCATGGGTCAGGGTGTTCTGGAGGTCCGTGGCCACGCACTCCGGGTTGGGGAGCCCCTCGCACAGCGGCGAGCTCACGACGGTGAACAGGAAGCCCAGGGTGCCGCCAGGCTGCGAGGCGTTCATCTCGATGTCGGCATCCAGGATGACGCCGTTCCTACTGCTGAACGTCGTCGTGGTCAGCCCGATGGTGAGATCCCCATGCTCCCAGCAGGAGTAGTCGTTGGAACAGGTCTCCGCGTCGATGCATGAATCGTCGAAGGGGACCACGTCCTGGCAGGCCGTCTCCCGGAAGGTGAGGACGTTCAGGTTGTCGCCGCCCAGGACGTAGCCCACGCTGGGGCGGTTCACGTCCTCGCCGCGGACGAAGGTGAAGTCGCTGCACATCGCGGACAGCGTCCTCCAGGTGTCGAAGGAGGCGTCAATGGCGGGGAACTCGGTATCGCGGGGCGTGCGGAGGCTGCCCGCGGAGTCCACGTGGAACACGAACTCACGGCTGAGCCAGTTCAGGCACAGCGGTTGGCCGGGCACCACGGTGCGCCGGTAGACCTGCGCTCCCGCGGCGGGCGCCACAAGCAGGACGGCCAGCAGGAGCGGCAGGCGGCGGCTCACGAACGCGCCCCTCGGCGGCGGCGCACGAGCACCAGCGCCCACCCGGCCAGGGCGGGCAGCCACGCCTCGGCCCCCGTGCTGGCACAGCCCACCTGGGCCTTGCGGCCGAGGGTCGCGTCCGTGGGGATGTGGATGCAGCTCTGGCTGGCCTCGTTCTTCGGATACGCCTTGCAGACAAAGTCGTTTGAGCCCGGGTCAATCGTGCGCTTGGAGGTCTCCCCGGGAGGGGCCCGCGGGTTCATCGTCGAGCCCGGGTTGTTGGTGTGATCCAGGCCAACGAAGTGGCCGATCTCGTGCGTCATGGTGTTCTGCACGTCCGTGGACACGCAGTTCGTGGTCAGCACTGGCGGGTTGCAGAGCCCTCCACCATCCGCAGTGGTGAAGAAGAAGTTTGGCGAGTTCAGCAGGATGTCGGAGTCGTAGATGATGCCGGACTTCTCATCATACGTCGTGAGCGTGATGGCGATCGTCTGGCTGGAGTCATCATCCCAGCAGTCGTAGACATTGCCGCACGTCTCTTCCTTCCAGCACGCGTCATTGGCCGGCACTACGCCGGTGTCTCCGCAGCGCCGCAGGCGGAAGAGCACCAGGTTGCGGTTGTCACCGCCCACCTCGTAGCCCACTTTGCGCTCATCCACCTTGCCCCCCTCCTCGAGGGAGAGGTTGCCGCACTGGGTGAAGATCTGCTGCCAGCTCTGGAAGGAGCGGCGGACAGCCTCGAACTCGGAGCCCGCGGGCTGCGTCTGCGGGTTGCCGACCGAGCTCTGGTACCAGGTGAGCTTCGGCACCGTCCAGAACAGGCACTGGGTCGTTGGATCACCGGGCTCGACGCGGCTGCGCACGTAGGGGTCGGACTGGCCCAGCGAGAGAGCCAGCATCAGCGCCGCGATCTTCACTGGCGCTTCTCCTTTCCCGGCTGCTGGAGGGCCGTCCGGATGGAGGCCTTCAGCTCGTCGAGCGTGAGCGTCCGCTGCTCGGAGGTGGTGGGCTGGCGCGTCGTAGGATCCACCAGCAGCGCCTCCCCCGTGTTCTCCGGCACCGCGAGCACCGAGCGGCTGTCCGAGGCGCGGCGCACCTGGTACTTGCCCTGCGCCATGGCCGTCACGCGGAAGGCGTCCGCGCCGCGGCGATCCAGGAAGACCACCACCTCCTCGCCCGGCGTGAAGCTGGGCAGGCCGTGGACCATCTGCCCGATGTCCCCCACCCGGCCGCCCGGCTGAACCAGGAGCACCGTGCTGCCGGCCTGTCCCTTGAGCGTCTCCGTCACCTCGATCTCGACGTCCGTGAGGATGCGGCGGCGATCCCCGCTCCACCGGCTCTCCATGCGCCGGACGGTGCCATGGACGATTGTGTCGGCCTTCTGGGACAGCTCAGGGAGGTTGATGCGGAGCATCGTCGTGGCGGCCGCTGGCAGCCCGATCAGGACGGCAGCGGCTAGGAGTGCGGCAAGCGCGGAGCGCAGTGTCATTCGGTTCACCTCTGGTCCGTCAGTTTAGCCCATGGCCCCCAGGGGCGCGCGTCTCTCTGCGGGACGCGTTGACCGCCCAGCGGGCCCTTGCTAATCCGCGCCTCCTCTATGGCCTCTTCACCCCGTGTACGTTTCGCACCCTCCCCTACCGGCTACCTCCATATCGGTGGCGCTCGGACGGCGCTCTTCAACTACCTCTATGCGCGGCGCTTCGGCGGCACCTTCATCCTGCGCATCGAGGACACGGACCTGGAGCGCTCGACCGAGGCCTCGCTGAAGGCCATCTTCGACGCCCTCAAATGGCTGGACATCGCCTGGGACGAGGGCCCGGAGAAGGGCGGCCCTCATAGCCCCTACTTCCAGACGCAGCGGCTGGACACGTACCGCCAGCATGCCGAGCAGCTCATCGCAGCGGGCAAGGCGTACCGCTGCTACTGCACCCAGGACGAGCTCAGGGAGCGCCGCGCCCTGTCCGAGAAGAGCCGCCGCGCCCAGGCCGAGAAAGAGGGCCGCAAGATCACCGACGAGGAGGCCCGCGCCTGGAAGTACGATGGCCTCTGCCGCAACCGGAAGGACATCCCCGAGGGCCGCCCGTCCGTGGTGCGCTTCAAGATGCCCTCCAACGAGGGTACGGTCTCCTTCGACGATCTCGTGCTGGGGAGGATCGCCAAGGAGTACTCGGACCTGGACGACTGGGTCATGCTCCGGGCGGACGGGATTCCCCTCTACAACTACGGCTGCGTCATCGACGACCACCTGATGGAGATCACCCTGGTGTCGCGTGGGCAGGAGCACGTCAACTCCACCCTCCCTCAGCTCATGCTCTACCAGGCGCTCGGGTGGCAGCCGCCCCAGTTCGCCCACCTGCCGCTCATCCTCGGCCCGGACCGCGAGAAGCTGTCCAAGCGCAAGCACAAGGAGGCGGACGTCATGCTGCACAAGGCCAACGGGATCCTCCCGGAGGCCCTGCTCAACTTCGTCATCCGCCTGGGCTGGAGCCATGGCGACGACGAGGTGATCTCCCGCCAGCAGATGATCGAGTGGTTCGACTTCAAGGACGTAGGCAGCACCTCCGGCGTGTGGAACCCGGACAAGCTGCTGTGGCTCAACCAGCACTATCTGAAGACGCTGCCCGTGCAGGACATCGCCGGGCGGCTGGCGCCCTTCCTCGCCGAGAAGGGCCACGCCCTGCCCCCTGGGGATGCCCACCTGGAGCGCTTCGTGATGGCCTTCCGCGAGCGCGCCAAGACGCTGGAGGAGATGGCCACCATGGCCGTGCCCTACCTCAAGCAGGGCGTGACGCTGGACGAGAAGGCGGCCGCCAAGCACCTGACCGCCGACGCCCTCAAGCTCGTCCGCCAGGTGCGCGACGAGGCGGCCGCCCTGCCCGAGTGGAGCGTGGCGGCCCTGGACACGATCATCAAGACGGTGAGCGAGCGGGCGGCCGTGGGCATGGGGAAGGTGGCCCAGCCCGTCCGTGTGGCCATCACAGGCAACACCGTGAGCCCGGGCATCGGCGAGACGCTCCTGCTGATGGGCAAGGACGAGGCCTTGCGCCGCCTGGATGCGGCGCTGGCGCGCGGCTGACACGCTGGCTATCTTGTCGCCCCATGACGCGAGCGCTTGACAGCCACAGAGGCCATTTCTATAAGGCGCGCCCGCTCTGGGCGGCCCTGGCTGCCCTGTGGGTGACGGCGGCGGGGGCGGAGACGGTCAGCGGGGCACAGCTCCCCGACGGCGCACAGAAGGTGGGCGAGAACAGGTATCGGGCGCCACAGGGCTACGAAGAGACGCTGAAGTACTACCGGACGGTGTATCCGTCCCAGGCGTTTCCTCGAAAGCCGATCGTCAACCAGCCGGGCGTGAAGGCGGTGCACATCGTCAATCCCTCGGGGAAGAACTTCGAGGGGTTGAACATTTATGAAGCGAACGACGAGGTTCGCATCTATATCGTCCCGGTGCCGCCGCCTCCTCCGAAGCCGGCTCCCGTCAGGAAGGCGCCGGATCCGAAGTCAGGGAAGAAAACTCGGTAGTTCACGAGCCCTGGCGAGTTGTGGTAGTAGAGGTCTCGCGGTCTTGGGGAATCGTCTAACGGCAGGACAGCAGACTCTGACTCTGCTTATCTAGGTTCGAATCCTAGTTCCCCAGCTTGAAAACTTCGGTTGACGTGAGCAAACCGAAGCTGTAGTTGAGGTCGCATCAAAAACGGCCCTGTCGTCTAGTGGTTAGGACGGTGCCCTCTCACGGCACAAACTCGGGTTCGAATCCCGGCAGGGTCATCTGAGGCGCCCGCTCTCCTCTCTGGAGAGCGGGCGCTTCGCTTTTGCGGGCTCAGCGCTGGCCGATGCTGCGGTGGAAGAGCAGCAGGGCGTTGGCGAGCCGGGTCTGCGCCCGCTGGATGCTCCTGCGCATGAGCAGCATCCTCACCCGCTCGGGCAGGGCCTGGGTGCCCGACGAGGAGCCGAAGCCCACCAGATCCAGCCTCAGGCCAATGGCCTCCAGCAGATCCGCCAAGTCCGCCTGCGGGTTGGCCAGCAGCAGCACATCTGGCGCGCGGCTCTGGAGGATCTCCGCCAGCATCCGCCACCGGGGCTCTCCCGTCTCGAGGATGACGACGTCACTCTGCTCCAGCTCTGGCGAGGCCGCTGGCAGCTCCACCGCCTGGAAGCCCTCGGCGGTCAGCACCGCCACGGCCTCCGGGCTGCCCACCACGGCCACCCGCCCCGCCATGTCC
>Ga0247825_10002830_pt1 | contig 11453 bp, 4 predicted proteins | sample 13C_Vanillin_Day_FD_194413 | JGI IMG/M metagenome (GOLD analysis project Ga0247825, IMG submission 194413) | Soil microbial communities from agricultural site in Penn Yan, New York, United States - 13C_Vanillin_Day48 | ecosystem: Environmental > Terrestrial > Soil > Agricultural land | place... | reverse complement strand
GCGCTGGTCGCCCGCAGCGGACAGTTCCTGAACCACGACCAGTTCATCGACGAGGCCTGGGACGGCACCATCGTCTCGCGCCACACGGTCAATGTGACGATCGGCGAAGTCCGGAAGCTGCTCGACGAGTACGGGTCCTGGATTGTCTGGCGTCCAAAGGTCGGCTATGCGCTGCGCATCCCGCAGTCGGACACCCTCGTGCGCCTCGGCTGGCATTTCGTCAACCTGCGGTCGAGCGAGGCGTACGAACGCGCGCTCGAGTGTTTCCGCAACGCCGCCGAGCAGACGCCGCGGGACCATCGCGCATTCGAAGGCCTGGCTGCCTGCTACCTGATGATGGCGTCATTCGGCGCCAAGTCGGGGCGCGACATGTTCCGGGCCTTCCTCGATGCGCACGAACGGGCGGTCGCGCTCGTGGGGTGCACGCCGGAACTCCGCTGCAACTTCGCCCATGCCATTCACATGTACCAGCGCCGGCTCGACGAATCGCTCGCCGAGTTCGATCGCGCGATTGCCGAGAAGCCGCAGATGGCGATCGCCCACGTGCGCCGGACGCTGCTGCTGGTGACCATGGGCGATCTCGATGCCGCGCTCGACTCTGCCGACCGCAGCCGCATCGCCGACCCGCTGCAACCGCTGACGGCGGTGGCCGAGGTCAACGTCCGCATCTGGCGGCGCGAATTCGATCACGCGCTCACGCTCGGGGAGCGTGCCGTTCAATTGCACCCGTACTTCATGCTGACCCGCGTCTACTACGGGATGGCCCTCGAATTCTCAGGACGTCCCGACGCCGCGCTGGAGCAGTACCACATCGGCGGGATGATTACCCAGGGGCTCGCCTGGATGCGTGGGCTCGAAGGCGCATGCCTCGCGAAACTCGGGCGCATCGACGACGCCCGGCGTGTGCTCGACGAACTGCTGGAGCGGCGACGCCACGAATACGTCGACGCGTACGCCGTTGCTCGCCTGCGCCTGGCGGTCGGTGACGTCGATGGTGCGTTCGTCGAACTCGAGCGGGCGATCGACGAAAACGTCGGCGGATTGTATGCCCTGCGTTTCGATCCCACCGCGGACGGCTTCCGCCCGGATCCCCGTTTTTCCCGATTGCTGACGAGATATCTCGAACCGCTTTCGGGTATCGCCGGCTCACCGGCCGCCGCGGAATTGACGACGATCTGACGGTGTGAGCCTCCAAGACCCGGGAAGCCCGGATCCGTTCGGTTACACCGTCAATTCGCCGCCACCAGTGCCTCGCGCGGCGATGCGCGGCGCGACTGCATCCACTGCTGCAGCTGCGACATGTAGGTGAAGACAACCGGCGTCAGATAGAGCGTCACCAGCTGCGAAAAGAGCAGCCCCCCCACTACGACCAGTCCCAGTGGCTGACGCGCCTCACCGCCAGCCCCATAGCCGACGGCAATCGGCACCGCGCCGAGCATGGCGGCCATCGTCGTCATCATGATCGGCCGAAATCGAATCAGGCATCCCTGGTAGATGGCATCGTCCGAGCTCAGCCCGCGCCGCTCGGCGTCGAGAGCGAAATCGATCTGCATGATCGCGTTCTTTTCGACGATGCCGATCAGCATGATCATGCCGACGAAGGCGTAGATGTTCAGATCCATGTGGAACACCAGCAGCGTGACCAGGGCACCGAACGCGGCGGACGGAAGCCCCGACAGGATCGTCAACGGGTGGATGTAACTCTCGTAGAGGATGCCGAGGACGATATAGACGACGAAGACGGCGATCACCAGCAGGATCGCCAGGTTCGACAGCGCCCCTTCGAACGCCCGTGCGGATCCGAGGAATTGCCCGCTGACACCTTCCGGCAGGGACCGATCCGCGACCGTTTTCACGTTCGAGAGCACATTGCCAAGCGATGCTCCCGGCGCGACGCCAAACGAGATCGTCGCCGACGTGAGCTGGCCGTAATGATTCACCGTCTGCGGCCCGACCTGCTGCTTGACCGACGCCAGCGTGTCGAGGGGAACCACGGGACCGCTGCCTTTGAAATAGAGCATCGACAACGCCGCCGGATCCGACTGGAACTGCGGCCCCAGCTCCAGCAACACCTTGTACTCATTGACCGCGGCATAGATGGTCGAGACCCAGCGCGGTCCGTAGGCGTCGTAGAAGGCGTTTTCGATCTGGCTAGCCGTGACGCCGAGCGCAGCCGCCTTGTCGCGATCGATGTTGACGTTCACCTGCGGACTGGCGATTTCCAGGTCGCTGGTCAGCGCATCGATGCCGGGAACGTCCGCCAGCCGTTTGACCAGGTCCTTTGCCGTCGCATAGAGCTGTTTCGTGTCGGCCGACTGAATCGTGTACTGATACGGGCTCTTGCTGACCTGGCCGCCGATGCGAATCGTCGGCGGATTCTGCAGATAGACCTCCATCCCGGGGAGCTCCTCGACTTGCGGGCGCAGCCTCGCGATGATCTCGTTGACGCTGTCACGGCGATCGCCGCGCGGCTTCAGCGTCACCACCAGCTGCCCCAGGTTCGGCCCGCCAAGGGTGCTGGCTGTGGCGCCGCCAACGGTGGACACGAGGCCCTGCACGTCCGGATCGCGCTGGATGATCTGCGCGACCTCACGCTGATACGCCACCAGGTTGTCGTACGACGTCCCCTGGGCAGCCTCGGTGATCACGCCGATTTGGTCCGTGTCCTGGTCCGGAATGAAGCCCTTCGGCACGATCACGAACAGCACGCCGGTCGCGACGAGCACCACGACAGCGGCCGCGACCGTCACTCCCCGATACCGCATCGCTACCTGAAGCGTCCGGGCATAAAAGCGCAGCATCGCGTCGAAGCAGCGCTCAGTGGCGGCGCCGAATCCCGCGAGCCAGCCTCGTCGCGGGCCGTGGCCCGGCGGCTTCAGGAACAGGCTGCACAGCATCGGCGTCAGCGTCACGGACACGACGCCGGATATGAGAATCGCCACGCAGATCGTGACGGCGAACTCCCGGAACAGGCGCCCGAGGACGCCGCCCATGAAGAGCACGGGGATGAACACGGCCGCCAGCGACAGTGTCATCGACACGATCGTGAATCCGATCTCCCGCGAGCCGAGCAGCGACGCCGCCAATGGCTCCTGTCCCTCTTCGACATGCCGATAGATGTTCTCCAGCATCACGATCGCGTCGTCCACGACAAAGCCGACGGACAGGATCAGCGCCATCATCGACAGGTTGTCGAGGCTGTACCCGAGCAGATACATGACCGCGAACGTGCCGACGATCGAGAACGGGAGCGCGAGGCTCGGAATCACCGTTGCCCAGACGTTGCGGAGAAAGATGAAGATGACGGCAATCACGAGGCCAAGCGTCAGGACCATCGTGAACTGGACGTCGTGGTACGACTCGCGAATCGTCGCCGATCGGTCGTAGAGCACGTCCATGTGCACGCTGGTCGGCAGCTCGGCACGGAACTGGGGCAGCAGGTCCTTGACCGCGTCCGCAACGGCGATCGTGTTGGTTCCAGGCTGGCGCTGGATGCCGAGCGTGATCGCGCGCTGTTCTCCGCCCTGCGAGTAATACCAGGATCCGGTGTGCGGATCCTCGGCTCCATCGACAACGGTTCCCAGTTGCTCGAGACGGACAGCTGCGCCGCCGCGATACGCGACGATCATGTTGCGGAACTCGTCGGCGTTGGTGAGCTGCCCCGTGGCCTGAAGCGTGTACGCGCGATGCGGCCCGATGATGTTGCCCGCCGGCACGTTCACGTTCCACTGGCGAATGGCGTTCTCCACCTCGTTGATGCCGATCTGCCGCGTGGCCAGCGCGTGCGGATCGAGCTGAGCGTGCACGGCGTACTTCTGGCTCCCCAGCACCTGGACCTGCGCGACGCCGCTGACCTGTGAAATGCGCTGGGCCAGGCGGGTTTCGGCCCACTCGTCGAGCGACCACGACGGCAGAGTCTTCGACCAGACGACCAGGTAGAGAATCGGCTGATCCGCCGGATTGACCTTCGTGAAGGTCGGCGGCGTCGGCATGCCCTGCGGCAGGAGCCGGCTTGCCTGCGTAATGGCGCCCTGCACGTCGACCGCCGCGCCGTCCAGGTTGCGATCGAGGTTGAATTCGAGCGTGATCTGCGTCGATCCCAGCGAATTCACCGACGTCATCGACTCGAGCCCGGCAATCGTCGAGAACTGGTTCTCCAGCGGCGTTGCAACCGAGGCGCCCATCGTCTGCGGGCTCGCCCCGGGCAGTTGCGCCGTGACCAGCAGCGTCGGGAAATCGACGTTTGGCAGGTCGCTGACGGCGAGCGAACGATAGGCAACCGCGCCGAACAGCGTGATCGCCGCCATCAACAGGCTGGTGGCGATCGGGCGCCGGATGAATCCTTCGGAGATGTTCATGGATACCGACCCTGACGGGTATGTCCTTTACGAATGACTCCCGGCCCCCATTACGCTGTCGCCGGGCGCGGACTCGCCACGGCCGGGATCTTCTTCGTCTTCACCACGCTGGCGAGATAGACGTAGATGACCGGGGTCAGATACAGCGTGATCAGCTGTGACACGAGCAACCCGCCGACGACGGCCAGGCCAAGCGGCCGCCTGGCTTCACCGCCCGCGCCGTACCCGAAGGCGATCGGCAGCGAACCGAGCAACGCGGCGGCGGTCGTCATCATGATTGGCCGGAAGCGGATGATGCAGCCTTCGTAGATCGCGTCGAGCGGCGACTTGCCGTGTGTACGTTCCTGTTCGAGCGCGAAATCGATCTGCATGATGGCGTTCTTCTTGACGATGCCGATCAGCATGATGAGGCCGACGAAGGAGTAGATGTTGAGCTCGTTCCCGAACAGCCACAGCGTCACCAGCGCGCCGAGCCCCGCCGACGGCAGGCCCGACAGGATCGTGAGCGGGTGGATGTAGCTCTCGTAGAGCATGCCGAGAACGATGTAGACGACGCCGATGGCAATGACGAGCAGCAATGTCAGGTTCGACATCGATTGCTGGAACACCTTGGCCGATCCCTGGAACGTGGTGGTGACGGTCGGCGGCAGCATGCCTTTCGCGACGTCGGTCACGTGCGACACGGCATCGCCGAGGGAGACGCCCGGCCGGACGTTGAACGAGATCGACACGGCCGGGAGCTGGCCGATATGGTTCACCGACTGCGGACCCACCGTTTCCTTGAAGCGAACAACCGACTCGAGCGGAACCATGCCGCCTGACGGGGTCTTGAACGAGATTTTCTGAAGCGTATCCGCCTGCTGCTGGTATTGCGGGTCGAGCTCGAGCAGTACGCGGTACTGCGATCGCTGCCCATAGATCGTCGTCGCCCACCGGGGACCGAGACCGGTGCCAAGCGCGTTGGCGATGGTGGACGCACTCAGCCCGACCGCCGCCGCCTTGTCGCGATCGATCTGCAGGTCCACGCGCGGACTGCGCGCTTCCAGGTTGGTCGACACATCGGTCACCTCGGGCAGCCGGGAGATCGCATCCATGAGGCGCGGCGTCCACGTGTAGAGCTCCTCGCTGTTCAGGCTCTCGACCATCAGGTTGTAGCCGCTGTCTCCCCTGAACCCGCCGATCTGCAACGATTGCGGCACGTTCACGCTGCCGCGGAACTGCGGGAAGCGATTCACGACCTGTCGCAGCTGCTGCGCAATCTGCGACGCCGTCACCGGCCGCGACGCCCGCGGCGTCAGCTGGATGTTGATGCGGCTCTGGTTCATTCCGTTGGCCGCGCCGCCGCCGGTATTGACCATCATCGCGTCCACGTTGGGGTTCCGATTCAGCAGGTCGGCCACCTTTTCCGTCATGCCGACCATCTCGTAGTAGGAGGTTCCCTGCGCGGCACGCATGTTCACGAACAGGGCGTCGTTGTCGGAATCGGGAATGAAGCCCTTCGAGACGATGCCGAACATGTGCACGGTCGCCCAGACGACGAAACCGAAGACCACGAGCATCGCCAGCCGGTAGTCGAGCGCCAGGCGGAGGCTGCGGGCATATCCCCGGTGCATCGCGTCGAACAGGCGATCCATCAGCCCCGCCAGCCCCTTCTTCGTGTGCTTGATCTGAAGGAAACGGCTGCAGAGCATCGGCGTCAGCGTGACGGATACGAGGCCGGAGATAATCACCGCCGTCGTGATGGTGACGGCGAACTCACGGAACAACCGGCCGAGAATACCGGCCATGAAGAGGATCGGGATGAACACCGCCGCCAGCGACGTCGTCATCGTCAGGATCGTGAAACCGATCTCTTTCGAGCCCTGCATCGCCGCGTCCATCGGCGTCTGTCCGGCTTCCATGTGACGCACGATGTTCTCGAGCATCACGATCGCGTCGTCCACGACGAAGCCGATCGACAGGATCAGCGCCATCATCGAGAGGTTGTCGAGGCTGTAATTCAGCAGCGCCATCACCGCGAACGTGCCGAGAATCGAAAACGGCAACGCGAGAGCGGGTATGAGCGTGGCCGATCCGTTGTGCAGGAACAGGTAGATGACGCCGATGACGAGCAGGAGCGTCACCAGCATCGTCACGCGAATGTCGGAGAACGCTTCGCGGATGGTTTTCGAGCGGTCCTGGCGGATGCTGAGGTGCACTGACGGCGGCAACTGCGCCTCGAGACCGGGAAGAACCGCCCGCACGGCATCCGTCACTTCGATGACGTTCGTCCCCGGCTGCTTCTGCACCTGCAGCGTGATGGCGCGGCGCCGGCCCTGTTTCGTGTAGACCCACGCAGCCTGCGTCACGGTTTCCACGCTGTCGACGACGCTGGCCACCTGTTCGAGGCGAACCGGCCAGCCGTTTTTGTACGTGATGACGATCGGCCGGAACAGTTCGGCGGTTTTGAGCAGTTCGTTCGACGGTTTCTGGAGCAGCCCGTTTGCCGTGATGGTGTAGGTGGCCGCCGATCCGTACAGCTGGCCGGTCGGCTCGTTCGCGTTCCAGTTCTGCAGCGCCGAATCGATCTCGTTGATGCCGACGTGCTCCGTCTGCAGTTTTTCAGGGTCGAGCTGGACCCGGACGGCGTACTTCTGCGCTCCTTGAACCGTGACCTGCGACACGCCGCTGACCTGCGAGATGCGCGGCGCCAGAATGTTTTCCGCAAACTCGTCGACGGCGGACATCTCGAGCGTGTCCGACGTCAGGTTCAGCATCAGGATCGGCTGATCAGCCGGATTCTGCTTTCGGAAAGACGGCGGTGCCGTCAATGTGGAGGGCAGCAGCGGCATCGCGGCGGCAATGGCGGTCTGCACGTCGACCACGGCGCTGTCGATGTTTCGATTGAGATCGAACGACAGGGTGATCTGGCTGCTGCCGGCACCGCTGCTCGACGTCATCTCGTCGACGCCCGCGATCGTCGTGAACTGCCGTTCCAGCGGGCTCGCCACCGTCGCGGCCATCGTTCCCGGATCCGCGCCCGGCAATCCGGCCTGCACGTTCACCGTGGGGTAGTCGACGGCCGGCAGATCGCTGACCGCCAACCCGCGATACGCGATCACGCCGAACAGCGCGATCGCCGTCATCAGCAGGCTGGTGGCGATGGGACGCCTGATGAAAATGGCGGAGATATGCACCGCTGTCCCGGTGCGTTACGAGCTCGCCCGCCCGCCGGCGTTGCTGCCGCCAGGAGCATCGGTGGGTCCGGCGGCGTCGCCAGCACCACTCCGTCGGCCGCGACCGCCACCACGGCCGCCTCGGCCCTGATTACCGCGACCCCCATCCTGCGGATTGCCATCCGAGTCTGCCAGCTGCACCGTCGTCCCCTGCTCCAGCCGCAACTGCCCTTCGGTGACCACGGTTTCTCCGGGCGACAACCCCTTCTGAACCACGATGTCGTCACCTACGCGCTGGCCGACGGTGACGGAACGCTGCTGCGCGCGCATGTTCTCGCCGACGACGAACACAAACGAGCCATCCTGGCCCGCCTGAATGGCTTCCTGCGGGACGACGGTGGCGCCGTTGACCATCGCCAGTTGCAGCGTGACGCGCGCGAACTGGCCGGGCCAGAGGCGATGATCCCTGTTGTCGAAGGTGGCTTTGAGCTTGATGCTGTCCGTCGTCTGATCGACGACGTTGTCCCAGAAGGTGAGGCGGCCGGTGATGGTGCGGGGATCGCCGTCCTGCGGCGCGGCGATGACTATGAGGGGCATGCCGCCTGCCGCGGCCCGTTTTATCGCCGCGAGATGCATCGACGGAACCGAGAAGGTGACGAACACCGGCTCGAGCTGCGCGATCGTCATCAACTGCGTGTTGTTGCCGGTCACGAGGTTGCCCGCCTTCACGGCAAGATCACCGGTGCGGCCGTCGATCGGCGACCGAATCACCGTGTAACTCAATTGCACCCTGGCAGCGTTGACGGCGGCCTGCTGCACCGCCAGTTGCGCCTTGGCGCTGTCTACCGCCGCACGGTCAGCCTTGACGGCAAGCGCAGTCGCCTCGGCCTGGGCTCGCGACTGGTCACCGGCGTCCTTCGCGACGATGCCGCGTTCCACCAGCTGTTCCTGCCGCTGCGCGGAAACGTTCTGGTATTCCGCGTTCGACGCGTCGCGCGCGAGTTGCGCGTCCGCCTGATTGACGAGCGCCTGGTCGCGAACCAGGTTTGCTTCCGCCTGTTCGAGCGTGGATTCGAGCGGACGGCGATCGATCGTAAACAGCACCGCGCCTTTACTGACCGAGTCGCCTTCATGGAACGCGACCTGCTCGAGCACGCCCGTCACCTGCGATCGCACGGCGATCATCGTCGATGCTTCGACGTTGCCGACGCCCGCGATTTCAATGGGAACGTCGCGTTGCGTGACTTTCGCGACGACAACGGGCTGTGCGCCGCTGCCTCGACCGCCGCGGCCACGGCCGCCGCGTCCGCCTGAGGTGTTGGTCGCAGCCGCGCCGTTGCTACGCTGCCCGCACGCGACTGACGTCACGCAGAGAACGAACCCGAGAAAGCCTGCAAGAACGAACCAACGACCACGAATGAGAACAGGCATTCAGTACATCCGACCCTGAGAATTGGGGACCACTGACCGGATATACGGACCGATACGAACGCGCATTTACGGCCTGAAGGCGCGGCACACTCACGCCTCCGAATTGCCGCACGGCTGTCACAGAGGGAAGAGCTTCGAGTTCAAATGCAAGATTCAAAATTCAAAATGCAAACCTGGGCGGTGTACGCAACAACAGGGTGAAAGCGCTCGACCTTCACCCTGCCGTGGCGCAAACGCGATGGCGTTTGCATCTTGCAATTTGCATTTTTAATTTTGAATCGGCTCAGACTTCTTCCTCGGTCGCCGGCTTCAGGACGACGCTTTCGCCTGCGTACTGCTGGATCACCGACAGGAGGCCGGTGTAGAGGAAGCCGATCTGGAAGAGCACGAGGAACGGGAGCGTGCCGTAGATGCCGTTCGCCAGTGCGTAGAACACCGTGGCGGTGAAATAGAGGCCGAGCGCGAGCTCGATCAGCGGCTGGACGACGAAGCTCTGACGGTACTTCTTGCCGATCCACTCATCGGCGTTGGATTCGATGTGGTACTTCGGCGTGCGGGCGAATTCGGTCTGCTTGTTGAGCAGCGCCTCGAACACCGCCTTCGTGTTGTTGATGGCGAGGCCGATGCCGATCGACATCAGGAACGGGAGGTACTTCATCCGCGTGATCCAGTCCTTGTGCAGTTCACGCTGACACACCATGTAGAAATTCGCCACCGACGCGGTGGCCGCGAAGAACAGCGGCACGTCGATCAGCAGCATTTCGTACCAGCCCATGTTGTAGCGGATGACCATCGCGGGGGCCATCAGCACCGACAACACGCACATCAACGGGTAGTTGAAATTGGCTGACAGGTGGAAGAACGCCTCGGCCTTGACCCCCAGCGGGAGATCCGACCGGAGGATTCGCGGCAACAACTTGCGACAGGTCTGGATCGAGCCCTTGGCCCAGCGATGCTGCTGCGACTTGAACGCGTTCATCTCGACCGGCACTTCGGCCGGGGCGATGAGGTCGGGCAGGAACACGAACTGCCAGCCGCGCAGCTGCGCCCGGTAGCTCAGGTCGAGATCTTCGGTGAGCGTGTCGTGCTGCCAGCCACCCGCGTCGACGATCGCCTCGCGGCGCCAGATACCGGCCGTGCCGTTGAAATTGAAGAAGTGGCCGGAGCGGTTGCGGCCGCCGTGCTCGAGGACGAAATGGGCGTCGAGCAGGATCGACTGCACCTTCGTCAGCAGCGAGTAGTCCTGGTTGATGTGGCCCCACCGCGCCTGCACCATGGCCACCTTCGGATCGGCGAAGAACGGCACCGTGCGGCGCAGGAAATCGATGGTTGGAATGAAATCGGCGTCGAAAATGGCGATAAAACGCCCGCTCGCCACCTGCATGCCTGCCTCGAGCGCACCCGCCTTGTAGCCGGTGCGGTCCATCCGATGCAGGTATTTGATGTCAATCCCCTGCGCCGCGTTCCGGCGAACGGCGCGTTCGGCGACATTGCTGGTCTCGTCCGTCGAGTCGTCCAGGACCTGGATCTCGAGCAGCTCGCGTGGGTAGTCGAGCTGGCAGACGGCGTCGATCAGCCGATCGGCGACGTACATCTCGTTGTAGATCGGTAACTGGATCGTGACCGGCGGCAACGAGTCCAGCGTGCCGTTGGGAACGGGCACGCGGTCCTTGTTCTTCATGTACAGATAGACCAGGTAGTACCTGTGCCATCCGTAGACCGCGAGAATAACGAGAACGAAGAAATACGTCGCGAGAATCGCAGTTTCGGCGGGGGTCATGCGATGTAGGAACCCGCTATGAACACGATCACTGATTATATTGTCGCGACCCGCAAAATCAAAGAAACCGGCCTGATAACGCCACTATTTCCATGAATCTCACAGAGCTGCGAACGTTGCTGGACGCCGTCCGCGACGGCACGGTCGACGCGTCCGCCGCGTCCGGCCGGATTCTCCAGGCCTTGCGTGCGGCGCCATTCGAGGATCTGGGCTACGCACGGGTCGATACGCATCGACACTTCCGGCAGGGCTTCCCGGAAGTCGTGTTCGGTGTAGGCAAAACTCCGGCCCAGATTGCCGCCATCGCCGAACGCATCGTAGCGCGCCGCCAGTCGCTCCTGATTACGCGCGCGACCCCGGACGCGTTCGACGCGGTGCGGTCAATCGCCCCTGACGCCACGTATCACGCTGATGCGCGGGCAATTACGCGGCCGGCGGGCGATATTCCCGAGGGTCGCGGCACGATCCTGATCGCGTGCGCCGGCACCTCCGATCTGCCAGTGGCGGAGGAGGCGGCGGTGACGGCGCAGCTGATGGGCAACGTCGTGGATCGCCTGTACGACGTCGGCGTGGCAGGCATTCACCGTCTGCTCCGTGAACAGGACCGGCTTCAGGCCGCCCGCGTCATCATCGTCGTGGCCGGCATGGAAGGCGCCCTGCCGAGCGTGGTCGGCGGGCTGGTCAGCGTGCCGGTGGTGGCGGTCCCGACGAGCATCGGCTACGGCGCGA
>Ga0247825_10002829_pt1 | contig 11458 bp, 7 predicted proteins | sample 13C_Vanillin_Day_FD_194413 | JGI IMG/M metagenome (GOLD analysis project Ga0247825, IMG submission 194413) | Soil microbial communities from agricultural site in Penn Yan, New York, United States - 13C_Vanillin_Day48 | ecosystem: Environmental > Terrestrial > Soil > Agricultural land | place... | reverse complement strand
AGCCTGACCAATCCAGTTTCCTGATCGACGTCAATGCCAAGGGATGGAAAGTGCCGGTCGGCCCCGCCATTCATTTCGACGAACTTGTCGTCAAGGGAGTGGCAACCCTGAACGACGCGAATCTCGGGGAAGTGCGCGCGAAACTCTACGGAGGAACGGTTGCTGGCAAGATGACCGTGAACTGGGCCAAGGGGATAGTGCTGAAGGGCAACGCTGGCGTCAGTCAGGTCGAGATCAAGCCCTTGCTGCAGGCGCTTGGGCGCCCGGCGACGATGAGTGGCAGGCTCACGGCGAAGCCGGTGTTCTCGGCGAGCGCCGCGAAGGCGGAGCACCTTGCGAACGCATTGCGCCTCGAGACGCCGTTCGACGTCCAGAACGGCGTGCTGCACGGGACCGATATCAAGAAAGCCGCCACCTCGCTCATCAGCAGGGACGGCGGAAAGGGCGGCGAGACGCGCTTCGACAAGCTGTCCGGTCACCTCGCAATGGACCGGGGAACCCGGCGCTTCACCCAGATCAATATTGTTTCGGGGTCGTTGGCAGCTAACGGCAACGTGACGATATCTCCCAAGGACGATCTCTCGGGCAGAATCACCACCAAGGTCCAGAGCTCGGTCGGATCGGCAGGCGTGCCGCTCAATGTGACCGGCACCGTAAACAGCCCGCTGCTCTACCCGACGGGCGGTACGGTAGCGGGTGCGGCAGCCGGCACAGCGGTGCTAGGGCCAGGCGTTGGCACCTCGGTGGGCGCCACGGTTGGGCAGTGGACCGAAGGACTTTTCGGGCGGAAGGAAAAGAAGTAGTCGATACATGACGTGAACCTTACATCTAGATGAAGAAATAGTTACTTCCAGATGTGAAAAATATTGCCGGCAGCTGGCGCCTGTCCAATAATGGCGCATGCGAATTCTGCTGGTAGAAGACGATTTGATGCTCGCGGAAGCGATAGTGCGGGCACTGACGCAATCGGCGCACGTCGTCGATTGCGCGCGTACCGGGGAGCAGGCCGATAGTGCCCTGGCCACCAATGAGTACGATCTCGTGCTGCTCGACATCGGCCTTCCACAGATCGACGGCTTCGAGGTGCTCAGGCGAGTACGCCAGCGTCGTTGCAGTGTCCCGGTATTGATGCTGACGGTTCGCGACGCACCGGAAGACCGCGTGGCCGGACTCGATCTCGGTGCAGACGATTACCTCACCAAGCCTTTCCACCTGCCGGAACTGGAAGCGCGCGTGCGCGCCCTGATTCGTCGCGCGCATTCGAGCGGGAATGCCGACCTCACGCACGGACCGCTACGGCTCGATATGGCCGGCCGGCGGCTCTATTGCAATGGACAGCCTCTCGAACTTTCGGCGCGGGAGATCGCCGTGATCGAGTTGTTGCTGCTGCGAGAGGGCAAGGTGGTCACCAAGCAGCAGATCGTGGACCACTTGTACGGCTGGGACGACGTCTCCAACAGCAACGCAATCGAAGTGTTCGTCTACCGTCTGCGCCGCAAGCTCGAAATCTCCGGCGTGGGTATCCGTACCGTGCGCGGCATGGGCTATCTCATCGAGAAAGAGCATGCCGCGTGAGCAGCCGCTGCTGCGCACACAGCTGCTGCGCTGGCTCGCCGTCCCGCTGTTCCTCCTGCTGACCGCCGATACTTTCTTCAGCTACTGGGTGGCATTGAGCTTCTCGCAGCGTGCCTACGACCGCTCGCTGGTCGAGATCGCGCGCGAGGTGTCGCTGCACTTGCGCGCCATCGACGGAGAGGTGGCGCTCGACCTGCCGGCGGAGGCGCACCGGGTACTGTTCACCGATCCGATCGACCAAGTCTATTTTGAAGTGACGATGGCCGACGGCAGGATCGTCGCGGGCGAGAACATAGCCAGAACGCGCGCCGGCAGCGCGGGCCGGGGACGGACCGAGGCCTTCTACGACGGCCAGGTGCGCGGTGCACCCGTGCGTATCGTCGAGCTAAACCTCGAGAGGGAGCAGCGCTCGGGACGGCCGGCGGCGACCATTCGGATTGCCGAAACCAAGGTCAAGCGCAACGAGCTGGCGCGCGAGATCCTGCTGAGCGTAGTGGTCCCGCAGGTGCTGCTGATACTGATCGCCGGCGGCGTGGTGTGGTTCGGCGTGGTGCACGGACTGTCGCCCCTCGAACGGGTACAGCGAGCGGTGGCGGCACGTTCGCACCGCGACCGCAGCCCGGTGGTCGTGGACAAGGTGCCGGGAGAAGTGAGCCCCTTGTTGGGATCGATCAACGAGTTGCTGGCGCGCCTCGACCGTGTGCTCACGTTGCAGTCGCGTTTCGTGAGTGATGCCGCGCATCAGCTCAAGACGCCGATCGCCGCCGTCGAGGCCCAGCTCGAGGTGGCCTTGCGCGAGGAAGAGCCGGCTCGATTGCGGGACTCGGTGCGAAAGCTGCAACCCGGGCTCGCACGCCTGTCGCGGCTCGTGTCCCAGCTGCTATCGCTGGCACGCAACGAACCGGAGGCGGTGCACACAGTGGTATTCAAGCCGCTCGACCTCAACGCGCTGGCGCTGGAAGCCGCTACCGCCTGGGTGCCAGAGGCGCTCAGGAAGCGGATTGACCTGGGCTTCGAGGCCGCCGTACAGGCCTCCATCGTCCCGGGCGATGCCGGGCGCCTGCGCGAGCTGCTCGACAATCTCCTGGACAACGCCATCCGCTACACGGATGAAGGGGGGCGGGTAACCGTGCGCGTGACGCCCGGGCCTCCGCCGGCGATTGCGGTAAGCGACGACGGTCCCAGTATCCCGCCGCACGAGCGCGAAAGGGTATTCGAGCGCTTCCATCGCCTGCTCGGCAGCTCGCGTGACGGCAGCGGGCTGGGTCTTGCAATTGCCCAGGAAATCGCGCGCCTTCACAAGGCTGCAATCACTCTTGGCGACGACGCGGATGGCGTTGGAAACACCTTCGTGGTCTCGTTTTCGGATAACGAAGTAATGTAAGGAGTCGTCATTCTTTGGTCATGTTTCATTCATGACCAGAATTCAGTTCGTTCATCTACAAGAAATTTTCACGCCATCCTGTAGACAGTCGGATGTAATTCCCAAACCGTATCCTGACCCCACGGCACGTGGCGATAGTCGTTGCGGCCGCAATGGAGGATTCAGGACATGGAGCTGCTGGGCACATCGTTCTTCTGGATCACGCTGGGCCAGATCATGATGATCAACATCATGCTCAGCGGCGACAACGCCGTCGTCATCGCGATGGCAAGCCGGGCGCTGCCGCCGCGCCAGCAGAAGCAGGCCATATTGTTCGGCAGCTTCGGCGCAATCTTCCTGCGAGTGGTCCTGACTTTCTTCGCCGTCATGCTGCTCGGGCTGCCGTGGCTCAAGCTGGTTGGCGGCGTGCTCCTGCTCTACATCGGTGTGAAGATGCTGATACCGGAAGACGGCGAGGCGCATCTCGATGCGCACGGCAAGTTGTGGGCTGCGATCAAGACCATCATCGTCGCCGATTTCATCATGAGCCTCGACAACGTGCTCGGCGTAGCCGCCGCCGCCAAGGGTAATCTCGTGTTGCTGATACTGGGTCTCGCGATCAGCATCCCGCTGATCATCTACGGCAGCACGCTCATCCTGAAGCTGATGAATCGCTTCCCCGTGATCATCACCATCGGCGGCGGCATCCTGGGGTGGGTTGCCGGGGAAATGGCGATTACCGACCCGGTGGTTCTGCCGTGGGTGGACGCCAATGCACACTGGATGCACGATGCGGCGCCGGCGGCCGGCGCGCTGCTGGTGGTGGCTGTCGGCAAGGCCTTCGCCGCGCACAAGCGCGCGGGGCAACCGAAGGCGGTTTCGGCGGAGCCCGACCATGCCAAACCGTCGGGGAAGAAGAGGGAGCCTGAAGAAGAGCCTGCCCCTGCGGGCTATCGCTGGGCTTCCTGTTTGTGGCACACATTGCCGGACGGCAGGCGGGACTATGCCGCGTACCACGGGAAGACTTCCTTCCGTTATCTCCTGCCGGTGAGTTCCCGATTGCGCGGAAAGCGCACGACGTGATGCTGCTGGAAGCCGCCGCGGCGTAGCGCAGTCGATGGCGGGGAGGGGCCGACGTTGCCTACACCAGCACGCTGGCGATTGCCCTTGCCACGCGATCTACGTTGCGGGAGTTGAGCGCCGGGACGCAGATACGCCCGCTGTCCAGCGCGTAGAGCGAGTATTCCTCGCGCAGCCGCTTTACCTGCTCCTTCGTGAGACCCGAGTATGAGAAGAGGCCACGTTGGCGCACGACGAAGCTGAAGTCGAAATCAGACCTGAATTCCCTAATTTTATCAACGAGTTGCTTGCGGACTACCTTGATGCGGTCGCGCATCTGGCCCAGTTCGCGATCCCATAACGAACGCAACTCCGGCGAGGTCAGCACCGCAATCACGGCCTGTCCGCCGTGCGTCGGCGGGTTGGAATAGTTGGTGCGAATTACGCGCTTCAACTGGGACAGCGTGCGCGCCGCCTCTTCCGCGCTTCGCGTCACGATCGAGAGCGCGCCTACTCGCTCGCCGTAGAGTGAGAGGGACTTCGAGAAAGAGCTCGAGACGAAGACCGCGGGGCAGGCCGCGGTGAAGCGGCGCACCGCCGCGGCGTCGGCGTCGAGACCGTCGGCGAAGCCCTGGTAGGCGATGTCGAGGAATGGAACAAGGCCGCGCGCATTGACGACCTTGATGACTTCTTCCCATTGCTCCGGGGAAAGGTCCACTCCGGTCGGGTTGTGGCAGCAGGCGTGCAGCACGGCAACGGTGCCAGCGGGCAGCTTGCCGAGGGCGTCCATCATGGCATCGAACTTCACGCCGTGGGTCGCGGGATCGTAGTAGGGGTAAGACTGGACCTTGTACCCAGCGTAGTCGAACAGCGCCTGGTGGTTTTCCCAGCTCGGGTCGCTGATCCAGATCTGCTCGTTTACCTTCAGCCGGCGCAGCAGGTCGGCGCCGACCTTGAGCCCGCCGGTGCCGCCCAGGGTCTGCACCGTGACGATGCGCTGCTCGCGCAGGGCGGGGCTGTCCTTGCCGAAAACCAGCTCCTGTACGGCGCGGTCGTAAGCCTGCAACCCGTCGATCGGCAGGTAGTTGCGCGGCAGGGGTTGCTCCGCGATCTTCTGCTCGGCGCGGCGCACGCACTCGAGGACAGGCACCTTGCCGTCGTCGTCGTAATAGACGCCGACGCCGAGATTGACCTTGCTGGGGTTGGGGTCGGAGACGAAAGCCTCGGTGACACCCAGGATCGGGTCGCGCGGCGCCATTTCAACGCCGGCGAGGAGGGATTGGCTCATCTTTTGTGGCAGGTTGGGGAAGGAATTCGGTGTGGAAGCATGCTTGGGCGAGCGTCATTTTACCTGTAGCGGCCCGCCAGCGTAACTGGCACCTGTCTTCTTAACGCGCGGAGACGGCAGAGCGACGACAGACTGGCGAGGTGGCACGCTGCTGTGGGAAAATACGCGGTTCGATTGCGCTATCCCTGATGCCCCGAGCCGCGCCTAAACCCCAGACCGCCCAGCCGGCGACCGGCGCGGGTCCGATGGTCTTTCCCGACAGCCCGTATCGGCTCAATCCGCTGTTCCAGCCGGCCGGCGACCAGCCCGAGGCGATCGAGAAGCTCGTCGCGGGCGCGCGCGACGGCCTGGCGTTCCAGACGCTGCTCGGCGTCACCGGCTCGGGCAAGACCTACACCATGGCGCAAGTCATTGCCCGGCTCGGCTGCCCGGCCCTGATCCTGGCGCCGAACAAGACGCTGGCGGCGCAGCTCTACTCGGAGATGCGCGAGTTCTTCCCGGACAACGCGGTCGAGTACTTCGTGTCGTACTACGACTATTACCAGCCCGAAGCCTACGTGCCGTCGAAGGACCTGTTCATCGAGAAGGACTCGAGCATCAACGAGCACATCGAGCAAATGCGCCTGTCGGCCACCAAGTCGCTGATGGAGCGCCGCGACACGGTCATCGTTGGTACCGTGTCCGCGATCTACGGGATCGGCGACCCGGTCGATTACCACAGCATGATCCTGCACCTGCGCGAGCGCGAGAAACTCGCGCAGCGCGGCACGATCCAGCGCCTCGCCGCCATGCAGTACGAGCGTAACGACGTCGAGTTCCGGCGCGGGGTTTTCCGCGTGCGCGGCGAAGTGCTCGACATCTTCCCGGCGGAGAACTCCGAGACCGCCGTGCGGCTGACGCTGTTCGACGACGAGGTGGAGTCCATCCACCTGTTCGACCCGCTTACCGGCCACGTGCTGCAACGCGTGCCGCGTTTCACGGTCTACCCGTCGAGCCACTACGTCACGCCACGCGCGACGGTGCTGCGGGCGATCGAGGCGATCAAGGCCGAGTTGCGCGAGCGCATCGAATGGTTCCAAAAGGAGAACAAGTTGGTCGAATGCCAGCGTGTGGAGCAGCGCACCCGTTTCGACCTCGAGATGCTGGCCGAGATGGGCTTCTGCAAGGGCATCGAGAACTATTCGCGTCACCTGTCGGGACGCAACGCGGGAGAGCCGCCGCCGACCCTGATCGACTACCTCCCGAACGACGCGCTGATGATCATCGATGAGAGCCACGTCACCGTTCCGCAGCTGGGGGGCATGTACCGGGGCGACCGCGCACGCAAGGAAAACCTGGTGAACTACGGCTTCCGGCTGCCATCGGCGCTGGACAACCGGCCGCTACGCTTCGACGAGTTCGAGCGCCTGCTGCGGCGCACGGTCTTCGTGTCGGCCACCCCCGCGGATTACGAGCGCGAGCACCAGGCCCAGGTGGTGGAACAGGTCGTCCGGCCGACGGGACTGGTTGACCCGGCGGTACAGGTGCGCCCGGCGTCGACGCAGGTGGACGATCTGCTTTCCGAGATCAACGAGCGGGTGAAAGTGAACGAGCGTGTCCTCGTCACAACGCTTACCAAGCGCATGGCCGAGGATCTCACCGATTACCTTGGCGAGCACGGCGTCAAGGTGCGTTACCTGCATTCCGACATTGAAACGGTCGAGCGCGTGGAGATCATCCGAGACCTGCGGCTGGGGCAGTTCGATGTCCTGGTCGGCATCAACCTGCTGCGCGAAGGGCTCGATCTTCCCGAGGTGTCACTGGTGGCGATACTCGACGCCGACAAGGAAGGGTTTCTGCGCTCCGAGCGCTCGCTGATCCAGACCATGGGGCGCGCCGCGCGGCACATCAACGGCACCGCCATTCTGTATGCGGACAAGATTACCGACTCGATGCGACGGGCGATGGAAGAAACCGACCGGCGCCGCAGGAAACAGACGGCCCACAACGCCGCGCACGGCATCACGCCGATCGGTGTCTCGAAACGGATCAAGGACATCATCGAAGGCGTTTACGACCACGAGGAGGCGCGCAGCCAGTTGAAGGCGGCCCAGGCCCAGGAACGCTACGAGACGATGAGCGAGAAAGCGCTCACGCAGGAACTGAAGCGGATCGAGAAGGACATGCTGGATGCGGCACGCAATCTCGAATTCGAGCGGGCTGCCCAATTGCGTGACCGCGTGAAGGCATTGAAGCAGCGCCTGTTCATCGATGCGGCCTGACCATCCGCCCTCGATGAAAGTACTCTTTGTTTGCACCGGCAATATATGCCGCTCGCCCACGGCGGACGGCGTATTCCGGCACATCGTGAAAAAAGCCGGGCTGGCGGATCGGATCTCCTGTGAATCCGCCGGCACGCATGGCTACCACGTGGGAGAAGCGCCCGACCCGAGGTCGCAGCACGCCGCTGGCTGTCGCGGCTATGACTTGAGCGCGTTGCGTGCGAGACGGGTCGAGCGCAAAGATTTCGAGGAGTTCGACTACCTGCTGGCGATGGACGAAGGGCACCTGCAACTGCTCGCACGCCAGTGCCCGCCACAGCACGCGCACAAGCTCAAGCTTTTCATGGAATTCGGGGCAGACCCGATGTTGCGCGAGATCCCCGATCCGTACTACGGCGGAGCCCAGGGCTTCGAGCGCGTGCTCGACCTGGTGGAGCAGGCCGCGCAGGGCCTGCTCGATCACCTCAAAAGCCGGATCAAGGCCTAAACGGGCGTCTTTTCCCCGCCGGCGGAGGTCGCCGACTTTCCGGTCTCAATCTGTACCAAGGGCTCCTCGGCCACCGGGGCCGCCACCGGGCGCACGCGCTTCGGGCGCGGAGCCGGCTGCTCCTGGACCGCATCGTGCCTGATGGCCTGGACTTTCGCTGGGTCGGATTCGACCTGCTGCAAGTCCGAAGGCCACTCCATCTTTACCGGCTCCGCCCGTGCATAACCGGCGCTGGAAGCGGGGGCGGGCTGCGAAACCACTGGTTCCTGCGGCTGGAATTCCCGCACCGTCTCGCGTTCGTAAGCGGGGGGAGCGGAAGGCGCCACGTAGGCGGGCGGACTGACCTGCTCGCCGGTTTCGGTCGCGATGGCTGCGGCATGATGAGCGCGTTCCGCATCCGCGAGGGATGCGACAGGAAACTCGTTCGCCGTGTGTTGGTCCTCGCGCTGCGAGTGCTGTGGCTGCCGGTTGGACTGCTGACCGCTGCCGTCGCCCTGGCGATGCCCGTTGCGGTCGCGGCCGCCCCGGCGGCGCCTTCTGCCGCGCCCTTCGCGATGCTCGCCCTGCTCGCGCGGCTGTTGTGGCTGTTGTGGCTGTTGTGGGTGCTGCTGCTGGTCGTGGGCGGGCCTTGGCGCATCGGACTGCGCGGGACTCCGCTGCTGGTGATTATGCTGCTGTTGCTGCTGACGCTGACCTTGGCCTTGCTGGCCCTGATTGTGTCCCTGGTTTTGATCGTGCCGGCGGCCGTCCCGACGGTGATCGCCATGACGTTCCTGCCGCTGCTGGTCCTGCCGGTGGCGTCCGCCGTCGCGCTGGCGATCCTGGTCCTGGCGGTGGCGCTGGCCGCCGCCTTGCTGCCGTTCCTGCTGGCGGCCGCCATCGCGCTCGCCGCGCTCGTGGCGTCCGCGGCGTGGGCCGCGGTCCGGTGCCTGCGACTGTGGTGCCTTCACCGGCTGGACGATCTCGCTCTCGGGCTTGCGTTTGAAGAAGCCGAAAATCTTCCCGATGATGGAGGCATCCCCGGTTGTGCCGCCCGATTGAATCGACTGGGGTGCTTGCTGCGTGAAGCGCGTCTCCTGCGCCACCGGCGTTGGCGCAGGCTGCTGCGGCGTGATGCCCTTGACCACCGCTTCCTGCCTCGGCGACGCGGACTCCGCAGTCCCGAACGGCGCCTTCTTCTCGTCTTCCGCGGGCGTTTCCACCAGGTTGTAGCTGGGAGCAAGCGGCTCGGTCTTGTTGAGATCATCGTGGCGCATGCGCGTCACGGTGTAATTGGGTGTCTCGAGATGCACGTTGGGTATCAGCATGACTGCCACGCGATGGCGCGTCTCGATCAGTTGCAGGTCGACGCGCTTCTCGTTCAGCAGGAAGGTCGCGACATCCACCGGCACCTGGGCATTGATCGCACCGGTGTTTTCCTTCATCGCTTCTTCCTGGATGATGCGCAGGATGTGCAGCGCGGTGGATTCGGTTCCGCGAATATGGCCGGTGCCGTGGCAGCGCGGGCAGGGGCTGTGCGAGGTTTCGCCGAGCGAGGGGCGCAGCCGCTGGCGCGACAGCTCCATCAGGCCGAAGCGCGAGATCTTGCCGATCTGCACGCGCGCGCGATCGTAGCGCAGCGAATCGCGCAGACGGTTCTCAACCTCGCGCTGGTTGCGGTTGCTCTCCATGTCGATGAAGTCGATCACAATCAGTCCACCGAGGTCGCGCAGCCGCAGCTGGCGCGCGATTTCCTCGGCCGCCTCGAGGTTGGTGCGGAAAGCGGTCTCCTCGATGTCGGAGCCGCGCGTCGAGCGGGCCGAGTTGACGTCAATCGCGACCAGCGCCTCGGTATGATCGAACACCACCGCGCCGCCCGCCGGCAGGTTTACGCCACGGGAGAAGGCCGACTCGATCTGGTGCTCGATCTGGAAGCGCGAGAACAGCGGGACGTCGTCGCGGTATAGCTTGATGCAGTTCACGTTCTGCGGCATGACGTGGCTCATGAACTGCCGCGCCTGCTCGTAGACGCCATCGGTATCGACCAGAATCTCGCCGATGTCCTGGTGGAAATAGTCGCGGATGGCGCGGATCACCAGGCTCGATTCCTGGTAGATCAGGAACGCGCCGGTTTGCTGCCCCGCCGCGCTTTCGATCGCCCGCCAGAGCTGGAGCAGGTAGTTCAAGTCCCAGGTCAGTTCCTCGGCGGCGCGGCCGATGGCCGCAGTGCGCCCGATGACGCTCATGCCCTGCGGCAGGGGTAGCTGGTCGATGACGTCGCGCAGCTCGTTGCGGTCCTCGCCCTCGACGCGGCGCGAGACGCCGCCGCCGCGCGGATTGTTGGGCATCAGCACCAGGTAGCGGCCGGCAAGGCTGATGAAGGTGGTGAGGGCGGCTCCCTTGTTGCCGCGCTCGTCCTTGTCTACCTGGACGATCAACTCCTGGCCTTCGGCGATCGCTTCCTTGATGGTGGCGCGGCCGACGTCCACGCCGGGCTTGAAGTAGGCCCGGGCGATTTCCTTGAAGGGCAGGAAGCCGTGGCGTTCGGCGCCGTAGTCGATGAAGGCCGCCTCGAGGCTGGGCTCGACGCGGGTGACGATCCCCTTGTAGATGTTGCTCTTGCGCTGTTCCTTGCCCGGGGTCTCGATGTCGAGGTCGATCAGTTTTTGGCCGTCGACGATCGCGACGCGCAGTTCTTCTGCCTGCGTCGCATTAAACAACATGCGTTTCATTTTTATCTTCTCCCGCGCTCGAACACGGGATGGGGCAAACCACGGAGCCTGCCGTCAGGCAGGCGGCGCCGACTCTATCAGTCGCGTGGCATGAGCAAGATGGACATGGATTCCGGATGTCTCGTGCGGTTTGCCTGCAGGAACCCGCGCCTCGCGCGGATTCCGTGAATTCTCAAGTGTAGTGAGCGCGTTTTCGTCTAGTATCGCTACTTCTGCGTGGTGAGCGACATTAACCATTTGTTGCGGCGAATCCGCTGGCCGGTGCGGCCTTCCTTATGGCCATGCAATCGGAATTGCGGATCGCGTCTGGCATGCCAATCTGCATTTGCGCAGCGCCGACGTTCACAATCTGATACGAAGCGCGCGCTATTGCGCGAGGTCAAATCGGGGGAGCTTTCAGCTTCACGCCAACCGACCGCGCAGGACATGCGAGGAATAGTATAAACAAATGAAGGGCTTAAGTAAAGATTCGGCGAGCTGGCATGAAGTGGAGGTGGAAGCCGCTGGCCAGCGCGTGGACAACTACCTGACTAAGCGGCTTAAAGGGGTCCCGAAGAGCCACATCTACCGCATCCTCCGCAACGGCGAAGTGCGCGTAAACAGCCGGCGCATCAAGCCCGATTACCGGGTGGAGGCCGGAGACCGGTTGCGCCTTCCGCCGATGCGCGTCGCCGCGCCGGCCGCGGGGAAGGCCGCGCCTCCCGGTAAATTGAA
>Ga0247825_10002828_pt1 | contig 11463 bp, 11 predicted proteins | sample 13C_Vanillin_Day_FD_194413 | JGI IMG/M metagenome (GOLD analysis project Ga0247825, IMG submission 194413) | Soil microbial communities from agricultural site in Penn Yan, New York, United States - 13C_Vanillin_Day48 | ecosystem: Environmental > Terrestrial > Soil > Agricultural land | place... | reverse complement strand
GCCAAGGTGGAATGACGACGCACCGAGGCACCGAGGTGTCTCAGTGTCTCGGTGCGTCGGATTCCAATCACTAACGCGCGGTGGTCGTGATGATTCGGCCGATCTTGTCGGCGTCGGTTCCGAACCACATCGACTTGGTCGGCGCATGGAAGTGCATGTGCCGGATGTTGCCGCTGACGGTGTTCACCGAGAAGAACTTTTCAGTCTTCGGGTCGAAGCCGACCAGCTGCTTGAGGGGACCGGTCTCCGAGAACCACAGGCGCCCCTGATCGTCCTTGGTCAGCGCGTACGGCCGCGAGCCCGGCCCGCCCGGCGCCTGCCACTCTTTCGCCTCGCCGGTCTTGGGATCGATGCGTCCCAGGAAGCCGCGCGGCTCATCGACGTACCACATCATCCCATCGGGCGTGGTTTCGATGCGGCGCGAACGCGACGCCTCGCTGGCCTGTTTGAACGGCGTCACACTCAGCGTGTTGGGATCGATGCGGACGAGCGTGTTGGTGCGGAACAGCGCCACCCACGGGTAACCATCCTTGTCGATGACGATGCCGTACGGATTCGACGGCTGCGTGTTCGGCGTGATCAGATCGACCTTCTCGGTCTTCATGTTCAGCCGGCCGATGCGGTTCGACCCCTGCGACGTGAACCAGATGTTGCCTTTCCCGTCGAAGACGTGCGTGTGCGGGTCCTTCGCCTCGCCGGTCATGATGATCTTGAGCCCGCCGCCGCTCGGGTCGAGCCGTCCGATGCGCCCGTTGCGGTTGCCGGTGTACCAGACGATCCCCTGCGGATCGACGTTGATGCTGTGGGGATTGGTCCCCTCCTCGATCTCGTAGCGCTTGAACTGCTCGGTCTTCGGATCGAAGTGAGCGATGTAGTTCCCGGCCTGCCCGACGAACCAGACTTTGCCGTCTGGCGCGACCGCCGGATCACGGGTGCGGCCGCCCCATTCGACGGCCCATTCCTTCAGGTCGACCTTGCCTTGCTGCTGCGCGGCGACCGGCGGCTGCCACGCCATGAGGACGGCGGCAAACGCCAGTATGACCAGTCTCATGGAACACCTCCGATTAGTGGCGTCATTCTACAGGCCTGAGGGCTAAGGCCGAAGGCCTAAGAGCAAGACGAAGCCGAGGCGAGAGTACGACCAACCCGTCGGCTATGATGCGTCAGTGATGGCGCTGAAAGTCCTTATCTTTGCGTTCTTCGCGTTCCTCGCGCTCTTCGCGGTAAACACCCGCGTCAGCACGGCTCAGCAGGCCGTTCAGGAGCGATTTCCGGCTCGCGGCGTCGGCGCGTCCGAAGAGACCCTTCATTCGACGTTCGCCACATATTGGGAATGGAAGCTGGCAACTCAGCCGGAGCTGGCGACCCGATTTGGCCGCACGGAGTTCAACGATCGCTGGCGCGATCTGACCAGGCGCGGCCGCGACCGCGTGCGCGACCGGCGCAAAGAGTTCCTGCAGCAGATGATCTACATCGATTCCGGGAACCTCACCGGCGCCGACCGGCTCAGCGCGGCGCTCCTGCAATGGGAACTGCGGAACGATCTGGAGATGGAGGCGTACCGCAATCTGGTGTCGGGCGTCTCGCAGCAGGGCGGCCTGCACAGCGACGTCCTGAGCGTGATCGACCAGATGCCGGCCCGAACCGTCGGCGATTACCAGAACATCATCGCGCGCCTCGACGCCGTCCCGGCCCTCGTCGATCAATATCTCGCGTTGCTTCGCGAGCAGATCGCCGCACGGACAACGCAGCCGCAGATCGTCGTGGACCTCGTGCTGGAGCAGATCACGGCGCAGCGGAAGATGACGGCGGCGCAGACCCCGCTGCTTGCCGCATTCCACAGGTTTCCGAAGGAGATTGCGCCCGCCGATCAGAAGCGCCTGCTGAGTGCCGCCACGACAGCCTACGAACAGAAGTTCCTGCCCGCCTGGACGCGCCTGGAGACGTTCCTGCGCGGAACGTACCGGCCGAGCGCGCGCGCGAGCATCGCGGTGACATCGCTGCCGCAGGGACGGGCGTTGTACGAGGCCGCCGTCCGGTTCCATACGACCACGTCGATGAAGCCGGAGGAGATTCATCGTCTCGGCCTCAGCGAGGTGGCGCGCATCGAACAGGAGATGGAGAAGGTCGCGCGCGCCGACGGATTCACCGGGCCGGTGACGGCGTACGAGACGTCGCTTGGAAACCGTGCCGGCATGCGGTTCACCAGCCAGCAGGAGATGCTCGACTACGCGCGGGACATCCTGGCCCGTCTCCAGCCGGCGATGCCGAAGCTGTTCAAGCGTCTGCCGAAGATGCCGGTGAGCATCAGGCCGATTCCACCCGACCGCGAAGCGTCAACCGCGTCGAACTATGAGGCCGGCACCACCGACGGGACCCGTCCGGCCTGGTTCAACATGAACACCTACCGGCCGCAGGAGCAGTTCAAGTACGACATCGAGGCGCTGGTACTGCACGAGGCCGTGCCCGGTCACCATCTGCAGACGGCGCTCGCCCGCGAGATCGAGAACCTGCCGGAGTTCCAGCGCGCCTTTTCCACGACCGCGTTTGGCGAAGGATGGGCCCTCTATGCCGAATCGCTCGGAGCCGAGCTTGGCGGCGTTGTCTATCGGGATCCTCCGAGCCGGATGGGACAGCTGGCGAACGAGCAGTTCCGTGCGGTGCGGCTGGTCGTCGATACCGGCATGCATGCGATGGGGTGGTCCCGCGAACGGGCGCGCGAATACTTCAAGCTGCATGTGCCGGCGCAGTCGCTGGCCGAGATCGACCGCTACATCGCGTGGCCCGGACAGGCGCTCGCCTACAAGGTTGGCCAGCTGAAGATTCTGGAAGTGCGCCAGCGAGCCCAGAAGGCGATGGGGCCGAAGTTCGACGTCCGCGAATTCCACGACGTCGTGCTGCGGAACGGCCGCCTGCCGCTCGACCTGCTCGAAGAGCAGGTGAACGAGTACATCAAGACGACGCGCTGAACAATCCGGCTGAAGCCTGAACAATCCGGCTGAAGCCTGAACAATCCGGCTGAAGCCTGAACAATCCGGCTGAAGCCGGACTCTACGTGGAGTCCGGCTTCAGCCGGATTGTTCAGCGTGAGCCCGTCGCTTCGCGATCGCGCTTACGCCCGTAGCTGAGCGCATTGGGCAGCGCGTAGTTCCCTTCGTGGCAGGAGTACTCGAATATCTGATAGCTGTCGTCTCGATTGAGCGGCAGCCGCACCGTCCACGGTTTTGTGTACACCTTCGGATCGGTAATCGTGACCGAGTAGTCGATCGTGTCTGCGTCCACGCGCGTGAACCGCTCGACGACGTGCATGGCGTCGGTCTGCGGGATGCCGCGCATGCGTCCCGTTGCTGCGCTCGTGGCGATCGAACCCTTGCTGTTGTAGTTCGTGGTCTCGACGACGAGCGTGTTGCCCTCCCAGCGGCCGCGCGGCTCGCCGTTCCACTGTTGGATGCGTTCGTTGAGCCGCGGACGGCCGTCGATCGGGATGATGCGCGTCTCGTGGATCATCTCGAAGGCGATCACCACGTAGCCGGGAATCTGGATGATCTGATAGGCGTTGTTGTAGCCGGCCGTGAACATTCCGGCGGGATGCCCGCGCGTGATGCACCGCACCCACGGCGTCTCGTGCTCCGGCGCGTCCGGAATGTGCGCGAGGTCGTAGTCGCGCTTGTCCTCCGCCCACTTCATCACCGGCACACGGCCGTCCGGCGGATCGACGACCATCGAGCGGCGCCGTTCGCTGACCTTGTGCGTGTGATCGGCGAACTCCGGCGCGGGCCCGGTGCCGGCGTCGCCTCCGCCGCGCGGGGCCGCCGGCTTGGGGTCGGGCGCCTCGAACGGCGTGCTGTCGAAGTTGAGCCAGATGCCCTGGATATCGGGTTGACCGTCAGGCGTGCGGCCCTGCTTCCAGGCTTGCGCCGCGTCCGTTACGGCAACCCCGCCGACCACCAGGACGATCCCGAGTAACGCCCGCAGTAAAGGCCACGATGCCATGTCGCCCTCCCGGTTGCGGCGGATCTTACTCCGTCAGGCGCCTCGCTAGTCCTTGGTGCTTTTTGTTCTTGGTTCTTTGGTCCGTTCTTGGTCCAGGGTCCGTCCGTGGTCCTTGGTCCTTCGTCCAGTCGGCCGGACGGACTATGAACCGAGGACCAGGGACGGACCGAGGACCAAGGACCTACGCAGTCCGCCTAAAGGCGGACACTACGTACTGCCGAAACCCGCGAGCGCTTCTTCTTCGGTCGCGCAGACGTCGAACACCGCGTCGAGCCGGCTGACGTGCAGGAGGTGGCGCATCCTCGGTGTCGGGGCGATCAACTTCAGCCGTTTGGAGGTGCGCGCCATCGAGATGTGTGCGGAAACAAGAGCGCTGAGGCCGGAGGTGTCGATGTCGGTCACGCCGGCGACGTTGACGATCACCGATTCGGTGCCGCTCTCCAACAGCTCGGCGACGCAGTCCTTGAATTGAGCGTCGCTGCCGGGGTCGCTGAGAACCAGCCGCCCGGACACGTCGAGGACGACCACCGGTCCCACCACCCGCTTCTGAATCTGCATCTCCATCCCCTGGTGTGCGCCGTATAATCCGCGCACCATTTTTTCACACCCGATCCTCTGAATGCCGCTCGCGTTTCACAGCCGCTATGTCGGCGAGGTCACCGTCGTCACCTGTGCCGGCCGAATAGTCGAAGGCGAGGAAAGCGCGGCGTTTCAGGCACATCTCGACGCACTTATCCCCATAAATCCTCAGATCCTGCTGCACCTCGGCGCGGTGACGTTCGTCGACAGCGCTGGCCTCGGGATGCTCGTGCGCTATCTCACACGTGCCCAGAACGCCTCCGGCACCCTGCGGATCTGCGCCGTTTCACCCGCGCTCGACCGGGTCCTCGCCGTCACCCGTCTGAAGCCGGTCCTGCAGCCGTTCGACACGGAACTCGAGGCCATTGCCGACGCGCATCGCAGCGGGCGCGACGCGTTCAGTGCGCCGGACATCCTCTGCGTTGATCAGTCCGACGATGTCCTGGCGTACGTTCGTGAACTGCTGCGCGGCGACGGTCATCGCGTGATGACGGCGTCAAATCTGCCGGACGCCGTCATTCTGCTGTCGGCAATGCGGCCGAAAGTGGTCGTTGCCGGGACCATCCCACCGGCGGCGGCGGGAACCCGTGCGGCCGACGAGTTCAAACGCCTGTCGGCCGGATGTGTCGTGGTCAATCTTCCTGCGGGTTTCGCCGCCCGGGAGGCCGCCGACGCCGCTGGCCACGTACTCGAAGCGATCCGCGAGGTTTTTCGCGCGCCACGATGACACGTGCGCGATTCGGGTATATTCTTCGCAATCAGCGGTTTCTGACGAAGAATTCAGGGACTCTTCAGGGGCGGCGGCCGAGCCGTTCCGCTAGCATGGATTCATGGTTCTGACAGGGAGGAACCACGATATGAAGCGCTATCTGGTCGTTCTGCTTGTCGCCGCCGCGACGTTCGTGGCCGCGCAGGCGTACGCGCATCATTCCTTCGCCGCCACCTACCTCGAGGACCGGATGACGACGATCGAAGGAAACATCGTCCAGTTCCTCTTCCGCAACCCGCACTCGTGGGTGCATGTGGAGGTCAAGGAGAAGGACGGCACGCTCGTTCGCTACGCGGTCGAGTGGGGCGGCACTGGTCAGCTTGGCAACACGGGCGTGACCAGGGACACGCTGAAGATCGGCGACCACGTGGTCATTTCCGGAAACCCGGCGCGGAATCCGAAGACGCACCAGGTGCGCATGCTGTCACTCCACCGGACGAAGGACGGGTTCGGCTGGGGCAAGAAGCCCGGAGAGACGTTCGACTGACACGGCGATGAGGCGTCTCCTGGTCGGCTTGATCGTTGCGACCGCAGGCATTCTCACCGTGCCGCTACAGGCGCACCATTCGTATGGTGCGACCTATCTCGAAAATCAGACAGTGACCATTGAAGGGCAGCTGGCGCAGCTGCTCTTCCGCAACCCGCATTCCTTCGTCCATCTGATGGTGCGCGAAAAGGATGGAACCGTTGTGCGCTACGCCGTCGAATGGGGCGGCGCGCTCCAGCTGGACGGGCAAGGGGTCGGCAGGGACAAGCTCAAAATCGGGGATCGGCTGGTCATCTCGGGCAACCCGAGCCGCAACAAGAAGGACCATCTCATTCGCATGCTCACGCTGCATCGTCCGAAAGATGGCTTTGGCTGGGGACACCGGCCGGGCGAGGTCGTGGACTAAGGCGTCATTACTTCAACCTGCCAATGGCAGTCTTGACCTCCTGCGGCCCCGGGCCATCACCTGACTCCGTCCACGCAAACACCAGCGTATTGCCAGTCCGTTCCAGCCGCGGGTAGCCGCGTACGCGCCGGTCGCCTGCACCGGCGATGGTTGCGGCAGCGGAACGTTCACGCGTCGTTCTGATTAGGCGGGCCCTCAGCTGCGCACGCTCGTTCGCGAATTCCACCCACGTTGCCAGAGCCGAGTCGCCTTCCAGTAACTCGATGTCCACCCGGCCAAGCGACGTTTCATCGTCGAGGCGTATCGGATCGCCCCACGTGCGTCCGGCGTCCTGCGAAAACGCCGCGTAGGCGTGTCCGTTGTTGCCAGTGGCGCTGAACCACGCGGCAGCGACCGTGCGGCCACGCGCGGAGAGCGCCGGGCCGTTCACCGGACACGCCTCGATGCGCCAGTTGTCGGCGTGGACCGGCACTGCCTCCGTCCACTTGCCCTGTTCGACGCGTGCCACGTGGATGTCGCGAATCTCCTGGTTCGAGCGATCGCGGAATGCGACGAGCGGCCCGTCCGCCGTCATCGCTGCCGCCGTGGGGCAGCATTCGCAGACGCGTGCGTTGACGGACGCTTCGGCGGTCTGCTTCCAGTCGGCGTCGAATGACGCGAAATAGACGCTCATCGACTGCTGCACGCGTCCATCCAGCCAGATCAACCCCAGCGCGCCACCCGGCATCTCGAACAGCGACGCGAAGCCGTGCTGCGTCTTCGTGCCGTCGTGATGCGGGCTGAGTGGCTGCGACCAGGTCTTGCCTTCGTCACGTGAGTACGAGATGCGCAGGTCGTATGCCTCGATCGCCGGATCGACGGACGGGTAGGTCGTGGCGACGAGCGTGCCGTCGCTCTTGCGCATCACGGTCGGGACGTCGGCGTCGGTGACGAACCAGTCATCACTCGACGCCACCGTTTTCGCTGCTGCCCAGACGCCATTGGCAAGCTCCGAAAACTTCAACGTGGTGGAGGCGTCCCTCTGCTCGAGCCAGCTGAGGACGATTCCACGAGCGGAGTGTGTCAGCTGCGGCTGTCCGGAGTCTCCTTGCGCCGGAACTGGGATCGGTTCGGCAACGAACGGAAAAGGCGTCAATTGTTCCGACGCCGCCGACTCCGGCGTCGGCGAGCGGCAGGCGGCGCCGACCGCTAACATCAGGACGAGCACGCTAAGTCGCATCATCAACAACTATTCTTCGTGATCTTTGTGTCCTTTGTGGCCAGTTCTTTGTGTTCTTTGTGGCCTCTCCTTCTGACAAGTCCGTCAGGAAATCGTCAGGTGTCAGCCTCCGGGCAATTGACTACAATCGCTCCCGTGCGTCGCCGGCTGACCGCCGCCGTGCTCGTCGTGCTCGTGCAGGCCGGAGCGATCTCCGCTCCGCTGACGCACGTGCATCTCGACGCGGAGGAGACTCCGCACCATCACGGTCAGGCGATGCATGCGCATCTCGCCGGGCACGATGCGGTGATTCCGCTCGGCCCGGGCCCGCTCGTCGATCATCAGGACGATGAGGGACGAGTGGTGGCGGCGCAGGTATTCGTGTCGGCAGCCGTGGCTCCGTTCAGCCTGCCGGCGATCACGAGTCCGTCGTTTGTCCTTGTGGTTCCGCCCGCGCGACTCCAGGGCCGCGCGCCCCATGTCGCTCACGCCGTTGATCCCCCGCGGATTGCCGTTCGATCTCCTCGCGCCCCGCCCGCCTTTGCTGTCCTCGTTGACGGATAGCTATCCGTTCGTTTCCTGACAACACGTTCGCAGGGCGCCCCTTCAGGGGTGACCAACTGATCGAGGTTCTATGCGTTCAGAGCTCGTGGGCGCGCTCCTCGCGGCATCGTTGCTGCCCGCGAGTGCCGGCGCGCAGACATCGCCGCTGACGGAAGCGCAGGCGCTGGCGCAGCTGACGCCGGAGAATCCGCGCGTCCGCGCAATCAACGCGCCGATCGAAGTCGCCCGCGCCGACGTACTTGCGGCGGGGCGCTGGCCCAACCCGCGCGGCACCTACAACCGCGAATCGGTTGCGGGCGTGACGGAACACATCACGACGGTTGGCCAGACGTTCCCGATTACCGGCCGGCGACCGCTCGAGGTGAACGCCGCCGCGGCGATGGTCGATGCTGCGTCGGGCCGTGCCGGCGATCAGCTGCGGCGGCTGCGGACCGACCTGCGCCTGGCGTTCGCGGAGCTCGTCGCCGCGCAGGAACGCGAGCGTGAGCTGACAGCGACGCGCGACCGGCTGCAGGGGCTTGCCGGGATGCTGGGGAAGCGTGAGGCCGCGGGTGATGCCGCAGGGTTCGATCGCCTTCGTGCCGAACGGGAGGTGCTCGAGGCCGATGTCGAGCGCGCCGGTGCCGCCGTCGATCGCGCCCGGGCGCAGGCGATGCTGAGCGGATTTCTGACGTCCGCTGATGCGGCGGCAATCACGGCGGTGCCCGGCCGCTCTGCCCGCGCCACGCTGCCGCCGGTGGACGAATTGTTGGCGCGTGCGGAGCAGACACGCGGCGAAATCAGCGCACTGCGCCGCGAGATCGACGCGGCAACGTTCGCCGAGCGTGCTGCCGGCCGTCGTGCGATTCCCGAACCGGAAGTCGTCGCGGGCACGAAATCCTCGAACGTCGGCAGTGGTGACGTCGGCGGCGTCGTCGCGGTCCATGTCGCGATCCCTCTCTTCGACCGCGGTCGTCCCGAACAGGCGCTGGCCCGAGCCCGTCGCTCGCAGGCGGAGGTGCAGCTCGACGCCTTGCGGGCAATCCTGCGCAGCCAGATCGGCGCCTGGCGCCAGACCGTCATCGAGCGGCGCGAGGCCGCCGACCGGTACCGCGCGATGGCGGTGACGACCGCCGCGGAGCTCGAACGGATCGCGCAGGTCAGCTACGACGCGGGCGAGCGCGGAATCCTGGAGCTGCTGGATGCGTTTCGCAGCTCGGCGTCCGCGCGTGTCCGGCAGAGTGCGCTCGACTTCGCGGTACGACAGGCGGAGCTGGAGCTGGAATTTGTCAGCGGATGGGAGATCCCGTGATGAGAAGCCTCCTTCCTCCTATCTCCTTCCTCCTTCTCATGTCACTCGTTGGTTGCAGCAGAGGCGCAGCGCCTGCGGAATCGCCGGAACCGCCGACGCTCGACGTTACGAGCTGGACCGAGGCGAGCGAGCTCTTCATGGAATACCCGCCGCTCGTCGCCGGCCAGACGGCGAGGTTCGCGGTGCATCTGACGCGGCTGAAGGACTTCGCAGCCGTGACGAGAGGCCGTGCGCGCCTCGAGTTCACGCCGGAGAGCGGGACGGCAGCCGTGGCGGCGCTGCCCGGCGGCGAGGCGCTGCGTCCTGGCGTTTTCCGAGTCGAGGGCACGCTGCCGGCCGCGGGGAAGTATCGATGGGCGCTCGTCGTTGAAGGTGCCGACGTCTCGGACCGTCACGATCTGGGTACGGCAACGGTGTTCGCGGACGAATCCGCCGCTGTCGCCGACGCGGAGAGCCGCCAGTCGGGAGACGCGGCGGCTATTTCGTACTTGAAAGAACAGCAGTGGACGAATCCGTTCGCGGCCGTCCTCGTGCGCGAAGGCGACATGCGCCGATCCATTCGCGTTCCGGCGGTCATCGAGCCGCTGACGGGAGGAGAAGCGATTGTTTCCGCCCCGGCCGATGGCCGCTACGGCGCCGCGCAGCTCCTCGCGGTTGGCGATCGGGTTGTGGCCGGTCAGGCACTCGGCCGCTTCGAGCCGCGTCTTTCGGAAAACACGGAAGACCACGCAACGCTGGTCGCCAACGTTGCCGAGGCGCAGGTTGCGTCAGACGCCGCACGTGCCGATCTCGAGCGGGTGCAGAAGCTCTTTGCCGAGCGCGCGGTGCCGCAGAGGCGCGTGACCGACGCCGAGCGCGCGGTGACCGTTGCCGATGCGCGCTTGACCGCCGCGCAGGCCCGCCTGACGCAGCGCAATGAAACGCTGCGCAGCGGTGGCGCGGCGAGCGGCAATACGTTTGTGCTGCGCGCGCCGATCGCCGGACGCATCGCCGAGGTGCACGCGGCGCTTGGCGCTTCCTACGACGAAGGCGCGCCGCTCTTCCGGATCGTCAGGACCGACCGCGTCGAGCTCCAGGCGCACGTGCCGGCTTCCGATGCCCCGCTGCGTCAGCCCGTACACGAGATCGCGCTGGAGATTCCGGGACGGCCGGACCCGATCGTGGTCGAAGCCGACCATATGCACGACGCGGGCGTAATCGATCCGAGAACGCGCGCGTTGCCGGTGCAGTTCGACGTGAACAACCGCTCCGGTCAGCTGCTCATCGGTCAGACGGCAACCGCGATTCTTTACACCGGCCAGAAAGAACGGATGGTGGTGGTCCCGAAGGCTGCGGTGCTGACGGAAGCGGGCCGTCCGTTCGTGTTCGTGCAGACGGGAGGCGAGAGCTTCGCGCGGCGGTTCATCGAAATCGCGGGTCGTGACGGCGAGCTGGTCGGCATTCGCAGCGGGGTCCGTCTCGGCGAACGCGTGGTCACCAGCGGTGCGTACGAAGTGCAGCTCGCGTCGGCGGCCGGCGGACTTCCAGCTGAAGGGCACGTTCATTGATGAAGCGTCTGATCCAGTGGTCCATTGACCATCACTGGCTGGTCATTGCGCTGTCGGCGCTCCTGCTCGGCGCGGGCCTGTGGGCGGCGCGCGGCATGCCGGTGGACGTGTTTCCCGACCTGACGGCGCCGACGGTCACGATTCTGGCCGAAGGCCACGGCATGGCGCCCGAGGAAATGGAGTCGCTGGTCACGTTTCCGATGGAGACGGCGATCAACGGCGCCTCGGGCGTTCGGCGAGTCCGGTCGGCAACCGCCGTCGGTGTGGGAGTCGTCTGGGTCGAGTTCGACTGGGGGACGGATATCTATATCGCCCGCCAGCTGGTGGCGGAGAAGCTGGCACTGGTCAGCGGCACGCTGCCGCCGCAGGTAGAGCGGCCGGTGCTGGCGCCGATTTCTTCGATCATGGGCGAGATTCTGTTCTTCGCGCTCTCGTCCGACACGGTCGATCCGCTGACGATGCGGACCGTGGCAGACACGATGGTTCGCCGTCGTCTGCTGGCGGTGCCTGGGGTGTCCCAGGTGACGCCGATCGGCGGCGCGGAGCGCCAGTTTCAGGTCATCGCACGGCCCGACGCGCTGCGCGCGAACGCCATCTCGCTGACCGAACTGCTCGACGCCGTGCGCGGC
>Ga0247825_10002827_pt1 | contig 11464 bp, 10 predicted proteins | sample 13C_Vanillin_Day_FD_194413 | JGI IMG/M metagenome (GOLD analysis project Ga0247825, IMG submission 194413) | Soil microbial communities from agricultural site in Penn Yan, New York, United States - 13C_Vanillin_Day48 | ecosystem: Environmental > Terrestrial > Soil > Agricultural land | place... | reverse complement strand
AACCCCGCCTGACCGCCTGCAGCGCGGGTGTCGTCGACAGCCCGGACCGGTTCGAGGCGGCTCCGCCACCCGTGCGCCGTTCTGGTAGCTAGGACAACCAAAAAGGCGCACGGGTGCGAAGCGCCTGACAACTTGCCCACACGTTCAGCGGCGTTTCCTTCCCGGTTACCTGCAGGGCGGTTGTCCGTACAACTCGGCCCGTGACAGTGGTCGCCATGACGGAGCATCGGTACCGCACGATCGCGGACCAACTGGAGTGCGAGATCGAGAGCCTGGCGCCGGGCACCAAACTCGACAGCGAACACGAGCTGATGAAGCGCTTCGGGGTGGGCCGGGCGGCGGCGCGGGGTGCGGTGCAGGAGCTGGAGCGGCGACTGCGGGTGCGGCGCGTCCAGGGTGCGGGCACGTTCGTCGCCGAGCGGATCGACTACGTCATCTCCCGCGACCGCCGGCCGTCGTGGCACCGCACCGTCCGGGAGGCCGGGGCGGTACCGCGGTCGGTGATCCTCGAACGGTCGCTTGCACCGCTGCCCGCCGACTGCGCCGACCGGCTGGAGGTGCCGCACGGCACCCCGGCGCACCACATGGTCCGGCTCAGCTACATCAACGACGTCGTCGCCGGTCTCGGATTCGAATGGATCTCCCACGACGCCGTCCCCGACCTCGCCGAGGGCATGCGGGTGGAGGAATCCCTCGACGAGGTGCTCCGCCAGATGGGACATGTCCGTTCGGTCCGGTCCTGGTGCCGCACCGCATCGGACATTCCGCCGGCCGACGTGCAGGAGAAGCTGCAGCTCGTGTCCGCGGTCCCGGTGTGGGTGGTGGAGAGCGTCAACCGCGACGCCGACACCGGCACACCCCTCACCTACAGCAAGGCGTGGATGCGCGGCGACGCCGTCCGCGTCGTCATGGAGATCGGCTCTCCGGACGAACCCCGACCACTCACCACCGACATCGAGAACGACACGAAAGAGGTTTCGGCCCCATGATTTCCCACGTCTACAGTCGCGAACGCGTCGCCGAGTTGCTCGCCGCCGCGTCGGCGGGCGACCTCGTCGAGCTCGCCGACGCCTGCCTGTCCGACGGCGCCGAACTCGCGGTCCTCACCGCGCCGGAGGTCGGTTCCGTCGCGGCGCAGGTGCGTGAACCCATTGCGTACGAGCACTTCTTCCTCGGCGACGTCCTCGGCTGCCGCGCCGAGGTGAGTCTCGCCGGAGTGCGTGGCTGGGCCATGCGGCTGGGCGACGACCGGGCCGCCACCCTCGCCGCCGCGATCTGCGACGCCGAGGTCCAGGCCGGGCGCCCGCACGCCGACCGTGTTCACGAACTGTGCGCCCGCGTCGAGCACGAACGCCGGCTCGCCGACCTCGACGAATGGGCGCAGCTGGCCCCCACCATCGTCCAATTCGAGGAGCTGACGTAGAGATGAGCGACACGATCGTGATCGGTTCGGCGCTCGGCGCCGGCCTGCACCCCGACCGGGCGCAGCGCGTGTACCGGGCGGTCCTGGAGGCGTTCGCGCGACCGGGAACCGTCCAGGCGTTGCCCCGCACCGACTTTCCCCCTGCCCTGCTGCCCGCGCTCGCGCTGGCCGACCTGGAGACCGGCACGCACGTCCTCGAGGAACAGCAGGACTGGACGTCCGTGCTCGCCGTTGCCACCGGCGCACCCGCCGCCCCGCTGGGGACGGCGAAGTACGTCACCGCGCTTCGCCCGCCGACGGTGACCGAATTCGGTTCGGTGTCAACCGGTACGGCACTGAGCCCGGAGTCGGCAGCGACTGTCGTCTGCGCGGTCGACGCGGTCGACGACGGCATCCCCGTTCGCCTCGCCGGGCCGGGAATCGAGTCCGCGATCGCCTTCGCGCCGGCCGGATTCGACCCCGCCCTGTGGCAGGTCCGACGCCACCTGGTCGCGGAGTTCCCGTCCGGCGTCGACCTGCTGTTCGTCGGGCCGGACGGATCAGTCGTCGGGATCCCCCGCACCACCGTGGTCTTCGGAAAGGACAACTGACATGGGATATTCGGGAGCACGGGGTGGCCTGGACGCCATCCTCGCCGCCGAGTCGCTGGTCCGCGGCGCCCGGAACGCCGACCCCGCACCGTGGCTGACGACGGAACAGATCACCGGCCGCATGCGGTTGGCCGTCGACCGGGTGATGGGCGAGGGCAGCCTGTACGACGAGGACACGGCCGCCGACGCGCTGCGGCAGGCCGAGGGTGACGTCATCGAGGCGACCCACCTGGTGCGAGCCCACCAGTCGACGTTGCCGCGACTGGCCGTGAGCGAGCCGATCGACCCCGACGAGATGGTGGTGCTGCGGCGCATCGTCCCCGCGCACCGCACACCCGACGGCCCTCAGCTGCTCGGCCGCACCAGCGACTACACCGGCCGGATGCTGGATCGCGACGCACGGCCGGAACCGGTGATCGTTCAGGAGAGCGTGCCCGCGGAAACCGAACGGGCGGAGGACCAGCGGCATCCGCGGCGGTTTTCCGACATGCTCCGCGAGATGGATCTGCTGGTGGACAACCGGCCCGCCGACGGCGCACCGAAGGCCGCACCGTTCGATATCTCGCGGCATCCCGCACGACCGCCTGCCCCGCGCTCGGCGATCCTCGCGAGCATGGCCCGCGCCGAGACCGGCTCACTGATCGGCACCTGGTACCGCTCGATCCGCGGCACCGAGGGCAACATCCACGAGGTGACGCTCGGCGAGGTGCGGCACGGCCGGCTCCCGCTGCGGGTCGCGCACCCGCACACCGGAAAGCCGGTGCTGCTCGGGTACATCCGTGCGTCGGAGTGCGAGGCGATCGAGGACCTCGACGGCCCGGACGAGGACCACAGCCGATTCGACGTCGGCTACGGACTGTGCTTCGGGCACAACGAACGCAAGGCCATCGCGATGGCGAACCTCGACATCGCCTGCCGGCGGTTCGGTGACGCGGACGGTCTCGAGCAGGTGCTGCTGCTCACCACCGACGGCCTCGACTCGTGCGGATTCCTCGAACACCTCAAGTTGCCGCACTACGTCACGTTCCGCTCGATGATCGACCGCAAGCGCGCCGTGCGCGGTGTGGAGTCGGTGGCCGAGCGCACCGCCGAACCGATCGGAAGGACCTGCTGATGACCGTCACCGACACCGTCACCGAAACACCCACCACCGCCGGTGTTCTCGCGGCGCTCGACGCCGAATCCTTCCCCCGCGGAATCCTCGACGAAGGGTCCAAGCGGGAGATCCGGCGCGCCACCCTCACCGCGGTATGCGTGCCCGGTTACCAGGTGCCGTTCGGGTCCCGCGAGATGCCGGTGGCCCGCGGCTGGGGTTCCGGCGGACTGCAGCTCACGCTGGGCCTGCTCGGCGGCCACGACACCGTGAAGGTCATCGACCAGGGCGACGACGACGGCGTCAACGCCACCAACCTGCGTCGCCTCATCGTCGACAGCGAGCACTGCGCGCAGACCCAGGACACCCGGGATTGCAGCGTCGTCCAGAGTCGGCACCGCATCCCGGAGGAGCCGCTGATCGACGATCAGGTTCTGGTGCTTCAGGTTCCGGTCGCGGAGCCGTTGCGGGGCGTGCAGAAGTCGGTGAGCGAGTGCGCGCGGATGCACGCCGAGGCCGACTACTCGATGATCTGGGTCAGCCTGTACGAGGACCTGGTGCGCAACGGAATGATCACGAAGACCACCGGCTACCCGGTGCTCGTGAACGGCCGCTACGTCATGGTCACCACCCCGATCCCCCGCTGGGACGTGCCGCGCCTGAACAACGCCGCGAGCCTGACGCTGTTCGGCGCCGGCCGGGAGAAGCGCATCTTCGCGGTCCCGCCGTACACGCGGGTCGAGCCGCTGACGTTCGACGACGTCCCGTTCGAGGTCGAGGGCGACACCGCCCAGCGCTGCGCGCGCTGCGGTTCGTCCGACACCTTCCTGGTGGAGGCACCCGGCGGGCGGACGGCCTGCAGCGACATCGAATGGTGCACCAGGACACTCGACGGTGACGTCGATACGCGCAACCATGCGGAACGGTCGCCGTTGCGCTTCCTGCCCGACCCGGCACGTCGGGTGCGGGCGGCCACAGCCGTGAAGCGTCGTGGTCCCGCGGAGCTGGAGGCGCGGCCGGTCCCGGCCCACGCCGACGGCTGGACGCTCGCCGTCCGCGGCGTCGGCAAGGTCCACGGACCGGGCGGCGCCGACGCGGTACCCGGAACCGGACCCGGCACCGGAACCGCGATCAGCCCCCGCACCGGCGCGGTCGTCGCCGCCTGGGACGTCGGCTTCGACGTCGCGCCCGGTGAGGCGCTCGGCCTCATCGGTGAGTCGGGCTCGGGCAAGTCGACCGTGCTGCGCTGCCTCGTCGGCGAGGAAACGGCCACGGCCGGTTCGATGTTCCTCACCACTGTCGGCGGCGGCGACACCGACGTGTTCGGACTCGACGCGGCCGAGCGCCGGGCGCTGCGCGTCGACACCGTCGGTCTCGTGCACCAGAACCCGGCGGACGGCCTGACCATGAAGGTGTCCGCCGGCGGCAACATCGCCGAGCGGCTCACCGCGGCGGGCTGGCGGAACTATCACGAGATCCGGGACCGCGCCGCGTATCTGCTGGAGAAGGTGGAGGTGCCGCTCGAGCGGATGGACGACCCCGTCCACACGTTCTCCGGCGGCATGCGTCAGCGGGTGCAGATCGCGAAGGCCCTCGCCACCGACCCCCGGGTGCTGCTGCTCGACGAGCCCACCACCGGGCTCGACGCGTCCGTCGCGGCGGGTGTGCTGGACCTGCTCCGCAAACTCCTCGCCGAGCGGGACACCGCCGCCGTGGTCGTCAGCCACGACTTCGCCGTCATCGAGGCCCTCACCGACCGCTGCCTCGTGATGAACGTCGGCCGTGTCGTCGAGTCCGGGCTCACCGACCAGCTGTTCCAAGACCCGCACCACCCCTACACGCAGCGGCTCGTCGCGGCCGCACGTCGGTGAATCCGACCATCGAAGGCTGAGGTAACCCACCATGATTTCTCCGATACTGTCGGTCCGCGCACTGCGGAAGACGTTCACACTGCACACCATCGACGGCCGCACGGTGACGTCGCTGCACGGCGTCGACCTCGACGTCGCTGAGGGCGAGCACGTCGCCCTCGCCGGGCCCAGCGGTGCCGGCAAGTCCAGTCTGCTGCGCTGCGTGCACCGCAGCTACCTGCCCGACGGCGGCACCGTCACCCTGCGCACCGACGACGGCCCGGTCGAGTTGACGTCGCTGCCGGACCGCGAGATGGCCCGGCTGCGCGGACGCGAACTGGGGTACGTCTCCCAGTTCCTGTCGGCGCCGCCGCGCACCGGCCCGATGGATGTGGTCGCGGCCGCGGGGCGCCGGCGTGGAATGAGCAGGTCCGACGCCCGCGACGCCGCCGCCGACTCGCTGCGGCGCCTGGCCCTCGACGAGGCGCTGTGGGACGTGGATTGCAGCGTCCTGTCCGGTGGCGAACGCCAGCGCGTGAACATCGCTGCGGGAACGGTCAATCCGCCGCGACTGCTGCTGCTCGACGAACCGGTGTCGGCGCTCGACCCGGCCAACCGCGAACGCGCGCTGGAGCTGATCGCGTCGCTGTCCGCGCAGGGGGTGGCGGTGCTCGCCGTCTTCCACGACCTCGACGCGATGCGCAGACTGGCGTCGCGGGTGATCCGGTTCAGTGAGGGCCGGATCGCGCAGCAGGGCAGTGCGTTCGACGTGCTGGGAGCGGCGGCATGAGCGAGACGGCGCAGACCCTCGAGCAGCCCACCGCCTGGTCGTTGCAGCAGTCGCCCCGCGACTACGTGCTCGGGCACGTGCGTGCCGTACTGCCCGCCGGCATCCTCGACGACGCCCGGATCGTCGTGCGCGACGGCCGCATCGTGGAGGTCGGTGAACCCACACCCGGCACCCGGATCGACGTCGACGGCGGCGGACTGTTCTGCCTTCCCGGTCTCGTCGACGTCCACTCGGACGGCCTCGAGCGGGAACGCCTCCCGCGGCCGGGGGCGGAACTGCCGTGGATGTTCTCGATGATGTCGTTCGAGGGGAAGCTGCGGGCGGCCGGTGTGACCACCGTGTTCCACGGGGCGTCGTTCTCCGACCGGGAGGCGGCCAAGAACCAGCGCAGCGTGCACGCGGCGATGGAGATGTGCGAGGCGATCGCCGCGTGGAACGAACGCGAGACCGACGGCCGGCTCGTCGACCACCGGGTGCTGCACCGGCTCGACGTCCGATCCGCCGCCGGTCTGGCCGCGCTCCGCAACCACTTCGACCACCTGGTCGCCACCGGACAGGTCGGTGCGGATCTGCCCGCCGTGATCTCGCACGAGGACCACACCCCGGGCATCGGGCAGTACGCCGACCGCACGTTCTACGAGCAGTACATGGCCGGGATCCGCGGCATCTCCATGGAGGAGGCCCGGCTCCGGGTCGACGAGGTGGTGCGGGAACGGGAGAGCAACATCGCGGTGCGTGAGGACGCGATGGAGTGGCTCGCCGGCCGCGGCGCGACGGGATCGGTCCGGATCTTCGGGCACGACCCCGAATCCGCCGTCGAGATCGCCGACCTGGCGCGCCGCGGCGGCAACGTCGCCGAATTCCCGACGACGGAGGAGGCGGCCCGGGAGGCCCGCGACCGCGGCATGTCCGTGGTGATGGGCGGACCGAACGTCCTGCGCGGCGGCTCGCACTCCGGCAACGTGTCGGCGGTGGAACTGGCCCGGCTGGGTCTGGTGACCGCGCTCGCATCGGACTACCTGCCGTCGTCGCTGCTCGGGGCCGCGTTCACGCTCGCCGCCGACGACACGATGCCGCTGCACGCCGCGGTGTCGCTGATCACCAGCGGTCCGGCCACGGCCGTCGGGCTCTCCGACCGCGGGGCGCTGGAACCCGGGCAGCGCGCCGACCTGGTGCTCGTCGGTCTCGAGCATCGGTGCCCGGTGGTCCGGTCCGTGCTGCGGGCGCAGTAGACGTGCCCGCAGCGACAACCCGCTGGTCTCGCCCATCGCAGTTTCTCGGGGGTTCACCCGGGGTTGCCACTGCGGTCACCGTGGAAGACGAACCTTGACCCGAACGCGCAGGATCTCGATGCGCGCCTGCCACGCCCGACTCAGGGCACCCGAAGGAGACAACTTTCATGGGTAGCTTCATGCGCCGATCGTTCGCCGCTGCCGCGGTGGGCGCGGCCGCCGTCCTCGCCCTGTCCGCGTGCGGATCCAGCGCCGCCGACAGTGCGGGGTCCGGCGACCCGGAGACGCTCGTGCTGGCGTCCATCCCGTCGGAGGATTCCGAGAGCCTGCAGCAGCAGTACAAGCTGGTGGGTGACGTGATCGAGAAGGAGACCGGCATCCCGGTCGAATTCCAGAACGCGACCGACTACGCCGCCGTCATCGAGGGACAGCGGGCCGGCAAGGTGCAGATCGCCGGTTACGGGCCGTTCTCCTATGTCACCGCGAAGGACGCGGGTGTCGCGACCACACCGATCGCGGTGCCCGTCGACGCGGCCGACGCCGAGCCGGGCTACAAGTCGTACGCCATCACGAAGGCAGGTTCGAACATCAAGAGCCTCGCCGACTGCCGCGGCAAGACGGTGTGCTTCGTCGATCCCTCCTCCACGTCCGGGTACCTGTACCCGTCGGCCGGACTCCTCGAGGCCGGGATCGACCCGCAGAAGGACGTCACCCCCGTCTTCGCCGGCGGGCACGACGCCTCGGTGCTCGCCGTCGTCAGCGGCCAGTGCGACGCCGGCTTCGCCTACGACACCATCGTCGACAAGGTCCTCGTCGAGAAGGGGCAGATCAAACCGGGTGACGTCGACGTGCTGTGGAAGTCGGAGACCATCGCCGCCAGCCCCATCGCGATCAGCACCGACTTGTCCCCCGAACTCCAGGGCAAGCTCACCGACATCTTCCGCACCAAGCTCAACCGGCCTGCCCTCGTCGCTGCCGGATACTGCACCGACGAGAGCGGATGCGCGCTGCCGGAGGGGGTCGAGTACGGCTACGTCGCCGTCGACGACGCCTTCTACGACGGTGTCCGCAAGGTCTGCGACATCACGAAGGCCGCGGCGTGCCAGGGCTGACCGTCCGGCCGCAACTGAACCCGACACAGTAGGGAGACCCTCATGTCCGACCCCGATCACTCCGCGCTCGGCGCGTCGATCGACCGCATCCTGACACCGACCATCACCCTCGACCGGGTCACGAAGGACTTCGGTCCCCAGATCCGGGCGCTCGACGACGTGTCGCTGCAGGTGTATCCCGGTGAGGTCGTCGCGCTGCTCGGGCTGTCGGGGTCGGGCAAGTCGACACTGCTGCGTCTGCTGGACGGGCTGCACCTGCCCAGCACGGGGTCGGTGACGGTGCTCGGCACGGACGTGGGGGCCGCCCGGGGGCGTGAACTCCGCGAACTGCGACGCCACGTCGGCTTCGTGTTCCAGCAGTTCCACCTCGTGGGCAGCATGTCCGTGCTCGAGAACGTCTGCACCGGCGCCCTCGGCGCGCTGCGCGGTCCCCGGTTCGGGCTGTTCAGCTACCCGAGGTCGGTGCGCCGCGCCGCGATGGAACAACTCGACCGAGTGGGGTTGGCGGACAGGCCGTTCCAGCGTGCCGACACGCTGTCCGGCGGGCAGCAGCAGCGGGTCGCGGTGGCGCGGGCCCTGGTGCAGCGTCCCCGCATCCTGCTCGCCGACGAGCCGGTCGCGTCCCTCGACCCCGAGTCGTCCGCCCAGGTGATGGCGCTGATCTCCCGCATCGCCGCGGAGGACGACCTCACCGTGCTGTGCAGCCTGCATCAGGTGGAGCTCGCGCTGTCGTGGGGTCACCGCCTGGTCGGGCTGCGCGGCGGCCGGGTGGTACTCGACAAGCCCGTGTCCGCCATCGACCGGAACGAAACGATGTCCATCTACTCGAGCGTCGCGTCGCCGACGTCGCCGCAACTCGTCTGACCGCTGTGACCGTCCTCCTGCCCCCGCGCCCGAAGGAACGAGAACCCGAGGCGCGCACCGTGCCCCGGCCGTCGCTCACGTCGATCGGCGTCACCGTCGTGCTCGCCGCATGGCTGCTCGCCTCGCTGTGGTCGGTGGCCTCGCTGAAGATCAACGTCGCCACGTTCGCCGACAGCCTCGGCAACGCAGCCGATTTCGTGTCCCGCATCTTCCCCCTCGACTTCCCGCCGCTCGGCGAGATCGTCACCATGACGGGGCAGACCCTCGCCATCGTCACGTGTGCCACCGCCCTGAGCGTGGTCGTCAGCGCGCTGGTGTCACTCGCCGCGGCACGGAACACCACCCCCGGTACCCCCTTGCGCTGGGCGGCCCGCGCCACCATCGTCGTCACCCGGGCGATCCCCGAGATCGTGCTCGCCATCCTGTTCCTGCGACTGTTCGGCCTCGGCGCGGTCGCCGGCATCCTCGCGCTCGGCATCCACTCCGTCGGCATGGTCGGCAAGATGTACGCCGACGCCATCGAGGACACCGACGCCGGGCCGCGCGACGCCCTCCGCGCCGCCGGGGCGACCTGGTGGCAGCAGGTGGTCGGCGGCGTCTTCCCCCAGGCCCTCCCGGCCTTCGTCGCCACCGCCCTGCACCGCTTCGACATCAACCTGCGCGCGTCCGTGATCCTCGGCTACGTCGGGGTGAGCGGCATCGGCATGGAACTGTCGCTGGCGATGAAGACGATGAACTACCCACGTGGAATGGCCCTGGCCCTGTTCGTCGTCGCGCTGTGTGTCGTGATCGAACTGATCTCCGGCGCCGTCCGTCGTTCCCTGCTCGGGGACCGGGCGCCCAGGCGTCGCGGACTGCGTGAGCGGGTGCTGTCGGCCCGCGGCGGCTGGGCGGAGAACGGTTCCGCGGCGAGGGTCGACGGCCCCGTCGCCCTGCGCACCCCCGGTGGCGACTACCGGATCAGCCCACCGTGGACGGGCGAGCGGATCAGGCGCACCCTCTATCTCGGCGCGACGATCCTGGCGCTCGCCGCCGCCACGTGGGGCTCCGACATCGACCTGTCGCGGATGGCCGAGGGAATCACGTCCCTGCCCCGCACACTCGACCTGTTCTTCCCGCCCGGCACCGGCGGAATCTGGGACGAACTGCTCGCGCAGCTTCTCGTCACGGTGCAGATCGCACTCGCGGCAACGCTTCTGGGTCTGCTCCTGGCCGTGCCGATCGGAATTCTGGCGGCCCGCAACGTGGCTCCCACCCCGGGCGTCGCGAAGTTCTTCCGCATCGTCATCGTGGTAGTGCGCGGCATCCCCGACCTGATCTTCGCGATCATCTTCATCGTCGTCACCGGGCTCGGTGCCACGGCGGGCGCGCTCGCGCTGTCCGTCGGGGCGGTCGGGTTGCTCGGCAAGCTGATCGCCGACTCCCTCGAGGAAACGGATGTCTCCGTGCAGCAGGCGGTGTCGGCCGGCGGCGCCAGCCGCTCCCAGGTGTTCACCGCCGCGACGCTCCGGCAGTCGGCGCCCGCCCTCGTCGCGCATCTGTTCTACCAACTCGATGTGAACATCCGTGCCGCAACACTGCTCGGCGTCGTCGGTGCGGGCGGCATCGGCTTTTACCTGATGAACGCCGCCCGGGTCCTGCAGTTCGACGTCGTCACCACCATCGTGCTCATGGTCTTCGCCGTCGTGATGGCCGTCGAGGGCGTCGCGATGTGGATGCGCCGGGCGATGTCCTAGCTTCATCCCCAACCTGTGGAGGAACCTGTTGATGAACCCGACCAATACGATTCGGACCGAAGCAAATTCAGGACTGATGGCGGCGGCGGACGCCGCGACGAACGCCTACCGGAAGGCCGTCGCCACCTACCCGCGGGAGAAGCTGAAGTCGATCGCGATGCAGGGGGCGGACGGCACCCCGACCATGTTCGTGGACGTGATCGTCGAGGACGCCATCATCGATGCCGCCACCGCGGCCGGGGTCAACGTGCTGTCCGAGGAGCGGGGCTGGGTCGACGTCGGCTCGGCCGTCACCCTGGTGGTCGATCCCGTCGACGGCTCTGCCAACGCCGCCGCCGGTGTGCCGCTGGCCTGCTTCAGCGCCGCCGTCGCGATAGACGGCGAATTCACCGAGGCGATGACCACGTGGTTACATACGGATGAACGCTGGTGGGCGTCACGAGAGTTGTCGCCGTACACCACCAGCGGGTGCCGCACGGTCGCCGACGCCGCCGTGTCGATGCTGCGCCCGCACCAGCGGAACTGGGACGCCTGGACCCGTGTCGCGCAGAAGGCGACCCGAATCCGGATCCTCAGCTGCAGCACCCTCGACGCCGTCCTGGTGGCCACGGGAGCCGTCGACGCGTTCGTCGACGCCGGCAGCGACACCCACCGGCTCATGGACATCGCCGCGGCCGTCGTCCTCGTCGGCGCGTCCGGTGGCGTCGTGCTGGACGCCTTCGGCCGGCCCGTCGAGTTCGACACCGACCTCACCCGCCGCTGGAGCGGGATCGT
>Ga0247825_10002826_pt1 | contig 11469 bp, 13 predicted proteins | sample 13C_Vanillin_Day_FD_194413 | JGI IMG/M metagenome (GOLD analysis project Ga0247825, IMG submission 194413) | Soil microbial communities from agricultural site in Penn Yan, New York, United States - 13C_Vanillin_Day48 | ecosystem: Environmental > Terrestrial > Soil > Agricultural land | place... | reverse complement strand
TCGTCGGCACGTTCAGCGACGGACAACACTCGTGGCGGCCACAGGTGAGGGCGCGAACCACTTCGCCATCGGTACGCCCGTCCTCGTTTACGGACCGTGGGGATGCGGATTGTGCCGCTACTGCTCGGAAGGCCGAGAAAATTATTGCACCCATCCTTCCGGAGTAAGGCCGCCGGGTATCGCCGTCGACGGAGCGCTTGCCGAATTCCTGCTGGTCGACTCCGAGCGTCACCTCGTCCCCCTGGGCACACTGGACCCGGTACAGGCGGTAGCACTGACAGACGCAGGCCTGACCTCATACAGCGCAGTCAAGCGATCGGCACCACGCCTCGGCGCAGGAAGCGTCGCCGTTGTCATCGGGGCCGGCGGCCTGGGTCACCTGGCAATACAGATTATCCGTGCGCTCGGTGCTGCGACCGTCATTGCAGTGGACATCACCGAGGACAAATTGCAGCTGGCCCGTGCCGTCGGCGCTGATCACGCCATAATCGGCGGCACGGACGCACAAGAGGCGATCGCCGATCTCACCTGCGGACGCGGCGCTACGGCAGTGTTCGACTTCGTCGGATCGCAGGAAACAGTAGGCCTTGCCGGCGCAGTCGCAGCAACCTACGCCGACATAGTGATCCTCGGCGTCGGGCATGGCACGCTTCCCGTCGGCTATCGCCGCCTTCCGTTCGAAGCAAGCGTGCGAAATACTTTCTGGGGCAGTCGGTCCGAACTGTGGGAAGTCGTCGACCTGGCACACTCCGGGCGACTGGATGTCGAAGTCGAGATCCACTCGCTCGAAGAGGCTTCGAGGGCCTACAAGCGACTTTCTCGTGGAGAAGTGCTGGGTCGCGCTGTCATCGTTCCATAGCTCGGTCCGCACCAATACCGATCACATACCGGAGCCGTCCCATATTGCGACATAATTCGAGTTCGCCAGCGAGTTAGCTTTAATTCCTACATCAAACCGGAACCGACGAACAAATATACGGCGAAAAATTCGAATGGTGCCGGTGTCGTCGATTATTCCGGGGTCGATTCGAGAACCGGAACGCTATCGATCGACCGATTCCACCGACTCGGCAATCAACATCACAAGGAGTGCCAGACATGACGGCGACACATACTACCGCTTCTCGATCTGCAGCGGAGGACCCAGATCTCGACTACGACGCAATTGTAATCGGCGCAGGGTTCGCCGGCTTGCTCATGCTTCACGAACTCCGTCAACGCGGATTCTCCGCTCGTGTAATCGAAGAGGCCCCGGAAGTCGGCGGAACCTGGTACTGGAACAGATATCCGGGTGCCCGTACGGACAGCGAATCATGGGTCTACGCCTACTCGTTCTCCAAGGAGCTGATGGATGAGTGGGAGTGGTCGGAGCGATTCACCCGTCAGCCGGAGGCGTTGGCATATCTCAAGCATGTCGCGGATCGGTTCGACCTGCGTAAAGACATCCAGTTCGACACCAAGGTCGTGTCCGCAGAACGTGACGCCCAACTGAACGTGTGGAATACCACCACCGACAGCGGCGAAAAGCTCACGTCGCGCTACTTGATCAGCGCGGTTGGGCCCCTCTCCGCTGTGTACAGGCCGGATTTTGTCGGACTGGACGAATTCGAAGGCGAATGGGCTATGACGGCACGCTGGCCAGAAACGGGCATAGACCTCACCGATAAGCGTGTCGCGGTCATCGGGACGGGCGCCACAGCTGTGCAACTGATTCCGATCGCCGCGCATGTTGCGAAGGAACTCACTGTTTTCCAGCGCACTCCGAACTACGTTCTGCCCGCGCGCAATTACGTGCTGACCGACGAGGAACGGCACGCAATCCGCACCGACTACGACGCCATCTGGGAGAAGGCCCGTAACCAGTTCTTCGGGTTCCCACTGAATATGGCGGGGAGAACCGCTGCCGACGTCACCCCCGAAGAGCATCAGAGAATTCTCGAATGGGGATGGGAATCCGGCGGCTTCAAGTTCGTATTCGAGACATTCGACGACATCTTTCTCGACGAGAACTCGAACGAGATTGCTTCCGAGTTCATTCGGAACAAGATTCGAACCATCGTCAAGAACCCGGAAACCGCCGAGCTCCTCTGCCCCAAGGACTACCCCTTCGTCGGGAAGCGTCCCCCACTCGGACATTTCTACTACGAGACATACAACCGGGAGAACGTACAGCTCGTCGACGTGAGCGAAGAGCCGATCTCGCGCATAACGGCCAAGGGCGTACAGGTCGGAGACACGGAGTACGAAGCAGACATCCTCATCTTTGCGACGGGCTTCGACGCCGCGACCGGTTCTATCACGCGGATCGATATTCGAGGAGACGATGGCACGTCGGTCGAGGACAAATGGCAAGACGGAGCCAAGACCCACCTCGGTCTGGCAGTTGATGGTTTCCCCAACATGTTCATGATCTTCGGTCCGCACGCCCCGTTCGCGAACGGTCCCGTCATCATGGAAGGGATGACCAAGTGGGTCGGAAACGCCTTGGAATATGCCCGAGCGGAGGGAATCTCCCGGATCGAAGCTGAGCCCGAAGCCGTGGAACAGTGGGGTGAGCTTCTCATAGAACTCCTGAACGCCACTGTCGTGCCGAAGGGACGAAACAACTATTTTGTGGGCGCGAACATCCCTGGGAAGGCGAACTCACCGGTGTTCTTCCTCGGCGGCGCGAAAGCCTACAACGAAGCGTGTCAAGCCGCGGCAGAGAAGGGCTACGAAGGATTCCGACTTACGTAGGACCTGACCATGCTCTCGTTTCTCCGGTTGCGCGCGGTGCAGCGTGCGACCGGAGAAACGACGCGGGCTTTACGTCACGCACTGGCGGAGAGCAAAGGCCGCATCGGGATGACAAGTAAGCTCCTGGCAGACGCGGCGGTAGCCCTTCGCTGACCTACCAGGGTAGGCACACGGTGGTCCTGCGAGGGGTTGAGAACGATTTTATGCCAACTTGTTTCGGGCCGCGGAGTGCCGCCCTGTGCACCCTGCCATACGAACGCGAACACGAATACGCACACGCACACCCGTAATCGGACAGGAATCCGGACTCTGAGTACACAAAGGTGCGAAGTACTCCGGTGTGTCAGCTTTTCTCGGCCGCGCATCCAAGACCCAGCGAACCCACGAAACGCGCGAAATTCCGGAGGATCATGACCGCACCCGAGTTCACCGCCGTATCCCAACCCGCCGACCCGGACTGGCCGCAGCGCGGGGCCTGCCGCGGCAGGGACACCGCGATGTTCTTCTCCCCCGATGGTGAACACAGCCCCGCCCGGGTCCGTCGCGAACAGCGGGCCAAGCAGCTCTGTGCGGCGTGCCCGGTGCGCATCGAGTGCCGCGAGCACTCCCTCACCACCGGTGAGGCCTACGGTATCTGGGGTGGCATGACCGAAAACGATCGGGCCCGTCACCTGCGCCGCGCCCGCACACAGCACCGCCGCGGCCCCGAGCCGCACCCGCACCCGCACGGGCGCGAGCATCACGCTCGCCGAGCGGACAGGACCCCCATGACCACCCCATGACCACCCTCGTGTCGCACCGCGGGACTGATGGAGGATCTCATCACACGGAATGATGAGATTTATGGAAGCAGCGCGAATGTACCCGGAGGAGCCGAAGGAGCGAGAGACGCGGCTGGCGATCGAGGCACGCCGCGATCCGGGATCGAGAGCAGGTGCGATCAAACGCATCGCTGATCAACTCGGCATCCGCCCGAAGCCCGGCGCACCTAGGTTCGCCAGGGAAGAGATCGACGGTGGCAATCGTCCGGCACCACCGCCGATGAGGCGAAGCGGATCACCGTGCTCGAGCGGGAGAACCGAGAACTGCGTCGCGCCACGAGATTCTGAGAACGGCGTCGGCGTTTTCTCGGCAGCGGAACTCGACCGCAAACTCGAGTGATCGTCGACTACATCGACGCACACAAGAGCGACTACGGGTCGAGCCGATTTCCGAGTCCTCACTCGAGCTGGTGTGCAGATCGCCCCGTCGACGTACTACGCAGCAAATCTCGCCCACCGTCGGCGAGAGCAGTCCGCGACGCGGAACTGATCGAACAGATCCACCGTGTCCACGACGAGAACTACGGCGTCTACGGTGCCTGCAAGGTCTACGCAGAGCTCAATCGCCACGGCATCCGGGTCGCCCGATGCACCGTCGAGCGATTGATGCGCGCAGAGGGACTACGCGGAATGGCTCGGTCGAAGAACCCGCGGACCACAATCGCTGCTGCAGAGCCCTGCAGTCTGCTGACCTGGTTGATCGAGGGTTCACCGCATCGGCCCCGGCCGTCGTCTACGCGGCAGTTCTGTTCCGAGAAGGTTCTGTCGGACCTGTTGGGCGTCAACGTCAACTCGATCGGGCCGGTCATCGTCGGAACCCGCCAGCTCCTCGGTGAACACGGCCGCGTGATCCCTGTGGGCGCAGTGCCTTTCCGTACCGCTGCTGCGCTGCGGGACTTCGTCACGAGCAGCCCGTGCCCGCCGGCCCGTTCGCAGGTGCCCGGTCTGCTTTCGATCCGGCACTGACCGGCATGCCCGCACCGAGCTGAGTGCGCTGACCGAACGGGAGACCATCGCCGCGCTCAACCGCGGCGAGTAGGTACCGAGGATTCGACCTTCAAAGCCCACCATCGCACGGGGCTCTATCCTACGAGGAGCGTCCTGTATCTCGACCGTCAGTCCGAGTCTGCGCGACCGGGCGATCGAAGCACCTCGGCAGTCACCGCAGCAGACCACGGTTGCACTGGATACATGATCACTCGGTCGGCTATCCCTTCGTATCGCTTGCGAAGAGCCGTCGTCACCTCTCCCGGCGGCGCCACGGTAGCAAACGTATCGAGCATCGTGTCTGTGATGAGCTGCGGCATTGTCGACCACTCGCGCCGTTTGGCGCAGCAACCCAGCTGCTCACTTACGTGGGCCCATCCGTGCAAATTCAGGATGGTGCGGTACGCCGGCGTCGACGCATAGAACGCGAGGCGTGCGCGTGTCGCCTCGATCGCTGCATCCATCTCGGCCTGGCTACAACCGGTTGCGACCAACGGCATCGCACACGTCTGGAAGGTCGAGGGCACCACATCATTCGATCGTGCACTTCCCACCGCTACAGCGGGGAGCAGCACCTGACGGAGATAGGTAGTCGTCGCCAACGGCGGAGCCAGGAAGCCGTCGGCGACTTCACCGGCCACAGCCGCCATGCGTTCGCCCACTCCTGCGACGTATATCGGGGGCGCGCCGAAGGGATTGGGGCCGGGATCGAAGAGCGGCGGCATGAGCGAATGCTGGTAGAAACGCCCGTCGAAGACGAGGGCTTCTTCCGAGTTCCAGCAGTTCCAGATCGCCCTCAGTGCCAGTACATACTCACGCATCCTTGCTGCCGGATGACTCCATGGCATGCTGAAGCGCCGTTCGATATGCGCCTTGACCTGAGTACCCAAACCGAGCAGAAGCCTCCCACCGGAAACGTGATGCAGATGGTTCGCGGTCAGCGCGGTCGACATCGGATTGCGGGCGAACGCAACGGCAACTGCAGTGCCAAGGCCGATCGTCGATGTTCGCTCGGCGGCAAGAGTGAGGTGAATGAACGGATCGTGGGACGTCTCGGTCGTCCACGTCGTCCCAACACCCGCACTTTCCTGCACGGCGCTGTCCTCTGCACTGTCGACGGTGTCGGGCAGCATCGCGTCGAATATCATGTGTCGGTTCTCCGGAATCTCTGATCGGTGATCGCGCAGACTCAATTACCCTCGAGCACCGAGACGACGCAGGCGTTGCCGTCGATACCGCCCGCTCCGCCGCCCATGGTCTCCAACAGTCCCATTCGCGCGCCGGATACTTGCCGCTTCCCCGCTTCGCCTCGCAGTTGCCACACCAGTTCGGCTACTTGTGCGGTGCCGGTGGCACCGAGCGGGTGGCCCCGCGAAAGTAGTCCTCCGGAGGGGTTGACGGGTTGCGCTCCGCCGACTGTGGTGTGGCCGCTGGTGGCCAGTGATGCTCCCTCACCCAGCTTGGCCATTCCCAGGGCTTCAGTGGTGACGATCTCACCGATGGTGAATGCATCGTGGAGTTCGATGACGTCGATGTCCGAGATACCGACTCCTGCTGCCTCGTACGCATTTTTCGCGGTGGATTCGATCAGATCGTGTCCCCATACGTTCTCGGTTTTCTGATTCCACAGGCCACCGGTCTTCATAGCGCTCCCGCGGACCTTGATGTCGCGCGACGAGTGTCGGGTATTGCCGATGACGGCTGCCCCGGCACCGTCCGCGATTGCACAGCACTGGAGAAGCGTCAGCGGATCGGAGATCATCCGGGAGTCCAACACCTGCTCGACCGTCACCGGAGAACGATGCTGAGCGCGGGGGTTGTACATACCGTGTGCATGGTTCTTCACCGAGATCGCCGCGAGTTCCTCAGGCGTGACTCCGTACCGGTCTTGGTATCGCGCGGCTGACATCGCGTATAGCGCCGGCAGACCCAATCCCGCCCGTCCTTCGAAATCGCGCGGATCGACCGGGATTGCACCGGAGAAACGCGATGTCAGGTGTTCGACACCCACGACGAGCACATTCGAGTATCGACCGGAGTCCACTGCCAGGCTCGCTTCGTGGAACGCGTGTGTCGAACTCGCACACGCGTTCTCCATGACCGTGATGGGTAGCCCCGTGATGCCCATGCGGTGCAACGCGCGTTGCGCTATGCCCGGCTCGCCGAAGCAGGTACCGACATAGACGGCGTCGGGTTGATCGAGATCCGCGTCGGAAAGTGCCTCCGCCACCGCGGTCCAGATCAATTCCGATGCAGTGAGCTCGGGCTGCTTTCCGAAGAGCGAGGTGCCTACGCCCCTGATGAATGCGTCCACAGTGTGGGTCCTTTCAATTGTCTCTCAGCTCATTCGGTGTCGAAAAGCAGGTCACCGTCGGGGGATGCTCCAGTGAGCGCGACGCGCGCGCCGGCGTGCAATCGCTCGACGCTCGCATTCTCGACGTGTCCCAGCACGCGAGGGCCGTTGTCGAGGTCGACGTAGACAAGGACCATCGGTGGTGTGCGCCCGGGTAGAGGTACGCGGAGCACGGTCGATGACCACACTTCTCCAGCGGGACCCCACAGTGCATCTGCGAGCTTTCCTCGACAGATCGGGCACCACGGTGCTGGCAGAGCGAGAGCGTGTCCACAATCGGTGCAGACCCATCCGGCAACCTGGGGCGCTCCGGATCCAGGGCTCAACTGCGGCCGCGGATCGGGACCGGGCCCTACCCCGGTCATCCGATCGCCCGTGCTTGCTCGGACCAATGCGGCGCTCGCAGCACCTTCTTGTCCACTTTCCCGAACGGTGTCTCCGGAAGCGATTCGACGACCTCGATGCTCTTGGGTCGAGCGTATGCCGCGAGGCGACCACGCGTCCACTGGATCACTGCGTCGGCATCGAAATCGTTACCGGCGGTCACCACCACGGCATGGACCGCCTCACCCCAATCGGGATGCGGTATTCCGATCACGGCCACGTCCTTGATCGACGGATGAGTGGTCAGCATGTCTTCGACCTCCCGGCAGTACACGTTCATTCCGCCGGAAATCACCATGTCCGACTTGCGATCGAGTAGGTAGAGATAGCCCGCCTGATCGAGCATTCCGATGTCACCGGTCCTGATCCACCCGTCCAGGAACTTTTCGTCGGTCGCCTCGGGCGCATCGACGTACCGATCGAGTAGGTACGGGGTTCGTAGACAGATTTCCCCGGTTTCGGTGGGACCGAGCGTCTGACCGGTGTCGTCGACGATTTTGACGTCCGCCATGATCGAGGCCTGCCCGCACGATCCCAGAAGATGCGGACGTGTGACGTCGTGGTCCTTCTTCCCTAATCGGGTTCCCCAGTTGGGGGACTCGGTCTGACCGTAGAGCTGCACGAACACCTGCCCGAACAATGCCAGGGCTTGCTCGAGACGTGACGGCGCGATGGGAGCGGCACCGTAGACGATGGTGCGCAAATCCAGTTGCCTCTCACTCCCCTGCAGGATGTCGATCAACCGGTAGATCATCGTGGGGACCAGGAACACCCAGGTGATGTGCGACTCCGTCAAGAGCTGAGCAGTGCCCTCTGCGTCGAACCCGTCGGTCAGAACGATCGTCGCCCCACGAATCAGCGCAGATTGACCGAACAGCCCTGCAGCGTGAGCCAGTGGGGTCATCAGCAACAGCCGCTCGTCCTGCAGGATCTCCGCTTCGAGCAACTGCGCATAGTGGAACGCCAGCGTCGATGCTTGGCTGTGGAGGACGCCCTTCGGCAGTCCCGTCGTGCCGCCGGTGAAGTACAGAGCTGCAGGGCTTTCCGGGGTCACATGTTCACCGAGTTCCGGCAGCCGTGCCGGCCTGTTCTCCGAAGCCGGCTCACCGACCAGTACCCGGTTTCCACTCGGACTCGCGTGCTCGTCTTCGCACGCCTCGACAAGAATCAGGTCCGGAAGTTCGGATGCTGCAGACCGCGCTGCTTCGGCGAGCCGGGTACCCGTCACCAGCACGCGTGCCTTCGCCTTCGCGAGGCAATGTCCCACGGTGCCGGTCGGAAGCATGTAGTTGAGCGGAACCTTCACAGCACCCAGACGGGCGATTGCAACGTCGACCGCAAAGAATGCAGGGCAGTTGTGCAGATAGATCGCCACCGGGTCGCCCGGCCCGATCCCGTAACCCGCAAGCTGCACGGCAACTGCGTCGGCCCAGCGGTCCAACTCTGCGTATGTCGTTCGACGCGAACCGAACTCGATCGCAACCGAGTCTGCGTTCAGTGTCAGGGAGTGGTCGAACGCGTCGCGCATGCATTGACGCATCGGGGTCTCACTTTCCGGAGTCGGGAAGACGGACGGTCACGGTTCCGGCGAGCAAATCCGCACCGTCCTCGTGACGGAGCCACACGTTCAGCGTGGCGGTTGACGGTGTCGTGCTGTGATCGATACTCGCCACGGCACCGCCGGCGACAAGGTCGTCTCCGGCGAACGCGTTCCCGAGAAATCGCACCTTGGTGCCGATAATACTGGCCCGAGACCCGGTCCAGGCGGTCACAGCATTGAGAACATAACCAACATTGAGCCCCCCTTGGTTGATCACACGGTCACCCAACCCGGCGGCACGCACCGCGTCGGGATCCCAGTGAATCGGGTTGGGGTCATCGGTGATCAAGGTGAAGACCTTCATCGGCGCCGACTCGACATGCACCTGGATGGGCGGGATTTCGGTCCCGAACTCGGCAGTGACAGTCACGGTCACGATCTCCTCACGAAGACAAAAGAATTGGTCACAGTCGCCGCCGAAGTACCCGAGGGTGTGAGCACCTGCAGTTCGAAAGTCACGACGTCGAATACCCCGGAGCGTTTTCCGGTGCGGCGTACGACGTCGCGGATCTCACCCTGGATGGAGTACTCCGTGTCGATTTCGAGAGGCGCAGCCTGGCTGATTTCGAGTTCGCCGAACATGATCGAATCGTCGGGTCCCATCCGGGCGAGCTCACAGAGGTCGGCAACGTTCGTCCCCATGCCCCGAAGGCCGGCGATGAGGGGCCACAATGCAGGGAGTGGACCATCGGCGTCACCGGGTACCAGCATTGCCTCGTTCCCCAACCACACCTCATGACGGCGGATTACGGTCGCCCCGTCGGGAAAGCGAAACCCGACGAGGCGCTCGCGAAGCTCGCGAAGTTCGGGAGGTGACACAACGCCCTCGTCCGCGAGCACAATCATGCCTCTACTGCGAAGTGGACGATGTCCGTGATCTTGGCGGTGCGATCGTCTGCCCACACCGCGCGTACTCGTGTTCCGGACCGCAGTTGCGCACGAGCCGAATCTGGATCGGTGAGGTCGACGCCACCGATGAAGTGCATGAGCAGCGAGTCGGTGCCATCGATTTGGATCGCGCCGACCGCATACGGTGCTGTCGGGCCACCTTCGAAGCCCTGGTACACGATCGTCGAGGCACGGAGAGTGCCGACCGGCTCGAGCTTGACCCATTCGCTGATCGGCTCGAAGGTCGCTTCGTCGTACGTCTGCGGCGGCAGGTAGGTACGCGCGCCGTCGTTCGTCCGCGTTGCCCACAGTTCCTTGTTCTGCAGGCCGCGCATGAATCGGGTCCATGCCTGGCCGAGGCGGACTTTGTAGTCGATCTCCCAGTGCACGTCGTGAATCAGTGTGTCCGGAGTGGTGGTTTGAGTCATCGTCTGATCCTTCGTGTGTAGATGTGGATTGCCGAAACGCCCGAGGTCACGACACTTGTTCCATGAGTGTCGCCGTGTGGAACTGGAAGAAAGTTCCGCCGGCGCTGTGCGCGAGTCCGCGCTTGGCGCCGTCGACCTGCCGCGACACCGACTGGCCCATCAGCTGGAGTGCAACGTGGGCGACCGGAGCGATCTGACCTGCGAGGCCGGCGTTGGTGCAGACGATGCCGCCCGAAATGTTCACCGGGAGTTTCCCGCCGAAGCTGGTCGTACCGTCCTTCACCAGCGACGGCGCCGTCCCGTACTCGCACAGGCCGAATGCTTCCATCATCATGTATTCCATCGGCGCAAGTGGATTGAACAATTCGGCGACGTCGAAATCCTCCAGCGGGTTGAGTATCCCGGCCTCTCGGTACGCCCGGCGCGCCATGATCTCGACGACCTCGAACTTCGAGAAGTCACGCCGCTTTCCGCCGAGGTAACCGTCACTGATCGACCCGTAACCCGAGATTCGCACCAGAGGGTTCTTGGATTCCGTCCGCGCCAAACTCTCGGCAGTGACCACGAGTGCAATCGCGCCCGACGAGACGGGGCAGGTCATTCCCAGACGCAGCGGGGTGGAGACCATCCGATCCGCATGCTGGGTGTCCAGCGAACTGTTCACGTGCGCGTACGGGTTGTGGTCCGCATCCAGTCGGTTCTTGGTGGCGACGAGCATCAGATCCTCATCGCTGATCCCGTACGCCTCCTGGTACGCCGCGGGGAAGAATGCGCCCATGTGAGAGGCACCCATCCCGAGCGGCTGCTCCATGATCATCGGCGAGTTGGTGTTGATGACCGCCGCCAGGTCGATCGGGCCGTCGAAGGTGTTCGGTGCGACGCACAGCACTCGCTCGGCGAAGCCTCCCCTGATCAGGGTCGCCGCCTGGTTGGGCAGGTGCCCACCTGACGTACCGCCGGTGGAGATGGGGATGACCGTAGTCAGCGGAGACAGACCGAGGTGCGGCGCGATCGTCTTCGCCGACACACTCGAGGCCTCGAAGCCTGCGATGTCACCGATGATCACCGTATCGATGTCTGCGCGTGCGACACCGGAATGCGCTATCGCCCGGTCGACGGCCAGTCGGCACAGTTCGTACTTCGACATTGTCTGCCGGCGCGGCGACGTCGATTTGGTGATACCGACGCCACTGATTACTGCATGGTCCTTCACGGTGCCTCCAATACGAGAACGTTGCTCGTCGCGGTCACGAGCCCACAGAGGTCGTCCGC
>Ga0247825_10002825_pt1 | contig 11474 bp, 6 predicted proteins | sample 13C_Vanillin_Day_FD_194413 | JGI IMG/M metagenome (GOLD analysis project Ga0247825, IMG submission 194413) | Soil microbial communities from agricultural site in Penn Yan, New York, United States - 13C_Vanillin_Day48 | ecosystem: Environmental > Terrestrial > Soil > Agricultural land | place... | reverse complement strand
GTCCAGCGCGGCGCAAGCACATCGAGGGTGAGCCCGGCGTGGCGGGAGTGCAGCAGCTTCAGCAGGGGCTGCGCCAGCACCATGTCGCCGATCCAGGATGGAGCGACGACAAGAATTTTCATAGGGATGAGGTATGAGGGCGGAGGGACGAGAGGAAAATCCGGAGGGCCGTTAGTCTTGTTTCCTCCGCCCTTGTCCCTGGGCGGCGCGTTAGTGATGACCGCCTGTTGCGCCGCCTTTGAGCGAATAGCGAGTGCCGCAATAAGGACACAGCGATTCGCCGGTTTTTTCGATTGGCATGAATACGCGCGGGTGGGCGTTCCACAGCATCATCGACGGCATCGGGCAGTGCAGCGGGAGATCGGCCGCCGTGACCTCGATGTGACGTTCCTTGTTTTCCGTCTTCTCCACAGGCTGCCGCCCTTTCCGATAGAAAAGCTACAAGCCGCAAGCTGCAAGCCACAAGCTTGGAGCTTGAAACTTGAAGCTTGGGGCTGAGGTCCGGCGCATACTTCAGGCCGCCACGGGCGCGAGCCAGTCGCGATACTTGTCAGACTTGCCAGTGACGCAGTCGAAGAATGCCTTCTGCAGGCGCTCGGTGACCGGGCCGCGCTTGCCGCTGCCAATGGTGCGGTTGTCGAGCTCGCGAATCGGCGTCACTTCGGCGGCGGTACCGGTGAAGAAAGCCTCGTCGGCGACGTAAACCTCGTCGCGCGTGATGCGTTTCGAGACGAGCGGAATGCCGAAATCCTGAGCGATGCGGATCACCGAATCGCGGGTAATGCCTTCGAGCGCGGAGCTGATCTCGGGCTCGTAAAGCGTGCCGTTCTTCACGATGAAGACATTTTCGCCGGCGCCTTCGGCCACGAAGCCGTCCACGTCGAGCAGCAGCGCCTCGTCGTAGCCGTCCTGCGCGACTTCGTGGTGCGCGAGGATGGAGTTCATGTAGGTGCCGACCGACTTGGCGCGACACATCGTGACGTTGACGTGGTGGCGGGCATACGAGGAGGTCTTGACGCGGATGCCGCGTTCGAGCGCCTCGACGCCCAGGTAGGCTCCCCACGGCCAGGCCGCGACCGCCACGTGCACTGTCACGCCCTTCGCGGAAATCCCCATCGCTTCCGAGCCATAGAACGCGATCGGCCGGATGTAGCAGGTGTCGAGCTTGTTGGCGCGCACCACTTCTTTCTGCGCCTCGATCAGGACCTGCTTTTCGTACGGGATTTTCATGCCATTGATATGCGCAGACCGGAACAGGCGCTCGGTGTGCTCGCGCAGCCGGAAGATCGCCGTGCCGTTGCCGGTCTTGTAGGCGCGCACGCCTTCGAACACCCCCATCCCGTAGTGCAAGGTATGGGTAAGGACGTGGGTGGTCGCGTCGCGCCAGGGCACCAGCTTGCCGTCATACCAGATGTGCCCGTCGCGATCAGCCATCGATGCCATGCATGCGCTCCGCGGAAAAGCCATTATTCTAGCGCAAGTGGCACGGATTTCAGGAACCTGCTGTAGAATTACACCTTTGAATTTAATCGTAAATGCCGCCGGCTGAGACCGATCTCGGCATCCTGGGGAGAACGCATGGCGCGTGACACGAGCACCTGGCTGCAGGACCTTGGCCGGCGCGTCATCACCGATCAGGACAGCGACCAGGACAAGCTCCACAAGACCCTTGCGATCTTCGCCTGCGGCCTGATGGGCTTCGGCGCGGTACTTTGGCTCGCGATCTACTGGGCGATGGGGATCAAGTTCTCCGCGACCGTGCCGCTCGTCTATCTAGCGGTATCTGCGGCCTCGCTGACTCTCTATCTGTGGAACCGCAACTTCGAGCTGTTCCGCTTCACGCAGGTCAGTCTGTTCCTGTTCGTTCCGTTCATCATGCAGTGGAGTATCGGCAGCTACGTCAGCTCCTCGGGCGTCATGCTGTGGGCGCTGCTCGCGCCGGTCGGTGTGATGATCTTCGAAGGTCCGCGCCAGTCGATGCCCTGGTTCTTCGCCTACATCGTGATGACGAGTATTTCCGGCTTCTTCGACTACTACCTCGGCGAGGGCACGCAGCAGGGCGTCAACATGCAGACGATCTCTATTTTCTTCGCGCTCAACTTCGCCGCGATGTCCACGATCGTCTATCTGCTGATCAGCTATTTCGTGCGCGAGCGCGACAAGCTGCAGGGGCGCGTGGACGAGCAGCACCGGCAGCTCAAGCTCGAGCAGGAGAAGTCGGAGCGCTTGCTGCTCAACATCCTGCCGGGACCGATCGCCGAGCGCCTGAAGGAGCAGCACACCACGATCGCCGACGGCTTCGCCGATGTGACGGTCATGTTCGCGGACATCATCAACTTCACGCGGCTCTCGGAGGAGATGCCGCCGAAGTTCATGGTTACGATGCTGAACGAGGTGTTCTCGCATTTCGACATGCTCGCCGAGAAGCACCGGCTGGAGAAGATCAAGACCATCGGCGACGCGTACATGGTGGCAGGAGGGCTCGACATGCACCACCGCTACGACGCGAGTAACACGCCGCACCGCGAATACAGCCACGCGATCTGCAATCTCGCGCTGGACATGCGCGACTACATGACGACGCTCGCCGGCACCCGGATGTCGCGCCTGCAGATCCACGTCGGCGTCGGCACCGGACCTGTGGTGGCGGGCGTGATCGGGATGAAGAAATTCATCTACGACCTGTGGGGAGACACGGTGAACATCGCCAGCCGCGTCACTTCGGAGGCAACCGCCGGCACGATCCTGGTGGATGCCGTGACTTACCGCCGCGTGCGAGACGACTATGAGTTCGAGGGCCCGCAGACCTTGAACGTCAAGGGTAAGGGCGAGATCCCCGCCTACCGCCTGATCGGGCGGAAGCCGGGGGCACCCGTCGTCTAACTACAGTTACAAGCTACAAGTCGCAAGCTGCAAGGAGTTTGGGCCGCACCTTGTAACTTGTAACTTGTACCTGGGGGCTGCTCAGCCCCCCATGACTTCCTTCCATAGCTCGAGCACGGCCTGCCGTGGCTCGGCCACGGAGCCGGGCTCGACGCGCGCGTAACGCTCTCCCTGCAACCGCTGGCCGTGCTGCAACTGGCGGAAGCGTCGGTAGGCGTCGTGCGCGGCCTGCGCGCGATTTCCGTCCACCAGGCCGAGGCGCGCCGCCAGCTTGAGCAGCGCCAGGTTGCCGATGTTGCCGGTCAGCCCGGCTTCGGTGTGCGCGTGTGCCAGCACCAGGTACTGGACAGCGAACTCGACGTCAATGAGCCCGCCGCGGTCATGCTTGAGGTCGAACAGCGTGCTGCGATTGGGATGGCCTTCGAGCAGCTTCTGGCGCATCGCGGCGACCTCTTGCTTGAGGGCGCTGCCGTCGCGCTGCTTGCGCAGGATTTCCACCCGGAGCGCCTCGAACGCCGTCCCGATGCCGGCGTCGCCAGCGACGAAGCGGGCGCGCGTCAGCGCCTGGTGCTCCCACGGCCAGGCCTTCTGCATCTGATATTCGCGGTACGCCGCGAAGGTGCTTACCAGCAGCCCGCCGGCGCCGTCGGGCCGCAGCCGCAGGTCGGTCTCGTAGAGCACGCCGGCCGGGGTGATGCTGCTCAACCAGTTGTTGATGCGCTGCGCGTAGCGCGCGTAATTCTCGGCGGCTTCGGGAGCAGGGTCGTCGTGGAGAAACACCAGGTCCAGGTCGGAGGCGTAGCCGAGCTCCTTGCCGCCGAGCTTGCCGTAGGCGATCACGGCGAAGCGCGGCGCCTCGCGGTGAGCGGGACGCAGCTTCCAGGTGGCGCGCAGCGTTTCCTCCAGCACGACGCAGGCAAGGTCGCTCAGGTGGTCGCTCAGCGTTTCGAGCGGCAGCACTCCCGACAGGTCCTGCGCGATGAGCCGCATCGTATGGGCATGCTTGAAGTGGCGCAGGACGTCCATCTGCTTCTCGGTGTCGCCGGCAACGTCGTCCATCTGCGCGCGCAGCTGGTCCCGCGCCGCCGGCCAGTTGGGAGCGGCGTAGAGCGTGCGCGTGTCGAGCAGCTCGTCGAGGAGGATGGGGCGCTGGGTGAGGTACTGGGCGACCCACTGGCTTGCGCCCATCATCGCGGCGAGGCGGGTGAGTGCCTGCGGGTATTCCTCGAGCAGCGCCAGGTACGACCCGCGGCGGCTCACGCTTTCCAGCAGGTCCAGCAGGCGATCGAGGGTGGCGTCGGCGTCCTTGCCCGTGGTTGCGGCCTCGATCGCCAGCGGCACCAGTCGATCGAGGCGGGACTGGCTCGCCGCCGGCATTTCGCGGTAGCGGGCGCCCGAGCGCAGGCTGCGCAGGCGGCCCTCGATCGCTTCCGGCTCGCGAAATCCGAGCCCGGTGAGGGCGGCGACCGTTTTCCCGGCATCCGCTCCTTCCTGCCACAGGTACGCGAGCGGGTGCCCGGCGTCCGGCGAAGCCGCAAACACGTCCTCGAAATGGCGCGTGACGCGGCCGCGGTGAGCGTCGAGCGTCGCCAGGAGGGCGGCGTAGCCGTCGAAGCCCATGGCTTCGGCGACAAGTTCGCGATCCGACTGCGACCTCGGCGGCACGTGCGTCTGCTGGTCGTCCAGGTACTGCAGGCGGTGCTCGAGATTGCGCAGGAATTCGTATGCTTGCGCGAGCTCGCCGACGGCCGCCGCGGGCATCAGGTTGCGCTCCGCGAGCAGTGGCAATACCGCGAGAGTGGGTTGTCTCCGCAACTCGGGATCGCGGCCGCCGCGGATCAGCTGGAACACCTGGGCAATGAACTCGATCTCGCGGATACCGCCAGGCCCGAGCTTGATGTTGTCGGCAATATCGCGGCGCGCCACCTCCTGCCGGATCTGGCGGTGCAGGTCGCGTAACGCGGCGATCGCGCCGTAGTCGAGGTGCCGGCGGTAGACGAACGGCCGCACGACTTCCATCAGCTCCGCGCCGCGGTCGCCGGTCAGCACGCGCGCCTTGAGCCAGGCGTAGCGCTCCCATTCGCGCCCCTGGGTAATGAAGTAGTTCTCCAGCGCTTCGAAACTCGCGGCGAGGGGGCCGCTGTCGCCGTAAGGGCGCAGGCGCATGTCGACGCGGAATACATAGCCGTCCGCGGTCATCTCGGAGAGCGCGGCGATCAGGCGCCGGCCGAGACGAGTGAAGTACTCGTGATTGCTGACCGTCAGCGGCCCGCGCGTCTCGCCCTCTTCCGGGTAGATGAAAACAAGATCGATGTCGGAGGAAACGTTCAGCTCTGCGCCACCGAGCTTGCCCATGCCGATGACGTGCAGCTGCTGTGGCTGCCCGCTCGCGGCGCCAATCGGCCTGCCGTGGATCGCGGCGAGCGTCCCGTCGATATGGGCAAGCGCGCGCGCCGTCGCGACTTCGGCCAGCGCCGTCGCGGTGGCCACCACTTCCGCCAGCGGCGCCAGCCCCGCAAGATCACGCGCGATGAGTCGCAACATCACCCGCTTGCGCAGACCGCGCAGACTGCGGGCGAATCCTGCTTCGTCTCCGGCAGGCACGCTCGCCAGCACGTCGCGCATTTCGTCGGCACTGAACGCGCGGTCGCTCCCGCCATCCAAGTGCAGTTCGGGCTCGGCATCGAGTAGCCGTCGGACGTAGTGGCTGAGCCGCGCGGCGTGCGCCAACGGGGTCACTGCGGCGGTGTCAGCGGAGAGCGGTGCACCGGCGTTATGAGATTCCATGAGCGAATACGGTTAAAATACGTAACTCTTTGACTCAATATCGCATTTTTTCGAAGGCCAGGCAAAGCACGATGCTCCGGGAAAGGCTCAAGTGGGTTGGGGTGAACTCGCTCCGGGCCTATCGCGTGCTCACCTGGGTCGTGCTCGCGCTCGGCTTGACGTTCGCCGGCATCGTGCTCGGCCTGCGTTACTGGGTCCTTCCCGACATCGCGAACTATCGCGACGACATCGCTCGCTATGCCAGCGAGCGGACAAAGCAGAAGGTCACGATCGGCCGGATCAGCGCCAACTGGGACGGGTTGCGGCCGCAGCTCAAGCTGGAAAACGTGACCGTGCACGATGCCGCCGGCCGGCCGGCGCTCGAGCTCGCGCAAGTCGACGGCACGCTGTCCTGGATGTCCCTGCTCGCGCTTGAACTGCGTTTGTACGCGGCCGATATCCACCGGCCCACGCTAAACATGCGTCGCGATGCGCGCGGCGTGGTCTCGATCGCGGGCATCGAGATGGCGCGCGGCGAGGCCGGCGGGGGATTTGCCGACTGGCTGCTGCGGCAGCGCGATATCGAGGTGCACGGCGCGACGCTGATCTGGAACGACGAGCTGCGGCGGGCGCCGCAGCTCGATCTCACCAATGTCTCGCTGCAACTGCTCAACGGGGGCAGCCGGCACCGCTTTGGCCTGCGCGCGACGCCACCGCGCGAGCTTGCGGCCCCGCTCGACCTGCGCGGGGATTTCACCGGGGATACCGTCAAGGCGCTCATGGACTGGAACGGCAAGCTGTTCGTCCAGCTCGATTACGCCGATATCGCCGCGTGGCGCACATGGATAACGTTTCCAATGGAGTTCACGCGCGGCGCCGGTGCGCTGCGCGGCTGGCTCACGTTCAGCAAGGACCGCCTGGTAGAGGCTGTTGCCGACGTGCGGCTTGCCAACGTGCTGACACGCCTCGCTGCCGACCTGCCCGAGCTCGACCTGGCGGAGCTCTCGGGGCGCATAGGCTGGAAGGAGTCGGGTACGGAATTCGAGGTCACCACCGCCAGGCTCGGCTTGACCACCACGCACGGGCTGGTGCTCGAACCGTTGGATTTCCTGCTGCGCATGACCAGGGCCGATACACGCAGGTCTGCGCACGGAGAGATGCAGGCGAATGCGCTTGAGCTGGCGACGCTGGCCGCGCTCGCCGACCGCCTGCCGCTCGGACAGGAAGCGCGCAAGCGCCTGGCGGACTACGCACCCAGGGGCAGCGTCAACGACATGGTGGTTCGCTGGACCGGGGAATGGCGCGATCCCCAGCAGTACAGCGTTCGCGGGCGGTTCCGCGAACTGGCGCTCAAGCACTCCGGGCGGATTCCGGGATTTTCCGGCGTCAGTGGCTCGGTCGAGGCCAGCGAGCGCGGGGGCACGGTCGCGGTGAACTCGAACAAGGCCACGGTAGAAATGCCGCTGGTATTCCGCGATGTCCACGAATTCGACGCCCTGGCTGCCCAGGTAGCCTGGACGCGGGCCGACGGAGCGGCTGAACTGAGGTTGAACAGCGTCTCGTTCTCCAACGCCCATCTTGCCGGTACCGTGTTCGGCAACTACCGGACGGCCGGTTCCACGCGCGGCAGCATCGACCTGACCGGCAACCTCACGCGGGCCGACGCGCGCTACGTCAGCCGCTACGTTCCGCTCGTGCTCGGCAAGAACGCGCGCGACTGGCTCGACACCGCGTTCATCGCGGGCCAGTCGAACGACGTTTCGCTCAGGCTGAAAGGCAACCTCGACGACTTTCCCTTCGCCGAAGGCAAGGGTGGAGTATTCCAGGTGGTGGCCAAGGTCACGGGCGGTGTCCTGCACTATGCCGATGGCTGGCCGCGCATCGAGAACATCGCGGGCGACCTGATTTTTCGCGGCAAGCGCATGGACGTGTATGCCCGCCAGGGCGCCATTTTCAACGTGCGCCTGGCCAAGGTCCATGTCGAGATACCCGAGCTCGGGAACTCGAACGAAATCCTGAGCGTGAACGGCGAGGCGCAAGGGCCGACCAGCGATTTCTTCGCGTTCATCGAGAAGAGCCCGGTGGACGACATGATCGATCACTTCACCGACAGCTGGCAGGCCCAGGGCAACGGGAAGCTCACGTTGAAGCTGTCCATTCCGCTGCATGCGATGGCGAAGAGCAAGGTGAGCGGCGCCTATCAGTTCACCGGCAACTCGGTCGTGATCTCTCCCGAACTGCCCGCGATCGAGCAGGCAGCCGGGCGCGTGGAGTTCAGCGATGCCGCGGTCAAGACCCAGAACCTGACCGCGGTCGTGCTCGGCGGGCCGATCAGCATTGGCGTGGTAAAGCAGTCTGACGGCGCGGTGCGGGTCAACGTGCAGGGTCGTATCAATGCCGACAACGCGCGCCGCACCGCCGGCAACCCGCAATGGACCCAGCAACTGCGCGGGTCGACGGACTGGCGGGCGCAGATTACGGCGCGCAAGCGCACGGCGGACGTGGTGGTCGAGTCCAGCCTGCAGGGGCTAGCCGCGGACCTGCCGGCGCCGCTCGCGAAGTCTGCCACCGACGTGATGCCGTTTCGCTTCGAGCGCCGGCTGCTTCCCGGAAACCAGGATCGCCTGAGCATTTCCTTCGGCGAAGTCGTGAGCATGATCCTGCTGCGGCGCGTCGAAGGCGCGCAATCCACGATCTCGCGCGGCACCGTGCGCTTCGGCGGGCAGGCGGGGGAGCCGGAGCGTGCGGGCGTATGGGTCAACGGATCGGTGAAGGCGCTCGATCTCGATCGCTGGCTCACGTTGTTGCGCCAGGGCGATGGCGATGCGCGCATGGATTGGGGGGGCGTCGATCTCAAGATCGGCACGCTCGACGCGCTGGGGCGACGCTTCAACGAGCTGGCGGTGAACGGGACGGCTGCGCAAGGCGGGCAGTGGCGTGGCACGTTTTCCGGGAAGGAGCTGGGCGGCAGCGTGCACTGGCAGCCGCAAGGGCGCGGCAAGCTGACCGCCAGGATGAAGACGCTTGCGATTCCTCCGGCGAATCCGGCGGCCGCTGCGGAAACCGCCGGGACGGCCCGGACCACCCTGAAAGACACGGAATTGCCGGCACTCGACCTGGTCGCCGAGCAGTTCATCAACAAGGGCAAGGCGCTCGGGCGGCTCGAGCTCACAGCGCTGCCCGAAGGGCGCGACTGGCGCATCGAGCGCCTGCGGCTCGCGAATCCCGACGGCGTGCTCGCGCTCGACGGCCTGTGGCAGCTCGCCGCCACGCCGCCACGCACGCAGATCAACCTGCGCCTGGATGCGAGCGACGTCGGCAAGCTGCTGGTCCGCCTCGGCTATCCCGAAGGGGTGCGGCGCGGAACCTCGAAGCTGGAAGGTGCATTGACGTGGTCGGGTCCGCCGTACGACCTGGATTACCCGACGCTGGACGGCAACCTGGTGCTGGAAGCCGCCAAGGGCCAATTCGTCAAGCTCGATCCCGGTATCGGCAAGCTGCTGGGCATCATCAGCCTGCAGTCGCTGCCGCGACGCATCTCGCTCGACTTCCGGGACGTATTCAGCGAAGGCTTTGCGTTCGACGAGATCGTCGGCGCGATCAAGATCAACCGCGGCGTTGCCGCGACAGACAAATTCCGCATCCAGGGTCCCGCGGCGCGGGTGCTCATGAGCGGCGAAGTCGACATTGTGCGGGAGACGCAGAAACTGCGCGTGCGGATTGCGCCGCAGGTGAGCGATACCGTGTCCCTGGCGGGCGCGCTCGTCGGCGGGCCAATCGCGGGCGTGGCGGCCTTCCTCGCGCAGAAGGTGCTGAAAGATCCTCTCAACCAGATGGTCTCATACGAGTACAGCGTGACCGGCACCTGGTCGGAGCCAAACGTGAAGCGGCTCGACGTGCCGCCGCCGGATAACGATCAGGCGCCTCAATGATAAGATTTTTCTTCGCATCCGGAGCCATGCTCATCGCGTTCGGTGCGGCGGCGCAGAATTTTGTCGTGCCGCCCGAGCTGTGGGACCGGCCCCGTACCGGCCGCGCGGTGCTGGAGCACCCCGTACTGCGGCAGGCGGTGGGTGTCTGGCTGGCGCAGCCCGGCGCGCGCCTGGTGGTCCATCACGGCGCGGGACAGGAGTCGTCACTTGCCGCCGCGGAGCTGCGCGCCTGGCTTGCTGCGTTCGCCGTGGAACCGGCGCGCATTTTTTTGCGGTCCGACTTGCAGCCTTCGGAGTCTTTACGAATGGAAGTGGTCGGTCCCGGTCCTGGTGATAAGTGATAAGTGATAAGTGATTAGAGAAATGCGCATAGTGCAGAGCAAAGGCAGTTCGGGCACTATCACCTATCACTTATCACCTATCACGTTTTTTTCGTCATGAATGCATCGCGCTCATCCTTCGGAAAAGCCCGTCCGCATGTCGTCAAGGCCGAGCCTGGCGTCACGCGCATTGCCGCAGTGCAGCTAGCCTCCGGCCCCAACGTCAAGGGCAATCTCGACGAGGCCGGGCGCCTGATCGAGATGGCGGTGGCGCAGGGTGCGAAGCTGGTCGCGCTGCCCGAGTATTTCGCCATCATGGGGCTGAAGGACAACGACAAGGTGAAGGCGCGCGAGAAGCTGGGCGCCGGCCCGATCCAGCAGTTTCTCTCATCCACCGCCCGCCGGCACGGCGTCTGGCTGGTGGGGGGCTCGGTGCCGCTCGAGTGCGCGAGTCCCGACAAGGTTCGCAACACCTGCCTGGTGTACGACGACAAGGGCGGGCTCGCCGCGCGCTACGACAAGATCCATCTCTTCGGATTCCAGATGGGCAAGGAATGCTACGAGGAGGAGCGCACCATCGAGCCTGGCAAGGACGTCGTGACGGTGGAAACCCCGTTTGCGCGGCTGGGACTCTCCATCTGCTACGACCTGCGCTTTCCCGAGCTGTACCGGGCGATGAAGGACGTGGACATTATCCTGGTGCCGTCGGCGTTTACCGAGACCACGGGGAAAGCGCACTGGGAGACGCTGATCCGCGCCCGTGCCATCGAGAACCTGGCTTACGTGCTGGCCCCGGCGCAGGGCGGCTACCACCTGAACGGCCGCGAAACCCACGGCGACAGCATGATAGTGGACCCGTGGGGTGTCGTGCTCGACCGCCTCGCGCGCGGCTCGGGCGTCGTGGTCGCCGGCATCAATCTCCAGCACCTGAAAAACCTGCGACAGAGCCTGCCGGCGCTGTCTCACCGCACGCTGTATCGCTGTTAAGGGTGTAAATCGTGAACCGTGAACCGTGAATCGGCTGGGCTTTTTCCGCTCGTTCTGTCGGGTCACGGCTCACGCTTTCCCCAGCGCGATCGAACTTGTTATCTCCGCTGACGGTCTCCATTTATACTGAATCCATATGAAGCCCGAAAACCGCCAGGAAACCCGCACGCTCGAGCGTGAAACCTCGTTTGCCACTGCGAACGAGGTGCTGCTCGCCCCCTATGCGCTCGATGCGGGACGACTCGATACCGTGTTCGGGCAGATACTCGCGCACAAGGTGGACTACGCCGATCTCTATTTCCAGTATTCGCGCAGCGAGTCCTGGAGCCTGGAAGAAGGCATCGTCAAGTCGGGGAGCTTCAACATCGACCAGGGCGTCGGGGTGCGCGCGGTGAGCGGCGAGAAAACCGCGTTTGCTTATTCCGATGACATCAGCCTGACCGCGCTCGAAGCCGCCGGCCGCGCGACCCGGGCGATCGCGCGCCAGGGGCAGTCGGCGCGCACGCAGGTGGCGAAGCGCACCGCGGGCCACGATCTCTACGTGCCGCACGACCCGATCGCGAGCCTCGACGATCGCGCCAAGGTT
>Ga0247825_10002824_pt1 | contig 11486 bp, 7 predicted proteins | sample 13C_Vanillin_Day_FD_194413 | JGI IMG/M metagenome (GOLD analysis project Ga0247825, IMG submission 194413) | Soil microbial communities from agricultural site in Penn Yan, New York, United States - 13C_Vanillin_Day48 | ecosystem: Environmental > Terrestrial > Soil > Agricultural land | place... | reverse complement strand
GTGCGGATGGCCTCGTTCATCGCGTCCTTCAGCGTCTTCGAGCCCGCCTCCACCGGCCGCACCGTGGCGCCCAGCGCGCGCATGCGGAACACGTTGAGCGACTGGCGCTCCACGTCCAGCGCGCCCATGTACACCTCGCACGGCAGCCCGAAGAGCGCGCAGGCCGTGGCCGTGGCCACGCCGTGCTGTCCCGCTCCCGTCTCCGCGATGATGCGCTTCTTCCCCATCCGCCGCGCCAGCAGCACCTGGCCGATGGTGTTGTTGATCTTGTGCGCCCCCGTGTGCGCCAGGTCCTCGCGCTTGAGCCACACGTGCGCGCCACCCCACGTCTCCGTCAGCCGGCGCGCGGGCGTCAGCGGCGTTGCGCGCCCCACGAACTCCTTCAGCACCCGCGCCACCTCTTCGCCGAATGACGCATCCGCGCGCGCCGTCGCGTATGCCGTCTCCAGCTCCAGCAGCGCGGGGACGAGCGTCTCCGGCACGTAGCGGCCGCCGTAGCGCCCGAAGCGTCCGGTGGAGGTCTCCATGCTCATGTCTGTTGCTCCCACAGGTTCACCGACCTGGCGGCGCGGATGAACGCCCGGACCGCCTCTAGATCCTTGATGCCGGGGCTCGCCTCCACCCCGCTTGCCACATCTACCCCGTACGGCCGCGTGGCCCGCACAGCCTCCGCCACGTTCGCTGGCGTCAGCCCGCCCGCCACCAGCACGGGCACTCCCACGTCCACCAGCCGCGCCACCAGCGACCAGTCGAAGGTAACGCCGCCTCCGCCGTACCCAGGGGCCGCGCCGTCCAGCAGCAACGTCGCCACATCTCCCGCGCCGACGTAGGTGCGCGCCCGGGCCACGTCCTCCGGCCCGCGCACGCGCAGCGCCTTGATGACCGGAACGCCGAAGCCCGTGCAGGCCTCGGGCGGCTCGTCTCCATGGAGCTGCACCGCCGTGAGCCCGCACTCGCGCACCCGCGCGCGGATGAGCTCGGGGGACTCGTTGACGAAGACGCCCACCAGCGCTCCCAGGGCAGGGCGTGTCCGCGCCAGGGCCGCCGCCGTGGCCGGCTCCACGTACCGGGGCGAGCGAGGATAGAAGTTCAGCCCCAGCGCGTCCGCGCCCGCGGTCCAGGCCGCCCGTGCGTCCTCCAGCCGCGTCACCCCGCAGATCTTCACCCGGACGTTCACTTCGCCCCGTCCCTCGCGGCCAGCAGCCGCGCCAGCGCCTGGCCGGGCTCCGCGTCTCGCAGCAGGGACTCGCCCACCAGCACCGCGTCCGCGCCCGCCGCCCGCGCAGCGGCAAAGTCCTCCGCCGTCTTCAGCCCGCTCTCGGCCACGAGTACACGCGCCCGCGAGCGCAGGAGAGGCATCACCCGCAGCGCCGTGCGCGTGTCCGTGCGCAGCGTGGCGAGGTCCCGGTTGTTGATGCCCACCAGCTCCGCTCCTGCCGCCAGCGCCCGCTCGGCATGTTCCTCGGTGTGAGCCTCCACCAGCGCCGCCACGCCGCAGGCCTTCGCGGCTGCCACCATCTCCCGCAGCAGCCCGTCCTCCAGCGCATCCGCGATGAGCAGCACCGCATCCGCTCCGATCGCCGCGCTCTCCTCCACCTCCCGTGGAGCGACGAGGAAGTCCTTGCGCAGCACGGGCAGGGAGATCGCCGCTCGCACCTGCTCCAGGTCCGCCAGGCTGCCGCCGAAGTCCACATCGTCCGTGAGCACGCTGATGGCGCTCGCGCCCCCCGCCTCGTAGCCCCGCGCCACCTGGACGAGATCCTGATGCGGGAAGAGTCCTCCCGAAGGGCTCTTGCGCTTCACCTCGGCGATGACGTTCACCGCTACACCCGGCCGCCGCTGGAGCAGGGCCGCCGTGAAGTCGCGGGCCTGGGGCCGGACCCGCGCGGCCTGGGGCGGACGCACGGCCAGCTCCCGGCGCTTGCGCGCGAAGATGTCCGCGAGGAGGTTCATACAGTGGGCTCCGAGCTCCGGGCTCCGAGGAGGAGGGCACAGCTCACGGGCGAGCTCCCTGGATGAGCGCCGCCAGCTTGCGCGCCGCCGCGCCCGAGTCGATGGCCTCCTCGGCCCGCTTCACGCCCTCGCGCAGCTCCGCCGCCAGGCCCACCACCACCAGCGCCGCCGCCGCGTTGAGCAGCACCGCCGTGCGGATCCCCGAGCGCTCGCCCTCCAGCAGGGCCTTCAGCCGCCGGGCGTTCTCCTCCGCCTCGCCTCCAGCGATGGCCTCCCTAGGCACCCGCTCAAGCCCCGCGTCCTCCGGGTTCACGGTGAACAGGCGCACCGTGCCGTCCTCGCGCAGCTCCGCCACGTTCGTCGGGCTGCACGGAGACACCTCGTCCAGCCCGTCCTGCCCGTGCACCACCCACGCTCGCCGGCTGCCCAGCCGCCCCAGCACCCGTGCCGTCTGCTCGAGCCGCTCCCCAGCGAAGGTACCCAGCAGCTGGTAGCGCGCACCCGCCGGGTTCGTCAGCGGCCCCAGCAGGTTGAAGAAGCTGTGGAACCCCATCTCCCGCCGCGCCTGCGCCACATGCCTTAGCGCGCTGTGGTGCGACGGCGCGAACAGGAAGCCCACCCCGTGCTCGTCGATGTCCCGGGACACTGCCTCGTGCGCCCGCTCCATCGGTAGCCCCAGCGCCGCCAGCACATCCGCGCTCCCGCAGCGGCTGGAGACGGCCCGGTTTCCGTGCTTGGCCACCGTCGCCCCAGCCCCCGCGGCCACGAACGCCACCGCCGTGGAGATGTTGAAGGTGTGCGCCCCATCTCCTCCGGTGCCGCACGTGTCCAGCACCACCTCGGCCCGCGGCGACAGCTTCGCAGCCCGGACCCGCATAGCCTCCGCCGCCCCGAGCAGCTCGTCCTCCGTCTCGCCCTTCATCCGCAGCGCGGCCGCCAGCGCGCCCACCTGCGCCGACGTGGCCTCGCCCGCGAGCATCAGCCCCATGATGGTGGCCATCTCCTCGCGGGTGAGATCGCGTCGGCTCAGCACCTTGCCCAGCGCTTCCTTGAGCGTCATGTCTGGCTACCCCAGCCTCCTGAAGGTCCGCGGGTGAGGGCCCGCGGAGGATGACGAAACAACCGTGAGGGATGAGCCAGGGCAGCTCGGTCGGCTGCCCGCTCGCCTACGCCAGAGAGAGTGTCCCTTGTGGCCTTGAGGCAAATCAAGCGACCTTGAAGGGTTACTCCTCTGTTGTATAGGCATGCTGCCCATCGAGGAGGCACGCAGTAGGGGGAAAGGTCGGAGGTTGAAGTAGCATCCAGGCTTAGCCATGAGCGAAGACAACAAGACGCATTTGTCCGACGGGAGTGGAGCCGCGAGCCAGCCCGCGGCCCCGCTGCAGCTCGGTCCCGGCACGGTGCTCAAGGGCACCTATCGCATCGAGGCCGAGCTGGGCAGCGGTGGCATGGGGACGGTCTACCGCGCCACGCACATCGGGCTGGACAAGACCATGGCGGTGAAGGTGCTGTCGCACCGAGCCATCTCCACCCCGGACAGCCTGGCGCGCTTCGAGCGCGAGGCGAAGGTCGCCGGCAAGGTGAGCCACCCGGCGATGACGGACGTCATCGACTTTGGTGTGGAGGGGGGCACGCCGTACATCGTCATGGAGTACGTGAGCGGTGTGGAGCTGGCCGAGCTCCTCGATCGCCAGGGAACGCTGACGCCGCGGCGCGCGGTGGCGGTGATGCGGCAGATCGTCTCGCTGCTGCGCGCGGCGCATGCGCTGGGCATCGTCCACCGCGATCTCAAGCCCGCCAACATCAAGATCATCCAGGAGACGCCCGAGGACAGTCAGATCTTCGTGAAGGTGCTGGACTTCGGCGTCGCGAAGGTCGTCGGGGATGTCTCGGGGCAGCTCACCAGCGAGGGCATGCTCGTGGGCACGCCAGCGTACATGGCCCCGGAGCAGATCACCGGCCAGCCCATTGATGGGCGCACGGACCTCTATGCCGCAGGCCTCATCTTCTACGAGATGCTCAGCGGCAAGCGGGCCTTCAAGGGGGAGACGATCGCGCGGATCCTCCACGCGCAGATGAATGAGCCGCCGCCGCCGCTGACCACGCCTGTGCCAGACATCGTTCGCCAGACGCTCCAGAAGTTCGTCGAGAAGCGTCCGGAGGATCGTTTCCAGGACGCGGGTGAGGCGGATCGGGCGCTGATGGCTTGCGAGGACGTGCTGCGGCCGCCCTCGGTGAACCTCACGGCGGGTGCGGTGGTGCCTGCCAGCGAGCCGCAGGATGTCGGCACCCAGACGGTGGAGTACCGCCCGAAGTCAGCCGAGGCGGAGCCTTCGGGAGAGGCTGCAACTCCCGGCGGCAAGCCATCATCGGCCGTGTCCGTCTCGCCCTCGCTGGTGAGGGAGGGGAAGGCGGTCCGGCAGGAGCCCGCGCTCGTTCCTGCTCCCGCGACACCTCCTGCTCCCGTGCCTGCTTCACCGTCCGCTCCGGTGCCGGCCAGCCTTTCGCACACGAACGTCGATCCTCGGAGATCCTCGGGTTCCGGCAAGGCCGTGGCGCTGGTGGGCGTGGCTCTGGTCCTCATTGTCGCGGGGATCGTGGGGGGAGTGTGGGCCTTCAAGGGTGGCCGGCTCTCTGGCTCGGAGGCTGGCACGGAGCCGCCGAAGAGCGAGCCCTCTGCTTCGTCGACGGGTGCTACTGCGTCCCCGGGAGCCAATGCCCCCACTCAGCCCTCCGGCGAGCAGCAGGGGACAGCCCCCACGGAGCCGGTGGCTGAGACGGACGCTCCTGTCGCGGACTCGCAGAACCTGTCTGACAACCAGACCACCGAGCAGCCCGAGCCACCGACTGAGCCGGAAGGCACGCCCCAGGAGCCCCAGGACACATCTCCGCCCTCGGAGCAACTGGAGCCGGGCTGCTACGCCGCCGTGGTGGCGTTCGAGTCGAGCCGGCAGGCGGACGGCAAGTTCGAGCCCTGGAGGCCGAAGTCGGTCAACTCGCGGACCTCCGTCAAGTGCTCCGCCGTTCCCCGCCAGGCGAACATCCAGCAGTCGCAAGGGCTCTTCGAGAACTGGCCGGACTCGTCCTGGGGGAAGCCGCTGCACTATGCTCCCCAGCTCTTCGAGCCCAAGAAGAAGGGTGAGCCCAACACCCGGCGCATGGTGGTGAAGGTCCACACGCGGGTCTCTGAGAGCGCACCCTAGAATCCGGGGCAAGCACATGAGCGAGGAAGACAAGACGTTTCAGCGCCCCAGGCCCCAGCCGGCGGCGAGCACGGGCTCCGCCGCGTTCCAGATCGCTCCTGGGAGCGTGCTCAAGGACACCTACCGCATCGAAGCGGAGCTGGGCAGCGGCGGGATGGGCACGGTCTTCCTGGCGACCCACCTGGGGCTCGAGAAGCGCATGGCGGTGAAGGTGCTCTCACCCAAGGCCATCGCCTCGCCCGAGAGCCTCGCGCGCTTCGGGCGGGAGGCCCGGGTCGCCGGCAAGGTGAACCACCCGGCGATGACCCACGTCATCGACTTCGGGGTGGAGAAGAACACGCCGTACATTGTCATGGAGTACGTGGATGGTGTGGAGCTGGCGGAGTACATCGAGCGCCAGGGGCCCATGCCACCGCGGCAGGCCGTGTCGGTGATGCGCCAGATCGTCTCGCTGCTGCACGTGGCGCACTCCCTGGGCATCGTCCACCGCGATCTCAAGCCCGCCAACATCAAGGTCGTCCAGGCGGGGCCGGATGATGGGCAGTTTTTCGTGAAGGTGCTGGACTTCGGCATCGCCAAGGTGCTCGGGGACATCTCCGGGCAGCTCACCAGCGAGGGGATGATGGTGGGCACGCCGGCGTACATGGCCCCGGAGCAGATCTCCGGCCAGCCCATCGATGGACGGACGGACCTCTACGCGGCGGGACTCATCTTCCACGAGCTGCTCAGCGGCGTGCGGGCCTTCAGGGGGGAGACGATCGCGCGCATCCTCCACGCGCAGATGAATGAGCCGCCTCCGCCCATCTCCCTCCCGCTGCCGGAGGTGCTCATCCAGACGCTCCGGAAGTTCTACGAGAAACGTCCGGAGGACCGCTTCCAGGACGCGGCCGCGGCAGACCGGGCGCTCATGGCCTGTGAGGACGCGCTGCGTTCATCCCCCGCGAACGCCGTGGCCTCGGGGGCCAGACAGGGCGGTGTGGCACCCACGCCTGCCGTGACGCCTGAAGCGCTCTCGGGCACGATGGTGCGGCCCGGGTCCGAGGCCGCATCGGCTGGGGCTGCAGAGAGTGGAGGCCTCTCGGGCACGATGGTGCGGCCCGATGCCGGAGCCAACAACCCGGCGCCCGCCCCCGTACCTTCCTCCCCGTCCCGTCCCGTCACGGATCGGCAGCTGGCCCCCGCTCAGTTCGGGAGCGATGGGCGGCCTGCTCCTTCGAGGCCCCCGACGGACCGGCAGCCGGCTCCCGCGCCTCTCGTGGTGGCGGATCCGCAAGCCCCCGTGGTGCCCGCTCCAGTACCTGCACCTGCTCCCGCGCCTGCTCCGATGCGGAGGCCCGTTCCAGCACAGGGGCAGCACAAGCAGAGCTCGGGAGTGGGGAAGGCCCTTCTCATCGGGGGGTTGGTCCTTGGCGTCTCGGGGTGCTTGATTGTCTCGGGCCTGGGCTTTCTGGCCTGGATGAGCGGCATGGGCGAAGCGAACCACCACGCCGACTCCCCTCCCTTTGCAGGCCAGCACCCGCCGGGGGCCTTCCCCAACCCCTCGCATCCGCCTCAGCCGAAGGGTGGCCAGAAGGTCTTCGGCCTGGATGATGGCCTGATCGACGTGCCAGGAGCCCAGCAGGCGGGCCTGACAGATCTCGAGCCGGGCTGCTACGTCAACGAGGTCATCTTCGAGTCGGATCAGGACCTCGGCCCCAATGCTCCGTGGGAGTACGTGACGCTCGTCTCACGCGAGCAAGTCGAATGTTCCTCCCAGAGCCGTGGCAAGCTGAGCGCTCAGGCGAGGCAGATAGCCGAGGACTGGCCTTTCGGCGAGGAGATCCTCAAGGTGGAGGATGGCTCCCGCCCCCAGCCCGTGAAGGGTGAGCCAGGCCTCCTCCATAAGCGAGTGCGGATCCATACGAGGGTGTCCGCGGACCAGCCCTGAGTGAAGTCAATCCCACGGCGGTGGTACAGCCTCACACGCGCTCCACGCCTACCCTGGGCCTTCTTCTGACACGAAGGCCTGGGAGGCGTGCTCAACCATGGCAGACCCGGAAGCTGACGCGTGGCCGCTGATGATGCAACTCGTGATGGCCGGCATCAACCCAGCCATGCTGGAGGCCTATCGCACCCAGAAAGAGATCCCTGCTGTTCCGGACTCCTCATTCTTCAAGGAGGCGCTCGAGACGCTGGGGTGGATCCAGCAGGCCCTGGGCACAGGCTTCGACGTGCTGAGCATGGAGAGCAAGATCGTCCTGATCGATGTCATCAGCGAAGCCGGCCAGGACGCGGTCTCGCAGACGATCAAGGGAGTGGACAAGTCGAGTGAAGACGCGGTGCTCCAGGCCATCATCTTTGGCACCTCGCCGGAGCGGCCAGCAACGCAGCGGGCCGTCAGCTACCTCTTGAGTTCCCGGCTGGACTTCGCGGAGCCCAGCCTGAGCAGCCTGCGCGAGGGAGATCTCACCCTCCAAGTAGGAAGCAAAGGGCCGGCGGTGCGTTACCTCCACCGGCTCCTGCAGGTCTCTCAGCGGGTTCTGGAGACCAGGCAGATGGCCCTGGAGCCGTTCAACGAGTTCCACTTCGCGACCAGCACCGCCATCAAGGAGTTCGAGGCGAAGGCCTTCCAGAAGGCTGGGCAGCTCCAGAGCCCAGGGTTGAAGCTGGGGAGGTACACCCTGGCGTTCCTGGAGGTAGCCGTGTTCTTCGCGAAGCCTCCAAAGCCCGCGAGCCTCCCGAAACAGAGCGCCGGAATGATGGTCCTCGGCAAGAGCGAGCACCTGGTCAAGATCGACATCAAGGACTTCGCCGAGTTCATGCTCCTGCGCACCAAGATCTGGTTCGCCAATACGCCGGGTGCGGAGAATCCAGAGCTGAAGCTGGGTGAGTCCGATGTGAAGCGCTTCAAGTATCTGCTGGCCTATGTGCAGGAGGCCGAGAAGGCAGAGATCGAGAAGCTCACGAAGCTGGGCAAGCGCATCACGACCACCCTCGAGAAGAAGGCCAAGGGGGTCTGGGAGGATGCCTCTCTTGGCGGAAAGATAGGGCTGGTCGCGCTCATCTGTGTCCCCGCGTCGCTCATCGTTCACTCAGCGGTCATGGCCGCGAAGGGCAAGCCCACCAGCCTTCACGAGACCGTTCTCCAGGGCGCGGAGCTGTTGGTGAAGGAGTTCTCGGTCAAGCTCGTCAAGCCGAAGAAAGCTGCCAACCTCCAGACCACTCCATACACGTTGAAGGTCAAGCCCATTGCCAGCCCTTGGAAGCAGACCTTCAAGGACGTCTCGGCCAACGAGACCGAGGTACACGGGCTCAAGCTGGGGGGCTCGCTCTCCTTCTCCGGGAACAGGCGCATTCCCGCCAGTGCCTATTCCAGCCTTCCGGCGCTTCAGGTTCAGGGTTGGAGCGACCAGCGGATGTGGTACTGCGAGAAGACCTGTGAGGCCTATCGCACCGACGAGCTGCGTGCCCTGTATCAGCGCAACGAGCTCGCCGCGGAAGATACAGTCATTGAGCTCACTTCCGAGGAGTGCAAGCAGACGAGGTTGGATGAGATCCCCGAGGTGGTTGTTCCCGTCCTCTTCTCCACCACCAAGAAGAAGTTCTCCGTGGACGTGGAGGGGAGCACCACGCTCAGCAAGGGGCTGGACGAGGTCCCCTCGCGCTTCAAGGTCCAGTGCACGTGGAAGGACTGGACGCTGTCAGGAGAGGCGAACACCCTGTTCAAGGACACGAAGAATCCCTTGCTCTCGGACCCGAACAATCCCGAGAACGACAAGATGGTCACGGGCTTCGTGCAGGATCTGAAGATGACCCTCCAGCGCAAGCTCCTCCTCGGGTTGAACACCAGCCGGCGCACCAGTGAGCTGGATCTGTTGGCGTCCATCCAAGACACGAAGGAGACCTATCCCGTCGACGGTCTCAGCACCCACTTCTTCACCACCACGGCCGGGATGACATGGAAGGTGACGCGCAAGGACCATCGTACGGTCAGCTTCTCACTCATGGGCTCGCTGTATGACAGCCAGCTCGCCGGAGGGAAGGACAAGCCCCCCGACGCTCAGTTCCGGATGGAAGCCGTGAGCAGGAAGCTCACACTCTTCGTGGACACGAAGGTGCAGTTCTCAGGAGGCCCGGAGCTCTCATCCCTCACGTTCCGCTGCTTCTACACCTTCGGGGGGAAGCAATAAGGCCTTGCCTCAGGCCTGGGTCGTGGTGCCCGCGGAGGTGCTCGCCGCCTCCGTGGCCTGCGTGGCCGGGGCCGTCCCATTCGAGGGAGGCTCCACCGCCTGGGACGCCACCTGCGTCAGCAGCGCCGTCATCCGCTTCGCGAAGCGGTTGGGATCCTCCAGCGGGCTGCCCTCCGTGAGCAGGGCCTGATCGTGCAGCAGCTCGATCCACTCGCTCACCTGCTCGGACTTCGCGTCCCGCGCGTGGAGCTTGTTCAGGTGCTCGATGACGGGGTGCCCAGGGTTCACCTCGAGGATGCGCTTGGCGCGAGGCGCGCTCCGGCCGTGCTCGCGCAGCAGGCGCTCCAGGAAGGCGGGAGAGCCACCCTCGGGCAGCACCAGGCAGACCGGCGAGTCCGTGAGGCGATCCGACACGCGCACCTCGCGCACTGCGTCCTTGAGCACCTCCTTGATGCGCTCGGTGAGGGACTTGAGGCCCTCGGCGCGCTGCTCCTTCTCGCGCTTCTCCTCGGCCGTCTCCTGGAGCTTGAGGTCCGCCTGGAGCGCGGAGACCAGCGGCTTGCCGTTGAACTCACGCAGCCCCTGGGCAGCCCACTCGTCCACCGGATCCGTCAGGAAGAGCACCTCGTAGCCCCGCTTGCGCAGCGCCTCCAGGTGGGGTGAGCCCTCCAGCGCCTTCCGAGACTCGCCGAAGACGTAATAGATGGCCTGCTGACCCTCCTTCATCCGCGACACGTAGTCCGCCAGCGAGGTGAGGCCGCCCTCCTCGCGGCTGCTCTCGTAGCGCACCAGCGCGCCCAGCTTCTCGCGGTGCTCGCCATCAGCGGCGAGGCCCTCCTTGAGGATGGCGCCGAAGTTCTTCCAGAAGGCGGTGTAGTCCTCGGGCTTGTCCTTGGCGAGCTTCTCCAGCAAGTCCAGCGTCTTCTTCACCACGTGCTTGCGGATGGAGCGCACCACCGCCGAGTCCTGCAGCAGCTCGCGCGAGACGTTGAGCGGCAGGTCATCCGAGTCCACCACGCCGCGCACGAAGCGCAGCCACGGAGGCAGCAGCTCCTCGGCGTCGTCCATGATGAAGACGCGCTTGACGAACAGCCGCACGCCGCGCCGGCGCTGGTTCATGTCCAGATCGAACGGCCGGTTCTTCGGGATGAAGATCAGCCCGGTGAACTGCTGGTTGCCGTCCGTCTTGAAGTGCGTCCACGCCAGCGGCACCTCGTAGTCGTGGGTGAGGTGCTTGTAGAACTCCTGGTACTGCTCGTCGGTGATCTCCGACTTGGGGCGCTGCCAAAGCGCGCTGGCCTTGTTGATCGTCTCGAAGGCGAAGGTGGTGGTCTTCTCGCCCGTGTTCGCGTCGATGACGTCCGTGGTCTTCTTCACCCGGAGCTGGATGGAGTGGCCCACGTAGTCCGAGTACTGGGTGATGAGCGAGCGCAGCCGCCACTCGTCCAGGAACTCCTTCTGGTCCTCCTTGAGGTGGAGGGTGACGGCGGTGCCGCGCGCGGTGCTCTCGGCGGGCTCCACGGTGAAGGAGCCCTTGGCGTCCGAGGCCCACTTCCAGGCCTTCGGGTCCTTCCCGGCGGCCCGGCTCACCACCTCCACGCGGTCCGCGACGAGGTAGGCGCTGTAGAAGCCCACGCCGAACTGGCCAATGAGGTTCGCGTCCTTCTGGCCCTTCTGGCGCAGCATCTCCAGGAACTCGCGCGAGCCCGAGTGGGCGATGGTGCCCAGGTTCTTCACCAGCTCGTCATGCGTCATGCCGATGCCGGTGTCCTCGATGGTGATGGTGCCCTTCTCGGCGTCGGGGACGATGCGGACCTCCAGCGTGGGCTCGTCCCCGAGCAGCTCGGGCTCGGTGATGGTGCGGAAGCGCAGCTTGTCCAGCGCGTCGGACGCGTTGGAGATCAGCTCGCGCAAGAAGATCTCCTTGTGGCTATAGAGGGAGTTGATGACCAGGTTCAGCAGCTGATTGATCTCAGCTTGAAAAGAATGGGTCTCCCGCTGGGATTCGACGGACATGGCTCCTCCGGAAGCCTGGGAACGGCCTGACCTGTTCCCCTTAACCATTCCAGATGACTTGTCGAGTCCGAAAAGCTGCACGCCAGGGGGCCGGCCTGCCTGGGGCGTTCCCCACCCGCCAGGGAAGGCGGTAAGACTCCATGCC
>Ga0247825_10002823_pt1 | contig 11488 bp, 8 predicted proteins | sample 13C_Vanillin_Day_FD_194413 | JGI IMG/M metagenome (GOLD analysis project Ga0247825, IMG submission 194413) | Soil microbial communities from agricultural site in Penn Yan, New York, United States - 13C_Vanillin_Day48 | ecosystem: Environmental > Terrestrial > Soil > Agricultural land | place... | reverse complement strand
TCGCGCCGATGGGCGAGGTCGAGGTACTGCGTTATGTCCAATGCGGGGTCGATCACAGCCGCCTCGCCGGTACGCCGTGAGGCGATGACGTAGGACGAGCAACCGGCTTCTTCGTTGAGAATCTGCTTGAAATACACAGGTTCAGCCCTCCTGCGATGCGAACCTCACCCCCCAGCCCCTTCTCCAATTTCGGAGAGGAGGAGTCAAGGAGGAGAGGGAACAAGGCATTCGTCCTCCTGGCGACCTATAATTCTAAACACGATGCGATATCGCTACTCGCCGTGGGACGGCTCGCAGTCTATCGACCCGCTCGATCCCGACGCCCTTCTCGACATGCTCTCGCGCGATCTGCTCGAAGACGGCGACTTGCGGCGTGCCCTCGAACGCCTGCTGATGCGGGGCGCGAACCGGCAGGACCAGAACGGGCGGCAGCAGCGCATGCCCGGGATGCGCGACATGCTGGACCGCCTGCGGCAGCGCCGCGAGGACCAGCTCTCCCGCTACAACCTCGGCTCGATGATGGAAGATATCGCCGAGCGCCTGCAGGAGATCGTCGACCAGGAGCAGCAAGGCATCGACCGCCTGCGCCAGCAGGGCCAGGACCAGAGCGCCGATGAATCGATGCGCAAGCTGGCCGAGCAGATGGCGCAGCGCAAGCAGGACGCGATCGATCAGCTTCCGGACGACGCGGCAGGACAGCTCAAAGGCCTCATGGACTACGAGTTCATCGACCCCCAGGCGCGCGAAGATTTCCAGAAGCTGGTCGATGAGCTACGGCAGCAGATGCTGGGCGACCAGTTCCGCATGATGCAGGAGAACCTTGAGAGCCTGACCAAGGAAGACCTGCAGCCGATGCGGGAGATGATGCAGGCACTCAACCATCTGTTGGCCAAGCACGTCCGTGGCGGCGCTACGGATGCGGACTTCCGGGAGTTCATGGACCAGTTCGGCCACATGTTCCCGCCGGGCATCGACAACATCGACGACCTGGTGAACTACCTCGAGGAGCAGGCGGCGCAGATGGCGTCGCTGCTCCAGAGCATGCCGGACGACATGCGCCGCCAGCTCATGGAGACGATGCAGGCGCTGCTGCAGGACGACCAGTTGCAGGACGACATCATGCAGATGGCGGACCTCGTGGAGCAGATCACGGGCAGGCCTTTGGGACGCCGGTTCGCTTTCTCAGGCGACGAGTCGCTCGACCTGGAAGAGGCGTCGCGGATCATGCGCGACCTCAACAGCGTGGACGAGCTGGAGCGTCAGTTGCGGGAAGCAATCCGCAACCTCGACTTCGACAACATCGACGACGACCTGGCCGAGCGCCTGCTGGGCGACGACGCGAAGAACATCCTGAATGAGATGCGGCGCGTCGCTCACATGCTGGAGGAGGCGGGGCTGGCGCGGCGTGTGGGCAAGGACATGCAGCTGACGCCTCGGGGCATCCGCACGCTGGGTGAGCGCACGCTGAAAGACCTGTTCGCCGAGCTGCGCAACGACCGCATCGGCCAGCACGACCAGCCGAACCGCGGCCAGAGCGCCGAGCAGGTTTCCGACACAAAGCCGTGGGAGTTCGGCGACCCGTTTCTGCTCGACATCGGCAAGAGCATCAGCAACGCCGTCCACCGCAACGGCCCGGGTATCCCCATCGAGATCGACCCCAAGGACCTCGAGGTACACAAGCTCGAAGCGCTGATCACCTCGTCCACCGTGATCGCGATGGACATGAGCCGGTCGATGTTCAGCAACGGGGCGTTCTTCGAGGCAAAGCGCGTTGCCTTCGCCCTCAACACGCTTATCAAGACGCGATTCCCGCGCGATTATCTCCAGCTCGTCGTCTTCTCTTACTTCGCGATGGAGCTGGCGCCGGAACGCCTGCTGCAGTCGGACTGGGTGGACTGGAACGGCACGAACATCGAGCTGGCGCTGCAGAAGTCACGCGAGCTGCTGAGCAAGATGAAGTCGTCCAACCGCCAGATCATCCTGATCACGGACTGGCGCCCGCGCCCGACATGGGGGCCCTACGGCGACGAAGGCACGATCGAGGGCATGCTTCGCGAGGTGAAGAAGTGCACCCGCAGCGGCATTCGCATCAACACCTTCATGATGGACAGCGCGCCGTCATCGATGGCCCTGGCGCAGCACATGATGCGCATGAACAAGGGGCGGGTGTTCTTCGGCACACCGGGGAAGATGGGGCGGTATGTCCTGGTGGATTATCTGAGGAACAAGCGCAAGCGCATCTGAGGACGAAGTGCACAGGGCATAGTGCACAGTGCATAGAGCCCGGACGTGGCTCTGCGTGCACCGCCTGTCCCGTCGTCGCGTGCCCAGCATGCCAGGCACCTACTATGGCCGTCCGATGTGGATGGTTGTTAGCTTCGCCGGGCGAAGACCCTCACCCGCTTTGGTGACTCTATCTAGTACCCCACCTCTTCCTGGGGAGAGGTGAAGGTTGTGCGCCGTTGTCCTCTGCAAATTTCTGCGCTGTTAGGCGCCGACCAATCTCGCGCGCAGGTAGCCTGCCGGGTCTGTGGGGCGGTCCTGGGGCACTTCTTTGCGGGAGGTCTCGAGCTCGACCTTGAGGGCGATCATGACGGGGCCGCGCTGGTTGAGGATGGCCGGGAGGCGCTCGCGGAGGACGCCGAGGTCGTCGATTTCGTAGGCGGCTTCGTAGCCTGCGCCGAGGGCCATGGCGGCGAAATCGATGCGGTCTGAGGCAGGCGTCGGTTGGAAGCCGGAGGTTTCGTAGACGCCGTTGACGACGACGAAGTGGTAGAAGTTCGCAGCGCCGGAGCCGGCGATACTGGCGAGGCTGCCGAGCTGCATGAGCAGGCTGCCGTCGCCGTCGATGACGTAGACCTTGCGCTCGGGTTGGGCGAGGGCGATACCGAGGCCCAGGGCGGAGGCGGCGCCCATGCAGCCGCGGTTGTCGAGGTTCAGGTCAGGGGCGGCGCCGAGGTCGTACCAGTCGGGGATGGCGCGCATGGTGGTGACGCTGACGCCGTCGCCCTTGTGTTCGGCGAGGATTTCGAGGGCTTCGCTGCGCCTCATGACGTTGGTGCTCCTACGAGGACCACGGTGGGTCGGCGCTCGCGGCGGGACTGGTCGAAGGCGGTGCCCAGGTTGGGGACGTCCTCGATGCGGTCTATGCGGTAGAAGGGGACGTCCATGGTCTGGAGGACGGGCTCGATGAGGCGGATGGCGCTGCCCTGACCCTCCGCCTCTACCGGCTGGCTGACGTCGCGGCCGTACTGGCCGACGAGCATGCAGGTGGGGACGTTCATGTCCATGGCGACGCCGCGCAGGGCGTTCATGGCCGCGAAGAGGCCGACGTTCTGAATGATCAGCAGGGGCTCGGCGCCACCGATCCAGAGGCCGGCGTTGACGCAGATCGCCTCGTCTTCGGTGCTGAAGGTGAGCATGGGGATTGCGTTGTCCGCGGTGAGGGAGGCGAGGAGCGACTTCTGGTGGGTGTCCGGCACGATGAGGATGTGAGACACACCGAGGTCCGTAATCGCTTTGTGCAGGACATCGGCGGGGACAGATTCGACGACGGCGTTGCGAGTGGTCATGGCGAACATCCTAGCAGGCGGGGAAGACTCTGTGCGCGTGAGGTTGTCTTACGCATTAACAAGGGGTTTACCGGTGTTGACGACTTGTTAACAAGCGGCGTTTACGTTTGGGGCGGCAGGCCAGACCTGGGTGCGATGAATCGCATCGCCACAAGGGATGGGGCGGCAAACCGAAAGGAAACTATTGGCCCTTACAATCCGCCGCGGATTCGCGATACTTGATAAAGGGACGCATCGGTAATCCTCGGAGGGGCCATTGATGTCGAAAAAGCAGGGCAAGGGGAAGAAGATCAAGACTCAGCGCGTGCGTCTGCGCGGTGATGCGTCAGAAGAGGCGGCCCTGCGTATCGAAGAGTTGGCTCGTGGTCTACGCAGCGGCGCGATTCACCTCGTCGACGGCGAATCGGCGATCGAAGCACCGGCCGGCAGCGAGCTGACGTGGGAAATCGAAGCGCGGCAGGGGCGGCGGAAGTCCCGCATCGACATCGAGATCCGGTGGCGCACTCCCGAGTCTAAGGGCGAAAGCGAGGATGACGATGACACTGAGCCGAAGGCCTTAGCGGAAATCGAGGCCGACGCTGGCGGTTCGCCGGAGAACGAGACAACTGCTTCTGAAGCCTCGACGCCCAAGGCCGGCAAACCGGCGGAGGAGCTCGAGAACCCGGCGTGGTGATTGAAAGGTAAGCATGGAGGCTGACGCGGGGCGCACGCATCCCGCACCAACGAGGACGATGATCGAGACAGAAGACGGACCGAAGACTGTTGAGTCCATGTTCTTCAACCAGGAGCTGAGCTGGCTCGAATTCAACAAGCGCGTCCTCGAAGAAGCCCTCGACGAGGAGAAACCGCTCCTCGAACGCGCGCGCTTCGTATCCATCTACGCCAACAACCTGGACGAGTTCTTCATGGTGCGCGTCTCCGGATTGCGCGGCCAGCTCGCCGGCGGCGTCGTCGAGAGCCCGCCGGACGGCATGACGCCGGCGCAGCAGCTGCTGGCGATCCGGGCGGCGTTAACCAGCCAACTGCAGGAGATCGAGTCCTTCTGGCACAACGATTTGCTGCCGAGGCTGGCGGACGAGGGCATCTCGCTGCTGGCCTACGACGCCCTGAGCATGTCGCAGCGGTCGAAGCTGCGGGCGTTCTTCGCCGAGGAGATATTTCCCGTCCTGACGCCCCTCGCGTTCGACCCGACGCATCCGTTTCCTCATATCTCGAACCTGAGCCTGAACCTCGCCGTGGTCGTGAAGGACCCGAGGAAGGGCGAGAGCTTCGCGCGCCTGAAGGTCAGCGACGGCCTGCCGCGGATTATCCCGGTGCCAGGAGAAGGTTTCTTTGAGGCGATGCCGGAGCCGGGCTACCACGGCACGCCCGGCGGTCCCTTCGTCTGGCTGGAGGACGTCGTAGCAGACAACCTGGACATGCTGTTTCCCGGCCTCGAGATCGTGTCGGCCTACCCCTTCCGGATTACGCGCGACGCCGACTTCGAGATGAAGGACGAGGGCGCGCAGGACCTGCTCACGAATATCGAGGAGCTGATCGAGCAGCGCCACTGGGGTGACGTCGTGCGCCTGGAGCTGGCCGCGGAAACGCCGGAGCGCATCCGCGACATCCTCATGCGCAACCTCGACCTGAGCATGGACCAGGTCTACCTGTCGCCGGAGCACCTGGGCCTGGCGAACCTCAGCGAGCTGGTGCGCATCGACCGTCCGGAGCTGAAGTACCCACCCCATATCCCGTACCTGCCGGAGTCGATCACGAGCAAGCCCAGCCGCTTCGACACCTTCTCGGACGAGGGCACGCTGCTCTATCACCCGTACGACAGCTTCATGCCCGTCGTCGACTTCATTCGCGAGGCGGCGAGCGATCCCCAGGTGCTGGCGATCAAGCAGACGCTGTATCGCGTTGGCGGCAACTCGCCCATCGTCGATGCGCTGATGGAGGCGCGCCAGAACGGCAAGCAGGTGGCGGTGCTCCTGGAGGTGCAGGCGCGATTCGACGAGGAGTACAACATCGCCTGGGCGCGAGCGCTGGAAGATGAGGGTGTGCACGTTGTGTACGGCGTCCTCGGCCTGAAGACGCACGCGAAGATGTGCATGGTGGTCAGGCGCGAGAGCAATGGGCTCAAGCGCTACGTGCACATGGGCACCGGCAACTACAACACGATCACGACGCGCCTGTACACCGACCTCTCCTTCTTCACCACGGACCCGCAGATTGGCGCCGACATGGGCGACCTGTTCAACGCGCTAACCGGGTATTCGAGCAAGGATTCGTTTCGAAAGCTGCTCGTGGCGCCGGGCAACATCCGCTCCGAGGTGATCACGCGCATTGACCGCGAGATCGCGGGGCAGCGCGATCATGGCGACGGGTACATCGCCATGAAGATGAACCAGCTGGTGGACAAGGCGTGCATCCGCGCCCTCTATCGCGCCTCGCAGGCCGGCGTGAAGATCGACCTGCAGGTGCGGGGCATGTGCTGCCTGCGTCCGGGTGTGCCGGGGCTGAGCGAGACGATCACGGTGACATCGATCGTTGGGCGGTTCCTGGAGCACTCGAGAATCTATTACTTCCGCAACGGCGGCGACGAGGAGGTGTTCCTGGGCAGCGCGGACCTGATGCCGCGGAACCTGGACCGCCGCGTCGAAATACTTTTCCCTATCGAATCGAAGCCAGTTCGGGATACGATCTTGCGGGACATCCTTGAGGTGCACCTGCGCGATACTAAACAGGCGCGCCGTCTGCTGCCGGACGGCAGCTACGAGCGCGTACAACCGCCGCCGGGCGAGGGGGCGTTCAGCTCGCAGGACTGGCTGATCGCTAACTGGCGCGGAGGTGGATAAGAAGGAGACGAGCCTGCGCGCGACATGACTGAAGCCATCGGTCCCCCGCACACCGTGGCCTTTATGGACTTCGGGACTAACTCGATCCGGCTACTGGTCGTCCGAATCGACCCAAACCAGTCCGTCACCATCCTGCACAAGCTCAAGGAGACGGTCCGGTTGGGCGAGGGCGAGTTCGCCCGCAACCGGCTCCAGCCCCAGGCGATCGAGCGCGCCCTCAACGTGGCGACGCAGTTCGCACACGTCGCCCGCACTGCGGGTGCAGACGAAATCGTGGCCGTTGCGACGGCGGCGACGCGCGAGGCGGAGAACAACGAGACCTTCCTGCACCGTCTCAAAGAGAGCACCGGCGTCGACGTGCACATCGTCTCCGGGCTCGAGGAAGCGCGCCTGATCTACCTTGGCGTCGCCACTGCGATGGACATCGGCGGGCGCCAGGCCTTCTTCATGGACATCGGCGGCGGCAGCACCGAGACCATCATCGGCACGCAGCACGACCACCTCTACCTCAGCTCGGAGAAGCTGGGCGCGATCCGGCTCAGCGCCCAGATGCTCGACGGCAATGAGGGCGCCGTGTCCGCGAAGCAGTACAACACCGTGCGGGACTACGTGCGTACCCACGCCGCGCGCACGCTGCACGAGCTGTCGGCGTACCGCATCGACGCCGCGTTCGGTAGCTCCGGCACCATCGAGAGCCTGGCTGAGGTGGGCGGCGACCCCACGACCCTGACCTACAAGGGCCTGCAGGAGACGGTGCGCATGCTGTGCAGCCTGCCACTGGCCAAGCGTCGCGAGGTCCCCGGTCTCACGCCGGCGCGAGCGGACATCGTCGTGGGCGGGGCGGCGATCATCGACACGTACATGCAGGAGCTGGGCATCGAGCGCATGACGGTGTCGGACCGTGGTCTACGCGACGGGCTGCTTGTCGACTATCTGATCCGTCACGGCAAGTCGGACCTCTTCGGCGCCGACGTCGGCCTGCGTGAGCGCTCCGTGCTGCAGTTGGGGCGCGCCTGCCGGTTCAACGAGGAGCACGCACGGAACACGGCACGACTGGCACTGCAGTTGTTCGACAGCGCGGCGATGGCGGGATTGCACAAGATGGGCCCGTGGGAGCGCGAGCTGCTGGAGTACTCCGCGCTGCTGCACCACATCGGGTCGTTCCTGACGTACAACGGCTACCAACGTCACGGCCACTACCTCGTGCGCAACGCAGAGCTGCTGGGGTTCGACCAGCTGGAGATTGTGATGATGGCTGAGCTGGTGCTCTATCACCGCGGCGCCCTGCCCCGGGTGACGCACCACGAGTTCGCCATGCTGGAGCCGGAGCAGCGAACGGCAGTGAGGACTCTGAGCACGTTCCTACGCATCGCCGAGAACCTCGACCGCAGCCAGACGAACCACATTACGTCGGCGCGGCTTGGTGTCGAGAAGCCACGGCGCATCGTGCTGGAGCTGCAGGCGTCACGGGACCCGCAGGTAGAGATATCGGGGCTTGAGAACCAGCGCGGTGCGATCGAGCGCGTGTTCGGGCGCAAGCTGGTCGTGCGCACGTGGCCGGACGACGCCGCTCAGTCGATCGCCTAACGATTTGAGCGGCGTCGTCCAGCAGCCTACGAGTTGTGACCTCCGATTTAGCGAAGTCCCGCGTCACCTGTATCGGGTGGGGTGATAACCGACCCTGACGGTGTCCCGGTTGGACCCGGTGTCGCGACCGGGCTGGTCGGCGCCGGTGTCGGGGCGATTCGCTGGCAAGAAGCGACTATTGCGTCGAGCACGGCATTGGCACTCGCGTTGTTGCTGGGATTCTCCCGCCGGATTTCGCGGCATTCCAGGGAGATGAACACGCGGGCGTTACCTTCGATGTAGCAAACACTGAAGCTGGCCCCGGCAGACGTCGGGGGCGTGATGCTCCAATCAAATGTCCCGCCGCCGGGAGGAGTCACCCGCACGACATCGCGAACAACTTCGATGGGCACTCCACCGGCTGTCCCAGGTGCAGAACACAATTGTGGCTGGGCAGTCGGTGTGGCCGATGCCGTTGGAGAAGTAGGCGTGGCAGTGGCGATTGTAGTTGCAGTCGAAGTCGGCGAAACCTGAGCCGATACAGACGACGTGTAGCTGAGCGCCATCACCGCGAAGACGACTGCAAGAAAGGGCACGAGTCTAGTCAAGATATTACCCCCTGTCTCGACCCATCCTATATTCGGGGGGGGGGGGCCTTTGTCGATTGCAGGCCTAATCGATGGCGTAGTCGTCGAGGACCCGCCGCAGGGCGTCACGTCCCTCTTCGTACAGCAGCAGGCCGTGAGCCAGGCCGGGTAGCGTGTGCATTTCTGAGCCCGCGATGCGGTCTTGGAGATCGCGGCCTTTGTCCCAGGGCACGATGGTGTCGGCGGTGCCGTGGATGATGTGTACAGGCGCCGTGATGCGGTGCACATCGGCTGAGAGATCGCGACCGGAGAAGGCCATGTAGGTGCGGACGAGACCGCGCGTGTAGTGGAAGAGTTCGTCCTCGGGCAAGTCACGCAGGCGGGCGCGAAACTCCGCGTCGTGGGCGGTGTGCGCGGCCGCTTGCTCGGCGGTCATCTCGGGGCCGACGGGCTTCGACCAGGTCGGGTTGAGCAGGCTCTTCTTGTGCAGACGGAAGACGCGATGCTCGCCCACCACGCGCAGGGCAGTGTCGATGGCGCGGACCTTGTTGGTGCGCTCGAAGATCATCGCCCCGGTCTCCATGAGGACGAGGCCGATGATCGAGCGCGGGAAGTCCAGCGCCATGCGCATCGCGATCATGCCGCCGAGGGAATCACCGACGACCACCGCCTCGGGGATGTTCAGCGCCTGGAGTAATCCATGGGCGTCGGCGGCGAGGTCCTCGATGCGGATGCGCTTCGCCGTGTACTCTGAGCGACCCGAGTTGCGGCGGTCATAGCTGATGGTGAGGAACGCCTGCTCCGGCAGGACGCCGGTGATGACGGACGGTTTCGGGAACAGCGTCGACTCCGCGCCACCGAAGCCGCCGTGGATGAACAGCACCGGCCGGCCATGACCGGCGATGTCGTAGTGGATCTTGATGCCGTTGGCGGTGATGTGGGGCAGGGGGCACGCTCCGCGTGGAGTTTACGGTTCGAGGTTAGCGGTTCACGGTCAGACCGCGTGTCGTCCTTCTAATGTTCGCTGATCTGGGGCCGCGAGATCATCCCGAACCCGACGGGAGTTTACAGGGGCGGTTCGCGAACCGCCCCTACATGCACCGCTGTTTTTTTTGATTCGCCCTGAACCTGCACCGCCGACCGTGAACCACAAACCGTGAACTGTTAACCTCACCCCCGTGAACCTCACCGACCTCATCGCCCGCTTCGACACACCTCCCGAGCCCTGGAGCGAAGGTCGCACGATCCCGTGGGACGATGCTGCGTTCAGCGCCCGCATGTTGGAGGCCCACCTCTCGCAGGCACACGATGGCGCCAGCCGCCGCGAAACGCTGATCAACGAGCACGTCGCCTTCATTGAGCGCGAGGTCCTGGGGAAGTCGCCGGCGCGCATCCTCGACCTCGGTTGCGGGCCCGGTCTGTACTGCCTGCGACTCGCGGAGCACAGTCACGACTGCACCGGCATCGACTTCGGGCCGGCGTCCATCGACTACGCCCGCGCAGAAGCCTCCAAGCGGGGACTGAGCTGCAGGTTCGAGCTGGGTGACATCCGCAGCGCACCCTTCGAGGGCGCCTTCGACCTAGTCATGCTGCTCTACGGCGAACTGAACCTCTTTCCGCCCTCAGACACCGACGCTCTGCTGCAATCCTGCCGCGACGCGCTCGCGCCGGGTGGCCGCCTGCTGCTGGAGGTTCACAGCCACGACCTCACAAAGCGCACCGGCGAGCGGGCGCCGCGGTGGTCGGTCGTGCAGTCCGGGTTGTTCTCAGACCAACCCCACCTGCGCTGCGATCAGTCCTTCTGGCTAGAAGAGTCGCAGCACGCGGTGGGCCGCCACTGGATCGTGGACGCCGCGACGAGCGAGGTTGGCCTCTACGGCTGGACCCAGAAGGCGTACTCGAACGCGGAGTACGAGGCGCTATGTGCGCGCAACGGCCTGCGCATCGAGGCGCGGTACCCCAGCCTGACGGGCAAGCAGGACGATGCCGGATTTCCGGTGTTTGTCGCGACTCGGGCTTAGAAGTAGCGCCGAAGATTGCTTCGTCGGCTGTCGCCGATCTCGCAATGACATTTGACGAACCTCAGCAAGTGCCCGGACGGGTTCGACCCGGCTTAGTGGTCCGTTTCCTCTGGTGCCCAGGCTCGCTTCGCGCGAATGTTGGTGTCGCTGATGACCTCGACGACTGCGGGACGGGCCTGAGGCCAAGGCTTTTTGAAGGATTTGGCCTAAGGACGCCGCTCTGTCGATCGCCTAGCGGTCGAACCGCCGAACGCATAAGAAGGATGACCGCGGACTTCTAGCGAAGTCCCGCATCCCCCGTATCCGGTGGAGTAATAGTTGACCCTGAGGATGTCGCGGTTGGGACCGGTGTGCCGGCTGCGCTGGTAGGCACGGACGTTGGTGCGATTCGCTGGCAAGAAGCGACTATGGAGTCGAGTACGGCGTTTGCAGTCGCATTGTTGCCGGGATTCTCTCGCCGAATTTCGCGGCATTCGAGGGATATGAATACGCGCGCATTTCCTTCGATATAACAAACACTGAAGCTGGCCTCGGCAGATGTCGGGGGCGTGATGCTCCAATCAAATGTCCCGCCGCCCGGAGGCGTTACTCGCACGACACCGCGAACAACCTCGATAGGCACTCCACCCGCAGTACCTGGCGTTGAACACAACCGAGCCTGGGCAGTGGGTGTTGCCGTCGCCGAGATCGGGGTTGGCGTCACCGTTGCAGTTACGGTGGCCGTCACGGTCGGGGTCGGCGAGACCTGAGCCAATACTGACGAACCATGGCTGAGCGCCACCAGGATCAGAGCACTTGCAATAAGTGATGCGTACTTAATCAACCAGGAACCCTCTTTCGTTGTTGGCGTAGGCGCATGCGACAGATGTCAGTATGACGCGATCTCGGGGGGGGGGTTAAGA
>Ga0247825_10002821_pt1 | contig 11496 bp, 11 predicted proteins | sample 13C_Vanillin_Day_FD_194413 | JGI IMG/M metagenome (GOLD analysis project Ga0247825, IMG submission 194413) | Soil microbial communities from agricultural site in Penn Yan, New York, United States - 13C_Vanillin_Day48 | ecosystem: Environmental > Terrestrial > Soil > Agricultural land | place... | reverse complement strand
CTCAACGAGCGCTGGGCAGGCAACAATGCGGTGTGGACGGAGGAGTACCACAACTGGTGGATTGACTCGACGAAGGCGCCGTTTGTGTGAGTAGTGCATAGGACATAGTCCATAGGGCATAGAGCAGGAGTTAGTTTGACCATCGAGAGGCCGTCCCGAGGGACGGCCTCTCGATTTCTTTGAGGACGGGCTGAGCGCATTGGTGCACATCCGGCTGCTGAGACTGGGAAACCTCTGCTTCGGGTGGGGGCGCTGACGGGAACGCCTGTAGTGGTTTGGCATGCCAACCACTACAGGATGAGGGCATCGGTGACACTGGCCGCCGAGGTAGGGAACCTTGGCTAGACAGAGGCAAGTGGGCGCGATGAATCACGCCGCTGCAGGGCATGCACGGGTCCAGGCATGAGAAACGGCCCGACTCGTGAGGAGACGGGCCGTTGTTCGTGTGATCCCAGTGTTCGGCTACTCGACGTAGCCGGCCATGCGGCGGAGGCGCCTGATGCGCTCCTCTACCGGCGGGTGGGTCGAGAACAGCGATCCGAGGCCGCCACCCGCTCGGAAGGGGTGGACGATGTACAGCGATGACGTTGCTTCGGCGCCGGCCGACTGCGGCATCGGCTGGGCCTGGACGCCGTTGTGCAACTTGGCGAGGGCGCTGGCCAGCGACTCGGGGTCGTGTACGTACTCCGCGCCGCTCTTATCGGCGGCGAATTCGCGGGTACGGGAAACGGCCATCTGGAGCAGGCCCGCGGCAAGCGCAGCGACGACAGCGGCGATGATGGCGATGAAGCCTCCGTTGCGATTGTTGCCGCCGAACAGCGAACCCCAGATCAGCATGGTCTGGATGTAGCTGATGGCGCCGGCGATCGTCGCGGCAATGGTGCCGATGAGGATGTCGCGGTTCTTCACGTGACCGATCTCGTGGCCGATGACGGCGCGGAGTTCGCGGTCTGTGAGGATGCGCTGAATACCTGTGGTCACGGCGACGACGGCGTGTTCAGGGTTACGGCCCGTTGCGAACGCGTTTGGCGATTCGTTCTGGACGACGTAGACCTTGGGCTTCGGCACGCCCGCGAGCGTCGCGACTTCTTCGACCATCGCGTGCAGTTTCGGGTCCTGCTCGCGCGTCACCTCCTTGGCGCCTGCCATACGGAGCGCCAGCTTGTCCGAGAAGAAGTACGACACGAAGTTGATCACGCCCGCGAGCACAAGGGCGACGAGGGCGAATCCAGCCCCGCCAACGATGTAGCCGAGACCGACCAACAGACCCGACAGGGCACCCAGCAGGACTGCGGTTCTAAGAGCGCTCATTTGTTATTCTTCCTACCTCCCAGAGGCTTCTAAGCCTCCCTCCACGCTTTCAATTATACCGAAACCGCAACAGACAATACGGGAAATCTCTCTTCGGTCTGAGCGGTATCATGTGCGCGACGCGACCACTGCCAAAACGGCGAACATGGTGCGTCCTGGAATGGATACTCAATGACCACTAACGCACCACGTGTTGGCATTATGAGCTCGGGCGACATGGGCAGCGGCTTCGGCAGCGTCCTCCACGCCAACGGGCTCGAGGTTTATACCGTCCTTGCCGGTCGCAGCGACTTCACTCGCCTGCGGGCGCGGGAGGCCGGGTTCACGGATGCAGCTGACTTCGACGAACTTGTGCAGCGGATCGACCTGTTCATCTCCGTGCTCGTGCCGTCGGAAGCGCTGCAGCTCGCGAGGGACATCGCCGCGGCTATGAAGCGCACAGGTGCGACGCCTGCGTATGCCGACCTCAACGCGATTGCTCCGCAGACCGGGCTGGAGATCGAAGGCATCGTCCGGGCGGCGGGGGCGAACTTCATCGATGGTGGGATCATCGGCGGCCCGCCGCGCGAGGGCTACAGCCCGCACATCGGTGTCTCAGGCCCCGATGTCGCGATCATGGAGTCTCTGCGAGACCGCGCGCTCAACGTCGAGGTCATCGGACCGAAGATCGGGCAGGCTTCCGGGCTGAAGATGGTCTACGCGGCGGGCACCAAGGGCACGACGGCGCTGTGGACGGAGATCCTTAGCGCATCACGTGCACTCGGTCTCGAAGACGCCCTGCGCGAGCGGCTGGGCGAGAACAACCCCGTGTATACGTACGCCCAGCGCAGCATCCCAGGCATGCCTAACCGCGCCCGCCGCTGGGTCGGCGAGATGGAGGAGATCGCGAAGACCTTCGAGGGTCTCGGCATGACGCCGAACATCCTCCAGGGCGCGGCGGATATGTACACGTTGGTGGGTGAGACGCCGCTGGCAGACCTGACGTCGCGTGACCCCAACCCGGCGCTCGAAGAAGTACTCGAGGCGGTTGTCCAGCGGCTGAAGGACTGACCCCCGGCTTCGACAGGTAGATCTCCGCGAATTCTCGTTGGACCGACGGCAGGGTGTGGGGCGGGACGACCGTGCGCGATGTCGCTGAGATGGGGAGCATCTCGGCGAAGGTGGTGAGGAATCCGGAGAGCCGACCCTCACCGTAGCCCTCTCCCTAAGGGAGAGGGGACCGGATGGCGCTGCCGCGATGATCGCGTTCGAGTTCGATTAGTCCGTTGATGAGGGGCGAGTGGTCAAGGACGCGCAGTACGTAGCGTGGTATGTCGCGGCCACGTTGCCGTGACATGAATGGCTCACTCCAGAAACTGACGTGCGCTTCTACCTTGCCTCCTGGGTTCTGCGCCAGAATGAAGGAGATGGTCTGCTCCAGCTCGGTCCACCGCGGTTCGCGCAGCTTGGCGAAGCCCGCGCATAGGCTGGCCTTGTTCTTAAGTGTCGGCCAACGTGGCTCCTCCCCAGGAGACAGTACGAACTGAACTCCTGTCACGGCGGGATTCTCGAGTGCTGGTCGCAGGAGCACATCGAAGAGCTCCTGTCGTTCGAACATCGAAAGACAGACGTTGAACCAGAGCATCTCACCACGGGCCTCGCGGGCGAAACGCTCGCTCTCGCCGCGCAGATGCTGGGGGCCGACGAGGACGACCTCTGGCGCCGCAACCGCCTGCTCGACGCGTGCGACAGCTTGCCTCATCTCGCTCATCAGTGTCGCTTCGTGTTCCTGGTGGGTGTCCTGCCGCAGGTCTCGGAGGAGGAGGAGCGTGAGGATGACGAGAATCACGGCAAGGAGCAGGCCTTCGTCAGTGACCTGTAGGAGATCGAGTAGGAGGGCAATGATTGCCGCGGTGATGCCCGCAATAGCTTCCCAGTCGATCCTGCGCAGTTGTCTCATCCGTGGCTGGCTCGACCTTCGTCAGGAAGATGGTTGGGCACCACGCTAGCTTCGGTTACGCGCGCCGCAGCGTCAATCGCAGGTCGCCGATGCTGTCCCGTGTCGTTTTGCGGAGGGGCGGCCTACGCTGAGAGAGGGTATGCCTTGGGCTGCTTGCCGCCCTGGCGGGAGATGTCGCAGGCTTCGCGGGCGTGCTCTACGAGGCCTTCGGCGTCTGTGGCGTTTTTGGGGAACATCGCGATGCCGAAGTGACACCAGTAGTCGCCGAGGGCCTGGACGACTTCGCGCACGAAGAGCTTTGTCTCGTCGACCGTGGAGTTCGGGAGGCTGAAGACGTACTCGTTTTCGCTCATCGCAAGGGGCTGGCCGATGATCTTCCATTGCTGGGAGCCGATGCGCGCCATCTCGAGCGCGATACGGTCGGCCTCGTCGCCGGTGGCTTCGTGGCCGGGGATGTTGATCTCGATGGCGGCGACGCACATCTGACGGCCGTCACGGCGGGCGTCCTTGACCTGTTCCCGAAGCCTCATGATGAAGTACTGCTCGTTGAACACGGGCGGCACCGGCACGGGCACCGCCTCGTAATGCGGCCTGTTGGCGACATGCGCCGGCGTTTCGGTCTCACCATCCTCAGCGCCGTAGCCGTTGGGTTCCGAAAGCGGCGCCCGGTCGAGGCGGCGCATCGCGGCCGCGGCCGTGAAGGTCCTCGAGGAGGCCGGGGTGTACTCGACCACCTTCGACGAGACCATGATGCGCGAGACGACGAAGATGATCGTCGCGCCGTAGCTGAAGATCAGTACCGCCGAGACGATCTTGACGATCAGCACCGGCAGCGCCAGGGTCGCCAACAGGTCCCAGGCAACGATGACCGAGGCGGCGATCAGGCTGAATTTGATCAGGAACGCAGTCTGCTCAGGCTCCTGCCGGAGGGCGGCTAGGATGCTCTTGTCTTCTTGCTCCATCAGGCACACTCTCCCTCTGCTTCATTAAGCATCGGCAGGGTGTTCAAGAATCATTAGCCTCGCGCTTACGGGCGCTTTGGCGCGGGGCTAACATGGGCGCGTGAGTGCGAACCTGGAAGGCCTCGCAATGCCGCCCGACAACCCCGACGTGCCTGCCGTCCGCCGAGCGCTCGTGATCGCCGCGCACCCGGACGATGCCGACTTCGGTGCGGCCGGGACGGCTTGTCTGTGGGCGCGCGAGGGTTGGGAGGTCTACTACCTTGTCTGCACAAACGGGGCCAAGGGGAGCGACGACCCGGGTATCGCGCCGCCCGACCTCATACGCATGCGCCGGCAGGAACAGCGCGATGCGGCGGCGCTTCTCGGCGTGAAGGACGTCTTCTTTCTGGACTTCGAAGACGGTGAGCTGACGGCGAGCCGAGAGTTCCTCGGCGAGGTCGTGCGGCAAATCCGTCAGGTGAAGCCGTATGCCGTGTTCACGCACGACTACGAGGCCGTGATTGTGAACGATAGCTTCGTCAATCACGCGGACCACCGCGTGACCGGCCTGACTGCAATCGATGCCGTATACCCTGCGGCGCGCGACCGGCTCAACTTTCCCGAGCACATCGCCGCGGGACTGGACCCGCACAAGGTGAGCGAGATCTACATCTGGGGCTCGGAGCGCGCGAACTTCACGGTGGACATCAGCGGCGTCATCGACACGAAGATCGCCGCGCTGAGAGCCCACAGTTCGCAGTTCACGGAGGAGTTCATCCAGATGATCCTCGAGCGCTGGAAGGATGGGGATGGGCGCTACATCGAGTCGTTTCGGCGCGTGCAGATGGCGTTCTGACGACGCGTATGCACGCTGTTAGGTAAGCTAGATCGCGATGGCATCGTTCTGCCGGGAGTGTGGGGGGCGGTTGGAGGAGCGCGAGGCGTTCGGTCAGCCGCGCCTTGTGTGTCCCGATTGCGGCTACGTCCACTTCGAGGACCCTAAGGTTGCCGTGGGTGTCGTGGTCGAGATGGACGGCGGCATCGTGCTCGGCAAGCGCAACCACGACCCCATGATGTACTGCTGGTCGTTCCCCTCCGGCTTCGTAGACGCGGGCGAGGTGCTCGAAGACGCTGCCCGTCGCGAGTGCATGGAGGAGACCGGCCTCGATGTGCGCATCGACCGGCTCCTGGGCGCCTATTCGACGCCGGGGAACCGCGTAGTTTTCATCGCGTATGCGGGCACCGCGGTCGGCGGTGAGTTGGCGCCCGGTGAAGAGTGCATCGAAGTGCGCGTCTTCGATCCGGCGGACCTGCCCGATCTCGCCTTCCCCAACGACACAGCCATCCTCGAGGCCTGGGCAGCAGGCCGCGAGGGCTCGATCGTCATTCTGAGAGAAGAGGCCTGCTGACCCTGACCTTTCGACGCCCCGCCTTCCTCGCCACGATCCTCCTGGCTTCGATCCTTGCCTTCGCATGCAGCGACGACAAGGAAGCTTCGCCCGAAGCGACTCCGTCATCGTCTGCGGTTGCCGAGACAGCTGTACCTTCGACGCCCGGTGCTGCAGCCACACTACCGCCTGCAGCGACCATCAACTGGTCTGGCTGCTCCGGCGGGTTCGAGTGTGCGACGTACGACGTGCCCCTCGATTACACCAACCCGACCGGACGCACGATTGCGTTGTCGATGCGCCGCCTGCCGGCATCGGACTCGTCGGAGCGTATTGGCGGGCTGTTCGTGAACCCGGGCGGGCCGGGCGGTAGCACCATCGACGTGCTCAGCGGCTGGGCGCGCAGCATGCCGCAGAGCATCCGCTCGCGCTTCGATATTGTCCTCTTCGACCCTCGTGGCGTGGGTGAGAGCAGTCCTCTGGTCTGCCACGACAACATCCAGGAGCTCCTCGGTCTCGAACCTTACCCGGAGACCGAGGAGGACTGGCGCGGCATCGAGGAGGCGGTCAAGGAGCAGGCGACGGAGTGCGGCGACGTTGGCGGCGACATCCTGCCGTTTCTCGGTACAGAGAGCGTGGCGCGGGACATGGACCGTATCCGCGAGGCGATGGGTGATCCGCAGATGACGTACTTCGGTTACTCCTACGGTACGACTCTGGGGCAGGTCTACGCCGACCTGTTTCCGGACCGGGTCCGCGCAATGGTCCTCGATGGCGCCGTAGACGTGTCGCTGAGCGCGGACGAGCGCTCGCTGGAGCAGACGATCGGTTTCGAGGCCGCGTATAACCGTTACATTGCCGACTGCCGTTCGCGTTCCTGTCTGCCCGGCGACCCCGCTGTGACGATAAACCGGCTCATCGAAAAGGCGAGTGCCAATCCTATCCCCGCGCGCACCGGCGACAGGCCGCTGGGCGACGGCGAGGCAGTCTTCGCCATCGTGGGCTCGCTCTACAACAAGGTTTCGTGGACGCTGCTTACGGCAGGTGTGCGAGCCGCGCTGGATGGCGACGGAAGCGCGATGCTGTTCCTAGTCGACAGCTTCTTGGGGCGTGAGGGCGACGGGTATAACAACTCGAACGAGATGAACAGCGCCGTGAACTGCCTCGACTACGTGAACGAGCGCAACCCGCTGCACTACCGTGAGCTATCGGACCAATTTGCCGAACAGGCGCCGTTCTTCGGTCCGTCGCTGGGGTCGCTGGGACTGTACTGCGCCTACTGGGAGGCGGAGCCCAAACCTCTGCGCACGCCAACGGCCGCGGGGGCGCCGCCGATCGTGGTCATCGGCAATACCGGCGACCCCGCGACGCCGTACAAATGGGCGGTGGCGCTGGCATCACATCTGGAGTCTGGTGTCCTGGTAACGAACGACCAGGAGGGGCACACAGCCTATCGATCGGGCAGCAACTGCATCGACGAGATGGTAAACGCCTACCTCATCGACCTGACGGTGCCTGAGGAAGGCAAGCGCTGCGGCAACGCCAACATTACGCCTGCGCCGCCGGTGGCGCCATGATGCTGTGGCTTCTGAGGCGACTCCCCAAATGCGGGTTAGGACCCGCAGCTAGAGGATCGGGGCAGATCTTGTCCCTGGCGCTGCTTTGTCTGCTGGCGTTTGCATGCGGTGGTGGCGAGGCGGATGAGCCGGTTGCCACAGCTACGCCCGAGGCGACTACCACTGCTGAGGCGACCGCGACGCCTGTCCCGCAGCCGACCGCGACGCCCCGTCCGAGGCCGGAGGCGAACGCGTTTCCGCCGGATTTGCAGGCTGAGGCGGACCGGTTGCTGCAGCTGATCGTGGACCAGCGTGGCACGCCGCTCGAACGGCCCGTCGACATGTTCCTACTGACGCGAGAGCAGGCGCGCTTGTTCTACTCGACGCCGGAGCCGGCCGATACGCCAACGCCTCTGCCCGCGGCGCCCACGGCGACGCCGGGGCCGCCACCACCTCCGGCGCTGGATGCGCGGCAAGAGACGTACGAGCTGCTGGGACTGGTGCCGAAGCGCGAGAACGTCGAGGCGCCGACGGTGCAGGAGCAGCAGGTCGAGAACCTGATCTCGATCATTACCGGCTTCTACGACGACGGCTACAAGGCCTTCTACATGATCGAGTCCATTAACGGTGGCGTATTTGGTCCGCTGGCGCGTACGACGATCGTGCATGAGCTTGTACACGCGCTGCAGTACCAGCAGGCGGACATCCAGGCGATCGCGAACCGTCGCGGCGCCAACAACGATGCGATGACGGCGCTGCTGTCCGTGCTCGAAGGCGATGCCGTGAACACGGAGAATCTGATCGTCGGCTTTTCGACGCGCTCTACGTATCGCCAGCCAGTCTGCTTCACGATTCCGGCGCCGGCACGCACCGGCACGCCGTTCGTGGTCGAGCGCGAGCTGGATGTCTGGTACGAGGACGGTCTCTGCTTCGTTCGCGCCATCGCCCAGCAGGGGACGGACGGCATCGGCGGCATCTGGGAGAGGGTGCCTAGCACGATGGAACAAATCCTCCATCCGGAGAAGTACCTCGCCGGGGAAGAGGCGCGCGAGGTCACGCTGAAGCAATTAGATGCGGCGCTCGGTACTGGGTGGCGCAACGTTGGTGAGAACGTGTTTGGTGAGTTCGGAATACAGAACGTGCTGCTGACAGGGCTGGTCGGTGACCGGCCTGGGGTCCAGGCAGCAGCGGCGGGGTGGGGTGGCGACCGCTGGCGGCTGTACGCTAATGGCGACTCGCGGGTGCTGCACGTGGAGACGGTTTGGGACAGCGAGGGTGACGCCGCTGAGTTTGCGGCTGCGCTCGAGCGCGTTCTGACAAACCGGAGCGCAGGGTCTCGTGCGGAATTGAGCGCCACGAGCTACAGCGTCGATGCCGGCGGTGTGACGTGGGTGGTGTCGCATCGAGGCGATATCGTCAGTGTGGTGGTGACGAACGACGCGGCGACGGTGGCGCCGGTGGCGGGCGAACTCGGGCTATAGGCGCCCAATGCACGTGCCCTCTGCACTCGCCGCGTAACGGTGTACCATAAGGCTCCCGCTGACTCTGCCATCTGAGACTGCACGCGTTGGAGGACTGCGATGACCAACGGTCACACTAACGGAACCACTTCGGCGCCATTCGGCCGTTTGCTGACGGCGATGATCACGCCCTTCACCGAGGACGGGCAGGTGGACTATGCGAAGGCGGCGGAGCTAGCGAAGAACCTCGTCGACGCGGGCAACGACGGCCTGATCATCACCGGCACGACGGGCGAGGGGCCAACGCTGACCGAAGTGGAGAAGCTGGAGCTTTATCGCGTCACGAAGCAGGCCGTTGGCAATGCGTCGATTGTTGCCGGGACGGGCAACTACAGCACTGCCGAGTCCATCCATCTCACGCGTGAAGCGGAGCGGTGCGGTGTCGATGGTGCGCTGCTGGTGGTGCCCTACTACAACAATCCGCCGCAGGAGGGGCTTTATCGCCACTTCAGGGCGATCGCTGAGGCGACTTCTCTACCGTGCATCCTCTACAACGTGCCGCCTCGGGCGCCGCGAAACCTCGAGGCCGGCACGCTGAAGCGCCTCGCCGAGATCGACAACATCGTGGGTGTCAAAGAAGCGAGCGGAAGCCTGGACCAGTTCAACGCGGTTATGGCCGCCGTGCCGGACGACTTCCTCGTGTTCAGCGGCAACGACAGCGATACGCACACGATCATGAGCCTCGGCGGTTACGGCATCATCAGCGTCGCCGCGCACCTCGTGGCGGGCCGGATCAAGGAGATGGTGAACCTGCTCGCCGCGGGCCGCACGGCTGAATCCGCCAGGATCCACCTCGAGCTTGTGCCGCTGATTTCGGCGCTGTTCTGGCAGCCTAACCCGATGCCGGTGCGTGCCGCCCTGAATGAGCTTGGGTTCAGCGTGGGGACGGCGCGCTTGCCGCTCATCGACCTGAACGACGCGGAAAAGGACCGGCTGCGGGCGGTGCTGGCGAAGTACGAGTTCGACGCGTTCCTCAGCAAGCAACCCTCGACGGCCGGCGCGTAAACTTCACCGACCCGGTGGCTCGCTCTTACCGCCTCACGTGGCTGCGCAGAGCCGGGAACGTGCTGATAACCGCCGCGCTCAAGGTAGGCATCGCGCCTCAGAATCTGCGCCTGCTCACGGTGCGTGGACGCAAGAGCGGCCGTGAGTACACGACACCCGTAAATCTCGTGCACCGTGAGGACGCTTGGTATCTCGTCGCGCCCTACGGCGAGGGTGGGTGGGTGCGCAACGCGCGACCGGCAGGTGAAGTGACGCTGCGCAAGGGACGCAACAGCCGCGTCCACCGTCTCGATGAGCTGCAAGGCGCTGAGGCCGCACCTGTGCTAGCCGACTACTACCGCCAGAACGCCATTACTCACACCTACTTCGACGCGTCGCCGGAGGAAGGCGAGGCGTGGCTAAGGGAGACCGCGCGCCATCCGGTATTCAGGCTGACTCCATGAAGAGCGGGGCGCCACTCGTGACGCCCCGCTCGTTACCGCTCGTTCCGGTGCCTGCCACGGGCTACCGACGTGAGGCGGCTACTCCGTCGATGCCGAATGAACGGTTGAAGAAGGCGATGACGCGTTGTTCGTACTCCTCACGGTGGAGGTCGAAGGCGCCGACGTGCCGTTCTTCGGGAATCAGCCAGAGCTCAAACGAGGGGCCGCCAAGACGCGCGTACATCGGCATGATCTCGCGCTCGTCCGGCACTTGCGACCCGATGAGGAGGACGTTCCGAGGGGCGATGTGCTGGACCATTTCCTTGAGCGGAGGCGGCGCTGGCTCGCCCGAGATTGTCTCCATTGTCAGACCGGCGACCGTGTGAATCGCCGTCAGGAAACCGGATGCCGGCAACTCGTCGAAATCGTCTTCAGTGCGGCCGGTAGCGCCTTCAGCGATGACGGCTTTGAGGTGGCTCGATTCGCCGGCTGCCTGGAGGAGGACCTCGCCGCCCATTGAGAGGCCGAGACCACCGATGCGGTCAGGATCGAGGTCGTCCCGCTTGCGAAGGTAGGCAGTGGCAGCGTGAATGTCGCGGGCCCCGACCCAGCCGAAGGCGTTGGCGCGCCCGTCGCTGTCGCCGAAGCCTTCGAGGTCGACCATGAGCACGCCGTAGCCATTGCGGGCGAGCATCGCTGCTTCGTCCATCGCCGTCGAGCGGTTGCTGCCGGCGCCGTGCACCGTGATTACGGCGGCGCGGTTGTGACCAGGGATGTACCAGGCGTGGAGCGTCAGCCCGTGGTCGGTTTCGAACGACACGTCCTCGTAGGCGAGGCCGCGGTCGCCGGGATTTTCGGTCGTGTCTGATGGCACGACGGGGACGTTGGTGGCAAAGACGGCCAGCGTGATGGGAAAGACGAGTGTGATCACCACCGCCACGGCTGCTGGCGCAAAGAAAAGGCGTCGCCACCAGGTGTGGACACAACGGACGAGGAGCGTGCCGCCGATTCCGGTCAGAGCGAGTCCGGCAAACAGCACCGGTATGCCCGTAAAGCTGCTTTCTTCGACACCGAGCTCGTACACGTGGATGGCGTGGATGCCGACGCCGACGATGATCGCCGGCACGCCGAGGGCGAGGGCGAGGGCGGCGCGCCAGCCGTTGCCCTCGCTGATGTAGAAGCTGCCGGCCGCACAGATCACGACCAGGCTGAGCGAAGCCAGAGCTATCCGTTCAGCCAAGCGCGCTTCGAGGTGGAACAGCGACGCATTGACGAGGTGGAGCGCGATGACGGCCATCGCAACCAGGACGATTGTCCGGGGCTTGTCCTTGAGGAGTGCGTCTTTCATTTTCGATGGCCTCCCGCTTCAGATGACGTCAGTCTGTGCTTACAGAGATTGCGTTTCGTCCGGCAG
>Ga0247825_10002820_pt1 | contig 11498 bp, 13 predicted proteins | sample 13C_Vanillin_Day_FD_194413 | JGI IMG/M metagenome (GOLD analysis project Ga0247825, IMG submission 194413) | Soil microbial communities from agricultural site in Penn Yan, New York, United States - 13C_Vanillin_Day48 | ecosystem: Environmental > Terrestrial > Soil > Agricultural land | place... | reverse complement strand
CGCGCGCATCACCGGCGATGCGGCCGACAGCCCGATCGTCGCCGAGCGCGGCAAGCGCGATCAGGTCACGGCCGGCTTCGGCGTGGGATACACCTGGAAGTGATGCTGGAGCGATGAGTCGTCGCCCCGCGCAGACATGGGCCGCAGGTCCAATGGTTCGTCGCGCCGGCGGCGCAGACAATCAAGTCATGGCGACCAACGTCCGGGTGATCCACGCGCGCGATTTCATCCGTGCAAGGCCGGACGGCGTCGCAGACGTGGAGCGCGCCGAGCGGATGCTTGCCGAGCTCGCCGCTCAGTCGGCCGCGCTGGGCGAGTTCGAGATCCTGATCGACACGCGCCAGGTCAGCGGCTCGCTCTCCGCCGGCCAGCTCTGGCATCTCGCCGAGAAGTTCGCGCAGTACCAGCGCACGTTCGCGCGCAAAACCGCCATCCTGTGTCCGCTGGAGAGGTTCGATCACGCCCGCTTTTTCTCCCTGTGCGCCGAGAACCGCGGCTTCAACGTCACCGCTTTCCATAGCTACGAAGAAGCCATGGAATGGCTCATCGGCTAGCAGGCTCAAAACTGGAGAAGACAGGTGGCGAGTCCCAACAGCGGCCAGCGCGGCGGGACTGCGCCTAAGGAAACTCTGATAAAGAATAGCCCCCGCTTTCGCGGGGGCGACTATTTCCGATCTTCCATCGTCACGCTGCTCTTGGGCTCACTGCGGGGGGGCAGGATCGCTTACCGGCTGCGGGCTCGACCTCAGTTGCGACACGACCGGCCGCTGGTACGCGACCGTGACCGCCTCGCCGGTCTTGAGCGACTCCGCCGAAACGCCTTGGCCTATCGTGAAGGTCTCGGAGTCGCCCTTCGTCGTGCGCAGGGTGAACTCCTTGTTCGCCGCGTCCACCTTCTCGATGATGCCGGCCCGCTTGTTGGTGATGACGGCTCCCGAGCCGGCTTTTTCCGCGGAGCCGGTGGCGCCGGCCCCGGCCTGTGCCCCGGGCTCGACCGACGTCGCCGTCGCTTGCACCCAGCGCAGCTGGTAGCGGTTGCCCTCCTGCACGTTGCTCACGTCGATGTTGGGCCCCAGCTGGAGCTCGGCCTGGCGGCTCTTCGTCTGGATCTGCACGGTGCGCGTGGCGGGATCGAACTTCGTGACCGTGACAACCGCCTCCATCTCTTTGTCAGCGGCAAGCACGCCTCCGGCGAGAGCGAGCGCCGAGGCGATGGCTACTGCGATCAACTGCTTCTTCATGAACTCCTCCTTGCGCTATGTGAAGGTCCACATTGTGCAAGCGCTTCTCGCAATCCGATATGGGACCTTGGTCGGAGTCGGGGCCAGGGGACATCGCAAGACCAGAACCCGACGGCACCGAAGCGGACCGTCGGAGATCGGAGCTCGCCTACTGCGCGGGCGCTGGATCGGACACTGGCTGGGGAGTCGATGCCATCTGCGTTGCGACGGCCTGCTGGTAGGTGAGCGTGACGGTGTCGCCCTGCTTCGCGGATGCTCGCAAGACGCCGCTGCCGGTGCGGAAAGCCTGCCGGCCGCCGTCGGCCGTGCGCAGCACGATCTGCCGGCCGTCGATCTGCTCGATCGTGCCGGACACCCGGTCCCTCTTTACGCCCTCGCCGGTGGTCGGGCTGCTCGGCTGCACCGCCGCGGTGGCGCCCCCGGCCGCCGCCGGTCCGCTCGGCTCGATCGCAACAGCGACCGGCTCGGAATAACGCACCCGGTAGCGGTTGCCGACCTGGATCGCTCCGAGGTTGGTCTCGGGCGGCACCGCGACCACGGTCTGTCCTTTAGGCGTCTCGACCCTCACCGTGCGCTTCACCGGATCGATGGCGGTGACGATGGCCACGGCCTCCATCTGGTTGTTGCTCGTCGGTGGCGGGCTCTTGCTGCCCAGCGGTCCGCTGGCACAGCCGACAAGAGCGAACGCTGCGGCGACTGCGACTGCTGCCACTTGCTTCCTCATGGCTTACTCCAGGTTGAAAAGCGCTTCTTTCGCGGGCCCGGCTTTTCCACGCTCCCTGTGCAAGCTGCGCGGGGATTATAGGGAGCGTTGCCGTAAAGCCGGTATAGTCCTGATTCGATGCAACAAGTGGTCAAATCAGGGACGCCGGAGCAGCGCCTGGCGCTGGCCGAGGTGCTGGAATGGATGGTCGCCGACGGCCTTGCAGGCGCCGACGCCGCCGAGCAGCTGAAGAAGGAGCGGCGCTATTACCGTGGCGGCCTCCATCCACTCGCCATCATCGCGGAGCAGAAGTGGAAGAAGGGCAGCACGCCGCTCACGCTCGAGCTGCTGTCCGAGTGGCTGGCGAAGCGCGTCGGGTTGGACTACCTGCACATCGATCCGCTCAAGATCGACTTCGCCACCGTCACCGAAGTCATGTCGTCGGCGTACGCCACGCGCTTTCGCATCCTGCCCGTCGCCGTGAGCGCCAGGGAGGCGGTGATCGCCACCGCCGAGCCCTACATCCGCGAGTGGGAGCCGGAGCTCTCGCGCATCATCAAGCGCGAGATCCGCCGCGTCATCGCCAACCCGCAGGACATCGAGCGCTACCAGGTGGAGTTCTACAACCTGGCGAAGTCGATCAAGGGGGCCAGCAAGAACGCCGCGGTGTCCGGGCTCTCGAACTTCGAGCAGCTCGTCGAGCTGGGCAAGACCGACAAGCAGCTCGACGCGAACGACGCGCACATCGTGCGCGTGGTCGATTGGCTCTGGCAGTACGCCTTCGAGCAGCGCGCGAGCGACATCCACATCGAGCCGCGCCGCGAGCTGGGCGTGGTGCGCTTCCGCATCGACGGCGTGCTGCATCAGGTCTACCAGATCCCGGGACCGGTGCTCGCGGCGATGACCAGCCGCATCAAGATCCTGGCGCGCATGGACGTAGTGGAGAAGCGCCGGCCGCAGGACGGGCGCATCAAGACGCGCACCGCGGATGCGGGGGACATCGAGCTGCGCATCTCCACGCTGCCCACCGCGTTCGGCGAGAAGATCGTGATGCGCATCTTCGACCCCGAGGTGCTGGTGCGCGACTTCGGCGAGCTCGGCTTCTCGGAGGAGGACCAGCGCCGCTGGGGCGAGATGACCGAGCGCCCCAACGGCATCGTGCTGGTCACGGGGCCGACCGGCTCGGGCAAGACCACCACGCTGTACTCGACGCTGAAGAGCCTGGCCACACCGGAAGTCAACGTGTGCACCATCGAGGATCCGATCGAGATGGTGGAGCCGGCGTTCAACCAGATGCAGGTGCAGCCGCAGATCGAGCTCGGCTTCGCCGAGGGCGTGCGCGCGCTCATGCGGCAGGATCCGGACATCATCATGGTGGGCGAGATCCGCGACCTCGAGACCGCGGAGATGGCAGTGCAGTCGGCGCTCACCGGGCACCTGGTGCTCTCCACCCTCCACACCAACGATGCTCCCAGTGCAGTAACCAGATTATTGGAATTGGGAGTTGCGCCTTACCTGCTCAACGCGACGCTGAACGGCGTGATGGCGCAGCGCCTGGTGCGCACGCTTTGCCCCCACTGCAAGAAGAAGGTCGAGTTCAACCGCGCCGAGGATCACGCTGCCTGGGACGCGCTGGTGGCGCCGTGGAAGTCCAACCGCCCCGGCAAGGTGCACAAGCCCGCCGGCTGCCTGGAATGCCGCATGACCGGCTACATGGGAAGAGTAGGGATCTACGAAACGCTGGTTTTCACGCCGGCTGTCAAGGCGCTGGTAAGTGAAAGGGCCGACATTGCGGCGTTGCGCGAGCAGGCGATCAAGGACGGCATGAAGCCGTTGCGCATCAGCGGCGCGAAGAAGGTCGCGGCCGGCCTCACCACCATCGAAGAGGTCCTCAAGGTCGCGCCCCCCGTGCAAGAGCCCAAGTGATGCTCGATCTGCTGCTCGTGATCGCGGTGACGGGCACCGCGGTGTACCTGGGGATGCGTTTCCTCTCCCGGAAAAGGGATCGCGAGCTTGCGCAGGCGAAGCTCGGCGAGGCGCGCTTCCGCGGCCTCACCGAGCTGTCGGCCGACTGGTTCTGGGAGACCGACGAGCAGCACCGCGTCACCTGGATTTCCGGCGGCGCGCCGGTGGCCACCTTCTTCGGCAGCACTTCCACCTTCGGCAAGCGCTTCTGGGAGATCCCGGGCGTCGAGGTGGACGCGCGCGCCCTCGAGGCGCTGCAGGAAGGACTGGGCGGGCAGCTGCCGTTCTTCGACCTGGAGATGGCGCGCACCGACAACCGCGGCGCGCGCCAGATCCACATCATCTCGGGGCAGAGCCGCGCGGACGCGGCCGGCCGCTTCCTGGGCTATCGCGGTGTCGGGCGCGATGTCACCGAGCAACGGCGCGCGGAGCGCGCGCTCGCCGCCGCCAAGGAGCGCCTGGAGCTCGCGCTGGGCGGCGCGAACCTCGCCGAGTGGGACTACGACCTCGAGTCCAACGCCATCTACCTCGGCTCCGGCTGGGCGGGGCTGCTCGGCCGGCAGCCGATCGCCGGCATCACGCGGGGCGAGGACGTCAACGAGCTGGTGCACCCCGAGGACCGGCGCGCGGTGCGCGACGAGCTGGTCCGCTGCCTCAAGGGCGAGAAGACCATCGGCGAGGTGGAATGCCGGGTGCGCACGGAGGACGGCGCCTGGCGCTGGGTCCATGCCAAGGGACAGGTCACGCAGCGAAACAAGGCAGGGCGTGCGACGCGCGCCTCGGGCACGGTGAGCGACATCCAGGATCGCAAGCGCGCCGAGGAAGCGCTGCGCGAAGCGGAGGAGCGCTACCGTGCGCTGGTCGAGCTGGCGCCCGACGGCATCCTGCTGTCCTTCGAGCGCGTGGTGGAGTACGCCAATCCCGCGGCCGCGCGCATCCTGAGGGCCGAGTCGCCGGCGCGCCTGGTCGGGCTGCGTCCTGCCGAGCTGATGCATCCCGAATCGCTCGCGCGCTATGACCAGCGTCTCAGCCAGCTCGAGGCTGCGCCGGGCGTTACGCGCTTCGAGGACCGGCGCGTCCGCGGCCTGGACGGCGGCGAGCTCACGGTCGAAGTCGCATCGTTCTCCTTCCTCGAGCGCGGCCGCCTGGTCGTGCTGACGGTGCTGCGCGATGTCACCGCCGAGCGCAAGGCGCGCGCGGCGCTCGCGGAGCGGGAGCAGCGCTACCGCGACGTCGCCGAAGCCTCGGGCGAATACGTGTGGGAGACCGACGCCGCCTGCCGCTTCACCTACCTCTCCGAGCGCGTCGAGGCGGTGCTCGGCTATGACCGCGCCGAGCTGCTCGGGCGGCGTCCGCAGGAATTCATGCCGCTCGGCGAGGATCGCGCGGTGCGCGCCTGGCTCGAGCAGCACGCGCCCGACGGCCGGCCGTTCCGCGAGCTGGTGCACCGCTCGGTGGCGAAGTCGGGCGGCGTCATCTGGCAGTCGGTGAGCGGCCTGCCGGTGCGCGACGCCGGGGGCCGCCTGATCGGCTACCGCGGCACGGCGGCCGACGTCACGCCGCGCAAGCAGGCGGAGGCGCGCGTCGAGTACCTCGCGACCCGCGATCCGCTCACCGGGCTGCCCAACCGCATCCTGCTTGCCGACCGCGGCGGGCAGGCGATCCTGCAGGCGGCGCGCGCCCGGACGCAGCTCGCGCTGCTCGCCATCGACCTCGACCGCTTCAAGCTGGTGAACGACTCGTTCGGCCACCAGGCCGCCGACGGCCTGCTGCGCGCGGTGGCCGAGCGGCTGGAGCCGCTCGCGGGCGGCGACACGCTCGCACGCACCGGCGGCGACGAGTACGTGCTCATCAAGGACATCCGCAGCGCGGAGGACGCCGCGAGCCACGCGCAGCGCATCCTGGACGCGCTGGCGCGATCCTTCGCGCTCGACGGCCGCAGCGTCAGCGTGGGCGCCTCCATCGGCATCAGCATCTACCCCAACGATGCGCGCGACCTGCCCGAGCTGCTGAAGTGCGCCGACGCCGCCCTGCACCACGCGAAGGATAGCGGCCGCGGCACGTTCCGCTTCTTCTCGCCCGCCCTGCATGCGCGCTCGGTGGAGCGCCTGCGGCTGGAGAACGAGCTGCGCGGCGCGCTGACGCGCAACGAGCTCGTGCTGCACTGGCAGCCGGTGATCCGCGGCCGGCGCCTGGTGATCGGCGCCGAGGCGCTGGTGCGCTGGCAGCATCCCGGGCGCGGCCTGCTGATGCCCGAGGACTTCGTGCCGCTCGCCGAGGAGTGCGGCCTGATCCGGCCGATCGGCGAATGGACCCTGGAGCGCGCCTGCTCGCAGGCGGGCGCCTGGCAGCGGCAGCATCCCGGGCGCATCTGGCTCGCGGTCAACGTGTCGGCGAGCGAGCTCGCGCACGGCGACGCCTACGTGCAGAAGGTGGTGTCGACGCTGGAGGCGAACAGCCTGCCGGGCTCCATGCTCGAGCTCGAGATCACCGAGCGGGTGCTGATGTCGCGCCTGGAGGAAAACCTGGAGACGCTGCGTCGCCTCGGGGCGCTCGGGGTGCGCGTGGCGGTCGACGACTTCGGCACCGGCTACTCGAGCCTCGCGTACCTGCGCCACCTGCCGATCCAGAAGCTGAAGATCGACCGCTCATTCCTGCGCTCGATCGACTCGCACGCCGCCGACGAGGCCATCGTGCGCGCCATCGCGGCGCTCGCCAGGACGCTCGGCATCTCGGTGGCGGCCGAAGGGGTGGAGAACGAGGCGCAGCTCGCGCGCCTGCTCGCGCTCGGCTGCGACGAATGGCAGGGGCACTACTTCAGCGTGCCGCTCGACGCCGGCGCCTTCGAACGGCTGTGGGGTCAGGCGCCATCCGTCTCTTCTTCGTCTACTTGATGGGCGTGTTCTGGTCCTGGACCATGCGCCAGCGGCCCTGCTGCTTCTGGAATACGAGCGTCAGGTAGCTTCGACTGTGAATGGCCGGCGGCTCGCGGTAGTCCAGCTCGAACACCGCGACGCCGAGGTCCGTGCTTTCGAGCAGCTCGAGCTCACGCGCCTGCAGTGTCCAGCCCGGCATGGCGAACCAGGTGCGGTGGGCGTCGAGGAATTCGCGCGTGGTGCGCAGCAGCTTGCCGTCGGCCATGATGAGCACCAGGTCTTTTTCGGCCACCGTGGCGGCGAGCGCGTCCAGGTCGCGCGCCTCGATGGCGCGCAGGTGCTCTTCCAGCGCGTCGCGGAACGTCATCCGCTACGATTACACGCAAACCGTTACAGGAATATGCGCCATGACTGATCTGGACCGCCTGCTGAGCGACCTCGTCATCGCCAACCGCATCCTCGCGAAGGAGGAGGTGGTGGACGCCTATGGCCACGTCAGCGTGCGCCATCCGGAAGATCCCGGGCGCTTCTTCCTCGCGCGCTCGCTCGCCCCGTCGATGGTCGGGCGCGCGGACATCATGCAGTTCGACTTGGAGGGCAACGCCCGGGACGGCGACACCCGCCAGCCCTACCTCGAGCGCTTCATCCACGCCGCGGTCTACGAGTCGCGCCCGGACGTGCTCGCCGTGGTGCACGCGCATGCCGAGGACGTGCTCCCTTTCGGCATCAGCAGCGCGCCGCTACGGCCCGTCATACATTCCGGGAGCTTCATGGGCGAGCAGGTGCCGGTCTGGGACATCCGCGACCGGTTCGGTGACACCAACCTGCTGGTCACCAACATGGCGCAGGGCCGCGACCTCGCGCTGTGCCTCGCCGGCAACAACGTGTCGCTCATGCGCGGCCACGGCTTCGTCGCCGCCGCGCGCTCCGTCATCGAGGTAGTGCGCATGTCGGTCTACGTGCCGCGCAACGCCCGCGTGCAGCGCGCCGCCCTGCAGCTCGGCGGCACCCTGAAGCCGCTCTCGTCCGGCGAGATCGCCGCGCGCAACGCCGGCTACAAGCCGCATTCGCCCGAGACCTGGCGCACGTGGGAATACTGGGCCACCAAGGCCGGCTGCGCCGAGCTGCTGAATTCGGGGTCAGGGTCGATGAATTCGGGGTCAGGGTCGTAATTCGCGCAAGCGCTTCGCGCGTCGACTTGAATTACGACCCTGACCCCGAATTCCAAGCTTTCGACCCTGACCCCGAATTCACCGGCAGCCGATCTCGCCCCGCTCCGCGAAGTACGTCGTACCCTCGGCGCACTTTAGCGGCCGGGTCGGCGGGCGGGGGCGGCAGGTGTAGCGCGGCCCGTCGAGCGTGTCTTCGAGCAGCGCCCAGCCGAGCGGACACGATGGACCCTTGCCGGGCGGGCGGCTGCGCGCCGAGGCCCCACCCACGCGCACCGTAAGCTCGCGTTCGCCGGTGCAGGAGTGGCTGCCGCTGCCCTTTACCTTGATGCGATAGGTGCCCGGCTTGCGATACTCGTAGCGCGCGGTCTTGGTGCGGCTGTCGCCGAAGTCCCACGCAAGGTGGATCTCGCGGCCGCCATCGCCCGGGTCCACCACCGCCTCGCAGCGCAGGTCGAGGGGCGTCGGCCGCTCGATGGATACCGCGATGACCACGTCGCCGGCCTTGCCGGTGGTGAACGGCACGGGATTCGGCCGTACCGAGACGCTCTCGATGCGCGGCGTGGCGAGCGCCGCCTTGGCGCCCAGCATCAGCAGGCCGAGAAGGAGGATGCGCGCCACCTTACCGTCCGCGCGGCTTGCGCAACGCCGGGTTCAGCCGATCGATATCCGCCTGCACCTGCGCGCGGCTGCGCTCGTACACGATCTCGCGGCCCATCACCTTGCCGGCGTAGGCGAGGCCGTTCCGGGTGGGCGTGAGCTGTCCCCGGACGCTGTGCACGCCCTCGCCGATCACCACTTCGATGAAGTCGGCCCTCTTGTTCAGCACCGTGACTTCGACCGTCTGGCCGGTTTCGGTGACGCGCACCTTGATTTTCTCGATGTTCATAGGTCCTCGCTGAAGCGCAGCCGGTTGCCGAACGGGTCGGTCAGTTCCATGACGCGGGCGTTCCATGGCGCGAGCTCCACGCCCGGACGCAGATAACGGTAGTTCCTGCTGGTGATTTCCTGGTGGAAGGCGTCGAGGCCGGCCGTGCGCACGAACACCGTGCTGCCGGGCGTGGCGTCGCCGTGATGCTCGCTCAGGTGCAGCGTGCAGCCGCCGCGCGTTACCTGCATGTAGAGCGGCAGGCCGGGCTCGAAGCGGTGCTCCCAGTCCACCTGGAAGCCGAGAAAGCCGACATAGAACTCGCGCGCCTTCGCCTCGTCGAAAATGCGCAGGATGGGAATGGTTTGTAGCGCCCGCACTACAGCAGTGTAGCAACGTGGCGACGGTCTGACGCGACTAGCGGAAGACGGCCAGCAGGGCGATGAAGAACGCGGACACGGCGAAGGCCACGCCGACCGCCGCGAGAATGGTGGCGCGGCGCAGCCGGCCTTCGGCGAGCGCCGCCGCCTGCTCCAGAGCGGCGACGGTGCTCTGCAGCTGCGCCGCCAGCTCCTTGACGTTGGCGGCGTTCTGCCCCGCGGCAGCCTGCAGCTCCGCGATCTGCTGCTGCAGCACCGAAGGGTCGGGCGCCCCCTCGATGCGTTTCTTGGTGAACACCGGCGCCGCCGTTTCGTAGATCGTCCTGACATGCGGCAGGACCGCCTTGAGCACTGGAAGGATCCAGGGGGCCATGGCCATCGCTCAGAGGGGGATTGCGAGCAGGGTGTCGAAGCGCCGGCTGTCGCAGACCACCACGCGCTCCTCGTAGCGCGGCTGGGGCGAAAGCGCGATGCGGTCGACGTAGCGGCCGCTCGCGAAGAGCAGCGCGTCGCCGTCCTGCATGATGCGCACGACGAGGAAATGGGCGACCGATCGCGCCCGGCCCTCGTCGATCCTCTCCACGAGAGTCGAGGACACCACGTGCCGATACCGCTGCGGCTCGTAGATGTTGGCGTGGCGCAGCGAGGCGATGCGGTCGCGCAGCATGGGCCGGCCCTCGGCATACATCACCGGCAGCGGCAGGCCGCGCTCCTCGTTCTCCGCCGTGGTCACGCGGTAGGTGCCGTTCTCGGTGAAGAGCTGCGGCCAGTCTTCGAGCCGGCCGGCGTCCAGCGCGTGCACGTAGCGGGCATGCAGGTTCTCCACAACCGCCTGTAGCCGGACCTCCACTAGGCCGGAATCTCCATATACCTTCTCCACGCCTGCCACAGCCCGCGCACCGCGCTTTCGGTGATGCGCGAGTCGCCGCCGGAGACGCCCGAGCCGCCCATCTCGATCACCGCGGCTCGCCCGGACGAGCCGGCGATGCCGCGCTGCACGAAGCCGGTGGCCGCACCGTCCTCCATGGAAATGAAGCCCGCCGGGCCGACCAGGTTCGCCTGCAGCAGGCGCCGGCGCGTCATTGCCTCGTCGTCGTCGGCATAGCCGAACAGCGTCCAGTGCAGCTCGGTGCGGTCGATGCCCTTCGGCACCACCTGGCGCGCGGCGAGCGAGTTGCGGATCTGGTGCAGCACGAAGCCCGGGAACATGGAGAGGATCTGGATCGCGACGCGGTCGCCGAACTCGTCCACCTGGTCCAGGATCTCGCGGTTCTCGAGGGCAAACTCCCCATGGGACCCCGAAGCGCGAACCCCTTCCTTCTCGTAGGCGTCGCCCGCATCCTCGACCATCTCGGTGAAGGTGCAGTGGTGCGCGCCGTCGGGCGAGACGAAGAAGCCGCCCTTCTGCGTCAGGCGGTTGATGCGAAAGCGCGTGAAGAACAGATGCAGCAGGCTCGCGTGGTACATGTCCTTGACGTTGTCCATGTACAGCTTCCAGTTGTTGGGCAGCACCTGCGTGTAGCTGCCCAGCACCTTCAGCGGCTTCTTCATCACGCGCTGCATGCGCCGCAGCACGTCCGCGCCGAGGTAATCTTCGAGCGACGGAGTGCTTTCCGACAAAGTACCGAAGACCAATCCCCCCAGCGAAGAAACGCGGAGCTTCGCGGGCGCCTGCGACTCGGGCCTGGCGTCCGGGGGCAGGCCCCCCTTGCCGGCGATGCCCTTGCGGAAGGCCACGCTCGCCAGGTTGCCGGCGTGGTCGTAGGTCCAGTTGTGGTAGATGCAGGCGAAGCGCTCGGCCCTGCCGCGCGCCTGCATGCAGATGAGCGCGCCGCGATGCGCGCAGCGGTTCTCCCAGGCGTGCAGCGCGCCTGCGGCGTCGCGCGTGACCACCACCGGCATGTCGCCGACAAAGGTGGTGACGAAGCTCCGCGGCTCCGGCAGCTCGGCCTCGAGGCAGAGGTAGCTCCAGGTGGCCCCGCGCCAGATCCGCTGCAGCTCTTCGCGGTAGACGTCCCGATCCTGGTAAACCCAGTAGGGGACACGGGTCGCGCCCTCCGCGGGCCAGGCTCGCTGCAGCATCGGATCATTATAATGAGCCGGTGCGAGCCGCCTGCGCCATCGTCCTGTCCGACTTGCTGGTGGCAGCGGCATCCGCGCAGGAGTGGCCTTTCCGGCCGGTGCGCTTCGTCGTGCCGTTCCCGCCGGGCGGCGCGACGCCGCCCGGAACGCCCGCCGCGATTGCAGAAAAGCTTTCTGCCGCAATAATGGATGCGCTGAAGTCGCCCGACGTGCT
>Ga0247825_10002819_pt1 | contig 11500 bp, 7 predicted proteins | sample 13C_Vanillin_Day_FD_194413 | JGI IMG/M metagenome (GOLD analysis project Ga0247825, IMG submission 194413) | Soil microbial communities from agricultural site in Penn Yan, New York, United States - 13C_Vanillin_Day48 | ecosystem: Environmental > Terrestrial > Soil > Agricultural land | place... | reverse complement strand
GTCTATGTGCTGTTGCCGACCGGCTCCAGCACGTAGGGCTTCTCGAGGTAGGTGAGGGGGATCTCCTCGGCACGCACGAAGGCCTCGATCTCGATCGTCTGGGTGGTGCGAGGATAGGCGGCACGGATCTCGGCGTCGTCGAGCACGACGTAGTCGGCCCCCTCGACCTTGACGCCCTTGACGATGTCCGAGCGGTCGATCTCCTTGCCGGTGCGCTTGTTGACGCGCTTGTAGCCCACCGGGTCCATGGTGCGCCTGTCGAGCCAGTCGAAATCGATGCCCGACTCCGTGGATGCGGGGTAGAGCGCCACCGGCACGTGGACCAGCCCGAAGCTGATGGCGCCCTTCCAGATCACGCGCGGCACGGCGGATCCTCCGGCGTGACGGACCGGGATGGCAGGCGGGGGAGAGAGAGGCGTTTCACGGAGTCTCCGAAGGGCACGCCGCGCTGCGCGCGCGGCATCGCATCGCCCAGCAAGCGGCGCGCCCGCCAGGCCGCCGCGTCAGCTCGGCACGAACTCTGCCGGAAGAGGGTGGAGGCCAGGGCGACCGGCTGGAGCGCGCTTGAAGAAGAAGCCAACGATCGAACTGCTGCGGCGGCGCGCGGAGCCGCCCGAGGAGGCCTTGCGCGAGACCGAGGAGCGGCTGCGGCTCGCCACCGAGGCCACGGGCCTCGGCGTGTGGCTGTGGGACCCGGTGGCCGACCGCATGGTGTGGGAGAACGAGCGGCCGTTCGAGATCTTCGGGCTGGAGCCCTCCAGCGAGCCGCCCAGCGCCGCGCGCTTGCTGGAAGAGTTCATCCATCCGTCCGACACCGGGCACCTCCTGCGCGAGATCAGGCGCGCGATGCGCACGCGCTCGCGGCGGCAGCTCAGCTGCCGCATCCACCGGCGCAACGACGGGGCGCTGCGGTGGATCGAGATCACCGTGCGGCCGCGGACGATGCGCGATGGCCGCCTCTGGCTGCTCGGTACGATGGCCGACGTCACGGGGTACCGGCGGGCCGAGGCGGCGCTGCGCTCCAGCGAGGAGCTCTACCGCACCGTCATCGCGTCGATGGACGAGGGCTTCTGCCTGGTGGAGGTGCTGTTCGACGACGGTGACGCGCCCTGCGACTACCGCTTCCTCGAGATCAACAAGGCCTTCGAGCAGCACACGGGGCTGAACGATGCCGTCGGCCGCACGATCCGCGAACTCGTGCCGGCGCACGAGCCGTACTGGTGGGAGGCCTACGGGCGCGTCGCCCGCACCGGCGAGCCGGTGCGCTTCGTCAGCGAGGCGCAGGGCCTGGCGCGCTGGTACGACGTCTACGCGACGCGGCTCGGCGGTGCGGGCAGCCGCAAGGTGGCGGTGCTGTTCAACGACATCACGGAGCGCCGGCGCGCCGACGAGGAGCTGCGCCGCCTGGCCGCCGAGCTGGCGCGCGCCGACCGGCGCAAGAACGAGTTCCTCGCCACGCTGGCGCACGAGCTGCGCAACCCGCTGGCACCGCTGCGCAACGGCCTGCGGCTGATGCGCATCGCGGCCGACCGTCCGGAAGTGGTGGAACCGACCCGCGCGATGATGGAGCGCCAGCTCGCGCACATGGTGCAGCTGGTCGACGACCTGCTCGACGTCGCCCGCATCAGCAGCGGCAAGCTCGACCTGCGGCTGCAGCGGGTGGCACTGCACACGGTGGTCGACAGCGCGGTCGAGACCTGCGGGCCGCAGATCGAGGCGCGCCGGCAGTCGCTCGGCCTGGACCTGCCGTCGCTCCCGATGTGGCTGCGGGCCGATCCGGTGCGGCTGTCGCAGGTGCTGGGCAACCTGCTGCACAACGCCAGCAAGTACACGCCCGAGGGCGGCCACATCGGCCTGTCGGCGGCGCCCGACGGCGAAGGCGCGGTGCGCATCACGGTGCACGACGACGGTGCCGGCATCGCGCCGGACCTGCTGCCCTCGGTGTTCGACATGTTCACGCAGGGCGGGCGCAGCGCGGACACCCTGTACGGCGGCCTCGGCATCGGCCTCGCGCTGGTGCGGCGCCTCGTCGAGCAGCACGGCGGCACGGTGGCGGCCGAAAGCGCCGGCACGGGCCAAGGCAGCGCCTTCCACGTGGGGCTGCCGCTGGCCAGCCCGGCGCCGGCCGCATCGGCCGGCGAACCGCCGCCGCGCCCGCCCATCGCGGCGCCGCTGCGGGTGCTGGTGGCCGACGACAACGCCGACTCGGCGGACACGCTCGCCATGGTGCTGGAGACCGAAGGCCACGAGCTGCGCGTCGCGCACGACGGCGCCGAGGCACTGCGGCTGGCGCAGGCCTGGCGGCCCGACCTGGCGATCCTCGACATCGGCATGCCGGGCCTCAACGGGCACGAGGTCGCACGGGCGCTGCGCGCCACGCCGGGCCTGGAGGACATCGTGCTGCTGGCGCTGACCGGCTGGGGCAGCGCCGAGGACCGCGCGCGCTCGGCCGCGAGCGGCTTCGACCTGCATCTGACCAAGCCGGTCGATCCGCTGCAGGTGCTGCGGCTGCTGGCGCGCCTGCGGCCGGGCGTCGCGGCCCCCGCCGACGGCGCCTAGCACAGGCGCCCGGCATTTGTCTTAGGCCGCGGAGGGGATGCAACGACGTTGGCAGGTCCCGTTGCCCGGGCCTACAGTTGCCGCTCCCGCGCTCACCGCCGCCCCGTGCTGCCGCCTCCCCGACCCGCCGACGAGAGCGCCCGCCTGCAGGCCCTGCATGCGCTCGGCATCCTCGACAGCCCGCCCGACGAGCGCTTCGACACGCTGACCCGGCTCGCGACCCGGCTGTTCGGCGTGCCGATCGCGGCGGTCAGCCTGATCGACGAGCACCGCCAGTGGTTCAAGTCCTGCGCCGGCCTGCCGGTGCGCGAGACGCCGCGCGAGGTGTCCTTCTGCGGGCACGCCATCCTCGGCGCCGAGATCCTCGTGGTGGAGGACGCGCGGCTCGATGCGCGCTTCGCCGACAACCCGCTCGTGCTGGGCCCGCCGCACATCCGCTTCTACGCCGGCTCGCCGCTCGTCGGCCCCGACGGCAGCCGGCTCGGCACGTTGTGCGTGATCGACAGCCGGCCGCGGCGCTTCGGCGCCGACGACGGCGCGCTGCTGCGCGACCTCGCGCGGCTCGCCGAGCTGGAGCTGGGCAGCCTCGCGCTGGCGCAGGAGCGCGACCACACCGAGGCCACGCTGCGCGCCAGCGAGGCGCGCCTGAAGGAGCAGGAGGCCTTCCTGCGCGACGCCGGCCGGCAGAAGGACGAGTTCCTCGCCACGCTGGCGCACGAGCTGCGCAACCCGCTGGCCCCGATCCGCGCCGCCGCGCACGTGATCCGGCTGCGCCAGCCGACCGACGCGCTGGTCGTGCGCGCGCGCGACACCATCGAGCGTCAGACCACCCACCTGGCCCGCATGGTCGACGACCTGCTGGACGTCGCGCGGATCACGCAGGGCCACATGCTGCTGCAGTGCCGGCCCGAAAGCGTGGTGTCGCTGGTGGCCGACGCGGTGGACGCGGTGCGCCCGGCGATCGACGCCGCGCATCACGTGCTCGAGGTGCACCTGCCGCCCGAGTCGCTGCAGGTCCACGCGGACGCCACCCGCGTCGCGCAGGCGCTGCTGAACCTGCTGAACAACGCCGTCAAGTTCACGCCGGACGGCGGCCGCATCGACGTCACCGTGCGGCGCGTCGGCACGCACGCGGAGATCGCCGTGCAGGACACCGGCATCGGCATCTCGGCCGAGGACCGCGAGCGCATCTTCGGCATGTTCATCCAGGACCACGAGACCCTCGGCCGGCGCCAGGGCGGCCTCGGCATCGGCCTGGCGCTGGCGCGCAAGGTGATCGAGATGCACGGCGGCAGCGTGACGGCGCAGAGCCCCGGCCATGGCCGCGGCAGCACCTTCACGATCGCGCTGCCGCTGCGCGAGGCGCCGCCGCACGAGGTGGCAGCGCGCGGCCCGGCTCCGGCCGCGGGGCGCCGGCGCCGGGTGCTGGTGGTCGACGACAGCCCCGACGGGCTGGAGAGCCTGCGCGTCATGCTGGAGCTGCAGGGCCACGAGGTGCGGGTGGCGGCCACCGGCCGGCAGGCGCTCGAGGAGGCCGCGGCGCAGCGCTTCGAGCTGGTGCTGCTCGACATCGGCCTGCCCGACATCGACGGCTACCGCGTGGCGCGCGAGCTGCAGTCGCGCTGCGGCACCGGCGTGCCGGTGCTGGCCGCCGTGACCGGCTGGGGCCAGCCTTCCGACCTGAAGCGCTCGACCGAGGCCGGCTTCGCGCGCCACTTCACCAAGCCGGTCGATCCCTACGAGCTCGAGGCCTTCATCGAGGGCCTGCAGGGCTGAGCGGCCCGGGCCGCGTCGCGCCGCGCCGACGCCCGGCACGCCAGCCGCGACGCCGCGCCGTGCGCTCGCTAAGCTAGCCCGTGCGGGCCGCACGCCGTGCGCCGCCGCGGCTCCAGGGCCGCGCCGGGGCGCGCCGTCGCCCTGCGAGGAGAGTCCGTGAACCTGCTGCGTGGCCTGGCGCTGCTGCTGTTGCTGCAGGCGGCCGGCGAGAGCCTCACCCATGCCTTCGACCTGCCGCTGCCGGGGCCGGTGATCGGCCTCGTGCTGCTGCTGGCGGCGCTGCGCCTGGAGCTCGTGCGCCGCGTCGTGGTCGACGCGGCCGAGGGCCTGCTCGCGCACCTCTCGCTGCTGTTCGTGCCGGTCGGCGTCGGCGTCATCACGCACCTGGACGTCGTGTCGGCCTACGGGCTGCGGCTGCTGGCGGTGGTGGTGCTGTCGACCTGGATCGGCATGGCGGTCACGGCGCTGGTGCTGGCGCGCCTGCTTCGCGGCGCGGCGCCGTCCGACCCGGAGGCGCGCGATGGCTGAGTTCGTCGAGCTGTGGGTCTACCTGTCGTCGACGCCGCTGTTCGGGCTGTCGGCGACGCTCGCCGTGTACGTCCTGGTGCACGCCGCCTACGACCGCCTCGGCCGCGCGCCCTGGGCCAACCCGGTGCTGTGGTCGGTGGTGGCGCTCGCCGCCATCCTGCTCGCCACGCGCACGCCCTATCCGACCTACTTCGCCGGGGCGCAGTTCGTGCACGTGCTGCTCGGACCGGCGGTGGTGGCTCTGGCCTGGCCGCTGTGGCTGCGGCGCGCCGAGATCCGTCGGCGCGGCCCGGCGCTGCTGGCGGCCGCGCTGGCCGGCGGCGCCGCGGCGGGCGGCAGCGCCGTCGCGCTCGGCTGGGCACTCGGGCTGCCGCCCGAGGTGCTGCGCTCGCTGGCGCCGAAGTCGGTCACCGCGCCGGTGGCCATGGGCATCGCCGAGCGCATCGGCGGCGTGCCGGCGCTGGCCGCGGTGATGGCGGTGCTGACCGGCATGGTGGGCGCGCTGTCGGCCAAGTACCTGTTCGACCGCCTCGGCGTCGGCGCCTGGGCGGTGCGCGGCTTCGCGCTCGGCACTGCCTCGCACGGCATCGGCGCGGCGCGCGCGCTGCAGGTGGACCCCGACGCCGGCGCCTACGCCGGCATCGCGCTCGGCCTGCAGGTGCTGCTCGCCTCGCTGCTGATGCCGCTGGTGGCGCGCTGGATCGCGGGCTGAGCGAGCCCGCTGACCCGGCGTGCGACGGCTCAGCTCGACGACGCGGCCGTCACGCCTGGGCGCTGCGGAAGCGCTACGGGGTCTCGCGTGACCTGGCGACGCGGCCGCCGTACCTGCGCGACCGGGTCGGCGCCATACGCGAGGCGGCGTCGGCGCCGGATTGAACCCCGGGCGTCGCGTTCGTCGGCCATCGTCGTGGCGGCGGCCGCGTGGACCTGCGCTGCCCGAGGCGCCTCGACCCGGAACGGTCCCGCACGACCGCGCAGCGACTCAGGGGCCGAACGGCTTCTCGGACGTGCTGGTCGGCCTCGGCTGCGACGAGCTGCAGGGCTACCCCTTCGGCCGGCCGGTGCCCGCCGAGGCCCTCGGCTGGGACGCCACCGCCGCCGCCTGACGCGCGCTCACCGGACCGGCACCCGGCCACGGCGATCCTCCAGCGGTCCGCGCCCCACGCGCCGCGCAACCTTGCGCTGCAACTCACGCCCGGATTACGGCCGTTCGCGCCCCCGGCCACGTCCTTCGTCGGAACGCCATTGGCCGCATGCGACGCGCCACCTAGGCTTGCATCGCGTCCCCTCGCGGACGACTCCGACGACATCCCCCGGGAGCGAACGATGAACAAGATCCAGACCGCCGTCCTTCCCGGCCTGCTGTGGGCCGCCCTGACCAGCCTGCCCGCCGTGGCGGCGCCGGAGAGCGACGCCGCGGTGGCCTGCCAGCAGCCGCGGATGACGCAGCTGGAGCAGCGCCTGGTCGCGAAGTCCGACCAGGGCGTCGAGGCGCTGCGCCAGTTCGTCTTCAACACGCGCAAGATCCACCAGCTCGACGTGGTCGAGGTGGCGGACTGGACCGCCGCGCGGCGCACCGCGATCCGCGAATGCATGGCCGCCAAGGCAGCGGCCGAGACGCCGGCGCACGAGGGCGGTTGAGCCGTCCATCGCCGCGGCGACGGGCGAATGAGCGCGGCGGACGTGTCGCACCGGCGGCGACCGTCCCTGCTGCCCCGCCTCGGCCGGCTGCGTTGAGCTCGGCCTTCCGATCCCTCGTCCCCAGCGTGACCTCGTTGGGCGCAGCGCATGCCGACCCGTCGGCCAGGGGGCGCGCCGGGATCATGAGGGCCGTGGCGAAGCCGACGTGCAAGTGCGTTTCCTCTGCCCCCTGCCCGGCGTCCCAGCCGGGCCCGCGGCGTGGGTCCGGCGCGCGTGACCCCGAGCGCGCTGTCGCCCGCTCCTTCCACGGGTCCGACGGGACCCGCAGCGCGGACGCGGGTGAGCGGGCAACCGCGCGTCGACACCCCGGGCAAGACGTCCGGTGAGCGCGCGTCAGGCGGCGGCGGTGGCGTGCCAGCCGAGGGCCTCGGCGGGCACCGGCCGGCCGAAGTGGTAGCCCTGCAGCTCGTCGCAGCCGAGGCCGACCAGCACGTCGCGCTGCAGGGCCGTCTCGACGCCCTCGGCCACGACGCGCAGCCCGAGCGCGTGGCCCAGGCGCACGATGGCGTCGACGACGGCACGCGCGTCGGCGTTGGCGGCGACGTCCAGCACGAAGCTGCGGTCGATCTTCAGCTCGTGCGGCCGCAGCTGGCGCAGCGCGGCCAGGCTGGAGTAGCCGGTGCCGAAGTCGTCCACCGACAGCTTCACGCCGAGCGCCGTGAGCTGCTCGATCACGCGCTGCGTGGTCGGCGTGTCCTCCATCGCCGCGCTCTCCGTGATCTCGCACACCAGCCGGCCCGGCGCGACGCCGTGGCGCCGCAACGCGGCGCCCAGGCGCTCGGCCAGGTCCGGCTGGCGCAGCTGGTAGGCCGACAGGTTGATCGACAGGCTCAGCGTGCGGCCCTCGGCGCTCCAGGCGGCCAGCTGGCGGCAGGCCTCCTCGATCACCCACTCGCCGACGCGCACGATGAGGCCGAAGCGCTCGGCCACCGGGATGAACACGCCGGGGCCGACCAGGCCGCGCGACGCATGCGGCCAGCGCAGCAGCGCCTCCGCGCCCGTCGTGGCCCCGCTGCGGGCGTCCACCTTGGGCTGGTAGTGCAGCCGCAGCCCGTCGGCCTCGAGCGCCTCGCGCAGCGCCTGCTGGAGATCGAGCTGCTCCGCCGGGCCGTCCTGCATGCGCGGCTCGAACACGGCGTAGCCGTCGCCGCCGGCGTTCTTGGCGCTGTACATCGCCGCGTCGGCGGCGCCGGTGAGGCGATCGCGGTGGCCGTGGTCCGGGTACAGCACGATGCCGATCGAGCACGAGAGCGTGACGCGGCGCTGCGGCAGCTCGAAGGGCCGGCGCAGCGCCTCCAGCACGCGCTCGGCGACCGCCACGGCATCGGGCGCGCCGGCGATGCTCTCGACCAGCAGCACGAACTCGTCGCCGCCCAGTCGCGCCAGCGTGTCGGCCTCCCGCGCCACGCCCTGCAGGCGTTGCGCCACCTCGCGCAGCAGAACATCGCCGGCGGCGTGGCCCTCGCCGTCGTTGACCGCCTTGAAGCCGTCGAGGTCGATGAACAGCAGCCCCAGGCGCTCCGGATCGCGCCGCCCCGGCTCCTCGAGCGCGCGGTCGACCCGCGCGACGGCGTGTGAAAGCCGGTCGCCGAACAGCGTGCGGTTCGGCACGCCGGTCAGCGGGTCGACGAAGGCCAGCCGCCGCAGCTCGTCGTTGGCCTCGTGCAGGCGCGCGTTGGCCTGCCGCAGCGAGGCGGCGAGCCCGCTGGCCTCGGCCTGCAGGCGCGCGTCGAGCGCCGAGATCAGCACGCCGATCGACAGCAGCAGCACCGTCGCCGTGACGATCAGGCTGACGAGGCCGTGGCCGCCCAGCCCGCTGCGCGTGAGGCAGACGGCGCCGGCGGGGAAGCCGGCGGCGGCCATGCCGCTGTAGTGCATGCCGCTGATGGCGGCGCCCATCACCAGGGCGGCGCCGGCCTGGGCGACCCGGGCTTGCGCGCCCTCGAGCCGCCGCATGCCAAAGAAGAGCAGCAGCGCGACGGCCGAGGCGGCGCAGGCGATGGCGACCGAGGCCGCGATCCAGCCGGCATGCCAGACGATGCCGGGCGCGATCTCGACGGCGGCCATGCCGGTGTAGTGCATGGCGCAGATGCCGGCCCCCATCACCGCCGCGCCGGCGCCGAGCGTGCGGGCGTCGAGCCGGTCGCGGGCGGCCAGCGCCAGCGCCAGCGCGGACACCGCCACCGCGAGGACCCAGGACAGCAGCGTCATCGGCGCGCTGTAGCGGATGTCGATCGGCAGCTCGAAGGCCAGCATGCCGACGAAGTGCATGGACCACACGCCGGAGCCCATGACCAGGGCGCCGCCGAGGGTCCAGGCCGCGGCGGCCCGCCGCTCGCGGGCGTGCACGCGCCGGGCCATGTCGAGCGCCGCGTAGGACGAGAAGGCGGCGATCAGCACCGACAGGACGACCCCGCCGGGGTCGTATGAGGCTCTCAGCAGCTCGGCGGTCATCGTCGGCCAGATCTCCGGAGGGCCATCAGGAAGGGGCGGGCGCGGTCGCGTCGGCGCGGCGGCCGATCGCCCCAGCCGCATCGGCGGCCGGGCCGGATTCTTGAGCGCCGCGGTCGCGGCAAGTGCCCGCAGGACCGGGCGCCCGGCTCGGGCGGCGGCATGCCGCGGCATCCGTCACGCTCGGAGTGCGACGGCCGCGGCGCGTCGGAGCCTGGACCGCGCCCGGGAAGGCCGAGTCATGCGTCCTCCGATTCGCGCAGGGCGACCAGGCGGCGGCCCGGGCCGGAACGAGCACCGGCGCGAAGGACGCGACGCAACGACCGCGGCGCGGCGGAGGCATCGCGCGCGACGGAGGAACCGCAAGGGACCGCAGGAACCGCAGCGCAACGCACGGACCGCGACGCAATGCGGGACCCGCAGCGCACCGCAGGGATCGCAGCGCACCGCACGGACCGCACGGACCGCAGGGCATCGGACGGACCGCAGCGCGGCGGACGGACCGCAGCGCGGCGGACGGAACCGCAGCGCGGCGGACGGAACCGCAGCGCGCGTACCTGCCCGTGCCGCACCGGCCTCTATGGAGGGAGGCGCCGCGGCCCTCCCGGGCGCGGCCGCCTCGCACCGGTCGCCCGGGCGGGCGACCGGCCGGGCCTCACTTGACCAGCGTGTAGAGGGCGGCGTGCGCCAGTTCGCCGTAGGCCGAGCTGGACAGCGTCAGCCAGCCCTGCGCCTCGCCGCGCGGCGCTCCCTTGGCCGCGCTGACGCTCACGCGCAGCACGCCGCTCGCGCCGCCCGCCAGGGTGAGGCTGGACGCGTCGACCGAGAAGGCGATGCCGTTGCCGCCGCCGGCGGCCTGGGCGCTGACGGTCAGCGGCGCGTTGGTCGTGTTGCGCACCGTGACCTCGAGCGTGCGCGTCTGCCCGCTGCCGGCAGGCAGCGCGCCGAAGCTCACGCTGACCGGGTCGAGCGCCAGGCGTGCGCCGGTCGCGGCGACCAGGTCCTCCAGGCCCGCGCCCATCCTGGTGACGCTGGTGACGGGCGTGACCTTGCTGCCGTCGGTCTCCTTCAGCACGTCGCGCACCGCCGTGTTGACGATCGCCGAGCGGATCTCCGCTGCGCTCAACGTGGGGCGCTGCTGCTTGACGATGGCCGCCGAGCCGGCCAGGTGCGGCGAGGCCATCGAGGTGCCGCTCAGGAAGGCGAAGCAGGGCGGCGTGGCGCAGGCGTGGGCGGGGAAGGCGGACAGCACGGAGTCCCCGGGCGCCACCACGTCCGGCTTGACGCGGAAGTCGACGTCGGTCGGGCCGCGGCTGGAGAAGTCGGCCAGGATGTTGGCCTTGGCCGGGTCGTACTGGTAGACGCCGGTGTCGGGCAGGCGCGCGGGGGCGCCGTTCTTGGTCAGCAGCGTCGCGCGCGCGTCCAGCCCCACCATGAACGCCGGAATGGTGGGCTGCACCGGCGCGTCGTTGGTGCCCATCGGGATCGGCTCGCCCGGTTCGCGGTTCACCACGATCACGCCGGCGGCGCCGGCGTTCTGCGCGTTCAGGACCTTGGCGGTGAAGTCGCAGGTGCCGCGCGACAGCAGCGCGATGCGATCCGTGAGGCTGCCGGCCGCGAGCGGCGTGCAGCCGAGCGACAGGCCCGCCTCGGCGCTCGCCGGGTCCGTGACGACGGCCAGCGGCCGGGTCAGGCCGCCGGCCGGCACGCGGCCGAACTCGCCAGGGAAGCTGAGGTAGGAGGCGCCGTCGACCTGTGTGAAGTAGATGACGCGGTGCCCCACGCTGCTGGCGCCGGCCGTCAGCGCGCGCGGCGCGATGCCCGGCGAGCCGACGGTGAAGCCGTCCGGACCGTCGTTGCCGGCCGACACGGCCACCACCATGTTGGCGCGGTCCATGTTGTCGACCGCCTTGCTGACCAGGTCCTGCTTGCCGTGCGATCCGCCGCCCAGGCTCATGTTGGCGATGTCGAAGCCGTCGGCATAGGCGGCCTCGAGCGCGTTCAGGATGTCCTCGCTGCGGGCATCGACGACCGGGCCCGGGAAGACGTTGTAGTTGCCGAGCAGCGCGCGCGGCGCGACGCCGGAGATCCCGTAGGGCGCGGTCGCGCCGTCCACCGTGGCCGTCGTGCCGAAGTTGCAGGCCACCGTGCCGGCCACGTGCGTGCCGTGCGTGTCGACCGCCTCGGGTGTATAGCCGCCCTTCTTCGCCTTGTTGTTGAACACCTTGGCGGCGATCACCTTGTTGTTGGTGTAGGCCTTGACGCCGAGCTGCGCCGTCGCGGGATAGCCGGCGTCGGCGAAGCAGGGGTGGAGCACGTCGATGCCGGAGTCGATGACCGCCACCTTCACGCCCTCGCCGGCGTCGGCCGCACCGCCGGCCTGGTTCCAGGCCTCCACCGCGCGGATCAGCGACAGGTCGGGGTCCGTCGCGGACCGGCGGTACAGCCCCTGGTACTCGGCGCGCTTGACCATCGGCGCGACGCC
>Ga0247825_10002818_pt1 | contig 11502 bp, 14 predicted proteins | sample 13C_Vanillin_Day_FD_194413 | JGI IMG/M metagenome (GOLD analysis project Ga0247825, IMG submission 194413) | Soil microbial communities from agricultural site in Penn Yan, New York, United States - 13C_Vanillin_Day48 | ecosystem: Environmental > Terrestrial > Soil > Agricultural land | place... | reverse complement strand
TCCTCGACCAGGATGGAATCGCGTGGGACTGCGAGCCGCACACCTTCGTGCTGGCCCGGTCGGCCGACGGTGGGGTCAGGCGCGCGTTCACGCCCGACTTCTCCTTGCCCGAGGTCGGTCTCTACGTCGAGTGCAGCGTCGCCTACCGATCGCTGACGACGCGGAGGCGAAGGAAGGCGCGTGCAGCCCGCCGCCGCTACGGGATCCCGGTGGAGATCGCCTATCTGTCCGACCTCGAGTACCTCGCCAGGCGTTGGTCGCTGCGCGAGCTCGAGCGCGCGCCGACCGACTCCTGACGGGCGGTCAAGCGTGAGCTGCGGCCTTCGCATACCGCGGGAGGAGCTCGCGCTCGGCGAAGCGGAGGAACCCATCCTGGTCGGGCCCGACCTGGTGCACGTAGACGTGGTCGTACCCGGCGTCGGCGAAGGCGTCGATCGCCTCGGCGTATCGCTCGGCGTCGGGACCGCAGACCACGGTCTTCGCCACGTCGCCCTCGGTGAGCATGCCCGCGGCGGCCTCGAAGTGGGACGGGAGCGGCAGCTCCTGGGCGAGCGGCCCCTCCAGGGCGGCGTTGGGCCAGATCTCGAAGGCCGTCCTCCGAGCCTGCTGCTCCGACTCGGCCCAGCACACCGTCAGCTGCCCGTAGCGCGGCTTCCCCGTCCCGCCGGCGTCGTCGAACGCCTCGACCAGCGCGCGCTCGGGGGCCGTCCCGACGAACCCGTCGCCGATGCGGCCCGCGAGCTCCGCGCTCTTCGAGCCGCCGGCCGCGACCATGACCTCGATCGGCTCGTCGGGAAGGGTGTAGAGCCTCGCGCCCTCGACGGTGTAGTGGCGGCCCCGGTGGGTCGTCAGGTCGCCGCGCCAGAGCTCGCGCATGAGATCGACGGCCTCCTCGAGCATCTCGCGGCGGAGGTCGGCCGGCGGCCACCGGTCGCCGAGGACGTGCTCGTTGAGGTTCTCGCCGGTCCCGACGCCGAGGAAGAACCGCCCGGGGAGCATCGTCGCGGCGGTGGCCGCGGCCTGCGCCACGATCGCCGGGTGGATCCGGATCGTCGGGCACGTGACGCCCGTCCCGACGCGAAGGCGCTCGGTACGCGCCGCGATGCCGCCGAGGACGCCCCAGACGAAGGGGCTCGAGCCCTGCCGGTCGATCCAGGGATGGAAATGGTCGGAGATCAGCGCGAATCCGAAGCCCGCCTCCTCTGCACGGGCTGCGTCGTCCACGAGGTCGAGCGGCGGATGCTCCTCGCTCGAGATGGCGTACCCCAGCTCCACGTTCTCTCCTCTCGTCTCTCGTTCCGGACGCAACCGGCAGTCAAGCCGTGGGCGGGGGCTCGGGGCAGCCGGGACGATCCAGTCCGACGGTTCCCCGGCGGATGGCGCCCCAAACGTCGCGCCCGACGGCGCCGCGAAGGATTAGGCGACGACGCCCAGGGGTAGAAGGCGAGGTGTCATGCCCGACCGCCGACGGTGGCCGGGTGGGCGCTCGATTCTCACGAATAGGAGGATGTCATGGGTATCGGTGTCAGTCTCATCCTGGTTGCCGCCGGAGCGATCCTCACCTGGGCGGTCTCAGCAGAGGTGTCCGGTGTCGATCTTCAAACGGTCGGCGTGATTCTGATGGTCGTAGGGGTCGTCGGCGCGGTTCTGTCGCTCGTCTTCTGGTCGAGCTGGGGCGGCTTCGGGTCGACCCATCGCGAGACCGTCATCCGCGACCGCGACCACGTCGTGGAGCGGTAAGCCCACGCGCATCGACTCGTTGCCGGGGGCGCCGTGTCGGCGCCCCCGGCATGATCTCACAGTGATGCCGCCTTTCGATCCGCAGGTAGAGACGTTTCCAGGTGGCCTGGTACTGACCCTCTCCGGCGAGCTGGACGCCTATGACGCCCCCGCGCTCCGCGCGGCGTTCTCCGACGCCGCCGCGGCCGCGGGCGGTGCGGCGGTCGTGCTCGACCTCGCCGCGGTGACCTTCCTGGACTCGACAGCGCTCGGGACGATCGTGGGCCTGCTCCGGCGGGTGCGCGAGGGCGACGGCGCGCTTCGCGTCGTCCTGCCCGAGACGGAGGCGCGGCGGATCTTCGAGCTGACGGCACTCGAGCGGACCCTCGACGTCCGCCCGAGTCGCGCGAGCGCGCTCGACGGCTGAGCTCAGCCCGAGAGGCGCTTGCTCAGGCGGACGACCGTTCCCGAGCCGTCCCGAGCCTCGACCGCCAGGTCGTCGACGACGGCGCGGATGATTGCGAGCCCCATTCCGGCCTCGGCGGGCTCCTCGCCGAGCCAGACGACGTCCGGCACGTCCTCCATGGCGAGCCCGGCGCCGTCGTCCTCCACCGCGACCTCGATCGTGTCCGGGGTGACGGCGAACACGACGCGCACCTCGCCGGGCGAATCCCCGTAGGCGTGCCGGACCACGTTCCCGCAGACCTCGGTCACGGCGAGCTTGAGATCGGCGAGGGCCGACTCGCTCATGGGCACCTCGCGCGCGATCCCCGCAAGCGCGAGCCGGACGAGGATCAGGTACTCCGCCTTGGCCGGCATCGTGAGCCGGACCGTCGGCCCGCTCACGGCTGCTCCTCCGCGATCGCCTCGAGTCGCCCGCGCATCGTCACGAGCGCGCGCCTGAGGAGGCGGGAGACGTGCATCTGCGAGATGCCGACCCGCGCCGCGATCTCGGACTGCGTCAGACCCTCGAAGAACCGCATCTGCACGATCGCGCGCTCCCGGGCGTCGAGTGCCTCCATCCCGGCCTCGACGAGGACTCCCTGCTCGACCTCCTCGTACCCGCGTTCCGTCTCGCCGAGCACGTCTTCCATCGTCTCGTCGTCGCCACCGGGGCCGAGCGGCTGCGACAGCGAGCGGGTGGAGTACGCGTGGTACGTCTCGAGCGCCTCGACGACCTCGTCCTCGCCGATGCCCATCGTCTCGGCGAGCTCGGCGATCGTCGGCGGCCGCCCGAGATCGGCGGTCGCGGTCTCGACCGTGCGCGTGAGGCGGAGGCTCAGCTCCTTCATCCGCCGCGGCACGTGCACCGCCCACGCGCGATCGCGGAAGTGGCGCTGGATCTCTCCCACGATCGTCGGCACGGCGTACGTCGTGAACTGGACGCCTCGCTCGAGATCGAATCGCTTGATCGCGAGAACGAGCCCGATCGAGCCGACCTGGACGAGGTCCTCGAGCGGCTCCCCGCGGCCGGCGTACCGGGACGCGACGCTCCGCACGAGCGGGAGGTAGCGATCGACGATGCGATCGCACGCGCTCTGGTCGCCCGCCCGATAGGCCTCGAGCAGCTTTGCGAACTCTGGGTCGGCTGCCACCGTCGTCATCCGTCGCGTCGGTGCCGCGCCTCGACGAGCAGCTCCGCGAACGCGGGCCCGTCGTCCTCGGACGTCACGTTGGTCGCCTCGTCGACGAGCGGCCGGAGGACGCGTGCCACTGCAGGGTCCGAGACATCACTCCCGTCCACGAGTGGGCCGAGGCGGACGCGGAGTGCCTCATCGCCGGCGTCGACCGTGAGGATCACGGTCTCGCCGTCCACGCCGTGCGCGAGCAGGCTCTCGACGGCGAGCAGCAGGTCCTCGACGCGGTCGACGGGGAGCTCGAAGCGGGATGCGAGCCCGCCAAGCACCAGCCGCCCCACCCCGCGATACCCCTCGGTCGCGGGAAACTCGACGAGGACGGTGTCGGTTGCCGTGGCGGGAGCGGAATCGCTCACCCGCCGCCCGCTCCGTCGATCGCGGATTGCCGATCGGGATACAGCGTGAAGATCCGATCGAGCAGGGTGATCTCGAAGATCCGGCGGATGTGCGGGTCCCGGCAGACGACGCTTACGGTGCCACCGGCGGGACGCAGGCGCTTGACGGCGCCGAGGAGGACGCCGAGCGTCATGGAGTCGATGAACGTCGCCTCGCTGAGGTCGACGACGAGGTGGACGGCGCCCCGGTCGATCGCGTCCGATATCGCGCTGCGGAGATCTGACGCCGTGTGGAGGTCCGCCTGCCCATGCACCTCGATGACGCTGAGGCGGGCGGAGAGATCGACGACCTCCACGGCGAACGCGGCGTCGCCGACGCCGTCAGGTGCTTCCATGCGATCGGTGTCGCCGCCCACGTGGGCATTGTCGTACCCGACGCGGACGGGTTCAAACCCTCCCTGTGTCTCGCGGTCGTGCAGGAAGGTGCGCCCCCGCTGCCCGTAGCACTCGGGTTGAACCGTCGCGGCGCCGAGTGGCAGGATGTAGGACGCTCCAACCCACGCACGTTGCGACGACGCTCGCCGCAACGAGCCAGAAGGACGTCCGGAAACCGTGCCCGGCCGTCACCCGCGGTGGCAGACGGGGGGCCGAGCAGGCTCGCCGACCCTGCTACCCGCGCTTGCGTGAGACCGCGCGCCGGAGCTGGGCCTTGGTCATCTTCGAGCGCCCCTTCACGCCGAGGTTCTTCGCCTCCTCGTACAGCTGTGCCTTGGTCCGGCCGCGCGGGCCCTTGCGATTCGCACGAATGCCACCGCGGCGGCCGGACGAGATGTCCTCGCGCGAGAGCCGCGACGACTCCCGCGCCTCGCCGGCCCGCGCCCGCTCCTTGTTGACCGTTCGCGCGGCGATCTCCTCCGCCCGGGACACCCCACGGTCCTCGAGTGACTCCTTGATGTGCTCGTACTGGCGGGCTCTCTTCGAACCCTTCTTGACGCCACGAGGCGGCATCGTGCCTCCTCTCGTCGTTGTCGGGTGGCGACTACCCGGTCGCGTCGTCGCGCGAAACCTGTTGCAGCACGCTCACCGCGTCCTCGACCGTCGGCAGCACCGGCATGACGTCGGAAAGGTGAACGAGGGCGATCACGCGGGCGGTGGGGCTCGAGTCGGCCACGGCGATCGCGATGCCCGTCCCGCGTGGGCCGGCAAGGCGGGCGAGACCGAACAGGGCGTGGAGCGCGGCGCTGTCGATGAACGTGACCCCGTCGAGGTCGACGACGAGCTTTCCGGCGGTGGCGAGCCGATCGATCCCCGATCGGGCCTGGTCGATCGCGAGCTTGTCCAGTTCGCCCGCGACGCGGACGACCGTGACGCCGCCGATCTCATCAATTGTCAGCTGTACTCGTCCCACGCGTCCTCGGCCGCTCGCGCGTGAGCGGACGCTCCATCATGACGCGCGTTCCGTCGGGCCCGCGTTCGACGTCGACCGTCGTCATCAGCGCCTCTATGAGTCGGAGCCCGAGACCCCGGTCGTCCCGCATCACCGGTTCCTTCCATCTGCCATGGTCGGCGACCCCGATGCGGATGCGGTCGCCCGAGAGCATGGCGCTGACCTCGACGACGGCGCCGTCGGTCGCGCCCGAATGCTCGATCGCGTTTGCCCCCGCCTCCCATGTCGCGAGCAGGATGTCACGCGCGTCGAGGTCGGACACGGCGGCGCTGCGCAGCCAGTCCTCGAGCTCCCGGCGGAGGATCGGGAGCGAGTCGGGCTCGGCGGGGATCTCCAGCTCGAGCGGCTCGGCGAGCGCCGGGTCGAGCACGATGGCGAGCAGCGCAACGTCGTCCTGCCGCGCCTCGGTGCCAAGCAGCTTGCCGACGAGCGCGTCGACGAACTCGTCGGGGTCACGCGGCGCCTGCTCCGCCGCGCGCGCGAGAGCGGTGAGCCCCTCGTCGATCGACCGGCCCCTGCGCTCGACCAGGCCGTCCGTGTAGAGGACGACGATCGAGTCTGCCTCGAGCTGCTCTGTGTGCTCCGTGTAGGCAACGCCGGCATCGACCCCGAGCGGAAGCCCGCCCTCTCCCTCGAGGTACCGCGTCGTCCCGTCGGGCGCAAGGACGAGCGGCGGAGGGTGCCCTGCCGATGCAAGCGTCACGGCAAGCGTGTCGGGGTCGATGGCGAGGTACGCGAGCGTCGCGAAGGGGACGTCGATGTAGCGCTCGAGAAGGAGGTTGAGCTTCGAAACGGTCTCCGCGGGCGTCAGCTGGTCGAGGGTCAGCGCCCGCATCCCGTTCCGGAGCTGCGCCATCGTCGCGGCCGCCTGCACGCCTTTCCCGACGACGTCGCCGACGACGAACCCGAGTCGCCCGTCCGAGAGCGTCAGCGTGTCGAACCAATCCCCGCCGACGTCGACCGCGTTCGAGCCGGGAAGGTAGAGCGCGGCGACTCGCACGCCCTCCATCGAGGGAACGGTCTCCGGGAGAACACTCCGCTGGAGCGTCTCCGCGATGAGGCGCTCGCCCTCGTAGCGGCGTGCCCGATCGAGCGCGAGGCCGCACTGCGAGACGACAGCCTCGAGGAATGCGCGCTCGTCGTCGATGAGCCGGCCGGGCTGCGACCACGCAAAGACGGCGACGCCGAGCGGAGCCGCGCCTGCACTCACGGGGAGGAAGGCGTACGAGCTCGGTTGGGCCTCCGCGAGCGAGCCGCGCAGCTCGGGGTGCTCGGCGAGGAGCGCGTCGGCGCTTTCGTAGTAGGACGGCTCCTGGACCCGGACCGCTGCCGCGGCGGGGCCTGCGGCCGTGAGTGGGACGGGGCCTTCCGGCCCGAGCAGCTCCTCGGGAAAGCCGCGCGAGTGCACGACGTTCAGCTCACGCCCCTCGTCGTCGATCACGGCGAGCGCCGCGGCGCCGGCGCCGACGGCCTCGAACGTCTCGTCGAGGAGCGTCGCGGCCACCTCCGCGGGCGTCAGCGCCCCGGCGAACGCCGCCGTGAGCGCCTGAAGGCGACGGGTTCTGCGCCCCGAGAGCTCGGCCTGCACCCGCGCCTGGTGCTCGCGCTCGTGCAGGTGCGCGCGCTCGAGCGGCTGCGCTGCGTGTCCGGCAATGGTCTCGACGAGCCGCCGCGTGCCCTCGTCGGGAGCGCGCTCGGGGGCGTAGCGGGCGACCAGCAGCCCGATGGGATCCCCTTCCACGACGAGCGGGACGACCGCGACGATGCCGTTGGCCTCTCCGCGCCAGGCGGGCGCGGCAGGCACCCCTCCGTCGTAGGCCGGCACCCGCCCCGGGTCGTCCCCGCTCCGAGCGCGTGTGGCGTCTGATGCGAAGTAGGCGAGCGGGTCAAGGTCGCCGTCGGACGTGACCTTGAAGACGACCGTGGTCTCCGCGGCGGAGATCGCCTGCACGCGCTCCGCGACGAGGGCTGCCACCTCCGAGGCCGTCGACGCTGCGCCGAGCGACATCGCGACGGCATGGAGCTGGGCGAGGTCGCCGGCGAGCCGCTCGGCCCTCGTGCGGGCGATCTGCTCCGTCGCTTCGGCACGTCGACGCTCCCCCTGCTCGATCACGAGGCCAGCGTGATCTGCGAACCGGCGCACGAGCGCGAGCATCTCGGGTGTCGGATCCGGGACGACGCGCGCCCACCGGAGCGCGAGGAGCAGCTCGGCCCGTCCCGCGACGACGATCGGCACGCGGAGAACCGACCGGACGCCCTCCTCCAGCACGCGAGCAAGCGCCTCGCCCGTGACGGTCGTTCGGGCGTCGCGAAAGAACGTCGTGTCGAGCCGTTCCAGCGAGCGCTGCATCCCGGGGTAGTCGCGGGGCTCGACGACGTGACCGGGAGGAGCCCGTTCGTCGGGTGGATCGCGCCAGATCACCTTCAGGCGACCGTCGCCCGCCTTCCACAGCTGCGCGACGTCCGCGTCGAACACCTCGCGCGCCTCCTCGCAGATCGCGGCCACGACGGCGCCCTCCGGGGCGTCTACGAACCGGGGGACGAGCCGCGTGATGCGCTCGAGCGCGTCGCGCGCGCTGCGCTCGCGCTCGTAGGCGAGCGAGCGCTGCAGCGCCTGCCCGCCCAGCTCCGCGGCGATCTTCACGAGAGAGAGGACGTGCTCGTCGACGGCATGCGGGCGGCTGAACGGGAACCCGATCGCACCCGTGACGCGTCCCTCGACGCGCAGGGGAACGGCGAGTGCAGACGCGGCGTAGCGCGCAAGCTTCGCGCCGTCCGGGAACGCCTGTTCGAACCCGGCCCGCGTCACGGCGTACGCGGGCTCCCCCGTCCGTGCCGCCTCGGTGATTGGCGCGCTCGTCGAGAGCGGAAGCCGCAGCCCCGGCCGGAGGACCGGGCGCAGGCCTCGTGTGGGCGCGACGATGACGAGGTCGTCGCCCTCGACGAGACCGAGCGAGCCGCCGACCGAGCCGAGCATGGCGGGGACGCGCGCGAGAAGCGCGCCGGCGACGTCGGAGGGCGTTGCCGCAGATGCCAGTGCTCCTGCGAGAGCGTGCAGCTCGGTGGCGACCGCGCTCGTCGCCTCGGCCTCCGTCGCGCGACGGCGCTCCTGCTCACGGAGCCGCTGGAGCGTCCAGCTCGCCCAGATGAGCACGAGCGCGACGGCCAGCCCGACCGCCCACCGCATGGTGTCCGCCCTGCTCTCCGGCCATGCGGACCAGCGGGGCTCCATCAGGGTGAACGGAACGAGAAGCCAGCCGACCGCGGTCGCGGCGAGCGCCGGCCCGACGCCGCAGTAAACCGAGACGATCACCACGGTCCCGACGAGCGGCGGGAAGAGGACGTCCTGGTCCGTGAGCGGCGTCAGAAGCCCGGTGAGAAGGAGCGCGACACCGATCGCCGCGAGTGCGACCGCGTACGCGCGCCAGCCCAGAGCCGCACGGTGACCGAGGGTCATCGACAGGCGATCACTCACAGGCGCTCACAGTGCAGCCGCGAGGCCGTCCTCGTCAAATCGGATGTCAGCGACGCACGTCGTACTGGACGCGGGGAGGGGTGCGCTTTGTCCCCTCCGCGGGTTTTGCGTTTCCAGATTTGGGAATTCCCTGCATGTGGACGAAACCTCCACCTTCACTTACACCATGCCCGACCACCTCGAGGCATTACCCGGGCTGCGCACGGAGCTTCGCGCCTGGCTGTCGCGCTCGGGTGTCGACTGCGATACGACCGAGGACGTCGTCTTCGCCGCCTGGGAGGTGTGCGCAAACGCCGTCGAGCATCCGGTCGACCCCACGCACCACGACGTGACGCTCGTCGCGACGGTCGGGTCGTCCGGGGTGTGCGTCGTCGTCGAGGACAGCGGCTCGTGGCGCGACGGAGTGCCACGAGCTGGACGCGGTCTCGGGCTGCGTCTCGCGCGCGCGATGGTGGATCGCATGTCGATCGTGCGCCGAAGCCCCGGGACGGAGGTCGTCCTCTGGCGGTCGACCGGCGGTCACGTGTGAAAGAGGCGGCCGTCGTCGACTTCGCCGGCGGCCTCGACCTGTCGTCGGTCGCCCGCTGGGAGGCCGAGGTGGGAAAGGCGGCCTCGACGTCGGGGACGGTCGTTCTCGACCTCAGCCGGGTCGAGTTCCTCGATAGCGCGGGCGTCCACGGGCTCTTTCGCATGCTCGCCGCGCTGGACGGCCAGGGGAAGCGTCCCGTCGTCATTGCCCCCCGCCGCGGGCGTGCGCGCCGCCTACTCGAGATCCTCGACCTCCAGCGCCTCGTCCGGCTCTGCGAGAGTCGCGACGAGGCCCTGCAAGGCGCGGCGTAGCCGGCGGGAGTTGGGTACCGCTCCCCGTCGGGAGCCGCGGCACGGCCCCCGACGGGGAAAGCGCGCTACATCGCGCGCTCGCGCTCCAGTTCGTCTTCGGTCCTGTCGTCCCGGTCGCGAAGGTCATCGATCTCGTCCTTCGTGTCATCCCAGGCGTCACCGACCTTGTCCTTCACGTCACCCCAGGTCTCCTGGACCTTGCCCTCCGCCTGCTTCTTCTTTCCTTCGAGCTTGTCGTCCATCACGGGTCTCCTTCGTTCGGATGACGTGCGGCTACCCACGGGCCCTCGTCTCGACACCTGCAGGCGTGGAACCGGGGCTGTCCCGACCGGGCAGCCGGCCTGCCGCGTCCCGCGCAACCGTCGGATCGGCGACGAGCCAGCGGCGCATCTCGCGACGACGCTCGCCGGCTCGCAGCACGGCTGACGGGTGGATCGTGACGGCCCGCGGGACCGAGGGCTCCTCACGCCCGCTCGACCGTGACGTCCGCGGCCGGCTTGCCGTGGACGTCCCAGGTCTCGCCGAAGGCGGGCACGCCGCTGAGGTGGATCTCCCCTGCCCAGGCGGGGAAGCCGGACGGGGCGTTCGTGACGAGCTTCCTTCCGGTCTGATCCGGCCTGAGGCCGAGCAGCAACTGGAGGCCGAGAACGGGCGCGCCTGCCGCCCACGCCTGTGGCCGCGCGGCCGTCGGGTACGCGATCGGGAAGGGCGTCTCGCGCTTGCTGAAACCGGCGAACACCTCCGGGAGCGACCAGTCGAACCAGCGGGCAGCGGTGAACAGCGCCCGGATGAGTATCCGTGCCTCCTCCCAGAACCCGTACCGCGCGAGACCCCAGGCGGCGATCGAGGTGTCGTGCGGCCAGACCGTCCCGCGGTGGTATGCGAGGGGGTTGTACGCGGCATCGGACGAGCACATCGTCCGGATGCCCCACCCGCTCCAGAGCTCGGGCGACATGAGCCGTTCGGCGATCCGGGACGCACGCTCGGCGGGGACGATGCCACTCCAGAGGAGGTGCCCGATGTTGGAGCAGAGCGCGTCGACGGGCCGCTTGCGTCGGTCGAGCGCAAGCGCGTAGTAGCCGTCGCGCTTGTCGACCCAGTACGCCGCGTCGAAGCGCTCGCGGAGCGCGGACGCGTCGCGCTCGAGGCGGCTGGCGAGCGGCTCGTCGTTCCAGGCGTGACGCGCGAGCTCGGCGAGGCGACACTTGGCGTCGTAGACGTACCCCTGTACCTCGGCGGGCGCGATGGGCGCCTCGGCGGGACTGCCGTCCGAGAAGCACTGCGAGTCGCCCGAGTCCTTCCACGACTGATTGGCGAGGCCACGGGGCGAGCGACGCTCGTACTCGACGAAGCCGTCGCCGTCACGGTCGCCCCACCGATCGATCCAGTCGAGCGCCCGAAGCGCGGGCTCGCGGAGCGCCTGGGCGAGATCGTCGTCGAGCGTCCAGCGCCACGTTTCCGAGAGAAGCACTAGGAAGAGGGGGGTCGCGTCGACCGTGCCGTAGTACCGCGCGAACCACGTCTGCGCGGCACGTCCGCGGCGGAGCTCGTGCACGATCTTGCCCGGCTCGGCGTCGATCGACGGATCGTCGTCTCGCGCCTGGAGCGCCGCGAGCGCCTCGAGCGCGCTGCGGGCCAGCTCGGGGCCGAACATGAGTGTCTGCAGGCACGTGATGATCGTGTCGCGCCCGAACACAGTCATGAACCACGGCATCCCCGCGGCCGGCAGGCGGCCCAGCGTCCCGCTCGTCCGCATCCGCAGCGAGGCGAGGTCGGCGACGGAACGACCGATCGTCGCCTCGACGTTCCGCCAGCCGGACCGGATGCGGGGGACGCTGAGCTGCCACGCGGCGAGAGACTCGCGCACGTGCTCGAGCTCGGTACCGAACCGCACCTCGACGATCGGAGGCGCCGCAACGTGCCCCTCCGGGGTGGGCACCACGTCGAGACGGAGTTGCCACACCTCGTCGGGTGCCAGGCGAAGGTCGAACACCGCCTCACCGTCGACGCAGGACGCGCACGGGCGGGAAAGGACGATCTGGGTCCGCT
>Ga0247825_10002817_pt1 | contig 11502 bp, 6 predicted proteins | sample 13C_Vanillin_Day_FD_194413 | JGI IMG/M metagenome (GOLD analysis project Ga0247825, IMG submission 194413) | Soil microbial communities from agricultural site in Penn Yan, New York, United States - 13C_Vanillin_Day48 | ecosystem: Environmental > Terrestrial > Soil > Agricultural land | place... | reverse complement strand
ACTACGGGCTCTTCGTTCAGGACCAGTGGACGCACAAGCGGCTCACCGTCAACGCCGGCGTCCGCTTCGACGCCCTCGAGAACATCGTGCCGGCGCAGACCATCGGGCCGGGCCCGCAAGTGCCGACGCGGAATCTGGTCTTCGACGAGGTGCGCGGCGTGCCGCAGTGGCGCGACGTGACGCCGCGGCTCGGGGCGGCCTACGATCTGTTCGGGAACGGCCGGACCGCCGTCAAGGTCTCGATCGGCAAGTATCTCGAGGCACCCAATCCGCCCACCTTCACCCGGCCCGCCAATCCGGCCGGCGCGCTGGTGCAGAGCGCGACACGAACCTGGGCGGATCGCAACAACGACTTCATTCCGCAGGCGGACGAGCTCGGCGCGATCACGCCGACCAACTTCGGCACGACCAACGTGAGCACGCGCTACGACCCGGAAGTGCTGACGCACCGTGGCTACAACTGGGAGCTCGCCGCGCAGGTGCAGCATCAGCTCGTGCCGCGCGTCGCCGTTGGGGGCGGCTACTTCCGGCGGTGGTACGGCAACATGCGCGTGACCGACAATCTGTCGGTGACGCCAGCGGACTACAGTCCGTACTGCGTCACGGCGCCGTCCGACGCGCGGCTGCCCGACGGCGGCAGCTATCAGGTGTGCGGGCTGTACGACGTCAACCGGCTGGTGCCGCAGAACAACGTGATCTCGCTGGCGTCGACGTTCGGGACCGCGCGGGAGCTGTATAACGGCTTCGACCTGACGGTGAATGCCCGGTTGCCGAACGGCATCGTCCTGTCGGGCGGCCCGAGCATCGGCCGTACGGAAACCGACTACTGCTTCACGGTGGATTCGCCGCAGGGCACCGGGCTGCCGCCAAACCAGGGCGCCACGAGCACGGCAGGGCTCCTGTACTGCCACGTCACGCCGCCGTTCCAGGCCAACGTCAAGATGCTGGGCGTGTATCCGCTCCCGTGGTGGGACGTGCAGTTCGCGGCGACGTTCCAGAGCCTGCCTGGCCCGCAGATTCTCGCGTCGCGCAGCTACACGAACGCCGAGATCGCGCCCTCGCTCGGCCGCAACCTGGCCACCGGGGTCAACGGCGTGGCCTCCGTCCAGCTGATCGAGCCGGGCACGATGTACGACGAGCGGCTCTACCAGCTCGACCTGCGCGCGTCGAAGTTGTTCCGTTTCGGCCGGAGCCGCCTGCAGGCCAACGTCGACCTGTACAACGCGGCGAACGCGGGCGCGATCCTGTCGATCAACACGACCTACGGATCGAACTGGATGCGGCCCACGAACGTGCTGCAAGGCCGTTTGCTGCGCCTGGGCGGGCAACTGGATTTCTGAATGGCTCGTTGCGGAATTGACGTGTGAGCCGGCTTGTAGGGGCCGGCTTTAGCCGGCCCGGGCCACCTGAAGGTGGCCGCTACAGGCTCAGGGCCGCCTGAAGGCGGCCCCCACATCTGATTTCGCAACCTGCTCGGGGCGATGGAACACGCGGTATCCTGCTGACGCATCGATGAGAGCTACGACCGCGTTCCTGGCGGCTACCGTGTGGATCGCCTCCGCCATGACCCTGCCGGCAGCGCGGGGGCAGGGGGGGACGGTCACGCCGGCCGCCGGGCCGCCGGATGCGCAGGCCCTGGTGACGCGGTACTGCGCGACGTGTCACAGTCGAAGCGGCCAGGCGGGCGGGTTGCGTCTCGACGCACTCGACGTGGGCCGATTCAGAACGGGCGACGACGCCGAGGTCGGCGAACTGATCATCCGGCGCGTCCGGTCCGGCGCGATGCCGCCTCGCGGCGCGCCACGTCCCGACGCGGCCACGCTCGAGGCGTTCGCCTCCTGGCTCGAAGGCGAGCGCGACCGCGCGGAGCGCGTCCAGCCCCATCCCGGCCGGCCGCGGCTGCGGCGCCTCAACCGGGTCGAGTACGGCAATGCCGTCCGCGATCTCCTGAGCCTCTCGATCGATCCGGCATCGCTTGTACCACCCGACAACGCCGCGTTCGGGTTCGACAACATCTCGGATGTGCTCGGCCTCTCGCCGACACTGCAAGAGCGGTATCTCGCGGCGGCCGACCGCGTGAGCGCCCTGGCCGTCGGGGACGGCTCGCTCGAGCCCGAGGCGCACACCTACACCATTCGCCAGGACGTCTCCCAGGATCGCCACATCGACGGTCTGCCGCTGGGCACGTTGGGTGGTGCGCTCATTCGCCACATCTTTCCGCTCGACGGCGAGTACGACCTGCAGGTCAAGCTGTATCGCAGCAACCTCGGGATGATGCGTGGCCTGCAGCTGGCGCACCCCTTCGAGCTGGCCATCGACGGGCGGCCGGTGCGGGCGGCCACGGTGGGTGGCCCCGCCGATCTGGACGCCGCGTTCGAACGGCCCACCGAAACCGGCGATGCGATCGACGCGCGGCTGAGCGCGCGGGTGCGGGTGGCGGCCGGCCCGCGCGAGGTGGGGGTGACCTTCACCGAGGCGGCGCCATCACTCGACACCGTGCGACTCCGCCCGTTCCTGAAGAGCGCGCAGGACACGCTCGACTGGACCGGGCGGCCGCACATTCAGAGCCTGACGATCAAAGGGCCGTTTGGCACTCGCGCCGCGGGCGACACGCCGAGCCGGCAGACGATCTTCGTGTGCCGGCCAGTGCCGCCGTCGGCCGAGACGCCGTGCGCCACCCGCATCGTCTCGCGGCTGCTGCGGCGCGCCTACCGGCAGGAGGTCGATCACGCCGATCTCGGGCGCGCGATGCGCATGTACCAGGCTGGCCGCGCCGACGGCTCATTCGAAACGGGCATCCAACGAGCGATTCAGTTCATTCTCGCCAGTCCCAAATTCGTCTTCCGGGTCGAGCGGACCACGGCAGCGGCCCCAGGCGCCGTGTCTCCGCTGTCCGATCTCGACCTGGCATCGCAGCTGTCGTTCTTTCTCTGGAGCAGCCTGCCGGACGACGCGCTGCTCGACGCCGCCGGCAGAGGCACGCTGCACGAGCCGCGGGCCTTCGAGGCACAGATCCGCCGTCTGCTCGCCGATCGGCGCTCGAGCGCGCTCGCCGAGAACTTCGCCGGCCAGTGGCTGCAGCTGCGCAACATCGGCAGCGTGCTGCCGAACTCGGACGCCTTTCCGGACTTCGACGACAACCTCCGGCAGGCGATGCGTCGCGAAACCGAGCTGCTGTTCGACAGCGTCGTGCGCGAGGATCGCAGCGTGCTCGACCTGCTGCGCGCCGACTACACGTTCGTGAACGAGCGGCTCGCGCGCCACTACGGCATGCCCGGTGTGTACGGGAGCGAGTTCCGCCGCGTCGCCGTTCGCGACGAGGCACGCCGCGGGCTGCTCGGGCACGCGGGCATCCTGGCGCTGACGTCGCACGCCACGCGCACGTCGCCCGTCCTGCGCGGCAAGTGGGTACTCGAGAACCTGCTCGGCACGCCTCCGCCCCCGCCGCCGCCGAACGTGCCGTCGCTCTCGGAGCCGGGGAAGGGCGACCGGCCGCGGTCGATGCGGGAACAGCTCGCCGAGCATCGCGCCAACCCGGCCTGTGCCAGCTGCCACAAGGTGATGGATCCGATCGGCTTTGCGCTCGAGAATTTCGACGCCGTCGGCGCGTGGCGGGCCACCGAAGGCGGTCAGGTGCTGGACGTCTCGGGCGAACTGGCCGATGGCACGGCGGTGGACGGTGTGATCAGCCTGCGCCGTGCCCTCCTCGCGCGGCCGGAAGCGTTCGTGGGCACGATGGTCGAAAAGCTCATGGTGTATGCCCTCGGCCGCGGCCTGACCTCCCACGACATGCCGGCGGTACGTCAGGCGGTGCGCGAAGCGGCCCTGCACGAGTACAGGTTTTCCGCGGTCATCCTGGCGGTCGCCCGCAGCGCGCCGTTCCGATTGCGCGCGGCGCCGGAGCTGGGCGACGCGGGGCCGCGCGAAACGGCGCGCCGGTGACGGACGCGTGGATGGGAGAGGACGAGCGATGGCCTTCCTGACGAAACGAGCGATTCCGCGGCGGGCGCTGCTGCGTGGCATGGGCGCCGCCGTGGCGCTGCCATTGCTCGACGCGATGGTACCGTCGGCCACGGCTCTGGCCCAGACAGCTGCGGTGCCGCGGCGCCGCTTCGGCGCCGTGTTCATTCCCAACGGCGCCATCGTGGAGCAGTGGACGCCGACGGCAGCCGGTGTCGGCTTCGAGCTCTCGCCCATCCTCAAGCCGATCGAGCGGTTCAAGCAGTCACTCGTCGTCGTGAGCAACCTGACCCGTGCCAATCCGGGCGTCGTCGAAGGCGACCATGCGATCAGTGCGGCCGGGTGGCTGACCGGGGTCTATCCGAAGCGGACCGAGGCCGAGGACGTGCTCGCCGGGACGACGATCGATCAGGCCTTGGCCGCGCGCATCGGGCAGGACACCCCGTTCCCGTCGCTGGAGGTCGCCACGACGGACTTCACCGGGTACGTTGGCGCCTGTACCAGCGGTTTCAGCTGCGCGTACACCAATACGATCTCGTGGAGCACGCCGACGACGCCGCTGCCGATGGAGATCAATCCTCGGGTCGTGTTCGAGCGCCTGTTTGGCAGGCCAGGCACGGACGCCGAGCGGGCCGCGCGGCGGCGTCGGGACCGCACCATTCTCGACCTGATCGGCGAGCAGGCCGCCGACCTCCGCCGGCAGCTCGGAGCGGCTGATCGCGGCCGCGTCAGTGACTATCTCGACACCCTTCGTGAAATCGAGCGCCGGATTCAGCGCGCCGAAGCGCGCACGGCCACCGAGGTGCCGTCGATCACGCTGCCGATTGGCATTCCCGACTCGTTCGAGGAGCACCTCGCGCTCATGTACGAGCTGCTCACCGTGGCCTACCAGGCCGACCTTACCCGCGTGTTCACCTTCATGACCGACCGCGAGCTCAGTCAGCGCACCTATCCCGAGATCGGCGTCACCGAGCAGCACCACACCGTCTCGCACCACGGCAACGACCCGCAGAACATCGAGAAGGTGGCGCGCATCAACACCTTTCACGTCGAGCTGTTCGGGCGGTTCCTCGATCGGCTGCAGGCCACGCCCGACGGCGACGGCTCGCTGCTCGACCACACGATGCTGGTGTATGGCGGCGGCATGGGCAATCCGAATCAGCATGCCAGTGATCCGCTGCCGCTGCTGGTGGCGGGCGGACACGTCGGGGCCGGGCATCGGCATCTGCGCCTGCCGCCACGCACGCCGGTCGGCAATCTGTGGCTCACGGTCGCGCACGAATTCGGCGCCGAGGCCGAGCGCTTCGGTGAGAGCACGGGCACGATCGACCTGTTCTGATGACGAGACACACACCTGTCCCGGTTCGTGCCGCCCGTCGGCGCCCCGCGGGCCTGGCCGTGGCGCTGGCACTGGCGATTGCCGCCGTTGCCATGAGCGCCCTTTCGGCGGCCGACGCCGTCGGGCTCGTCGATCTCGTTCGCGCGGGAGACGTCCCGGCCGCGCGTGCGTGGATCGCCTCGCACCCGCGCGACATCGACCGGCCCGCTCCCGATGGCTCGACCGCGCTGCACTGGGCGGCGCAGGGCGGGCACGCGGCCCTGGTCACCATGCTGCTGGACGCCGGCGCCAATGCCAACGCCACGAGCCGGCTCGGTGTGCCGCCGCTGCTGCCGGCCGTCGTCCGCGGCGACGCGGCCATCACCAGTGCACTCCTGAAGGCCGGGGCCAAAGCGGACGTGCGCCTCGCCGGAGGGCTGACGCTGCTGATGCTGGCGGCTCGCACGGGCGATCCCGCGACGCTCGGCGTGCTCCTCGAACGAGGTGCCGACCCGAACGCCACCGATCCGACGATGGGCGAGACCGCCCTGATGTGGGCGGCGGCGGAGAATCATGCCGACGCCGTCCGCGTCCTCGTGGCTGCGGGGGCCGGCGTCAACACGCGGTCGGCGACGATGGCGTTCTCGCGCGACAAGTTCGGCGACGGGCGGTCGGCCCGGTTCACGGTACTGCCGCGGGGGGAGTGGACGCCTCTGATGTACGCCGTGCGGCAGGACGCCACGGAGGCGGTCAGGGCGCTTGCGGTCGCCGGCGCCAACCTGAACGCGACCGATCCCGACGGGACGACTGCTCTGGTGCTCGCCGTCATCAACGCGCACTACGACCTCGCCGCGACGCTCCTCGACCTCGGCGCCGATCCAAACGTGGGCGACTCCACGGGCATGACACCGCTCTATGCCGCCGTAGATATGCACACGCTGGACGAGACGCCCGGGCGTCCCGCGCCGGTGCCGTCGGGGCAGATGGGCGCCCTGGACCTCATGGAACGGCTGCTGGCGCGTGGCGCCAGGCCCGACCCTGCGCTCCTCGGACCGATCCTCGAACGCGTGCACAACAACCCTGACGGCGGGCTCGGCGCCGGAGCGACGCCCTTGATGCGGGCCGCCCGCAAAGGTGACCTGGGCGCGATGCGGGTTCTGCTCGCCCACGGCGCCAGCGTCGACGCGCGGACCGCGCGTGGCACGACCGCCTTGATGTATCTGGCGGGAGCGGGCGGGCAGATCCGTTTTGCCGAGTACGACACGCATCGCGCGACCGATGCCGAGTTCGTCGAGGGGCTGAAGCTGCTGATCGCCAGCGGCGCCGCCATCGATGCGGTGGATGGTTCGGGGCAGACCGCGCTCCACGTGGCGGTGACGTCGCGCGGCCTTCCCGTCGTGGCGTATCTCCTCGAACGCGGTGCACGCCCCGACGTGCAGGACGCGCAGGGGCGCACCCCGCTCGACGTGGCACTGGGCGCCGGTGGACGCGCACGCGGCGGAGCCGCGCCGGCCGTCCGCGAGGACGCTGCGTCACTCTTGCGCCGCTACCTCGGTCCTGCCAGCGGCGCCCCTGTCAGCCAGCCCTGACTGATACCGCACACCCGGAGGCGATGTGATGACGCGACGAGAGGGAACCGCGTGCTGGTGGGCCGCTGCACTCGCGGCCCTGGCCGTGGCGCTGGGGACCGTGGCGCGGCCGACGGGGCAGACGGCGACCTATTCTGGCGACGAGTGGCCGGCCCCTGGCGGCGACTGGGCCAGCACCAGGTACTCCACCCTGGCACGCATCGACCGGACGAACGTGAGCCGGCTCCGTGGCGCCTGGTCGGTGGAACTGCCAGCCGGGCAGGTGTCGAAGGCGCCGCTCATGGTCAAGGACGGCCGCCTCTTCGCGGTGACGTCGCAGGGCACGATGCTGGCGCTCGATCCGGCGACGGGCGCGACGCTGTGGACCTACCGGCCCGACACTCCCTTCAGCGGCAACCGGGGCATCGGCATCGGCAACGGGCTGCTGTTCGCCGGGCAACGCGATTCCAGCGTCATCGCCGTCTCGCAGGAGACCGGGCGCCTGGTCTGGAAATTCGAACGTCCGGCCGACCTGCCGCCGCAGGGCATGAGCAGCGCGCCCGCCTTCGGCAACGGTGTCGTCGTGGCGGTCGTGTCGTCAGGCGACAACTTCATGCGAGGCCGCGCGCTCGGGATCGACGCGGCCACCGGCAAGGGGCTGTGGACCTTCGAAGTGATTCCCGGCCCGGGGCAGCCGGGTCACGAGACCTGGCCGCAGGACAGTGACATCTGGAAATACGGCGGCGGCGCCATCTGGACGACACCGTCGGTTGACGCCGCGCTGGGGCTCGTCTATCTCGAGACCGGCAACGCGGTGCCGCAGTGGGGCGGCGAGGTCAGGCCCGGCGACAACCTGTACAACAACTCGGTCGTCGCACTCGACCTCAAGACGGGGAAGATGCGCTGGCACTTCCAGTTGGTGCACCACGACATCTGGGAACACGATGTCGGCACGCCGCTGGTGTTGTACGACGCCACGATCGGCGGCCGGCCGCGCCAGGTGCTGCTGGCGATGCGGACCGACGGCGTCGCGTTCGCACTCGATCGCGCCACCGGCGCACCGGTGCTGCCGGTCGAGGAGCGCCCGGCGAAACAGGACGCCTTCCTCAAGACCTCCCCGACGCAGCCCTTCACGGTGGGCGCTGACCGGCTCGGCCCCGAGTGCGTCGATCAGGCGATGCTGCCGCCCGGGTTCAGGGGCGGGTGCTACTTCGATCCGGTTCGCGCCGAGGTGCCGAACCTGTTCCTGCCGCACATGAACATGCGCCAGACCCCGATGGCCTACAGCCCGCAGACCGGGTATCTCTACGCGTCGGTGTGCGTGAACCCCGCCTGGGTGCGCCGCGCGGAGTCGCCGTGGGTGTTCATCACGCCGATCCGCGTGCCGGGCCAGCAGCAGTACGGGTTGATGGCGGCCCTCGACAGCCGCACGCTCAAAACGGCCTGGCAGAAGCGCGTCAACTACGCGGGCTGCGAAGGTGGCGGCGGGGCCACCGCGACGGCGGGCGGGCTCGTCTTTCACGTGGAGCCCGACGGCGAGTTCCAGGCCTACGACGCGAAGAACGGCGACGTGGTCTGGCGCTTCCAGACCGGAGAGATCGGCTTGCCTGGCGGCGCCGGGCCCGGTGGCGGCTCGGCGATCTCGTATCTCGCCGGAGGAGAACAGCACCTGGCGCTGACGATGAACCGCCGCATCTGGGCGTTCAGACTCGGTGGCGCGCTCGGTCCAGCGCCGGCGCCAGCCGCACCGCCGCTCGTCCTGCCGTGGAGCGGACGGATGGACGAGACCGGCACGATTCAGCTCGGTACGGTCTCGGTCTTCAACGTCCAGAGCGCCGGGCGCCGTGAAGAGTGGAACAACGCCTACGGAGTGAATCCGAGCCGGACGCGTGTAGCCCCCGGAGCGCCGGTAACGTTCACGAACACCAGCGCCGTCGCCCACACGATCGAGGCGCGGGACGGATCGTGGAAGACCGGCCTGATCGCCCCCGGCGGATCGGCAACGGTGACCGTGGCCAAGCCGGGCACCTATGAGTACCGGTGTCTGGAACATCCATGGTCGATGGGGGAACTCACCGTGGCCGCCACGCCGACGGGAGGCGGCCAATAATGGCTCCCGGCTCCCGGCTTCAGATTTCAGGCCTGAGGTGCTCGAAGGCCGATCGCCGTGGGCAGGCGAACAGGCCAGCGACGAGTGTGACGGCCGGCGCCAGCAGCAGCCCCGATCGCCACTGATCGGGCAGCGCGACGGATACCGTGTAGAACAGCGCGTGTGGGCCCGACACATGCCCGTGGCGGCGCGTCAGAACGTCGACGGCGGCGGCTGATATCGCGAGCACCAGCGGTACCGACACGGTGTACGCGATCAGTGCCGATCCGGCGTGTCGCCGATGAATGGTGGCCACCGCGCAGCCCGAGAGCGCGAAGCCGATGTAAGACACCAGCACCGCGACGATCGGCAACGGCCACCAGAGTTGCGTGGCGACCGCATCGAGCCAATTCCATCCGAACAGCCACTGCGACAAGACGTCCCTGGTGGCGTCGCCAAGTACCAAGAACAGCGTGAGTGCTGTCAGCCAGCCGGTGGTCGCGGCCCCGAGCGTTCGGACCGGAGCCTGGGCGGCGTCATGTATGAAGATGAGGGCGACGGAAGAGAGCACCTGACGCCAGTACCAGGTGCGCGATCGCCCTGCGCGGAACGCTTCAGCGAGATCACCGATGAAGGCGTCGTCCGGATGTCCGAGGCGTTGCAGCACGCCGGTGGCGAGGCGAGGCGGCGTTCTCATGGACGCGCTCCTTTCAGTTCGGGAATCCCAGTCCAGAGCGCCACGAACGCACGCTGCGTGCGACGCACCGCGTCGAGGCCGCCGGAGCTGACGCTGAAGAACTTCTTGGCGCGCCCGCCTCGCTCTGGTGTCGGCTCGCCGAGCCTGAAGGACACGAGCCCGTGCTGGGTGAGGCGCTCGAGAGCCAGGTAGACGGCGGCGAGAGTGACCGTCCGGCCCGTGTGCTCTTCGATTGCGCGTGCGATAGGGACGCCATAGGCATCGTCACGAACGCGAAGGACCGCGAGCATGACCAGCAGCTCGAAGTCGGTCAGAAAGCGATCTGCCATTTAATCGCAGATTATGAATAAATAGGGTCTCCAAGGCAAGCCGCTCCCAAGGCCCAAGGGCCTAAGGCCGACGGTTCAAGCCTTCACTAACTTCTTGTCCTCGTGCAGGAACTCGAGCGCCAGGCTCAGCACCTTGTCGGTGAACTCTTCAGCCTGGAGGTTCCCGAACTTGTCGCGGAAGGCGCGCAGCGGCACGACGGCCTTGGCGAGCGCGCGGTGGCCGCCGGCGCTGCCGATGGCGTTGAAGTACTTGCGGACGAATTCGCCGGCGTTCTTCGAGTAGCCGAGATTGCGCACCGACATCACGATCGAGTCGTGGACGATGCCGGCGATAATCGTCCACTCCACGTCTTCGAGCTGCAGATAGAAGTCGGCGACGTAGGGGATGAAGTCCTCGCGGGGCAGCACGCCGAGGAAGGCGCAGAACACTTTCTCCTGCAGCTTGCCCTGTTCCCGCGCCTTCACCACGAAGTCGAGCCGATCCAGGGTGATTTCGGCGCCTTCCATCTTGCGGATCATCGCCGGGTCGGCGAGCGGGTAGAGATAGGAGAACGCCTCGATGTCCACCCGGTTGGTGTGGCGGTTGAAGAACAGCGTGTCCGACTTGATCGCGTAGAGCATCGCGGTGGCGGTGCGCTCGGAGATGTTGGCGTCCACGGCCCGGAGGTGTTCGGTCAGAATCGTCGAGGTGGAGCCGTAGTCGGCGCGGATGTCCTTGTAGACCGCGGTGTAGCCCTGCTGCTCGGGATGGTGATCGATCACCAGATCGACGCGGTCGATTTCACCCGAGAAGTAGTGCGGCTGCACGTCCACCATCGCGACCCGGTCGAAGTTGTTCAGGTCGTCGGGCGTGACCTGCTCGATCTGGATGTCGAGCAGGTTCATCATCCGCTGGTTCTCGGGCCGGGTCACCCCGTGCACCGCGCCAATCACCGCAGTCTGTTTGGTGCGGCGGAGCACCGTGCGCAGCGCCAGCCCGCTCGCCATGGCGTCGGGATCCGGATCGTGGTGGAGCAGGATCAGCACGCGGTCGGCGTCGCTGAAGAAGCGCTGGTACTGCTGCACCTTCAGCCGGGTCAGGGAGCGGCTGAACTCGGTGAGGAGCGGCCCGCCGAAGAGCTCCGAGAGCGCGATGTAATTCAGCTCGGGAAACAGCCCCTTCAGCTCATCCTCGCGCTCGCGCGTGTGCGCGGCTCCGACCCCGAGCACGTAGACGAGCGTGGCGCCGGCGTTGAAGATCGCTTCGATGATTTTCTTGAGGCTGTGGCGCCCGTCGTCTTCGACGACGACGCAGGTGCCGGGGGTGAGATCGGCCTTGAGGTAGGTGTCGGTGCGGCGGGGGTCCCCGGCCGTGACGCTGAGACCGCTGTCGTGAAGGCGCTTGGCGAGCGTCTTCTTTTCGACGAGAAAGTCCATCTCGAAGCTGGGCAGCAGGATCTCGTCGAGCATCCTGATGGCCAGTTCGGTCTGGCAGACGGCAAGACACCTCATCGAGCCGACGCCCCGAGTATCACCCTGCACATAGGGAAAACGCTTCGATT
>Ga0247825_10002816_pt1 | contig 11507 bp, 9 predicted proteins | sample 13C_Vanillin_Day_FD_194413 | JGI IMG/M metagenome (GOLD analysis project Ga0247825, IMG submission 194413) | Soil microbial communities from agricultural site in Penn Yan, New York, United States - 13C_Vanillin_Day48 | ecosystem: Environmental > Terrestrial > Soil > Agricultural land | place... | reverse complement strand
GGCGACCATCTGCGCCTTCTGCGCGGGAGTGCCAATGCGGAGAATGGCAGCCTGACCAAACAGGTCACGGGTAGCCGACAGCGGGTCTGCACCCTCTGCACGGATCATCATCTCGAACGGGCTGATGGTGTTCACGAAATCGTTGGCAAGCTTGCGAGCACCTGCCGTGCTCTGCAGCGTCTGCACAATCTCCCGCTCACGGCGCACGATCTCTTCCTGCGCCTCAACCGGGATCTTTGCCCACGCCTCACGGCTCTGCGGCTTCCAGGACTCGGGTGCTTTGAAAGAGGTCGAAGACTCCTGCTTACGCTCCGGAGTAACGGCCTCCTTCTTAGCATCCTTCTTTTCTACGGGTTTAGGGGCCTCACCAGTGGTATCGGGCTTTCCATCGTCGGGTTTGGCGGCGTCGGTTGGCTCCGATTTCTCGGTGGGCGCGGTAGTCCGTACGGGCTCCTCGGTGTTCTCCGTGGATCCCCCTGTTTCTGGTGAGGAGGTATCGGTCCCTCCTTCACTTTCATTGTAGGCTTCCTCTAATGCACTTCTCAGGTCGTCTTCACCGGGCATTTCATTCTCCTAGTTGTATTAGGGACCACGGACAAGGTGTTCTTCCGGGTCCATTCCGCGATCAGTCATCCACTTCTTCAAGTCCGTATCGTCGGCGTACCGAACATCGTCCATGGTCTTGAAGGCCATGATGCGAGCGCGCTCCTCGTCCATCATTCTATGGAACGAGAACTTCTTACGCGCCATCGGCGTCATGTTCCTGCGAAGGGCAGTGACATTGGCAATGATCTCTCCAGGGTTCCCCATGTAGTTCCGCCACTTATCCACTTCGTCCTTCCCAGGCGTGGCCTTGAAGTTCGCCCCGGTGTTGTACCCGTGACGTCTGGCAAGACCATGAGCAGTCTCGTGGAGTTGAGCGCGACGGAATTTACTGATGCTGTCCAGACTGGACTCATCAGGAACTCCATTGCGGATGGTGTCTTCCCAACCACGATGATGACCCGCACCCACGCTCATGGCAGGGTCGATCTCCTGGGTCATATCGCTGATGGTGTCGTCAACCTTGTAGAGCTTGGGGTGAATCATAGAGTCACCAAGCTTCATCTCTGTGATAGCATTGAGCTTGGGATTGTTCATCCTCAGCTGTCTGATCATCTCCAAGTCTGGGGACGACATGGAGTCGTCGATCTCAGTCGCCCACTGCTTACTGTCCGGCTCAATGAACCAGTCCGTCTCGTTGTGAATGAGGTCATTCGAGCGCGGGTCGCCAGCGAGGAATTCCCGCATCTCCTTCGCACCGCGAGTGACGGGGGTCGCGTCGGTACTTCCGCGCAACGCCGCTGCGAGTTCCTTGGCGCGCATGAGCGACGCCTTGAGCGCAGGGCTCTTGTCAGCAATCTTAGCGCCGACGATGACGGCCTTCGCCGCGCCGCCAGCGACTGGGAGGAATTCAAGGGAAGAGAGCCCCTTCTCCCACCACGGAGCATCTGGGTCACGCAGAGCCGCCAAGGAAGACGCTTGGCCGACGCCGGGGGTGAACCCACCGATGAGGGCCTGGAGTGGGTGCTCGTTTTCGTACGCGCGAAGCTTCTTCGCTGCGAGTAGGGTAAGGTCATCCACGGCTCTTTGCCTCCACGATTTGAGCTATCTGCCTCCGCCGCTCGTCTCGGTCCCCGCCTTCGGTGTAGAACTTATCTCGTTCTGCCCGCTTCTGCTTCCACTCATTGGTGAAGTCATCAGCCGTCGTAAGATTGTGCTTCTTCATATACGCACGATGCTTACGCTTGGAGTCTATGACAGTTCCATCCACACCAACAAAAGGACTAGCAGAATAGAGGCGATCAGAAAACCGCCATCCATCACCGCTGCCTTCCGTTCGGCCGGGCGAGCGGCCCTCCACCATCTTGCCGCTCGCTTCATCATAGACGTACGTCCTGCGTGTCATGCCTATGCGCCTCGTTCAAAAATAAGAGCGCCGGTTTCTTTCGTTGCCGATTCGCCTGTTGCCGCTCCGAGTTGAGCACTGACAGCAACCGTGAACGTTGATGTCCACGTAAACGCAGCCCCCAGAGTATTCTGCAAGACGAGCGGCGCTGCCGGTGTCGCGTTAGAGACAAGACTGAGTTCAAAACTTCCGCGCCCCAACCCTGAGTTGACGCGGAACAGCTTGAGGCGAATGCGAACACCGTACGACTGAGTCGCGGCGAGCGTGTACGTGACATCCCCCCACGCAGAACCATCAACCCTGAGCCGGTGTCGCACTGTCTTCGACGCCCCGGATGAGTTGTGTGCAAATCCGTAGAACTCGTAAATGATCGCATCACCATCGACTGCCAGAGTACTGGCAGGGACAGTGAACGTGTCAAGCGTCTGCTCTGTAGTTCCGGTGTCAACAGTGACTTGCGTCTGGTTCTGCGCGATGCGACGAGTGCCGCCGCCGATGGGGACGCCGAGGACAGTCGGTGTGTTGGTGAAGTCAACGATGCCTGTCGTCGCACCAACCGTCATCCTCGTCGTTCCGTCCGTCTGCAACGTCAGTGCGCGAGCAGTACCCGTGCCACCCTTCTCCGTACCGATGTTGAATACGTTGCTCAACCACTCAAGCTTGCCGCGCTCGTAGTTGACGCTATCAGCCCCGTAGTTATAGGCGCGGAAAGTCGTAGGCTGCGACCAATTATTTGGAGTTGCCAACGCGACAGTTCCGATACCTTGTCGAAGGAAGGCAGCGTCCGCAGCACTGTTGGCATCATTGGCATACGGAGTCCAACCGAAATACCCCGCAGACCCAAGCCTGATGTGCGGTGGTTCAACGGTGATGGCATAGGGGTTGGCGTCGTTACCGAACGAGAGGGAGCCGATAATGAAAGCAGAGTACTGCGGCACATAGATGGCGGCGCGTGGATAGTCAGTCCCGCCCTGTCGGTAGACGCCAACCCCGAACACCTCACCCACCGCAGCGCCGCCCAGTGAGAGCAGGCGCGAGCCAGAGGCGAAGCTAAAGTCCGGTCCTGCCGTCGTACCAACACGGAGCTTGATGGCATTGAACGCGACCGCAGCGTTGTCCCATGTCTGCGTCATGTCGAGGACAGGACTGTCAGCAGTGACCGTCTCACCGACGATGGTGACCTTGTGCGGAACACCACCGAAGCCCACCTGAAGATTGCCCGGTCCACCGCGACCAATGCCAAGGTCAGCGGAGAACGCAGGAACTGACGGTGACCAAGTGATCGGTATACCGGCTCCGAGGTTCAGCGTGTCGCTACGAACCGCCATGGAAGCGTTTCCGCTTGAGCCTAAGAACATCCAGTTAGCACTGAAAATGCCGGGGTATCCGGCGGGACCGTACCCGCCATTGATCCCGATGGCTTGATCTGCAGCACTGTACGTGAACCCTGCATCTGCGCCGAACGCGCCACCGTCGTTGAACTGGACCTGCGTGTCCGCACCCGCAGGCGATCCACCACCTCCGCCACCGCCACCGCCAATCTTTACGATACCGAACCGTGCATTCGGAGAAGCGTCCACGCCTGCCGGAGCAGTGGTGCTGTAGACCCACGCTTCAAGGTAATCACCGGGAACGAGGTAGCCGACGAACGCTGCCTGACATCGCATGTTGCCGGGACCGTTTGCGTACGGACCACCCGCAACCTCAAAGCCTGAACTGGGATCGCCGTTCTTCGTGATCGCAGCGATGGAAGCGGACACCGTTGCGCCGAACACTGCCCAGAATGTCGCGGAGTACCATCCCGCCTCGCTGATGGTGAACCGGCCCGGTGCTCCGCTACTCCAGTAGCCACCGTCATCACGGACCTCGGTGTCGAACGCCATCAGTGTCCAAGTGCCGATTGAAATCGCTTGCGCCGCAACACTAAGAACCTCTGCGCCGCTGCCAGTGTCGCCAACGAGCGAGGAGATCGGGATCAGTTCGACATCGCCTGTCCCCGGTGACGTTCGACCAAGGACGTACCCGCTAGGGATGTCCTGCAACTTGTCGAGCGTGACCGCTTCGTCGTTGATCGTGATGAGCGTGCCGCCGCCAGAGATCGTCACGTCACCGTAGTCACCGTCGGGGAGGGAACCGCCTCCACCACCAGCGACTGCGACCCAGCCCGTCGCCTCTACGCCTGACTGCTTCAGGTAGATCGTAGCAGAGTCGAGGTCCAGGTGCATGGACCCCGTAGGAGCAGGGATGCGTCCTTCGGGCGACAGATTGTCGAAGGTGATCGTGCAATCACCCATGCTCCCGTATGTATAGTCGCGTCTAGCCACGAAGGTTCTCCAGTGTAGCAGTCACCTGCTCCACAGTCCAAATTGAGTCTTCACCAGCATTGATGCTAAGGCTGATGCCCCCTACCCCGGAGGCGTCGAAGGGTCCGCTAGAAGCGAAGGCTGACTTGTTCGCTGCGCCAGTGCAGAAGCCGACCGTATTGTGATCATGTTGAACCTGCACCACGCCGAAGATGGTAGCGTTCTCGCCTATGGTGCGGAACACGACTTCCACATCAAAGAGGCCTTTATCCGCCATAGCCGTCTGAGCAGGCAGCTTCATCTCTAAGACGGGCGGATCATTCTTGTTCCCATAGCGTCCGTACCGGACCTGGAAGATTGGCTTCATCAGTCCTGCAGCCGATTTCGTCGCGGCCACGCGGACACGGTATCTCGTCCCCGGTTGAAGCTGTTCCACAGGGAGCTTGAAGAGGGAGCCTATGAGGTATGTGTGCGTCTCGAATCCCGATTGCGGGGAGGTACTCTGGTTGTAGAGCGTATGTCCGGAGTAGCCTGACTCGCCTTTGAGGCCTTGAAGTCCGCGCGGACCGGGGTCGCCCTTATCGCCTTTGTCGCCCTTACCGAAGGGACCGGGGAGGCCTTGGTCGCCTCTGTCACCCTTATCTCCCTTATCACCCTTGCCAGTAAGTCCGATATCACCCTTGTCGCCTTTATCACCCTTGAGCCCCTGTGGTCCGATGGTTGCGCCCGTGATGTGGAGCCAGCCGTCAGGCTGCATGACGTACACGTTACCGGCGAGCTTGTCAACGTGCATCGAACCTTCATGCGCGCGGAAGTCCGGTGCCTCATCCGATACGGTGATCGAGTGACCCGTGCCCGAGCTTACGATCATCTCCCTCATTTAGCGGCTCCGTTCTTGGGCGCGGCCTTCGCTTTATCCTTCGCAGCCTGCACGGAGACAGCCTCCTTCTCAATGCCCATCGCGTGCCTCTGCTCTTCAGCGGCGAGAGACATCGCGTGCTTCTGGACTTCAGCCTCAGTGGACACCTGTGTACGAGCTGCGTCCGCCATGACCTCTGCACGGCGCTGCTCGGAGTTCATCTGGGCGTCGACCCGTGCGACCTCGTTCTTGGTCTCCATGGTAACTTTGAGTTCCATCAGCTTCATCTGGAACTGCTGCTGCATCTGCTGCATTTCCATCTGGAACTTCTGCTGGCTCTGCTGCATCTCCTGCTGGAACTGCATCTGACTCTGCTGCATATCCTGCTGAGCTTTCTGCTGATCCAGCTGCGCCTTCATCTTCATGGCCTCGACCTTGGGGTCGGGCGGTGGCGGGGGAGGCGGCTGCTGCAGACGCTGCTGGACATCCGAAATCGCCTTGTCCAGGACGCCCTCGATCTGCTGGGAGCCCTTGAAGCCGGAGAGGCCCCACTTCAGCATCTCCATCAGGGTGGGCATCACGCTCTTATCTTGTTCCGCAAGCGGCGCGGCGCTCTGCATGAACTGGCTCAGGCCCATGATGTATTCCATGCGCTCGCTCTTAAGCTGAGCGTAGTCCACCATTGCAACTGACTCTGGGCGGATCTGTACCCGCCAGATCATCGTCTTAGGATCTTTCAGGAGGACGATCGCCTGCTCCGCCAGTTGCGCGTCCGGCGTCTGCATGATGTTGGACTGGTTGAGCATGGTCTGCGGCTGGAAGTGCCGCACCATGATTTCAGCCTTAATCTTCTGCAAATCTGAGGCGAAGGCCGCAAAGAGGTCCTGCATGGCCTGGATGCGGACAGACGCAAATTTCGACTTCAGTTCCTGCGCTCCCTTTGTCTCCCGAGGGTCCGTGCTGCCTCGCAGGATATCGCTCATGCCCGTGGTCTGATACAGGAGTTGGATCGTCTGGTCGCGAACCGCAATGAGCTGCTGCATGACCGCTGCGATCTCTTCGATCGGCATCCAGTCAATCTGCCCTTTAATCCCACCCTTTTCGGCGAATGCGGCCCAATTGTCAACCGGTATCAGTTCGTTCTCAGTCGCCTCGGAAAGCATACGCTGGACGCCAGTGGAGGTCTTGTCGTAGACGCCCACGACCTTGATGGCCTTGGCGAGCGTCATAACCCGCGTATTCAGGATGTCAATCTGGATGTACAGGTCCTGGGCGAATGTATACTCGGCCTTGGGCACGAGTGACATCGTCGTTATGTTCGCCAGCATCGGGCACGGACAGGGGAAGAACGTATGGAGGCCAAGCGGGTCGGCCTTCTTCCCTAGGAGGTCTTCGACGCCCTTCGACCACCAGTAGATGTGCTTGGAGGTCTTGCACCAGATCTCGTAGACCTCAGCCTGCTCCTCAGTGTCCTTATCGTCCTGGAAAGTCGCCCCGACCGCCTCATCCTTCGGCGTTCGGTTCTTATAGTTCAGAGTCTTGGCTACTTTCTCGCCCCACTTCGCTGTGGCTTCCTCTTTGGACACGAAAGTGCGAAAAGAGACCCAACGGACCTCTCCCCATCGCCGTGCGCCTGGAGACCAGCAGAAATCGTTCCAGTGGATGTAATCCACCGGAGCGGTCTCGGAAATGACCATTTCCTGACCGTCCGGGCCAGGACCAATGATCGGTTCGTACCTTACCTTCGCTTGGCCGAGGCCGGGAAGCAGATAGTCGTCAAGGCAGGAGCGAAGAGCCTCCGTAAACGAGTCATCAGTGAACTGAATGTCGTTATTAAGGCATCTTTCCATGATTTCAGACGCAACCCGAGAGACGTCATCCTGGGAGTCCTCGTAGCGGCGCGAAACGTCCACTTTCGGGGTTTGTCCATAGAGCATACTCCGTAAAGTGATTACGTTCGAGTGAAATAGGTTGAGCGGCTGTCTCGAGTTGGAGATATCGGAGTCCTCGATCTTGTCGAGGAACTTATCCATCACTTTCTTGCCTTGCTTCCGGAATTTCTCCAGAGCCTTCTCGCCGGCAGCGATTTCGTCGTGCCAGTACTCCGCTTTTCCTAGATTCTCAGACTTCTCTTTGGCTGGCATGAATAGAGGTCCTCAAGGGAGAATCCGTACTTGGGCGGTCCCGCCGACGTCTTTGACGCAGACGGGATTGTAGCACGTTTACAGGTCAGAGCCAAGAGCCGGTACGCATCGGCGCAGTGGGAAGTCCAGTCGTGGAGCGGCGCGTCCGTATAGATCTTCTTAACTTCGTCGTATTTCCGACGATACGAGCGCAGGGCGTTGAGACCCCATCCTACTCGGTCATTCTCGAGGTTCCAGACAGTGGAGGGAATAATCATACGCGCAGCGTCAATTCCGTGCTGTATCGCCAACTTTGGAGCAATACGAACCGGGAATTCCTCGGCTAGGAACTGCTCGATGGTGGATCTTCCCGTCTGGAGTGACTTTGCCATCGCATCGTGGGGGAGCCAGATGGTCTCGTATTCGTACCCCTTGTACCTGAGGAGGTCGAAGTAGTATTGGAGAGCTTGATTGTCGGCTTCTTCGTAGTCGATGATGGCTGGACCTTCTGGGTACTCCTGCCAGAACCAGAGCGCAGTCGAGTCAGTATAGCCAAGGTCACTAGATACGAAAACTGGGAGAGTCGAATCGTATGCAGGACCTCCGGTGGGAGTTTCGAGGAGTTTGGCATAGTACGCTCCCGTGATTGCTGCCGTAAAGTCGCATAGAAACTCTTGTCTAAATTGCTCGTCGGACATTTGCCGACGAAAGTCGGCAATATCCGTCTCATCAAGGATATTAGTGACGTTAATTGGCAGAGTAAGCGTGAAGCACGATGGATCATGGGTGTACTTCTCATGAATATCGTAGAAGTGGTTCATGCCCTTCGGCGTACCGATGAAGACTGCCCACCCTTTTCTGTCCACGAGGGTCGGTAGGATGACTTCTCCCCACAGGGACGGACGCATGTCGCCGAATTCGTCCAAAATGACGCCATCGAAGTAGAGGCCACGGAGGGAGTCAGGATTATCGGCACCGAAAATCGTGATTTTGGCCCCATTTAGGAGCTCGACACTGAGTTCCGATTCGCGAGGCTTCCCCTTCATCAGGGGTCTGGCCGCGTCCTTCAGATACAGCCACGCGATCTCTTTACCTTGTCTGTAGGTAGGCGCGATGTAGCCGTACCTCGGGTGTTTCTTCTTGTTGTAGACGGCCTTTACTACGACGTCGTTGATGCAGGCGACTGTCTTTCCGCAGCGGCGATGAGCGACGATAGAGGAATAGCGGGAGCTCCGCTGATGGAAGGGGATAAAGAATGAGCGCGGCTCATATTCGAGAGTGACTTCAGTCACTGAACTTACCCGCTAGGACTTCCATATACTTCTTGAACTTCTCTGGATCGTACTTCGCCATGCCCTGCATCTCTGGGTCGTATTTATCCACATGGCCGAGCTTGTAGTTCTGCCACTGGAGGAATTGACGGGACGTGACCGAATCTTTCCCGTGGAGCTGGACCCATTTCTGGATGGAGGACTCGGGCAGGTGCATGACGATTTCAGGGACGTGGACGTAGTGCGAGTCCTCTGCAAGGGACTTGCCCCTGCGAAGCTTCCTGTAGATCTGCGTGCCCTTGGCGAGCTCAGCCGCCGTGGCGAAATCGTCCCCGTGGGACCAGTCCGCCCCGCCCTCCGCCAGCCAGTCGGCGTCCTCTGTCTTCATCGTGATCGGTTTCGGTCCGCCGCGAGGCTGGAGCCGTTCCGGGAAATGGGAGACTAGATATGCGCCCTTCCCAGGCTGTGTCTGTACGCCGGGAACTCCTGCGGCACGCAGACGTTCGAGCATGGCTCGTAATTGCGGCTGCGGATTCGCCCCGTGCGGGTCAATCTTCTCGAGTCCTAGGAGGGAATCCGGGGACTCGTGATTGAGAATGGTCTGCATCTCGTGCGTGGTCTTGCCAGGATACATTTTCTGGAGGGCACGCATCGTGTCCGTATGAGTCGAAGCGAGATCATACGGTTTGACGTATCGGGCGAATTCCTCATCAGGGAGGTGGTAACGGTGAAGGAATGAGGTGCCTTCGTCCCCTGCCTTGTTTATCTGTGCGTTCTGGCCCAGATAGAGGAGTGACTGGGATGGATGCTGAGTCAGGTAGAGTCCTGGACCCTCGGTCGCTAGCCCCTCGCCCTGGAACAGCTTGTCTGGATCATGACGTAAGTCTTTGAGTGGTGTCGGGGAGGCGTGGTAGACGTTGATCCCTCGTAAAGCTTTCGCTTTACGGAGGAGGGATCCGTACGGGACGAGAGCGGCGGCGTTGCCGAGGGAGGGTTCATGTGCCATGTCCTGCATGGCGAGTGCTGTGCCGAGGAACGGGACAAGTCCGGCGGCTAGATCAGTCTTTGGATGAGCCTGTCGCCACGATCTCAGCTTCCGTGAAGTCTCCGTCAAGCGGTCCAGGGCCGATGGCTGCTCTGATTGTGATTTCACCTGAGTGCTCCATCTGCTGCTGGGCGACTATGGTCCGGTTCCAGATCTTTGTGTAGAAGGACTCGAGATTGGACTCAGCCCACAGGGCGAGACGAGGGACGCCGCCGACCAGATCGAATGCGTCATGGACGGCATTGAGGGAGCGATGACTGGAGCGGCGGACCGTCTCCAGCCTCTGCGGGTCGTACGATTCGATGGATCCAGGGATGAGGTCCTTCATATGCTGGATTCTAGCATAGGGCGAAGGCGGATGCAAGGGCTCCGTTTCTTGACGTATCCAGGACCTCCACTTGCTGACGTATCGAGAATCTTTGTAGGGGTTGAGTAGACGTAATTGGAATTGGAAGCGGTTATGACTAGGGGGGTATGAAAAGAGGAGAGGAGAGGAGATGAGAGTAAGACAAAGGTGTGCGAGGCGCACTATAAGAGATAAGGAGTATAAGAGTAAGAGCAAGACAAAGGTGTGCGAGGACGCACGCTACAGATACAGAGTGGTCTCGGTCTGCGGACTTCACATAATGTGGTAGACACATTATGTGAAGTCGGCGCACAACAAAAAGGGGTCGCACCAGATTGGTGCGACCCCTGCCCGATTGTTTACTTATTCTTTGTAAACACCGGCAGCCAGGAGCCCTTCCAGGGCAAAGCGGCGCAAGAAGCCCATTCCGCCCTTGTGGGGCGACTTGTGGCCGACCTTGGCGCGCTGCGCGGGGACCTCGGTGGCGACCGCGGCCAACCAGGACGCGAGCGGCAGGCCCTCGTACTGGCGCAGGCTGTTAAACCAGATGGCGCGCTGCGACCCCGCACGGAACTCGTGGGTTTTGCCCTTTTCGCTAAAGGCAACCAAAATTTCTTGCGCGGCAACTTCTACTGTGGTATCGGTGGTCATTTGTGCAAATTTCCTAACTAGTGTACTGTTGGCGACATTGCCTACCCAGTAAAGACAGTCTACTACGCCGTAGCTACGATAGCAACTAGTACAAATACGTATTGCGCATCCTGGCAAACTAGTGTATACGCGCGTGCGCGCCCGCGCGCGCAGATCAAAGGTGTGCATTATGTAAACTCCCAGGCTGCGCCTGGTCCCCTGTCATAATGTGGTAGACACGTTATGTGAAGTGTGGCAGTAGATGCAAATGATAATTATTAGCATCTGTCATAGTGTGTCTGCCACGTTATGGAACATTGGCCTGGAGATGCAAATGATAATCGTTTGCATCTGTCATAACGCGGCCGAGCCAGCGAGCGCATTATGACAGGAGCGTGAGAGCGAGAGGACGAAGACGAGCTCGGGAGAAGGATGGCTTTGATCAGTTCAGATCTAGCTCCACCTTGGTGGAACTGGCCGGCTCTATGCGGAGCAATCGTGGGGCCGGGAAATTTTCATATCGCATCCAAAACAGCCTACTTTATCGCGTGTCGAACTCCGGTAGTAGGTAGTAGGGTAGTCAGGTAGGACCGCAACCTTTCTATATAATATACTCTATTCACACTGATACGAACCAACTTTTGCATAATGTATAGAAAATACCTGACTACCTGACTACCTTGCCTCTTTTGCCTTATAAAACAAGCACTTAGAGGTAGTCGCCCACCATACTACCACCTGACTACCACCCGACTACTCACCCCTCATCCCGGTACCACGACCGCACTGGAGTTCCTCCAATCTTAACATTCTTCTGCTTCCACCCCAAATTCTTCATCGTATTGGCAATGTCCTTGGCCGGATTTCCTGTGACCCTACTACTATCCATGCCCATCGCAGCGTAGAGCTGGCTACTCGTAAAGGTCTTCATCCCAGCTCGAGTCAGCACCTCCAATCCAAGAGCAACGCTCCCGCCCAAGGC
>Ga0247825_10002815_pt1 | contig 11508 bp, 10 predicted proteins | sample 13C_Vanillin_Day_FD_194413 | JGI IMG/M metagenome (GOLD analysis project Ga0247825, IMG submission 194413) | Soil microbial communities from agricultural site in Penn Yan, New York, United States - 13C_Vanillin_Day48 | ecosystem: Environmental > Terrestrial > Soil > Agricultural land | place... | reverse complement strand
ATGACGACCCGGCCGGCGGCGAGCGTCTTGCCGCGCGCGGCCATGGCGGGCGGCAGCAGCTGCAACGCGCCGATGGGATCGACGCTCTTGCCCTCGTTGTGGACCTTGCCGTCGACCAGCAGGCGGCCGGGCCGCGCCTTGAGGTCCTGGCCGCGCCAGCCGGCGATCTCGGGGCCGACGACGATGCCGTAGTTATAGATGCAGTCGGCCAGCATGACGTGGCGCGGCTGGGCGACGGGTTCGATGCGGGCCTGGCACAGCTCGAACACGACGTGGGCGGATGCGACGGCGTCGAGCACCTGAGCGGGCGTGGCACCGGCCGGAACGTCGGTCCCCATGCGGAAGGCGATCTCGAGCTCGATGCCGGCGGGCCGATTGCCGACGACGTTCCATGTGCCGCCGGCTGCCACCTGGCCCGAGTGCAGGATCGGGGCGTAGATGACGGGGCCCTGCGGCACCTCCATCACCTTCCAGGCGATGACCGGCGAGCCGAGGCCGGCCGCGACCTTGTCCTGGATGGCGAAGCCGTCGTCGAAGTCCCTCGGCAGGTTGTCGCCCGTAAGCGGGGTGCGGGTGCCTAGCAGCCGCGCGGCGACGATGCGGGCGGCGATGGCGAATTGGCGGTCGTCGGGACTGGGCATGGGCGGTCTCGGATCGATGGTCGGCGGCGGCAACCCGCACGGTAGCGCGCGATACACGGCTCTGCCACATCGCCGTGCGAGACTTTGCGGCCTGAGCGCCTATCAGATATAAGCGCCGAAAATTCCACGAGCTTTGCAATGGCAAAATCCGGCAAGGACAACAAGGCCCAGGCGCGCCTGCCCAAGGGCTTCGGCGACGCGAGCGCCGACGCCCTGCGCGCGCAGTGGCGCATGATCGAGACGATTCGGCGCGTCTACGAGTCCTACGGCTTCGAGCCGCTGGAGACGCCGGCCATCGAGTACACCGAGGCGCTCGGCAAGTTCCTGCCCGACCAGGACCGGCCCAACGCCGGCGTGTTCTCGTTCCAGGACGAGGACGAGCAGTGGCTGTCGCTGCGCTATGACCTGACCGCGCCGCTGGCGCGCTACGTGGCCGAGGGGCTCAAGGAGCAGAAGCTCTCGCTGCCGTTCCGCCGCTATGCGTTCGGCCCCGTGTGGCGCAACGAGAAGCCGGGGCCGGGGCGGTTCCGGCAGTTCATGCAGTTCGATGCCGACACGGTGGGGACGGACAACATCGCGGCGGATGCGGAGATCTGCATGCTGGCGGCGGATACGCTCGAGGCGCTGGGCATTCCGCGCGGGCAGTATGTGGTGAAGGTCAATAACAGAAAGGTGCTGGACGGATTGATGGAAGTGCTTGGCCTTGGCGGCGATGCGAAGGCGGGGCAGCGTCTTACTGTTTTGCGAGCGATCGACAAATGGGATCGCTTGCGCCACGAAGGAGTCCGTCAGCTATTGGGCGAAGGTCGCAAGGATGAAAGCGGGGACTTCACGAAGGGCGCCCAGCTTCAAGCCGATCAAATTGAAGCCATCCTGTCGTATCTGGGAAGTAGGTACGCAGTCATGGGCGCCGGGGAAAATGCGTCTGGTTGGTCGGCAAGTTTTGGTGCCTGGAAAAAGCTAGTCGGTGGTTCGGACAATGGACAGGCAGGGGTTGCTGAGCTTGAACAAATGGCATCCCTGCTGTGGGCCGCGAACTACAGATACGATCAAATCAGCTTTGACTCATCCTGCGTCCGCGGACTGGAGTATTACACCGGCCCCGTGTTCGAGGCTGAAATCACCACCCAGATCAAGAACGAGGACGGACAGCTCGTGCGCTTCGGGTCGGTGGGTGGAGGCGGGCGGTATGATGGGCTGGTCGAGCGGTTCCTGGGCACCAAGGTGCCGGCCACCGGCTTCTCGATCGGCGTGTCGCGGCTGCAGGCGGCGCTCGCCGCGCTCGGCAGGTCGGATGCAGGCGCAACCGGTGGGCCGGTCGTCGTGCTCGTCATGGATAAGGGCGAGCTGCCGGTTTACCAGAAGTTGACGCAGACCCTGCGCACCGCCGGCATCCGTGCCGAGATGTACCTGGGCACGGCCGGAATGAAGGCGCAGATGAAGTATGCGGACAAGCGCGGCGCCCCCTGCGTCGTGATCCAGGGCGGCGACGAGCGCGCGAGGGGGGAAGTGCAGATCAAGGACCTGATCGAGGGCGCCAAGGCTGCCGCCAGCATCAAAGACTCCAAGGAATGGCGCGAGGGACGCCCGGCGCAGGTCTCCGTGGAGGAGGCGCGCATGGTCGAGGCCGTGCGCGAGGTGCTGGCGCGGCACAAGGCGTAGAGATCATGCCAACCTCGCGCTCGCCAGCATCATCCCCACCAGGAACGCCATCGAACTTGGCTCGCCGGTTGGTATCAGATCGATGGTCGAGATGGGCGAGCTAAGTCCGTGGCGTTCCGTCCTCCCCCCTCGAGGGGGAGGCGCCTCAACCGCCGAGGCTCACTAAACGCATGGCCGCGGAAGCCGCACAGAACGTGGAGGCCCTCAACGCGCAGGCGCAGCGCCTGATCGCGACCTTCACGCGTGCGGGCTACGAGCAGGTGGCGCCGAGCGTGATCCAGCCGGCGGGGCTGTTCCTGGACGTGGTGGGCGAGGAGCTGCGCGCGCGCACCTATGTGTTCACCGATCCCGAGGGCGAGGAGCTGTGCCTGCGCCCGGACCTGACGGTGCCGACCTGCCGGCTGCATCTGGCGCGGCATCCGGGCGGCCGCGTGGAAGCCCGCTACTGCTACAACGGCCCGGCATTCCGCTACCAGGCGGGCAGTACCGACAGCGCCCATCCGCGCGAGTTCCGGCAGGCCGGCATCGAGTCGTTCGCTGCCGCCGACCGCGAGCAGGACGATGCCGCCGTGCTGGCTCTGATCGCCGAGGCGCTGCGCGAGACGGGGCTGGAGCGCTTCCAGCTGAGCCTCGGCGATCTCGGGCTGTTCGATGCGCTGCTGGATGCGCTGCCCATGCCGCGGCGATGGCGGCGGCGGCTGCACCACCATTTCTGGCGGCCGGAAGCGTTCCATGCCGAGCTGGTGCGCCTCACCTCGCGGGCGGCGTTGCAACCGCAGGGCGTGCCGCGCGACCTCATCGATCGCCTCGATCCCGAGAAGCCCGAGGAGGCGCTGGTGCTCGTCGCCGAGCACATGGACCGGGCGGGGCTCGAGCTGATCGGCACGCGCACGCTGGAGGAGATCGCCGCGCGCGTGCTGGCCGAGGCGGCCGACGCGCGCGAGCCGCCGCTCGAGCCGCAGACGGCGGCGCTGATCGAGAGCTACGTGGCGGTGCGGGCCCCCGCACGCGACACGGCGCGGCGGATCGAGGAGCTGCTGGGCCCGCACGGGATCGACCTCGGCGGGGCCCTCGATGCCTACCGGCGGCGGCTCGACCTGCTGGAGGGGCTGGGCGTGTCGACGTGGGACGCCACGTTCTCCGCCGAGTTCGGCCGCAACCTCGAGTACTACACGGGCTTCGTGTTCGAGATCAGCGTGCCAAGACTCGGCCCGCGCAGCCCGGTGGCGGGCGGCGGGCGCTACGACAGCCTCGTCTCGGATGTCGGCGCGCCCTCGCCCGTGCCGGCCGTCGGCTCGTCGATCCACACCGAGCGGCTGCTGGCGGCGCTGAACGGGGACGCGCCCGGGGGTGTACCAGGGGGTGCACCATGAGCGACAAGCTCGTCCTGGCGCTGCCCTCCAAGGGCCGCCTGATGGAGCAGTGCGCGGAGATGCTGGCCAAGGCCGGGCTGGTCGTGGTGCGCTCGGGCTCGGCGCGCGGCTACAAGGCGGAGATCAAGGGGCTCTCCGGCGTGGAGGTGAACTTCGTCTCCTCCGCCGAGATCGCCCAGCACATCAAGAACGGCACCGCACACCTCGGCATCACCGGCGAGGACCTGCTGCGCGAGACGATCGCCGACTGCGACGAGCGCGTGGCGTTCCTGAGGGGATGCGGCTTCGGCCACGCCGACGTGGTGGTGGCCGTGCCCGACTGCTGGATCGACGTGCGGCACATGGCGGACCTCGAGGAGATGGCGGCGAGCTTCCGGCGCCTGCACGGGCGGCGGGTGCTGGTCGCCACCAAGTACATGAACCTGACGCGGCGGTTCTTCTCGGGCCGCGGCGTCACGGGCTACCGCATCGTCGAGAGCTTCGGCGCCACCGAAGGCGCGCCGGCGGCGGGGCTGGCGGAGCTGATCGTCGACATCACCACGACGGGCTCGACGCTGCGCGCCAACGGCCTGCGGATTCTCGACGACGGCCTGATCCTGCGCTCGGAGGCGAACCTGGTGTCATCCAAGGTTGCGCAATGGACGCCGGGGCTGCGCGCGATCGAGCGCGACGTGGTGGCACGGCTGGCGGCGTAAGACGCTCGCAGTCACGGCATCCCGCAAGCTCGAGCATTTCGCGCCTGCGAGGCGCGGCCAACATCAGCCGGAACCTCTCCCCTCTTGCGCTGTTGTCCCTGCACGCCGTGGAAATCCGTCTCAACGTGCAAAGGAAAAAAAACGCATGAAGATCGCAGGCAGCATCCTGGCAGCGGCCATCGTGGCGCTCGCAGTCCCGGCCGTCGCACAGACAACCCCCGGCAGCGGCGCGGCGAAGATGTCCGCGGCCGAGTGCACGGCCGCATGGAACAAGCTCGACGCCGCCAAGGCGGGTAGCGTAGCGCAGGCCCAGGCCCAAGACACCGTGACCGACTTCAAGGCCGCGGACGCGAACAGCGACGGCAAGCTGACGCAGGCGGAGTTCACCGCCGCGTGCAACAAGGGGCTCGTCACTGCCTCCGTGCCCAACACCGGCTCGCGCGGCATGACGGGAACGGATACCCCGACGCCGAAGAAGTAAGCTTACGGCAGATCGCAAAAGCGGGTCCGGCGGTCCCTGCCGCCGGACCCTCCGCGCGTCGCGTATTGCAATGGCGCTATCCAGCAGCCGCGAGGCGGACGACCTGCTTGCCGGTGTTGCCGCCGGACAGCAGGTTGATGAGGGCGGCGGGGGCCTGCTCGAGGCCCTCGGCGACGGTCTCGCGGTACTTCAGGCGGCCGGCGCGATGCCAGTCCATCAGCTCGCCGAGCGCCTGGTCGCGACGCACCAGATGGCTGCCGATGCGGAAGCCCTGGATGCGGACGCACTTGTTGAGCACGGCGCCGAAGTTGCGCAGGCCGCGGCCGTCGCCGGCGTTGTACTGCGAGATCTGCCCGCAGACGGGCACGCGCGCATCGGCGTTGAGGTGCAGCAGAACCGCGTCGAGGATGTCGCCGCCGACGTTGTCGAAGTAGATGTCGACGCCCTCGGGAGCGGCCTTGGCGAGCGCCGGCCCGATGGGGCCCGCCTTGTAGTCGACGCAGGCGTCGAAGCCGAGATCGGCGATCACATGGCGGCACTTCTCGGGCCCGCCGGCGATGCCGATGGCGCGGCAGCCCTTGATGCGCGCGATCTGGCCGACGGCGCTGCCGACGGCGCCGGCTGCCGCCGAGACGACGACGGTCTCGCCGTCCCTGATGCCGGCGATGTCGACGAGACCGACCACGGCGGTTGCGCCGGACTGGCCGAGGAGGCCGAGGCTGAGGGAGAGCGGTCTCAGATCCGGCGGCAGCTTGCGCAGGCCCTTGCCGTCGAGGACGACGTGCTCGCGCCAGCCGAACGCGCTCTGCACTGCGTCGCCCGCCTTGAAAGCGGGATGGCGGCTCTCGATCACGACGCCGGCGCCGCGACCGATCATGACGTCGCCGACCTTCAGAGGATTGGCGTACTGGCCATGGCCGCCACCCATCTGCCGGCGCATGTAGGGATCGATCGACAAGTAGTGCGTGCGCACCAGCACCTGGCCGTCGGCGGGCCTCGGGATCGGTGCCTCGACGAGGCGGAAGCAGCCCGGCTCCGGCATGCCGTCCGGCGCCTTGACGTAGATGAACTCACGATGCGTCGCCACGGCGAATGCACTCCCTGGTTTCTTGCTATCAACCCTCTTGCGATCGTCGGGGACGATGACACCGCGGGATTGCCGTGGGAAGATGCCGGCCGACCGGCGCCTCGCAACCGGAGACATCAGAGGAACCACGGCCATGGCGGCAGAGCGCAGCGTCGACACCGGCACCGAACAACTGCTGTGCTCGATCCGGCATGGGGTGGCGGCGCTGACGCTGAACCGGCCCGAGGCGCGCAACGCCCTGTCGCCGGAGATGACGCCTGCGCTCGAGCGCACGATCGCCGCCTGCGATGCCGACGACACGGTCAAGGCGCTTCTCGTCACGGGAGCAGGCACGGCCTTCTGCGCCGGCGGCAACGTCAAGGGCATGGGGGACCGCCGCCCCGGCGCGGACCAGAGCCCCGACGAGCGCTATCGGATCATGCGGGCGAGACACCACGGCATCGGCGGCGCGCTCTACGCGCTGCGCAAGCCGACGGTGGCGGCCCTTCCCGGCCCGGCGGCGGGGGCGGGCCTCGCCATCGCGCTCGCGTGCGATATCAGGGTGGCCGCGGAGAGCGCGTTCGTGAGCACGGGCTATGTCGGGGTGGGCCTCAGCGGCGACTACGGCATCGCCTGGCTGCTGTCGCGCGCGGTCGGCCCGTCGCGCGCCCGCGAGCTGCTGCTGACCAACGAGCGCGTGCCGGCGGCGCGGGCGGCGGAGCTCGGCATCGTGCACCGCGTCGTCGCCGCCGAGGCGCTGCGGGAGGAGGCCTTCGCCCTGGCACGCAAGCTGGCCGAGGGGCCGAGCATCGCCTTCCGCTACATCAAGGACAACCTCGACGAGGCGATGGAGATCAGCTACGCGACGGCGATCGACCGCGAGGCCGAGCGCATGCTGCGCGCGCAGGGGAGCGAGGACCACAAGGAAGCGGTGCGGGCGTTCGTCGAGAAGCGCAAGCCGACCTTCCAGGGCAAGTGACGTTGACGTCTGCAGCAAGCAAGGAGTCCAGCCATGACGGCCAAGTACATTCCAAGCCCGCGGGACTGGGTGCGCGAGCAGGTCGAGCTCTACGAGAGCAGCGGCGGCACCAAGGGCACGACGCTGCGCGACACCGGCCTGCCCGTGATCATCGTCACGCACAAGGGCAACAAGACGGGCGCCACCCGCAAGACGCCGCTGATGCGCGTCAAGGACGGCGACAGCTACGTGCTCGTCGGCTCGCAGGGCGGAGCGCCGAAGGACCCGGTCTGGGTGCACAACCTGCGCGTCAATCCGCAGGTCGAGCTGCGCGATCTGACTGTCGTGCGGCCGATGCGCGTGCGCGAGGTCGAGGACAAGGCCGAGCGCGATCGGCTGTGGGCGCTGGCCGTGGCGGCCTTCCCGCCCTACGCGGAGTATCAGACGAAGACGGCGCGGCAGATCCCGGTGTTCGTGGCCTCGCCGTAAGCGCAACTCGCCGGAGCGGGCCAAATGATAGTCGACGTGCGCACCTACACGCTCGTGCCGCGCAGGCTCGCCCAGTACCTCGAGCTGTTCGAGAGGCATGCGCTCCCGGTGATGCAGCGGCACGGGCTGGAGCTGATGGGCTACTACACGAGCCACATCGGCCCCCTCAACCAGGTCGTGCACCTGTGGCGCTACGACAGCCTCGCCGACATGGAGAGGAAGCGCGCCGCACGCGACGCCGACCCGGCCTGGGGCGAGTACCTGGCGATGACGGAGGGCATGGTCGCCATGCAGGAGGACAAGGTCATGCGCCCGACGTCGTTCTCGCCGGGGCGCTGAGCCGGTACGCTGTTGACCACGAATTTGTAGGACGCCCGGCGCTGGGCGGCTCCGGCCGCTCCGGGCGGCGTTGGAAATTGCGCATCCACCGCATTGATGCCATGTTGGCTGTCAACGGCCGGACCACAACCGCCGACTGAGCAGCACATCTAGGGAGAAAACCAAGGAATGTCTCGCATCACCTATCTCAGTGCCTTTGCGCTCGTGCTTGCGGCAGCGCCGCTCTCAGCTCCAAGCGTGCTGGCGCAGGACGCAAAGCTGCCATCCGCTCTGACGCTCACGGCCTACGACACGGGCTCCTCCGGCTTCAATATTGCGGTCGCCGTCGGCAAGACGCTGAAGGACAAGCAGGGCTCCGATGTGCGCGTCCTGCCGGCCGGCAACGACGTCGCGCGGCTAGCACCCTTGCGGGCCAATCGCGCACAGGCCTCCGCCATGGGCATCGGCAGCTATTTCGCGCAGGAGAGCGTGTTCGAGTTCGCGGTCAAGGAGTGGGGGCCGCAGCAAATCCGCATCATGATGTCGGTCACCGACTGCAATGCCATCTCGCTCGGCGTCGCCAAGGACACCGGCGTCAAGGAGGTGAAGGACCTGCGCGGCAAGCGCATCGGCATGGTGGTCGGCTCGCCGGCGCTCAACCAGAACGCACTCGCCGTCCTGGCCTTCGGCAACCTGGCGCGCACCGACGTCAAGCTCGTCGAGTTCTCGAGCTACGGCGCCATGTGGAAGGGAATGGTCAACAACGAGGTCGATGCGGCCATCGCCTCCAACATCTCGGGCCAGGTCAAGGAGGTCGAGACCTCGCCGCGCGGCATCGTCTTCCCGCCCACCCCGGCCTCAGACAAGGAAGCGTGGGCGCGGCTCCACAAGATCGGCCCCTACTTTCAAGCTCACAAATCGACGTGCGGCGCAGGTGTGCCGGCGGGGGGCTCGGTGGAGCTTCCCTCCTACCCCTACCCGATCTTCATGGCCTACGCCTCCCAGCCCGCCGATCTCGTCTACAATCTGACCAAGGCGATGATCGCCAACTACGACCTCTACAAGGATGCGGCGCCGGGCGCAGCCGGCCTCGATCTCAAGCGGCAGAACCTCGCCTGGGTGCTGCCCTACCACGAGGGCGCGGTGAAGGCCCTGAAGGAGGCGGGCGTCTGGAAGGCCGAGCACGAGGCCCACAACCAGAAGCTCGTCAAGCGCCAGGACACGCTGGTGGCCGCCTGGGACAAGTTCGTGAAGAGCAGCCCGCCTGAGGACAAGGACGCCTTCACCAAGGGCTGGATGAGTGCCCGCAAGGCGGCGCTTGCCGGGGTCGGCATGGACCCCGTGTTCGAATAGGGCCCGGCCGTGGTGGGCATGCCCAGCGCGATAGCTTTCCGTCAAGAATGGCGCCGACCCGCAAGGTCGGCGCCAGGCCATCTCCGGGACAAACCGGAGAGGGACACGCGAGCATTCAGGAGGGCCCGTGTCGCTTGCCTCCGACAAGGCCCAGCCGGGACCGGCTAGGGTCGAATTCGCCGATCCGCACGCCGCCACGTCCGCGTCGTCCGAAAGCGAGGCGACGCGCGTGCGCAAGCTCGCCGGCGGCTGGCGCTGGCTGCTGGTATTCGCCACCGCCGCCACCATCCTGCTGTGCATCAACCAGCAGTTCACGCTGCGGTTCTTCATCGGCTACACGCAGCTCAACACCGAGTACTACTACCTCCTCATCCTGTGCATGCTGCCCTTCACGTTCGTGATCTTCCCGGGGAGTACGAGGGCGCCGCTCGACCGGGTTCCCTGGTACGACGTGGTGCTGTTCCTCGCGACCATCGCCAGCGCCTTCTATTTGATGCTCAACGTGCGCAAGGCCGCGGAACTCGGCTGGGAGTTCGGCGGCGCGCCGTTCAACGTCATCGCCGCGGGCCTCGTGATGTGGGCCCTGCTGATGGAGGCGCTGCGCCGCACCGGCGGCTGGAGCCTGCTGATGAGCGTGTTCCCCTTTACCGTGTACCCGCTGTTTGCGGAGGCGAGCTGGCTCGGACCGCTCAAGGGCAATCAGTCGACGCTGGAGCAGGCCACGGCCTATCACGTTCTCTCCAGCGAGAGCCTGCTCGGCATCCCGATCCAGGCGTTCGCCGAGACCGTGATCGGGTTCCTTGTGTTCGGCACCGCCCTGATGCTGACGGGGGCCGGCAAGTTCTTCATCAATCTCGCCTTCGCCCTGTGCGGCACGTTCCGCGGCGGCGCGGCCAAGGTCGGCATCTTCGCCAGCGGGCTGCTCGGCATGATGTCGGGCAGCGTCGTCTCCAATGTGCTGACCGCCGGCACCATGACGATACCGACCATGAAGCGGACGGGCTTCAGGGCCTCCTACGCTGCCGCCATCGAGGCCTGCGCGTCGACCGGCGCGGTGCTCGCTCCGCCCGTGATGGGCGCAACCGCCTTCGTCATCGCGCAGTTCCTCAACATCAGTTACGGCGAGGTGGCGCTGGCCGCCATCATCCCGGCCGCGCTCTACTACCTCGCCCTCTTCACCCAGGTCGATGCCTACGCCGCCCGCAACGGCCTCAAGGGCCTGCCGCGCCGCGAGCTGCCGAGCGCCTGGCTGACGATCAAGGAGGGCTGGTACTACCTGCTGGTGGTGGCGCTGCTGATCGTCATGCTTCTCCACTTCAAGCGCGAGAGCCACGCTCCGTTCTATGCGACCGCGCTGCTGCTGGTGCTGAACCAGCTATTCTCCAAGGACCAGCGCTGGGGCCTCAAGACCATCGTCAACTTCCTGGAGGTCAACGGACGCACGTTCGTGGAGCTGGCCGGCATCCTGGCCGGCTGCGGGCTGCTGATCGGCGCCTTCTCCATGACCGGCGTCGTCTCCAGCCTCGCCAACGACCTGCTGCGCATCGCCGGCGAGAACGCCTTCCTGCTGCTCGCCATGTGCGCCATCACCAGCCTGGTGCTGGGCCTCGGGCTCACGACAACGGCCTGCTACATCTTCCTCGCCATCCTGGTGGCGCCCGCGCTCGAGAAGCTGGGCCTCAACAAGATGGCCGTGCACATGTTCATCTTCTACTGGGGCATGCTGTCGGCCATCACGCCGCCGGTCGCCATCGCCTCGTTCGCGGCAGCCGGCATCGCCGGCGCGCCGGCCATGAGGACCGGCTGGGAGAGCATGTGGGTCGGCAGCATCATCTACTTCCTGCCGTTCTTCTTCGTGCTCAATCCGGCGCTGGTGCTGCAGGGGCCCAGTCCCTGGCTGCCGGCGCTCGGCCTCACCCTGCTCATCGGCATCGGCACGCTCTTCATCTGCGGCGGCATCCAGGGCTACCAGTCCGGCATCGGCGACCTGCGGCGGGCCGGAGTGCTGGAATGGCCGCTGCGCGTGCTGCTGGTCATCGGCGGCCTGGTGCTGGCGACGCCCGGTGGCGGCATCGTTCCGCTATCCGAATGGCAGATGATATCGCTCGCCCTCGCGATCCTGGTGCCGACGCTGCTGATCGCCCTGCTACTGGTGCGCCGCGGCAAGCTTCCCGAGCCGGCGCAGGCGCCGGCAGGCCCGGAACGCGTGCGTCAGGCGGGCGCGCCGTTGGCGTAGGGCTTCAGCGCCGCGTACATCACGTCGAAGGTGGGGGTGGGCACGCCGAGCTCGCGGCCGAGCGCCACCACCTTGCCGGCGAGCCAGGGCAGCTCCAGGCGATTGCCGCGCAGCAGGTCGACCGCCATGGACGGCATCATCTCCGGCGGGAAGTTGCGCGTGGTGTTGAGCAGCCCCGCCTCGAGATCGGCGCGCAGGGGAACGCCGCGGGCGCGGCCGACGGCGGCGTTCCCCTG
>Ga0247825_10002814_pt1 | contig 11508 bp, 14 predicted proteins | sample 13C_Vanillin_Day_FD_194413 | JGI IMG/M metagenome (GOLD analysis project Ga0247825, IMG submission 194413) | Soil microbial communities from agricultural site in Penn Yan, New York, United States - 13C_Vanillin_Day48 | ecosystem: Environmental > Terrestrial > Soil > Agricultural land | place... | reverse complement strand
AACAGCAACGACGAGCGGGAGCAAACTCTGAACCAGATCCTCGTCGAGATGGACGGCTTTGACACAAACACGAATGTGATGATCATCGCCGCCACGAACCGGCCCGACATCCTCGACCCTGCTCTTTTGCGGCCGGGCCGCTTCGACCGTCAGGTCTTGATTGATGCACCGGACTCCAAGGGCCGCATGGCAATCCTCGACGTGCACACGAGGGGCAAGCCTCTGGAGAAGGACGTTTCCCTGGAGTCGATCGCCAAGCGCACTCCGGGGTTCTCTGGGGCCGACCTTGCCAACCTGGTCAACGAGGCGGCAATCATGGCGGCTCGGTTGAACAAGAAGAGCATCGGTTTCACGCAGTTCGAGGAGGCAGTGGACCGCGTGATGCTGGGCCCCGAGCGCAAGAGCCGCGTGAGGAGCGCCCAGGAAAACCGCATGGTCGCCTTTCACGAGTCTGGCCACGCCCTGGTCGCCTACATGCTTAAGGAGTTCGATCCGCTCTTCAAGGTCTCAATCGTCTCTCGCGGAATGACCGGTGGTTACACGGCAGTCTTGCCGGATGAGGAGCTCAGCCTGAATACGCGGTCATACCTCGAAAAGCGGCTCGCGATGATGTTCGGGGGCCACAGCGCCGAAGTGGAAATCTTCGGCGAGATGTCGACCGGCGCCAGTGATGACATCACCCGAGCGACCCGAATCGCCCGGGCAATGGTCACTCGATTCGGCATGAGCAACCGCCTGGGACCCAGGACCTTTGGACGGTCAGGCGAGGCTATCTTCCTCGGCCGTCAAGTCTCTGAGCAGCGCGACTACTCCGAGAAGATCGCTTCGGAGATCGATGAGGAAGTGCGACGCATCATCGACACCGCCCATGAGCAAGCGCGGACGATCATCCGCGACAACCGCGCCAAGCTAACCCAGCTGGCGACCACGCTGCTGGACGTTGAGGTCCTTGAAGGCGAAGCGCTGCAAGAGCTAATGGCCTCCCCTGCCGAGACGATCCCTCCGCCAGATAAGAGCACAGAACAGACGGCATAACGAGGTCGATCTGCCAAAGGCCTTTGCGGCATGATTTGCCGAATTGCTCGCGGTTCGGGCCTTCCGTTTAAGCCGGAGCGAGCCGCCATCCGCCGGCATCCTGTCGCATCCGTGGCGCACTGGGGCAGACCTGAGTGAATCGGGGCAGATATAGCCCCGTGCTAGACTTGCGAAGCGTGTTACCGAATTTTCTTACAGCCTTCGCAATCCCATGACCCGTGCTAGCGTCGCCCACGACGCCCCACCGGACACCGTCACCGCTGGCCCACGCGGCGGCGCCCGACGCTGGGCAGACACTGCCCTTACCGCCTTCCAGTACCCCGTCTATCGCTTAATTTGGCTCGGCAGCTTCGTCGGCTTCCTGTCCTTCAACATGTCTGGTACGGCCCAGAGCGTCGTGGCTTTCGACCTCACCGGCAACAACAGCGCCGTCGGTACCGTTATGTTCGGACAGGGCGTCGCGATGCTCTTGCTCAACCCCATCGGCGGAACGATCGCTGACCGCTTCAACAAGCGCCTGCTCATCCTGACAACGCAGTTCGTCATCGGCAGCGTCATCTTTGCCACGGCAATGCTGCTCTACCTCGATCGGATCAGCATCCTTTTGCTCGCGGCAGGATCATTCACGACAGGCGCCATGTTCGCGTTCCTGGGTCCGGCCCGTATCGCGCTCATCGGCGAGATCGTGCCGCGGGAGCGCATCGGCAACGCCACTGCCCTCCTGCAAGTCGGTGGTAACTTCGGGCGAGTCGTCGCGCCGTTCGTGGCCGGAGCCTTGCTATCCATCAGCTTCATCGGCGCTTCCGGCACCTACTTCGTCATCTCCGGTGCGTTCATCATCGTCCTGCTCTTTATGTCACGTGTCCCCGATGTGCCTCCGCGTCCCACGGAGGGCCGCAGCATCCTTGACGACGTGCGCATCGGCCTGCGCTATGCCAGGAGCAACAAGCGACTGCTCCACAGCCTCGTCGGGTACTACCTGGTCACCGCTCTCGGCTTCTCCTTCTTTGTCCTGATGCCGGGATTCGTGAAGGACGAGCTCGGTTACGGTAATGCCGGAATCGGCGCGATGCTCGGCATGGCGGCGCTCGGCGGCCTCATCGGCAGCCTCTTCGCCGCAGGGGCTGCCGACTCAAAGAAGGCGTTTCTCTACCTCAAAGTCGCGACGCTCGCCGCGGGCGTCGGGCTATTCTTGCTTGGCTTGGCTCCCACGCTCCTGGTTGCCTTGCTCGTCATCATCATCAGCGGCGCCGGCGTCTCGGCCTTCCAGACCTTGAACAACGCTGTCTCCCTGCGCTTCACCGACCCGATGTACTTCGGGCGTGTCATGGGTCTGATGCAGATCGCGTGGGGTTTGATCAACATTCTCAGTCTGCCCACCGGCGCACTCGCCGATGCTATTGGAGAGCGCGCCGTGCTCTCAGGCGCCGGCGCACTCCTGGTGGTTGTCGTCGTTGTGATGGCGTTCTGGGAGCGGCGGCTGCCGCCCGTTGCGGTCGCGGACGGCTTTAGTCGCGTCTGATCAAAGCTCCGGCTGGTGCGGAACAATAACCGGCCCGCGCAATCCCTCCGGTCGGAGCACCATCACCTCGGCACCATAGGCCCTACGCACGTTCTCGACGGTCAGCACGTCTGCCGGTACGCCCTCGGCCACGACCTCACCGGCGGCGATCAGGACGAGGCGGTCGCAGTAGAGAGACGCCAGCGTGAGGTCGTGCAGGGCGGCGAGAACACCGGCGCCGCGTTCGGCGGCGAAGCGCCGCAGGAGGCGGGCGATGCCTGCCTGGTGGCCGATGTCGAGGTTGGCGGTCGGTTCATCCAGTAGGAGCAGCGAGGCTTCCTGGACGAGGGCGCGGGCAATGACCACGTTCTGACGCTCGCCTCCGGACAGCTCGTCCACTCGCCGGTCTGCGAGCGTCTGGGCGCCAAGCATCGCCAGCGCCTCCTCGGCCTTCCGCATGTCCGCCGCCGTTTCCTGCTCGAGGAAGCGCAGATGCGGCGTCCGCCCCATGACCACGACCTCGAGGGCCGTGAAGCCTACAGGCAGAGTTGGGTCCTGAGGCACGACGGCGACCCGGCGGGCGAGGTCTCGGGCGCTGAGGGCAACCAGGTCATCGCCGCCGATCAGGACCTGCCCGGAGGAGGGCACAACGCGAGTGACCGCCTTGAGCAACGTCGTCTTGCCACCGCCGTTCGGCCCGACAAGGCCGACGACCTCTCCGGCTGCGACGTCGAGGTCCACTCCACGGAGAACTTCTCTTTGACCATAGGCAACGTGGAGGCCTCTGATGGAGAGCATCAGAAGTAGGCCTTCCGCTGGCGCCTGAGGAGGAAGAGGAAGAAAGGGGCGCCGATGAAGGACGTTACGACGCCCACTGGGAGTTCGCCGGGACTGACCAGGGTACGGGCGCCGATGTCGGCGACGATGAGGAGCGTGGCGCCCACCATCGCCGCGATGGGCAGGAGGCGCCGGTAGTCGGGCCCGATCAGCAGCCTCACGATGTGAGGAGCCAGGAGCCCGATGAAACCGACGATGCCCACCACCGACACCGCGGCGGCCGTCGCCAGCGAGGCCGCGACGAGGAGCAAGGTCTTCGTGCGCTGAACATCGATGCCGAGCTGCGACGCCTCCGCTTCATCGAGCTGGAGAACATTGAGCACGCGGCCGTGCAGGACGATCAGCGCCCCTGCGGGAATGGCATAAGGGAGGACATAGGTGAGGTCGTGCCAGCTGCTGCCGTTGAACGAACCGAGGAGCCAGGCCAGCACCTGACTCACGTTTCGCGAGTCCAGGATGAGGATGTACGAAATGAATGACACGGAGAGGGACGAGATCGCAACGCCGGCCAGCACTAGCGTCGTGTTCGGCGTAGTCCCACCGACTCGCGCGATGCTATACGCGAGCAGCACCGAACCCATCGCGCCAGCGAACGAGATCAAGGGCAGCAGGCTGAAGCCACCCGTGCTTAAGGGCGCCTCGAGCACGATCGCGAGCGCACCCGCCAGCCCCGCACCCGATGCCACGCCCAGCAGGTACGGGTCAGCGAGAGGATTGCGGAAGACACCCTGATAGGCGGCGCCGCTGAAGGCGAGCGACGCACCAACGGCGCCTGCGAGCAGGACCCGCGGCAGCCTGATCTCCCAGACGATGGCGTCGATGCTCGCTTCGACGGCGTAGTCGGCACCGGTGAGGTGATTCAGGAGCACGCGCCCGACATCCGCAACCGAAATGTTTGCAGGACCGACGAGGACGGCGACAGTCGCGCTCACCAGCAAGGCGACAATCGCTACCACGAGAGCCCCAGCGCGCGGCCAGTGCCTCGCTACGGGGGTCGCAAAGTCGCGTCGAACCGCGTCAGCCATCAGCCGTAAAGACACTCCTTCAGGGATTCGAGGCCGTCGATGATGTTCGGGCCGGGGCGACTGAGCAGGTCGGGGTTGAGTACGCAGATTTTGCTGTTCCGTACGGCGGCGATGTTCTGCCAGCCGGGCCTGGCGCGAACGTCGGCGACGGTCTGCCCGTCAAGCAGGACGATAACCTGGGGGTCGCGCGAGACCACGGCCTCCGTCGACAGCTGCGGATAGGGGCTATCTGCACCCATCGCGATATTCTCGGCCTTTAAGAGCTTGTACAGAGAGCCTTCGAAGGTGTCGTCGCGGACGGTGAATAGCTCCGGGTCAAGCTCGTGGAAGTAGCGCGGGCCGCCGGAGGACGGCACGGACTTCAATACATCGTCACGCTGCTTCTTCATGTCGCCGACAACGTCCGAGGCATCGTCCTCATGACGCGTGATGCGACCCCAAAGCTCGATGTGCTCGAACACGCCATCCAGGCTGTCGGGCACGTCCAGGTTGAGCACCTTGATGTCGAGGCGGCGGAGGGAGGCAGCGACCTCGCCCGGGTCGAAGACCATGTAGACGAAATCGGGCTTGAGGGCCGCGATGGCCTCGACGCTGGGTGTGAAGCCATCGACCTCCGGCTTCGACTTGCTGCTGGCGGGGCAGTTGGCGAACTTGTCGACGGCCGCGAGGCTGTCGCCGGCGTCGATGGCGCAGATGATCTCGGTTGCGTGCGGCGCGAGGGAGACGATGCGCTTCGGCGCTTCAGTGAGGATTACCGTGACGCCGTCGGTGCCCTTAATCTCGACCGCGGACGACGATCCGATCGCGCCGCCCCCGTCATCGTCGTCGGAGCAGGCGGGCCCTAGAAGGAAGAAGAGCGGCAGTAGCAGTAGTAGCAGGGTCTTTCGATGCACCAGTAGTCTCCTTTGCCTCGAAGAAGCTATGCGTCCTCTCAGAGGCTCCGGAGATGGCGGGATCGAAGGACCCTGGCTGAGGAACCGGGGTCGAACCACGTGACGGCAGTGCCGGACGAGTCCCCGGCCCCGTACCACGGAGGCTGCGAGAGACGTTCGCTACGGGCTGGCGGCCTGGCTTCCCTGACGGCATCGATAACGAAGCCGGAAGGGCTACAGTTGCGGGTCAGCGCCGGACTTGGACCGGCTTCGCATTTACTCCCCGGCTTGCACACGGGGACACCCGAAGCGCTATTCAGTTGTGGATGCATTCTAGGTCTAGCGAGTATGTGGGACTAGCCCATCACCGGCGCGAGCAGGCGAAGCACGTCCTCTAGAGGCTTCTCAGCTTGCGCGACACCGACAAGCTCGCCTGCTGCGAACACGGCAACGCCGAGGACTTTCGACACATCGCCAAGGCCAGTCGATGCCACGAAGGCGCCGTCCCAGTCGGGCAGGATAATGACGTGGTCGAACGACTCCTGACCCGGCTCCAGTTCGCGGACTGCCTTGTCGAACTCGCCGCGCATGATGCCCTCGGCGATGCCGCGGAACATCGAGGGCACACCGTGCAGATCGATCACGTGAGCGATAAGCACAGCCCCAGGCTCGGAATAGCGGGCACGGAAGCTGGCTTCGAGCGGCAGAGCGGCGTCCTGCGTCGACTGGGCATAGCAGAGCATGACGGCGGGGATGTCGAGGCTAGTCACGTCGATGACGCGGCCGGTGCCAACGGCGGTGAGTAATGGATGTATTATATCGAGATGCAGTGTACACTGCTTGTGTACACTGCAGGAGTCACTACATGAAAAACATCACCCTCAGTGCCAACGAAGAGGACATTGAAGCAGCGCGCCGGAAAGCCCGGTCGGAGGACACCACGCTGAACGAAGAGTTCCGGAAATGGCTCCGCCAGTACGGGCGTCACGAGGACGACTATGCGAAGAAGGCCCTCGCCCTAATAGATGATCTGCGGACACGCCACGGTACAGGCGGCAGGAAGTTCACCAGAGACGAGATGAATGAGCGGCGGTGACTTTCTCGATTCGAATGTCCTCATCTACCTCATGGATGAGGTAGACCTGCGAAAATATGAAATCTCGCGCGCCATCGTTGATGACTCGCCGCAGGATTATCTGACGATCAGTTTCCAGGTGGTTGGCGAGACGCTTAATGTCCTCACAAGGAAACTTATCCCTCCGTTCTCAGAGGACGAAGCGCGATCATTTCTCTCCATCACTCTGATGCCAATCTGGCGGATATTCCCTTCGCAAGAGCTGTATAGTCGGGCGCTGGCAGTCCAGTCTCGATACGAATACACCTTTTACGACTCCTTGATCATCGCCGCCGCCCTGGAGGCCGATTGCGACCGGCTCCTCAGCGAGGACATGCAGCACGGACAGCGCATCGACGGGCTCACGATCGTGAACCCCTTCCTCGAAGCCTGACGCCCTACAACCCAGCGCTCGCCAGCGTCTCTCGCACCTGCAGCGCCGTCTCCAGCTCCTGCGCGGGCGTCGCGTCCGGGGCGGCGCCGATCGTCAGGTGCGTCGCACCCAGCGACTTGAGGTGTGAGGCCTGCGTCTTCCAGTCGTCCGGGCCGCCTGCGCCGCCGGCGATGCGTCCCATGATCGGGAAGGTGGAGGGGTCGCGGCCGTACTCCTTCAGGTAGCCGTGCAGCCTGGGCATGTGCTCAGTCGGGTCGCCCATCGGCATCCAGCCGTCGGCGAGGCGCGCGACGCGGCGGAGGGGCCGTTCGTCAGTGCCGCTGCCGATCCAGACCGGCACCGGTTTGGTGGGCAGCTGGCCGAGGCCGATGTTCTGTAGCTTGTGGTACTTGTCCTCGTGGGTGACGTACTGCTCTGTCCACAGCTTGCGCATCAGGCGGATCTGCGATGCCATACGGTCGCCACGAGTGTGGAGGTCCTGGCCCAGGGCCTCGTACTCGTACTCGTTCCAGCTAAGGCCGACCCCGAGGTTGAAGCGGTTGTCGCTAAAGATCGCGAGTTCCGCCGCCTGCTTGGCCACGAGGACGGCGGGGAATTCAGGCAGGATCATGATCGTCGTGAAGAACTCGAGGCGCTCCGTCAGCGCGGCCAGGTGGCCGTACATCACAAAGGGCTCGCGGAACGGGCCTACGTAGGTCATGTTGGGGCGGCCCGGGTAGCTGTCCGCCGGCGCGCTAAGCAGGTGGCCGGCCAGGGTCATGTAGTCCATGCCTTCCGAGTCGAGCTTGCGCGCGAAGTCCCGGATGTAGGCGGGGTCGTTCTTCATCGCCGTGAAGGACAGTCCGGTGCCGAATTTCATGTGTGCGTCCCCTTTCGTTTGACGGGAGCTTAGCGGCGAATCTGAGCAGAGGCAATGCGCGGAAGGATGTGCTTTTCCGCATCTCCGGCCTCTGGTACGATGGCGGCCCCGTCGCTGTCCAGCATTGCGTGTGCGGCCTGCCCGTCAGTTGCCATAAACGCGCCGACCTTTCAGACTTGGATCGATATGCAGATATACGAAGCGCCTCAAACCGACACCGAGCTTTACGAGACGGATGACCTGCGCATCGCCGGCATCCACGAGCTGAGCCCCCCGGCTCACATCCTGCGCGAGTTTGCGATGACTCCCGCGGCCTCGAAGACGGTGTTTGAAGCGCGACAGGCGATCCACAACATCCTCCACGGCCAGGACGACCGCCTCCTCGTGATCATCGGGCCGTGCTCGATCCATGACGTCAAGGCGGCGAAGGAGTACGCTGCCTTGCTGGCCGAGCAGCGCGAGAAGTTCGCCGAGAACCTGCTCGTGGTCATGCGCGTCTACTTCGAAAAGCCGCGTACGACCGTGGGGTGGAAGGGCCTGATCAACGATCCCGACCTCGACGGCAGCTACCAGATCAACAAGGGGCTGCGCATCGCGCGCGACCTCCTCCTCGACCTCGCGGACGCAGGTATGCCGTCCGGTACCGAGTATCTGGACATGATCACGCCGCAGTACATCGCCGACCTCGTGTCGTGGGGTGCTATCGGCGCACGCACGACGGAGAGCCAGATCCACCGCGAGCTGGCGTCCGGCCTCTCCTGCCCCGTCGGCTTCAAAAACGGCACCGATGGCAACGTCAAGATCGCCGTCGACGCACTGCGCGCGGCAGCGGCGCCGCACAGTTTTCTGTCAGTGACCAAGGGAGGTCATTCCGCCATCGTCGAGACCCGGGGCAACGGCGACTGTCACGTCATCCTGCGCGGCGGCAACCAGCCCAACTACGACGCCGAATCCGTCGATGCCGCGGCGCAGGTGCTTGCATCCGCCGGCCTGGCCCAGCGCATCATGATCGACTTCAGCCACTCAAACAGCAGCAAGAACCACGAGCGTCAGGTCGACGTCTCGCACGATGTCGCGGCCCAGGTCGCCGGCGGTGACAATCGCATCTTTGGTGTCATGGTCGAGAGCCACCTCAAGGGTGGCCGCCAGGACCTCGTGCCGGGCCAGGAGCTGGTCTACGGCATGAGCATCACCGACGCTTGCCTCGCCTGGGACAGCAGCGCAGACATCCTCGCCGAGCTGTCCGAGGCGGTCGAGGCCCGCCGCCGCAAGAACGCGGCCGAGGACGTCAGCGCGGGGTAGCCTTCTGTAGCAAGAAATGGGCTGTAGGGGTGCATCATGCTGCGAGCATGATGCACCCCTACACTTTATGGGCGAGGTGTACGTGATGCTGAATGATGTGATGACCGAACTGGAGTTCCTCGGGACGGAGCAGAACCGCAAGATCTATCGAAGGCACGGTGCCGGTGACAATCAGTTCGGCGTCAGCTTCGCCAACCTGCCAAGATGGGCAAGCGCCTGAAGCCCAACAACGCGCTTGCTGATGAGCTCTGGCGCACCAGCAACCAGGACGCGCGCATTCTCGCTATGTTGATCGCCGACGCAAAGACACTGGACCACGCAGAACTCGACCGGTGGGTGCGAGAAGTCGACTACTACACGCTGGCCGACATGTTTACTACCGACCTGATCAAGGACGGTCCGTCCGCGAAGGAGAAGGCCGATGCCTGGTCGGCGTCAGACCTCGAATACGTTGGACAGGCAGGCTGGAACCTCGCAGCCGTACTCGCACTCGGCAAGTACGACCTTCCGGACGGATACTTCGAGGCATACCTCGATCGCATCGAGTCCGGCATCGGAGTCGCTAAGAACCGGGTGCGTCACGCTATGAACGGTGCGCTCATTGCCATCGGCGTGCGCGGCGAGCGGCTGCGGGCGAAGGCGGAGAAGGTCGCAACGAAGATTGCACGCGTCGATGTTGACCACGGTGAGACTGGCTGCGTGACGCCGGAAGCGATCCCGTACATCGAGAAGACGTGGGCGAGGAAGGCGAAGAAGAGCGCCTAGCGGTAGTTGCCGAAGTTCAGCTCCATGCCGAAATCTTCGCCTTTGATGTCCTTGATCACGGACTGAAGCTCGTCGCGGCTGGGGGCTGTGACGCGGACGGCATCGCCCTGGATCTGCGTCGTGACCTTCTTGTAGCCGGCGTCCTTGACCCACTTGACGATCTTGCGCGCGGTGTCGCCATCGATGCCCTGGGTGATTTTCACCTCCTGGCGCACAGTGCCGCCTGAGGCCTGGGACGCGTCTGCACGCTTCATATTCTTCAACGGGACGCTGCGGCTGCGGAAGCGCTGCTCCATAACCTGCCAGATCGCTTCGAGCTTGTAGTCGTCCGCGGTGTGAATGTTGATCTTGGGCGCGGCGCGGTCGTAATCGATCTCGACGAGCACGCCCTTGAAGTCGTAACGCTGCGTGATCTCCTTGCGCGCCTGGTTCAGTGCGTTGTCGACTTCCTGCAGGTCGACGCCGGTGGTGATGTCGAAGGATTCTGTCTTAGCCATGACCCAAGATTACCAGACTGAAACAAGACACAAGGAACCGGGGACCAAGGGACTACTGGATTGTGTCGAGACTCAGTATGGTCTCAAGACGTCATCGACGAGCCGCCGAACGCCCTCGATGGCGCCCCATGCCACGAGGCCGAACGCGAAGCCGAAGCTCAGGGCAATCGATCTCTCACGCATGCTCCGCAACATGAACAGAGGTAGGACTATCGCCACGGCCAGCTCCAACGAGGCGAAGAGGACGGCCGGCTCACTGAGATCAAGTGTCCTCATCCGCCACAGGATGAAGAGGGCTTCGCCCCAAAAGCCACCGCAAAGCAGAGCCACGGCCCAAGGTCTGAAGCGCGAAGGCCCGATCAGCCATACCGCGCCCGCGAGGCCGAACATTGGGCCCGCCACCAGCGCGACGGCGCTCCAAACAAGTGCCGGTCGTTGGAGGTCGACGCCGGGCCTGTCGCCGGCCCAGGAAATCGCCGCGTAGTACACCGCGACGGCGAGGCAAAGGGCCAGGGTTGCGGCGACCGTGCCTCCGGGCCGTGATCTCGCTATCACTCCCACAGCGAATGCTGTCACGAGCCAGTGGCTGGGCAGGTTGCCAGCGCCGGCCATGATGGACATGGAGGAGTCGAACGAGACGCGATCGGCCGCCCAGGCAACGACGCCGAGGGTGATGGCGAGCGCGGAGATCAGGCTGAAACGAGCAGCGGAGCCTCGCAAACGGGCCTTAGACAGGTTGGGCCATCGACTCGAGGCGGAGGACCACCTGGTCGATGACAAAGTCGGGTGTGGACGCGCCGGCCGTGACGCCGACCTTCTCGTGGCCTGCGAGCCAGGCCGGGTCGATCTCGTCCGCCGTCTCGATGTGATAGGTCTCGACGCTACAGTCGCGCGACACAACCGCAAGATGGCGCGTGTTCGCCGACTCGCGCCCGCCGACGACGATCATGAGGTCGACTTCGGCTGCAAGGTGCATCGTCGCGGCCTGCTGGGCGGTCGTGGCGTGGCAGAGGGTGTTGAGGACCCGTAGCTCGGAGATGCGGTGCATATTCTTCTCGAGCAGCGCCTTCACGAATGAGGCGAAGCGACCCTCCACCTCGGTGGTTTGCGACAGCACGCCAACTCGCGATGGGAAACCGTCGGGAAGCTCCTCGACGTCGTCCTCCGAGGACCAGACCTGTACGTGTCCGCGCGCCCACCCGAGGACGCCGCGCACTTCTTTGTGATTGGGATCGCCGAAAACGACGACCGCGAAGCCTTCGTCCGAGAGCCGGTGGGCCCATTGCTGCGATCGCGTCACGATGGGG
>Ga0247825_10002813_pt1 | contig 11509 bp, 8 predicted proteins | sample 13C_Vanillin_Day_FD_194413 | JGI IMG/M metagenome (GOLD analysis project Ga0247825, IMG submission 194413) | Soil microbial communities from agricultural site in Penn Yan, New York, United States - 13C_Vanillin_Day48 | ecosystem: Environmental > Terrestrial > Soil > Agricultural land | place... | reverse complement strand
TTTCAATTCCCCTGTGGGCGCATGCCCGAGCTGCGACGGCCTCGGCCATCGCGAGTTCTTCGACCCGGCGCGCGTGGTCGCGTTTCCGTCGCTGAGCCTCGCGAGCGGCGCCGTCAAGGGCTGGGACCGTCGCAACGGCTACTACTTCAGCATGCTGGAGAGCGTGGCGAAGCACTATAAGTTCGACATCGATCAGGCCTTCGAGGAACTCCCCGCCTCCATCCAGCAGGCGGTGCTGCACGGCTCGGCACAGGAAGATATCAAGTTCACCTACGTGATGGACAGCGGCCAGCAGGCGGGCAAGAAGCTGGTGCGCAAGCATCCCTTCGAAGGGATCATCCCGAACATGGCGCGGCGCTATCGCGAGACCGATTCGACGATGGTGCGCGAGGACCTCTCGCGCTTTCGCAACATGCAGCCTTGCCCCGACTGCGAGGGCACGCGCCTGCGCCGCGAGGCGCGCAACGTGTTCCTGGTCGACGACACCGGCCCCGAGCCGCAGCGCATGGCGATCTACGAGGTCAGCCGCGCGACATTGCGCGAGAGCTTTGCGTACTTCCAGAAGCTGCACCTGCGCGGCGCCAAGGCGGAGATCGCCGACAAGGTGGTCCGCGAGATCGGCCTGCGACTGAAGTTCCTGAACGACGTCGGCCTCAACTACCTGAGCCTGGACCGCAGCGCCGAGACGCTGTCCGGCGGCGAGGCACAGCGCATTCGCCTCGCCTCGCAGATCGGCTCCGGCCTCACGGGCGTGATGTACGTTCTCGACGAGCCCAGCATCGGCCTGCATCAGCGCGACAACGACCGGCTCATCGGCACGCTCAAGCATCTGCGCGACATCGGCAACAGCGTGATCGTGGTCGAGCACGACGAGGACATGATCCATGCGGCCGATCACGTGATCGACATGGGCCCCGGCGCCGGCGTGCATGGCGGCCGCGTGATGGCGCAGGGTACCTATGAGCATGTTGCCGCCAGCCCCGAGTCGCTCACGGGGCAATACCTTTCGGGCGTCAAGAAGATCGCGGTGCCTGCACGCCGAACGCCCTGGCTGCCGGTGGTCGCCAAGCCGGCGTTCAACGAGGGCAAGAAGGCATCGCGTTTTCCGCCGAGCCCCGCGGCGGAACGGCGCGCGGCGCGAGAGGCCGCGCACCTCGCGTCACAGTCGGATCTGCAGGAAATCCGCGTGGTCGGCGCGTCGGGCAACAACCTCAAGGACGTGAATGTGGCCTTCCCGGTGGGCCTCCTGACCTGCGTGACCGGCGTTTCGGGGTCGGGCAAGTCCACGCTGGTCAATGACACGCTCTACACCGCGGTGGCACGCACGCTCTATCGCGCGCACGAGGAGCCCGCCGCGCATGAGGCAATCGAAGGCATCGAATACTTCGACAAGGTCATCAACGTCGACCAGTCGCCGATCGGCCGCACGCCACGCAGCAACCCCGCAACCTACACCGGACTCTTCACGCCGATCCGCGAGCTGATGGCCGAGACCAACACGGCGCGCGAGCGCGGCTACGGTCCGGGGCGCTTCAGCTTCAACGTCGCGGGCGGGCGCTGCGAGGCCTGTCAGGGCGACGGTGTCGTCAAGGTCGAGATGCACTTCCTGCCGGACGTGTACGTCCCCTGCGAGGTGTGCCACGGCCAGCGCTACAACCGCGAGACGCTGGAGGTGCAATACAAGGGCCGCAACATCGCGCAGATCCTCGACATGACGGTCGAGACCGCGCACGACTTCCTCAAGGCCGTGCCCACCATCGAGCGCAAGCTGCGCACCCTGCTCGACGTCGGCCTCAGCTACATCAAGCTGGGCCAGGCCGCGACCACGCTGTCGGGCGGCGAGGCGCAGCGTGTGAAGCTCGCGCTCGAACTCAGCAAGCGCGACACCGGCCGCACGCTCTACATCCTCGACGAGCCGACCACCGGCCTGCACTTCGCGGACATCGAGCTGCTGCTCAAGGTGCTGCACCAGCTGCGCGACGCGGGCAACACCATCGTGGTGATCGAGCACAACCTCGACGTGATCAAGACGGCCGACTGGCTGATCGACATGGGGCCGGAAGGCGGCGCCGGCGGCGGAATGGTGGTGGGCGTCGGTACGCCCGAGGACATCGCGGCGAACGAAGCGAGCCACACCGGGCGCTACCTGAAGCGGCTGCTGCCGGGCTGAGCAGGCGGCAGCCCCGCTGCTCAGCCATGACCTGCGGGGTCATCGACGCCACGCACGTGCTCGACGACATTGGATGCAAGCCGGAGCCAGGGCGGCGCCGGCAGCAACCAGGCCGAACTTCCAGGCCACGAAAGAGCACCATGACCTCAGGTTTCGACATCCTCCCCCTCGCCGTCGCGCTTCTCATCGGCATCGCCGCCGTGGGTTCCTGCATCGGCATCGGCATCGTCGGGTCGAAGCTTCTCGAAGGCACGGCCCGGCAGCCGGAACTCAAGGACACGCTGCAGACGCTGTTCTTCCTGATCGCGGGCGTGACGGACGGCGCCTTCATCATCGCGACCGGCATCGGCCTGTGGTTTGCCACGGCCAATCCCTTCCGTGGGTAAGACGCGACGCTCAGGCGGCTCTGAGGAGGCGTTCGTGGCGGGCAACCGGCGCAATGGGGGCCTTTCGAGCCATCCCCTCACTGCGCAGCGCCTGCCACAGCGCGGTGTCTCCGGCACGGCGCGCTGCTTCGGTCGCCGTCAGGTGGATGAGACTGCGCTGTGCCTGGCTGCCACCGAAGCCATGGGTGTCGGGCAGCAACGGCAAGAGAAGCTCCGCGCAGTGTGTGTACCGGCCTTCACCGAAGGCGGTCACGGCTTCGCACAGTGTGCCCGCCTCGGTCCACCATGGCGCGAGCGCTGTCGGCGCCACAGCCTCCACGGCGCGGCGTGCGGCCGCGACCTTCGCAGCGTCGCCATCGCCCACCAATGCCACCAGCGCATGCACGTCGTTGAAAACCGACCACCCCCAGGCCGCCTGCTCGCGCCACCGTGAAGCCAGCGCCGTCCATCGCGAAGCCACGTCGATGCCGCGCAGTCCGAGCCGCCACAGCAGCGCGCTCGCATCGACCAGGTCCATGGCCATCGACGCGGGGCCCGGAGCGATCGCACGGTCATAGAGCGCCAGCGCCGATGCGGGGTCTTCGTTCGACAGATGCATCAGCGCGAGATGCCAGTGGTTGTGCACCGCAAGCGCGTTGTCCTGCTGCCAATGCACCGTGCCCGAAGTGAGCCAGCGGATGCCTTCGTCCACCCGCCCCTGCATCTCGTACACATGCGCCACCGCATGCACGGCCCAGGTGTCGTGCGGATGGAGGTCCAGCGCGTGCCGGCCCAGCGATTCGGCACGCGCGTACTCGTTGCACTCTTCAAGGCCGAAGGCGTGCATGCCGAGGACGTAGCCATAACCCGCATCGCCTTCGCTCCACCGGCCGAGTGCGCGGCCGATGCGATCGCGCAGCATGGTGGTCTGGCCCAATACAAGATCGCTCATGTGCGTGAGCTGCAGCGCGAAGAGATCGCGCGGGTGGTCGATCACGTGGCGGTCTAGCAGGCGATTGGCACGGCCCAGGTCGCCATCCGCCCACAGCTGCAGCGCGGCCTGGAAGGATCGCTCGCGCACGTTCGGCCGAAGGCGGCTCGCGGCGGCAGCCTCCAGGCTCGCGCGCGCCGCTGGCAGCAATTGCCCGTCGAAGGCGCTGAGCATGAAGCCGGCCATCATCAGGTGCCCCGAGATGAAGTCCGGGTCCGCCTCCAGTGCCGGCTGCAGCACCGTGACGGGGTCGAGCCGCAGGCTGTTGAAGAGGTCGAGCGCCTGCTCATAGGCGGCCACCGAGGCCAGCTGGTCGGTGGAAAGCGCTTCGCCTCGCGCGTCGTGGTGGTTCATCGCTGCTCCTTGAATCAATGACGGGACGAGCGTAAGTTCGGACCGCGCGATCGCCCGCAGCGATTCCCGCAACAAGCCTGACGATTCCGCCAACTGCCGACGATGTCCGCCGACAACCATCTGCCGCAGATCGCCATCCTGGTCACGCCCGAGAGCGCGGCCTCGGTGGTCTACGGCATGTTCGATCTCTTCAAGAGCGCGGGCCGCGACTGGCCGATGGTGGTCTGCGGAGAACCCGGCCCCGCGCTCCTCGATCCGGTGATCGTCAGCAGGCAGGCCGGTGTGGTGCATGTCGCCAATGGCGTGCCGATCGAGGCGCACTGCGGCTTCGACAAGGTCAGCGCGCCCGCGGTGGTCTGCGTGCCGGAACTCCTGATCGCACCGCACGGCCTGCTCGACGGCCTCTTCGACGCCGAGGTGGATTGGGTGCGGCGCTGCCACGCCAGCGGCGCGCTCATCGCCACGGCCTGCTCCGGCGCCATGCTGCTGGGCGAGGCCGGCCTGCTCGACGACGAGGACGCCACCACCCACTGGGCCTTCTGCGACGTGATGCAGCGCCGCTACCCGCGCGTGCGCGTGCGGCCGCAGCGCGCGCTGGTCGCCTCGGGCGAGGGGCAACGCCTGGTGATGGCTGGCGGCGGAAGTTCATGGATGGACCTCGCGCTCTACCTGATCGCGCGCTGCGTCGGCATCGAGGCCGCGATGCAGGTCGCCCGGATCAACCTGATCGACTGGCATCACGTGGGCCAGCAGCCCTTCGCGCGCGTGGCGAGCACACGCCAGGTGGAGGACGCGGTGATCGGACGCTGCCAGGCCTGGATTGCCGATCACTATGCCCACCCCGCGCCGGTCGCGGCGATGACGGGGCACAGCGGACTGGCGGAGCGATCGTTTCAGCGCCGCTTCAAGCTCGCGACCGGCATGACACCGATGGAGTACGTGCAGACCCTGCGCATCGAGGAAGCCAAGCACCTGCTGGAAACCACCGCGGAAGGGATCGAGGCCATCGCCGAGGAGGTGGGCTATGACGACGCGGCCTTCTTCGGCCGCCTCTTCCGCCGCAGCGTGAACCTCACGCCGGCGCAATACCGGCGGCGCTTCGGCGGGATGCGCGCGGCGCTGTCAGGCCCCGCCTGAGCCTCTCAGCGCTGTCCGATGCGGGTATCGCCGAACAGCGCCTTCAATTCGCGCGGCTGAGAACGCCAGTACTGCTGCGGCGCCTCGACCTGCGCACCCAGTTCCGCAGCGGCGCGCCACGGCCAGTGCGGCTCGAACAGGATCGCGCGGGCCAACGCGACCAGATCGGCCTGGCCCGCCGAAACGATGGCCTCGGCCTGTGCAGGCTCGGTGACGAGTCCCACCGCAATGGTCGGCAGACCCACCGCCGCCTTGACGCGCTCGGCCAGCGGCACCTGGTAGCCCGGCGACAACGGGATCTTCTGCAGCGGCGATACGCCGCCCGAGGACACGTGCATGAAGCTGCAGCCACGCTGCGAGAGCGTCTTCGCGAACTCGATGCTCTGCTCGACGTCCCATCCATCAGCGACCCAGTCGGTGGCCGAGATGCGTACGCCGACGGGCATGCGCTGCGGCACGGCGGCACGCACCGCATCGAACACTTCCAGCGGAAAGCACATGCGGTTCTCGGGCGACCCTCCGTAGGCATCGTCGCGCTGGTTCGAGATCGGCGAGAGAAACTGATGCAGCAGGTAGCCGTGAGCCGCATGCAGTTCGATCGCGTCGATCCCGAGTGCGTCCGCTCGCTGTGCCGCGCGACGAAGGCGGCCTTCACGCGAAGAAGTCCTTCGGCATCGAGGGCAACGGGCGGCGGTTCTCCTGGTGCATGCGGGATGGCGGACGGGGCCACCGTCTGCCAGGCGCCTTCGTCCGGCGATAGGCACTGGCCGCCTTCCCACGGTGCGTGGCTCGACGCCTTGCGACCCGCATGCCCGAGCTGGATCGCAACCGGGATGCGCGAATAACGGCGGATGGCCGCCAGCACGCGCGCCAGCGCTGCCTCGTTGTCGTCGGAGTAGAGGCCGAGATCACCCGGCGTGATGCGCCCGATCTCCTCCACTGCCGTCGCCTCGATGATCAGCAGCCCGGCGCCGGAGAGCGCGAGTTGCCCGAGATGAATCATGTGCCAGTCGCCGGCGTTGCCGTTCTCTGCCGAGTACTGGCACATCGGCGCGATGACGATGCGGTTGCGAAGCTGCAGCGGGCCGAGGGCGTAGGGCGAGAAGAGAACACTCATGGCGGCGACCGGAAGCGATGGAGCCGTCCCTTATATCGGCGCCGCGCCGCCGGCGCTCGACGAGGGGCTTCCCTCGCGCAGGATGCGCAGCATGCCCTCTTGCGCGGTGGAGGCCACGAGCCGGCCGTCGCGCGTGAAGATGCTTCCGCGGCACAGCCCGCGGGCGCCGCTCGCGCTCGGCGAATCGAGGCTGTAGAGCAGCCAGTCGTCCATGCGGAAATCGCGGTGGAACCACATCGCGTGGTCGAGGCTGGCGGGACGCACCTTGCCGCTCATGAAGCTCAGGCCGTGCGGGAGCATTGCGGCGCGCAGCAGGCCGTGGTCGGAGGCGTAGGCCAGCAGCGCGCGGTGCACGTTGGAATCGTCCGGCAGCGGCGCGATGGCGCGCATCCAGATCGCGCTCTCCGAGGGGCGCGGTTCCGGCGTGAGCAGATCGTCGGGGTCGACGCGGCGATATTCGATGCCATGCGGCACCAGGCCCTTGACGCGCCAGCGCTCGGGCAAGCGATCGCCGAGAGCGATGCGCTGATCCAGTTCGCTCGGCAGGCCGTCGGGGCCGGCGGCCTCGGGCATCGGAAGCTGGTGGTCGATGCCGACATCCACCGTCTGGAAGGACGCCGACATCTCGAAAATGATGCGTTCGCCCTGCCGCGCCACGACGTGCCGCGTGGTGAAGCTGCGGCCGTCCCGCACGCGATCCACCGCATATTCGATGGGCGCGTGCTCGCCGGGCAGAAGAAAGTAGGCGTGCATCGAGTGCGCCGGGCGGTCCGTGGCGACGGTCTGGCTGGCCGCCATCAGCGCCTGCCCCAGCACTTGGCCGCCGAACACGGCCGGCGTGCCGATGTCCTCGCTCTGGGCCAGGAAGCGGTCATTGCCCAGCGGTTCAAGGCGCATCAGTTCGACGAGTTCGTCGACGAGGCGGGCGGCGGTGGCGGAATCAGTCATCGGGGGAAAGCGGTCGCAGGCAGCTGGGAGAGCCCGCAACGATAGCAAAGAGACGGCCGCGGCGGTGTCCCGCGGCTGTCACCCGACAAAGGTCAGCGATCGAGGTCGACGCCGTCCGCGGCCAACGTCTGCTGGAGCTTGGGCACATCGACTGCCGCGAAGCTGCCGCTGCCCAGCGCCGCCGCGGCAGTGCCCGCGGCCTGGCCCATCACGAAGCAACCGCCGCTGGCGCGCGCTGCGGACTGGCCCTCGTGCGTCATGGATGCACAGCGACCGGCCACCAGGAGGTTGTCAACACCGCGCGGGACCAGCATGCGCCAGGGCAGCTGGTTGTAGGTGCGGTTGTCGTCACGAGGAAAAGCCCATTCGATCTTTCCCGCGGCGTGCATCTCCATCGGCCAGGCGTTGATGCCGATGGTGTCGTCGAAACGGGCGGACGACAGGATGTCCTCGCCGGTCAGCGCATAGAGGCCCTCGATGCGCCGCGTTTCGCGGATGCCGACCTGCGGCGCGATCTCGACAATCGCCGATTGCTCGAAGCCTGGCACCTCGGCCTTGAGAAAGCGGAAGTATTCGCCGATCTGCCGGCGGCCTTCGATCTCGCCGTCGCTGAGCTGGCGCGCGTCGACGCCGTTCATTGCATCGCCGTCGGCATTGCGGATCTGCGTGACGTTGGCACGCCATTCGCGCGGGTCGATCTGCGGGCGCAGGATCGCGCCTTCGCGCGGAAAGTGGTAGGCCTCGGGGTCGCGCTCGCGCGCCTTCGCCATCAGGTCGTTGATGGCCTTGAACTCGCCCACCGCCGCCAGCGCGCGCGGCGCATCGACGTGACCGACCCGAAACATGGTTGACGGGAAGAGACCGCTGCCGTGGCCGTCGCCGACCGCGAAAGGCACGCCCGCAAAGGCGGCGACATCGGCATCGCCGCTGCCGTCGATGAAAGCGTTGGCGAGCACCGCCTGCCGTCCCGACTTGGTCTCCACCACCAAGGCCGTGATGCGGCTGCCGTCCTTCACGACGGCCGCGGCCCACGCGTGGAACAGCAGGTCCACGCCCGCGTCCAGCAGCAGCTGGTCGGCCGCGCACTTGTAGACCGAGGTGTCGTAGGACCGCACCCGGATGCGCCCCTGCATGCCATCCTGCGGCTTGTTCAAGCCGCCCATCGCATCGATGCGCGCCAGCAGGTCGTCGGCGACGCCGTGCACGAGTTGCGTCATCTCGCCGTTGCGCTTGCCGTAGAGACCCGCGAAATTGGTCGCGCCCCCGGCCGTGCCCATGCCGCCAAGAAAACCGTAGCGCTCGACGAGCAGCGTGCGCGCGCCATGGCGCGCAGCGCTCACACTGGCCGCAATGCCGGCGGGTCCGCCGCCGACCACGACGACGTCGTACTCGCCGAAGACCGGCAAATCACGCGCCGGTTCGCGAATGATTGAATTCATATCAATGGTTCAAGAGACCCCACCTTCGGGAAACACCGCGGAACCCGCTCAGCCGGGCCGCTGGTGTTGCCCCCGGCAGGGGGTTGGCGAAGCGCCACGAAGTGCGCGCAGCCTGGGGCGAGCTTATTGAAGCTTGATGCCATTGGTGGAAATGATCTTGCTCATGATCGCGGCCTCTTCCTTGACGCGCGCGCGCATGCCGTCCGGCGAAGTGCCTACCGCCTGCCAGCCCTGCTCGAACAGCTTCTGGCGCACTTCCGGCGACTTCATGATCACCGCGAGTTCCTTCGAGATGCGGTCCTGCGCGGTCTTCGAGAGGTTCGCGGGCCCGAGCAGTGCCGTCCACACTTCGAGATTGAAGTCGCGCACACCGGCATCCGACAGCGGCGAAACGTCCGGCGCCAGCGTGCTGCGGCCGCTCGTGAGGCCGACGGCCTTGACCTTGCCGGCCTTGATCTGCGGCAGCGCCACGCCCGGGGGGATGAGCGCCATCTGGATCTGGTTGCCGATCAGATCGGTCATCACCTGCGGATTGCCTTGATAGGGCACGTGCTCGGCCTTGAGCCCCGGCACCTTGCTCTTGAGCAGTTCCATGCCCAGATGGCCGACCGAGCCGACGCCCACGGAGCCATAGCTCCACTTGTCACCGCCCTTGCGCGCGGCGTCGAAGAAGGCCGCGCCGGCGGGCAGGCTGCTTTGCGACACCAGCACCAGCGGCGCCGTCGCGATCAGCGACAGGTACGTGAAGTCCTTCCCCGGGTCGTAAGGCAGCTTGGGATACAGCATCTTCGACGAGGTCAGGTTGCCGTTGATGACGATGCCGAGCGTGTGATCGTCCGTCGCCTTGGCCACCTGGTCGGCCGCGATGTTGCCGGACGCGCCGGGCTTGTTGTCGACCACCACCGGCTGGCCGAGGGCCTTGGCGAGCGGCTCGGCGATGGTGCGCGCAGCGATGTCGGGCGTCGATCCGCCGGGGAATCCGACGATGAGCCGCACGGGTTTCGTGGGCCATGCGGCGCCTTGCGCCGAAGCGGCCAGTGGCAATGCGCCCGCGGCCAGGCCGCAGGCAGCAATCAGGAGAGCTCTCTTGGATGCGTGCATAGAAAGTGAAGCGAGGGGAAGGGACATGAGGGGACGAAGGATAAGCCCCTCACGTAACAAGACGTCAGAAAGTCATTCGAGGCTGATGTTTCCCCGACGCACCAGTTCCCCATAGACCTTCGACTTGGCCTCGGCGTTGCGCTGGATCTCCTCCGGGGACCACGCCAGCGGCTCGAATGCGAAGGTGTCGAAGCGCGCGCGGATCTCGGGGTCGGCGATGACCTTGGCGACGTCGGCATTGATCCGGGCCTTGATGGCGGGCGACACGCCCTTGGGCGTCAGCAGCGACACGAAGGAGTTGACCTCCAGGCTCGCCGGCCCGCCGGCCTCGGCCATGGTGGGCACGTCCGGCATCTGCGGGATGCGCTTGGGCGCCGCGATGGCGATGTAGCGCAGCTTGCCGGCCTTGTAGATGCCCTGGCTGGACGGAATGCTCGCGAAGCTCCACTGCACCTCGCCCGACCCGACGTTGGCGAACAGCTGCGACACCTCGCGATAGGGCACGTGCTGCATCTGCGTGCCGGTCAGCGCCTCGAGCTGCTGCCCGCCGAGATGGCCCGGACTGCCCACGCCCCACGAGCCGTAGCTGACCTGGCCCGGCTTCTCCTTCGCCGAGGCGATGAGGTCGGTCATGTTCTTCCACTTCGAGTCGGTGGGCACCGCGACGAAGAAGGGCGTGCGGAACAGCGACGCCACCGGATCGAAGTGCTCCAGCGTCACGAAATTGCGCGACTTGTACAGGTGCGGCAATGCGGCGATGTGCTCGCTGTCCAGTTGCAGCAGCGTGTAGCCGTCCGGCGCCGCGCGGCGCACCTGCTCGATGGCGATGAAGCCGCCGCCCCCCGGCTTGTTGTCCACCAGCACGCGCTGATTCCACAGCCTGCCGAGCTTGTCCGAGATCAGGCGCAGCACCGCGTCAGGCCCGCTGCCGGCGGCGAAGGGCGTGACGATGGTGACGGGCTTGCTCGGGAAGTCAGTGGCCAGCGATTGCGCGGAAGCGGTCGCGGCCAGCAGTGCCGCGGCGGCGCCGGCGATCAGCGAGAGGATGGATTTCATGAAGGGTTTGTCTCCGGGAGGTTGTGCAAGGCTGCGAAGTATCAGGCGGCGGCCAGGCGCGCGTCGGCCAGGCACTGCTCGGGGTTCCACGCATAGAGCCACTCGACCGCGTCATAGAAGCGCTCCGGCGTCCGGCCGGTCCAGAGGCTGTTCCGCACAAGCCGCTCAACCCCCTGGGCGTGATAGATGCGGCCCATCTCGCGCACCGACAGCACGACCCGCGCGGTGCGAGGAATGCGCGCCGCGGCGTACAGGTGGAAGGCGGCCGGCAGGTCGAAGTCGCAGGCCTCGACGGCCTTGCCCAGCGTCACCGCATCCTCCAGCGCCATGCAGGCGCCTTGCGCGAGGTACTGCATCATCGGATGGGCCGCGTCGCCCAGCAGCGTCGCCGGGCCTTCGCTCCAGTTCGCCACCGGGTCGCGGTCGGCGGTGCTCCAGCGGCGCCACGAGGTGGGCCGGTCCAGCAACTGGCGCGGCCGTGCGTGCACGCCCTCGAAGTACGACAGCACCTCCTGCTTGCTGCCATCGCTCACGCCCCACTCTTCGCGATCGCGGCTGTGGAAGGTCACGACCAGGTTGTATTGCTCGCCGTGCCGCAATGGGTAGTGCACCAGGTGGCAGTTGGGTCCGGCCCAGACCACGGGCGCGTTCCAGCGCAGGTCCTCGGGCATGTCGGCGGCCGGCACCACGGCGCGGTACACGACGTGGCCCGACACGCGCGGCGCGTCGCCGATGAGCTTCGAGCGGACCACCGACTTGACGCCGTCGCAGCCGACGATGGCATCCGCGCTGAAGCGCCGGCCATCGCGCGTGACGGGCCACGTCGTGTAC
>Ga0247825_10002812_pt1 | contig 11509 bp, 8 predicted proteins | sample 13C_Vanillin_Day_FD_194413 | JGI IMG/M metagenome (GOLD analysis project Ga0247825, IMG submission 194413) | Soil microbial communities from agricultural site in Penn Yan, New York, United States - 13C_Vanillin_Day48 | ecosystem: Environmental > Terrestrial > Soil > Agricultural land | place... | reverse complement strand
GTGCTCTTGCGCGAGATGCACGCGCGCTGGCCATTCTTCGCGAGCGTGCTGTCGAACATGGCGATGGTGCTGTCCAAGACCGATCTCGCCGTGGCGTCGCGCTACGCCGCGATGGTGCCGGACGTCGCGTTGCGCGACGCCGTGTTCGCGCGCATCGCCGCCGAGCATGCGCGCACGCTGGCGGCGCTCGCCGAGGTCACCGGCCACGAACACCCGCTCGCCGACAACCCCACGCTCGCCCGCAGCCTGCGCAACCGCGTGCCCTATCTCGACCCGCTCAACCACCTGCAGATCGAGCTGCTCGGCCGCTTCCGCGGCGGGCAGACCGACGAGCGGACCCGCCGCGCGATCCACCTGACGATCAACGGGCTGGCGGCGGGGCTGCGCAACAGCGGGTAGGAATGGATCCCGGGTGAAAATGAACCTTCGCCGACGCTTGCGCGACGGCTGGTCCATCGAGCCCACCGCCGCACGACGAGCAGGCTCGACACCTCTGGAGGCATTCCTGCGCTTGACTGGACAGCGCGCGACGTTCCGGGGGTGAGGGGGATCAAGGCGAATAGGAATAGTTCGTATTCTTATTGACGTCTGGCCGACTCGCCGCTAGAGTGGGCGCCTCACCTTCCCGCCGGGACTTGCCCCATGAAAGCCCTGATCCCCCGCGCGGCGCTCGCCGCGTTCGCCACGCTTCTGCCGCTCGTCGCGGCGGCCCAGGACAACGCCCTCAACCTGTACTCGGCGCGCCACTACCAGACCGACGAGGCGCTCTACGCGAACTTCACGCAGGCCACCGGCATCAAGATCAACCGGATCGAGGCCGGGGACGAGCAGCTCCTCGAGCGCCTCAGGTCGGAGGGCGCCAACAGCCCGGCCGACGTGCTCTTGATCGTCGACGCGTCGAGGCTCTACAACGCGCAGCAGCTCGGTCTGTTCCAGCCGGTGTCGTCCGCGGCGCTCGATTCGCGCATCCCGGCGTCGATGCGCGACCCCGCCGGCCAGTGGTTCGGCTTCTCGAGCCGCGCGCGGCTGATTGTCTACAACAAGGCGCAGATCAAGCCGGCCGACGTCGCGACCTACGAGTCGCTGGCCGACCCGAAGCTCAAGGGGAAGATCTGCGTCCGATCCGGCGCGCATCCGTACAACCTGTCGCTCGTCGCGTCGATGATCGAGCACGACGGAGAAGCGAAGACCGAGGCGTGGGCGAAGGGCGTCGTCGGCAACTTCGCGCGAGCGCCCAAGGGCGGCGACCTCGACCAGATCAAGGCCGTCGCGGCCGGCGAGTGCGACGTCGCGGTCGTCAACAGCTACTACTACGCGCGCGTGCTGCGCTCCACCAAGCAGGAGGACCGCGACATCGCCGCGCGCACCGCGGTCGCCTGGCCGAACCAGGGCGGCGCCGGGACGCACGTCAACATCTCCGGCGCCGGCGTGTTGAAGAACGCCCCGCACAAGGAAGCGGCGGTCAAGTTCCTCGAGTACCTGGCGAGCGACGAGGCTCAGCGCTACTTCGCCGACGGCAACAACGAATGGCCGGCGGTCAAGAGCGCGTCGGTGCGCAACCCCGCGCTCGATGCGATGGGCCCGTTCAGGGCCGACCCGGTGTCGATCGCCGCGCTCGGCAGGAACACGCCGGCGGCGCAGAAGCTGGTCGACCGCGCGGGCTGGCGTTAACCGGCGGATGGGGCGCCGCGCTAGCGCGGCGCAGCGGGATCGGTCCCGACCAGCGCCACCGGCGGCGGCAACGCCGCGGACGACGACGGCCGCCGTGACGCGCGAGCCAGCGCGACGATCGGGATCAGCCCCACCGCCACGATCGCGAGCGACGGCAGCGAGGCCTCGGCGAGCCGCTCGTCGCGCGCCAGCGCGTAGGCCTGCGTCGCCAGCGTGTCGAAGTTGAACGGCCGCAACACGAGCGTTGCGGGCAGCTCCTTCATCACGTCGACGAACACCAGCAGCAGCGCCGCTGCGGCGCTGCGGCTCAGCAGGGGCGCGTGCACGCGGCGGAACGTCTCGGCCGTCCCGGCACCGAGGCTGCGCGCCGCCGCGTCCATCGCGGGCGTGATGCGCGCGAACCCGGGCTCGATCCCGTTCCATGCGACCGCGAAGTAGCGCACCTGGTAGGCGTAGATCAGGGCGACCGTCGTGCCGGTGAGCACCAGCCCCGGGCTGGCGCCGGTGATGCCGCGAACCAGGTCCGCGATCCAGCCGTCCACGGCGCCGAGCGGCAAGAGCACGCCTACCGCGAGCACGGTCCCGGGCACCGCGTAGCCGAGCGTGAGCACGCGGGCCGCCGAGCGGGCGACGCGTCCCGGCGCCAGACGGAGCGCATACGCGACCAGCCCCGCGAAGACCACGGCGATCACGGCCGCGATCGCGGCGACGCGCAGGCTGTTCCACGCCCAGTCGAGGAAGCGCGGCGACAGGGCCATTGCAGGCTCGGCATGGACGAGACGCAGCAAGAGCGCGACCGGCAGCGCGAAGCCCACGACGACCGGGATCGCGCAGAGCGTCGCCAGCGCCGCGCCGCGGCCGCCGCCGACCCAGGGCCGCGGATCGGCGGCCGGCGTGCGCGAGCGCGCGCTGCCGACGCTGCGCGCCGGGCCCCGCGACGCGCGTTCCAGCATGATCGCGAGCAGCACGAAGCCGAGCAGCGCCGCGGCGAGCTGTGCCGAGGCGGCGCGATCGCCGAGCGAGAACCATGCGCGGTAGATGCCGGTCGTGAAGGTGTCGACCGCGAAGTAGGCGACGGTGCCGAAGTCGGCGAGCGTCTCCATCAGCGCGAGCGCGATGCCGCCGGCGATGGCCGGCCGCGCCAGCGGCAGCTCGACACGCCAGAACGCGCGGCGCCGGTCGAGGCCAAGCGTGCGCGCCGCCTCGACGAACGCCGCAGGGCGCTCGAGGAACGCGGTGCGCGCGAGCAGGTAGACGTACGGGTAGAGCGTGAACACGAAGATGGTCGCGGCCCCCGGCAGCGAGCGCACGTCGGGAAACCAGTAGTCGCCGCGCGACCAGCCGAACGCCTCGCGCAGCGCGCCTTGCACCGGGCCGGCGTATTGCAGCAGGTCGGTGTACGCATAGGCCATCACGTACGCCGGCATGGCGAGCGGCAGAAGCAGCGCCCACTCGAAGAACGCGCTGCCGCGGAAGCGGAACTGCGCGACCGCCCAGCCGGTCAGCGTGCCGCCGAACGCGACGCCGGCGCCGACCAGGACCACCAGCGCCAGCGTGTTGCCGACGTAGCGCGCCAGCACGGTGTCGGCGAGGTGCGCCCAGGTCGCTCCCGCTCCTGGCGCGATGCCGCGCGCGACGACCGCCACGACCGGCAGCGCGGCGGTGAGCGCCAGCGCGACCGCAGCGACGACGAGCACGCGCGGTCGTGCAATCACCGCAGGCACGAATCTCCCCTCTCCCGCGTGCGAGGGAGGGGCAGGGGTGAGAGCAACCGAAATCGCGAGATCGCGAATCCTCCTCGCCCGCATGCGGGCGAGGAGCGGAGGTGGGCCCGGAGGCGCGAATCGGCCGCGCGGCCCTTGCGGCGTGTCATCCGGCGATTATAGTCAGCGCGCTATACTTCGGACGACGCTCGACGTCCCCGCGCAACGCCGTGTTTCGCGGCATCGGCGACCCGCGGCCCTTCGCTTCCCATGCGCATCCTCCTGAGCAACGACGACGGCTATTTCGCGCCCGGGCTCGAGGCGCTCGCCACTGCGCTCGCGCCGCACGCCGAAATCACCGTCGTCGCGCCGGAGCGCGACCGCAGCGGCGCATCTAACTCGCTCACGCTCGACCGGCCGCTGATGGTGCGTCGCGCGGCGAACGGTTTCCTGTTCGTCAACGGCACGCCCACCGACTGCGTGCACCTCGCGGTGACCGGGCTCCTGGACGCGCTGCCCGACATGGTGATCTCGGGCATCAACCTCGGGGCCAACATGGGCGACGACACGATCTACTCCGGGACCGTCGCCGCCGCGACCGAGGGGTTCCTGCTCGGGATCCCGTCGATCGCGATCTCGCTCGCCTCGAAGACGGCGAACCATTTCGAGACCGCCTGCGACGTCGCGATCGACCTCGTGCGGCGCCATGCGCGCGCGCCGGCCGGCGCGTGGCTGCTCAACGTCAACGTGCCCGACGTGCCGCGCGCGGACATCCGCGGCACGCGGGTCACGCGACTGGGCCGGCGCCACAAGGCCGAGAATACGATCCGGATGAAGAACCCGCGCGGCGAGACCGTCTACTGGGTCGGCGCCGCCGGACCCGCCGCCGACGCGGGCGAGGGGACCGATTTCCACGCGATCGAGAGCCGGCACGTCTCAGTCACGCCGCTGCAGATCGACCTGACGCACCACGATCGCATGGGCGAGGTCGGCGACTGGATCACGGGGTAGGCTCGCCGTCGGGGAGGACGATGGGCACGGACAGGAGCGGGATGACGTCGGCGCGCACGCACGCGCGCCTGATCGAGCGGCTGCGCGAGCAGGGCATCCGCGACGAGGTCGTGCTGTCGGCGCTGCTCGCCGTGCCGCGTCATCGCTTCGTCGACGAGGCGCTCGCGATCCGCGCCTACGACGACGTGCCGCTGCCGATCGGCCACGGCCAGACGATCTCGCAGCCCTGGGTCGTCGCGCGCATGACCGAGCTCGCGCGAAACGGCCGCGAGCTCGACGGCGTGCTCGAGATCGGCACCGGTTGCGGCTACCAGACCGCGGTGCTCGCGCGCATCGCGCAACGCGTCTGGACGGTCGAGCGCATCGCCGCGCTGGTCGCGAAGGCGCGCCGCAACCTGCAGGCGCTCAAGTGCTCCAACGTCGCGCTCAAGCACGGCGACGGCAGCGCCGACCTGGGCGAGGAGCTCGCGGTCGACGCGATCGTCGTCACCGCGGGAGCGACGCATGTGCCCACCAAGCTCCTGCGCTACCTCAAGCCGGGCGGGCGCATGGTGATCCCGCTGGCGGCCTCCGACGACGCGGAGCGCGGCGTCCAGTTCCTGACCGTGATCGAGGCGACGCCCGGCGGCTTCCGGGAACAGCGCCTCGATGCGGTAAGATTCGTTCCACTGCTGCCCGGCCTCGCCTGACGCGACTGCGCGTCGCCGTCCGCGTCCGCGCATCCGGATGACGACGCACCGACCGCCTCCTCGATCCCTTGCCGCGCCGCGCGTGATCGCGTTGGTGGCGATCGCGCTCCTCGCCGCGGGCTGCGCATCGCGGCGACCGGCGCCGATCGACGATCGCACTGCATCGCCTGCACCGATCGTCGTGCCCGGCGGCAGCGCTCCCGCGACGATCGCTCCGCCCGCCGCTGCGCCGCGTCCGGTTCCCGACGTCGCGGCGCCGCCGCCGACCTACGTGGTCAAGCGCGGCGACACGCTGCGCCAGATCGCGAACGATCACGGGCTCGACTGGCGCGAGCTCGCCGCGTGGAACGGCATCGAGAACAGCAACGTGATCCGCGTCGGGCAAACGTTGCGGCTCACCGCGCCAGGCAGCGAGACGGCCGCGGTCGCCGGCAACGCCGCTGCGTCCGGCACCACCGTCACGCCGTTGCGCAGCGCGCCACCGCTCGCGGCCGGCGACTCGCGAGCGCCGGTCGCGGCGGCCCCACCGGCCGCGCCACAACGCCCCGGAGACGCGATGACCCGGACCGGCCCCAAGGCGGTCAAGGAACCGTGGTCCGAGCAGGCAGTGCGCGACGTTGCGCGAAGCGGCGCCGGGATCGACGCCGCGGTCGTCGCGAGAGCGGACACCGCGGTCCGTCCGGTGATGCCGCCCGCCGCCACGCCATCGACGCCGCCGGCAACGCCCCCCACGCCTTCGACGTCGGCGTCCGCATCGCCACCGCCCACCGCGAGTGCCGCGCCCGCGCCCTCGCCGGGCGACGACGAGGGGCTGGACTGGGTGTGGCCCGCCAAGGGCAAGCTGGTCGCGCAGTTCTCGGAGAACGCCAGCCTCAAGGGCATCGACATCGCCGGCGGGAACGGCGACGCCATTCTCGCGAGCGCGCCGGGTCGCGTCGTGTACGCGGGCAGCGGCCTGCGCGGCTACGGCAAGCTCGTCATCATCAAGCACAACGCGACCTACCTCACGGCGTATGCCCACAACCGCGACATCCTCGTGAAGGAAGGGCAGGCAGTGACGCGCGGCCAGAAGATCGCCGAGATGGGCTCGACCGACGCGGATCGTGTGAAGCTGCACTTCGAGATCCGCCGGCTCGGCAAGCCCATGGATCCGCTCCGGTTCCTGCCGCCGGCCTAGGGCGCGGCTTCCGGCGCCGCGCTCCCCGCGATCGATGGCCGCGACCGACCCGCTAGCGCACGGCGACGACCCCGACGCCCCCGGCTCCGTCCCGGAAGAGCCGGCGCCGGTCGACACCCTGACCTCGCCGCTGCCGCTCGACGAGCCGCAGCCCGGGCTCGCGGCCGACTTCGTCGCCGATGTCGCGCAGCTCTACCTGAACGAGATCGGCCAGCACCCGCTCTACACGGCCGACGAGGAGCGCGTGGCGGCGCGCGCGATGCGCGCCGGCGATTTCGCGGCGCGCCAGCAGATGATCGAGCGCAACCTGCGGCTGGTGGTCAGCATCGCGCGCCACTACGCGCACCGCGGCCTCGCCCTGCCCGATCTCATCGAGGAGGGCAACCTGGGCCTGATGCACGCGCTCGACAAGTTCGACCCCGAGCGCGGCTTTCGCTTCTCGACCTACGCGACCTGGTGGATCCGGCAGGCGATCGAGCGCGCGATCGTGCAGCAGGCGCGCACGATCCGGCTGCCCGCGCACGTCGTGCGCGAGCTCTCCGTCGTGCAGCGCGCGCTGCGCCACCTCGAGAACCATCCTCCGGCCGATGGCCGCGACGCGACCATCGAGGACGTGGCACACCTGATCGACCGGCCGGTCAACGACGTCGCGCGGCTGGTGCGGCTGCAGGAGCACGTGCTGTCGCTCGACGCGCCGCTCGACCGCGATCCGTCGATGACGATCGCCGACGCGCTCGCGGACGAGGATGCGCTCGAGCCGGAGCTCCTGCTCCACCACAACGCGCTCGAGCGCTCGGTGGCGGAGTGGCTCTCGGAGCTGCCCGCGCGCCAGCGGCGCGTGATCGAGCGGCGCTACGGGCTCAACAACGCCGAGGTCGCCACGCTGGACGACCTGTCGCGCGAGCTCGGCATCACGCGCGAGCGCGTGCGCCAGATCCAGGTCGAGGCGCTCGAGCGGCTGCGCGCGCGCCTCGACGCCGCGGGGCTGGACCGCGACGCGTTGTTGTGACGGGCGGCCTCTAGGCGGCCGCGGTGCGCAGCTCGCCCGGCGGCGGCAGTACGTCGACCGCGCGTGCGAGCGTCGCCACCAGCGCTTCGCGCTCGCCGGGGCGCGCCGGCGGCGGACCGTAGCGCAGCGCCGCATAGGATTCGGCGATGGCCACGAACGCGATCGCGAACTGCGGCCAGCGCCGGCTCGCCCGCGCGGCATAGGCGATCGGCCCTTCGTGCGCCAGGCGCGGCAGTCCGGCGCTCGCGAGGCGCTTGCAGGCCTCGTGCCACAGCGCCTGCTCGCGCTCGCGGCGCGCGCGCGCCACGCCGGTCGCCGCGAGCAGGATGGCGGCCCACGCGAGCCCGAGCGCGCCGGCGATCGCGGCGATCTGCCAACCGGCGTAGCGGTCGATCGCGAGGTCGCGCCACAGCTCGCGCTGCCGGTCGCGGTTGAACCCCACGAGGTGGCGGCGCCACGCGTGGTTGAGCGCGTCGAAGGTGAGCTGCGCGTTCTTGAGCCAGCCGCCGTCGAGGCGCGCGAACAACGGCACCGGCTCGCCCGCGGCGACCGCGCGCGACAATCCCAGCTCGATGCGCGACGGGGCAACCACCGCGGTCGGGTCGATGCGCCGCCAGGCACCGTCGACCAGCACCTCGGTCCACGCGTGCGCATCCGACTGGCGGACGATCAGGTAGAGCCCCTGCGGATTGACCTCGCCGCCCTGGTAGCCGGTCACCACCCGCGCCGGGATGCCCGCCGCGCGCATCATCATCGCGAACGCGCCGGCGTAGTGTTCGCAGAATCCGCGCCGCGTTTCGAACAGGAACTCGTCGACCGGGTCGCGATCGAGCAGCGGCGGCGTCAGCGTGTAGACGAACGGAGCGGCGCGGAACCACGCGATCGCCGCGTCGACGACTGCCCGGTCGCCCTCGTTGCTCGCCCGCAACTCGCGTCCCAGCGCCAGCGTGCGTGGATTGGTGCGCGCCGGCAGCCGCAGGTAGTCGCGACCCTCGTCGGGATCGGCCGGCAGGTAGCTTTGCCGCAGCACCGAGAGCTGCGTGTAGCGCAGCACCTGCGTGATCGGCGTGTGCGCGATCAGCTGCTGGTCGGGCGTGAGGAACGCGTAGTTCTCGGCGCGTGCGTCGGCCGCGTCCCCGTGCGGCCGCGGCAGGCTCGCCGGCAGGTCGAGCGCGAAGAGCCAAGGCTTGCCGTGCGGTTCGAGCGTCACCGCGTACGAGATGCCGGTGGGCGTCCACGGCGCGAGCTTGCCGAGGCCCGGCCGCGGCATCAGCGACCATTCTCGGCCGTCGAACCGACCGAGCACCGGGCCGCGCCAGTAGCGTTGCGCGGGCAACGGGACGACGCCGTCGAAGTCGACGCGGAACGCGACCGCGTCCGACAGCGACAGCTCGCTGATCGAGCCCGGTGCCATCGTGTCGGCGAGGCCCGACTGCGCGCCCGCTTCGGCCGGCACCCCCCACAGCGGCGTCGCGATGCGCGGGAACAGCACGAACAGGACGGCCGCGATCGGAATGCCCTGGAACGTCATTCGCGCCGTGCGGCGCAACGCCTCGGCCGGGGTGCGCGCGAGGCGGCTCGCCGGCGTGCGCGCGAGTGCGTCGAGGGTCGCCCCGAGCACCAGGAGCGCCGGCAGCGCGGCCAGCGCGGCGAACGGTGACTGGCTGCGGAAGAACGGCGTCACCAGCAGGAACGACGCGAGCGCGACCAGCAGCGTTCCGTCGCGCACCGTGCGCGTCTCGAGGAACTTGATGCCGACCAGGATGAACAGGAACGCGACCGAGGGGTCGCGTCCGAGCAGGTAGCCATACGATGCGCGCACGGCGAGCGCCGCGGCGATCGCGAACAGCACCAGCGTCCACGACGGGATGCGTGCCGGCGGCGCGTCGGGGCGAAGGCGGTCGCGACGCAGCAGCGCGAGTCGCAGGCCGACGAGCAGGAGCCCGAACGCCGCGATCCACAACGGCAGGTGCGGCGCCTGCGGCAGTTGTGCGCACACCAGGAGCGCCCCGAGCCAGCGGATCTGCACGACACCGAGCGACGCCGACGCGGCGCGACCGGCGTTGCGCGCTGGCCCGGAGATCGCGTTCACACGGCGTCCTCGGCGGGGAACATCGCGAGCATCGTCAGCGCGGCGCGCCGGTGGTTGCGGTCGTTGGCCACCGGGAGCATGCCGCCGGGGACGCGCAGCGCGAACGGCCGTGCCGCGCGCTCGGCCGCGAGCACCCACGCCGTGAGGCGGGCGAGACGCGTCTCGACGTCGAGCGCGCTCGGCAGGATCGTCCAGTCGAGCGTGACCGGGCCGCCGCCGCCGGCGCCGTCGAACTCCTTGGTGTACCAGCCGGCGCCGCGCGCGACCGCCTTCCAGGCCACGCGCTGCGGCGGATCGCCGGGATGGTAGTCGCGCAGGCCAGCGAACTCCGACTCCTCGCCCTGGCCGGGCGCGGTCAGGTCCTGCCCGTGCGCGCCACGCGGCAGCGGGGGCGCACCGGGCTCCGGCTCCGGATACACGATGCCGGCGAGCGGGAAGTGGACGTACGACCACGCGTGCCACAACCCCAGCGGTTGCGTCGACGAAAGCGTCACGCGTCCGAGCGCGAGGCGTCCACGCGTCGGGGCGGGCCGCTCGATGCGCAAGGTAACCGCGGTGCCACCCGCGACGTCCGCGACCACCGGCTCCGCGCCGACCGCGCGGAGCTCGACCGCCTCGCGCGTGCGCTCGCCTCCGCTGAGCGACAGCGTGAACGCGATGCGGCCCCCCGCGAAGGTCTCGCTTGCGGCGAGCGGCCGGATCTCGATGCCGGCGAGATTGCGGAACGCGTGCAGGAGCGCGGCGGCGACCAGCCCGCCGAGCAGGAACGTCACCGCGAAGCCCAGCGACAGCGCGTAGTTGACCGACGTCAGCAGCATGATCGCGAGCGTGCCGAGCATCGTCCAGCCGCGCCGTGACGGCAGGATGTAGATGCGCGAGTGGCGCAGGATTAGGCGCTCGCCGTCCGCCGGCTCGTGGCGGAAGAAGCGCTGGCGCGCACGCGACCACGCGCCGGGACCGCGGGTGTGCGTCGCGACGCCCATGGCCTAGGGCCTGTTCGCGCTATCGGGGCACTCGCGCCCGTGTCGCGCTGGCCGCAGGGCAAGGCGCGAACGCGGCCGTGGGCTTCCCGCACACAGCAAGTGAGCGACAACGCCCTGAGGCCAGCGCGGCACGGGCCCTGCGGGTGATCTCAGGAAACGGCCGCCCTCGGCGTTGCAAATTCTCGCAGTAGTGAGAACTACTGCTGCGGTTTGCGCCTTGATGGCGGCGGTTTCCTGAGTCACGCGAGCGTCCCGGTAGCGCTGAAGGCCCTAGGGCAGCGGGACCGCGCGCAGCAGCGTCTGCGCGCTGAGCGCCCCCGCGCGCGCGCCGCCGGCGAGGCGATGGCTCGCGACGGCGGGGAATACCGCCTGCACATCCTCGGGGAGCACCATCGGCCGCCCGCCGACGAGCGCCCATGCCCGCGCAGCGTTCAGCAGCATGAGGCCGGCGCGCGGCGAGAGGCCGCGCCGCGCGCCGGTGTCCGCGGTGCCGGCGCCGCTCTGGTGCCCGCGCGACGCGGCGAGCAGCGCCTGCACGTAGTCGAGCAGCGGCGGTGCGACGTGCAGCGCCTGGGCCTCCCGCTGCCAGTCGAGCAGCGTGGGGGCGTCGGCGAGCGGCGTCAGCTCCGCGATCCGCGCGCGCCGGTCGCCGCCCGCGAGCAGCTCGCGCTCGGCCGCGGCGTCCGGGTAGCCGAGCTCGAGCGCCATCAGGAAGCGATCGAGCTGCGACTCGGGCAGCGGGTAGGCGCCGATCTGCTCGACCGGGTTCTGCGTGGCGATCACGAAGAACGGCTCGGGCAGCTTGCGCGTCTGGCCGTCGATCGACACCTGGCGCTCCTCCATCGCCTCGAGCAGCGCGCTCTGCGTCTTCGGCGGCGCGCGGTTGATCTCGTCGGCGAGCACCACGGCGTGGAAGATCGGGCCGGCGTGGAAGCGGAACGCGGCGGCGCGCTCATCGTAGATCGACACGCCTAGCACGTCGGCGGGCAACAGATCGCTCGTGAACTGGACGCGCGCGTACTTGAGGCCCAGGGTCGCCGCGAGCGCTTGCGCGAGCGTCGACTTGCCCACGCCGGGGATGTCCTCGATCAGGAGGTGGCCGCGCGCGATCATGCACGCGAGCGCGAGCCGCAGCGTCTCGTCCTTGCCGACCACGATCCGCCCGAGCTCGCGC
>Ga0247825_10002811_pt1 | contig 11510 bp, 10 predicted proteins | sample 13C_Vanillin_Day_FD_194413 | JGI IMG/M metagenome (GOLD analysis project Ga0247825, IMG submission 194413) | Soil microbial communities from agricultural site in Penn Yan, New York, United States - 13C_Vanillin_Day48 | ecosystem: Environmental > Terrestrial > Soil > Agricultural land | place... | reverse complement strand
CCGCGGACTCGCTCGAAGAATTGAAGACACGGAGGAACGACTCGCAGTCGTCCGTCGTCGACGTCGAGGAGACCGACACGGCGGAGTCCTTCGAACTGCCCGGCGCCGACCTGTCCGGTGAGGAACTGACGGTCCGCGTCGTTCCGAAAAGGGCCGACGAATTCACGTGCAGCAGTTGCTTCCTGGTCCATCATCGGTCGCGTCTCGCGTCCGAAGAGGGCGGGCAGCTGATTTGCCGCGACTGCGCATAGGAGGCCCGAGTGGCCGAGGTCAGTAGAACGTTCACCGTCGCCGCACCGCTCGAGAAAGTCGTCGCGTACCTGCGCGACTTCGCGAACACCACGGCCTGGGATCCCGGGACCGACAAGTGCGAGCAGACCACCCCCGGTCCGGTGGCGGTGGGCACGGAATGGCACAACGTGTCGTCGTTCTTCGGGCGCACCACCGAACTCGCCTACCGCATGACCCGCGACGACCCCGATCACGTGGTCTTCGAAGGTCGCAACAAAACCGCAGCCACGTCGGACGATCTGGCGTTCGAGAAGGTGGGCGACGTCTCCACGTCGATCACCTACCGCGCGCATTTCCGCTTCACCGGCCTCGCGCGGTTCGCCGACCCCGTCGCCCGCCTCGCATTCGAGGTGCTCGCGGCCAAGACCGTCAAGCAGATGACCGGGGTCCTCGAAGCGAGGTAAGCGGTATCGAGCTTCCACAGCGCCCTCACTCTCGACGAGTGAGGGTGTTTCATTCGGTACCGATCAGGGAATGATCCGATCCTCGTGATCCGAAAAGATCCGCCGCACATCGTGTTTGCGGGTGACCGGGTCGAAACTCCGGGTGGGTATCCAGAAGATGAAATACATCGTCCGGACCAGCCATACGCCGATCCACGAGACGCGCGCCTGCTTCGTCAGCCCGTGGGCGCGCAGCGTGCGGGGGAGCGATGCCGTGTACTCGAAGTACGACTTGCGAGACGACAGCATCCGCCGGCCGGACACTTGCACCTTCATGCCGGGCAGCATTGCGATCTTGATTCCCGCATCATGGAGTGAGAGCGAGATGTCGGAGTCTTCCCAGATGCCTCGGCCCTCGTGCAGTGCGGGAAGGATTGTTTCCCATGCGGTCTTGCGCACCGCCATGTTCGCCCCGTATACGCCGCGAGCTTCCTGAACGCCGGCGTCCTTCTTCGTGTCTGATGCCACGCGCACCATGAATCGCTGGACACCCTGGAGTGGCATGTCGTACTGCTCGAACGGGCCGAGTGCGGCCCCGAACTCCGGGTCGGCGGTCGCGAAGAATTCGCGGATCGACTGAGCCCAACCCGGCTGCACGATGGTGTCGGCGTCGATGCGCGCGACGATCGGTGTCTTCGCTGCCGCGATGCCTGCGTTGCGGGCGGGGATCAGGCCGGGCTGTTCCTCGGTGATGATGCGAAGTCTGCCCGCGGCTTCGTGTGCCTGGGCCACGGCGACGGTGTCGTCGGTGCAGTTGTTGTCGACGACGATGATCTCGTCGATCTGGTCGCCCTCCGCGAGGAGTGCGTCGAGCGCTCGACCGATGGTCGTCTCTTCGTTGTAGGCCGGTATGACCACGGTCAGCGTCGGCGCAGTCGGCTGGGGGGTTGGCTGCTGCCCTGGCGTCGGGGGCTGCGTCATCGCGCACGATCCTTTGGTGGAAGGGAGTAGGGAATCTGTGATTTCCCTGAGAATCTTCACATACTTGTCGGTTTGTTACAGTGCGGAGGCAAGGACCTGGCAGATTCGACCGTCGGTGCGCGAGGCGGAGGTGGCAACCAACTCGCGGAGATGGTCTGATCGCGACTGTGCCGTGTGCGGGCTAGCGCTCGCAAACTGAATAATATTACCCACGAGTATTTTACGAAGATTTTCCGTGTTGTTCGCATGGTTGTCCGCCCGTGTGGCCCCGTCGGCTCGCGAACCGGGGCAATCGGTAGGCTACCGCCGATACTGATCGATCCTTCAATCACTTTTCAATCGGCGGAGTGGCGAACGTCTTCACGGTGGGCTCGCACTGTCGGTGGCTCACGTGCTACCGCTCGACGGGAGCGCAGCCCCGAGTCGATCGATCGTCGTCCACGCAGAAGGAGTCCGAAGAAGTGAAGCTGGAACCACGCGACGCCGCATGGGTGTACCTGGAGCAGGCGGACACCCCGTCGCTCAGCATCGCGATGTACGTCTTCGACACGTCGACGGACCCGCGAGGTGTGATGACGCCGGACGAGGTCAGGGCGTTCGTTGCCGAGCGCGTGCAGGCGGTGGACGTGTTCACGCGCCGGCTGCGGCGTGTACCCCTCGACCTCGACCACCCGAGCTGGGTGGCGGACCACGAGTTCGACATCGACAACCACCTCGAGGTCGTCGATGCGCGCGGCGGAGGGTGGGGCGAGTTCCGCCGCATCGCCTCGGAGTTCGTCGGCGGCAGGTTGGATCTGCAGCGCCCGCCCTGGGAGATGCGGGTCGTCACGAGGTTGACGGACATCGACGGTGTCGCGGATGCGGCGGCGGTGCTGCTGAAATTCCACCACTCGGTGGGTGATGGCGCGGTCACCCTGGAGATGACCCGGCGACTCTTCTCCGCTCAGGTGGACCGACAGCCGGCGACGGGACCGCAGACGCCCGTCGGTCCGAGATCGGTCATGCAGGCGCTCCCGACCGTTTCCCGGCAGTTGCGTGCGTTCGTGCAAGGCCTCCGGGACGTCTCGGCCGCGGGCAAGGAAGTCAAGGCCGCGGTCGACAGCGGAGAGGTGCGGGTCCCGCCGCGGATGCGGCCGGCTACACGGTTCAACGGGAGCGTGGGCCCGGCGCGGACGTTCGACGCCGCGTCGTTCCTGCTGGACGACGTCCGGGCGATCCGGGCCGCCGCCGGGGACGTGACGATCAATGACGTGGCCTTGACCCTGGTGGCCGGCGCGCTCCGCGACTACCTGCGGGAAGTCGGCGAAGAACCCGAAGAGTCGCTGGGAGCGAAAGTCCCGATGTCGATCCGGTCGCTCGGACACTTGGAGTCGGCGAACCAGCTCACGGTCCTGCAGGTCGATCTCCACACCGACATCTCCGACCCTCTCGAGCGGCTCCGCGCGATCCACACCTCCACAGCGGCGGAGCGGGACCGCAAACAGCGCGCCGAGGTATTGCGTTCCGAGACGCTGGTCGACGTGACTCCAGGTTTCGTCGTGCGGGCGATCAACTGGATCGCATCACGGTTGCCGTCCTCTTCCTCGTCGGTTCCATACTTCAACGTCGTGACGACCAACGTCGCACGCGGTGGCGTAGATCTGTGGCTGCGGGACGCGCAGGCCGTGTCGACGTACGGTGCCGCGGCGCTGACGGCCCGGCAGGGTCTCACACATGCGATCCATTCGCTCGGCAACACACTGACCATCTCGGTGCTGACGACTCCGAACATGATGAACGACCCCGAGCGCTACGTGGCGCTGATCCACGCACAGTTCGACTCCCTGGCGGCGGCAGTGGGGGCATCGACCTCGACCGCGTGACCGGTGCGCGCCTGGGCGCCCCGCACCAGTGATGCGGGGCGCCGCTGTCGGGGCGAATCAGCTGAGGTGATGCACCTCCTGCAGCCCGTAGACCGGTGTCGGGATCTCCTCGTGCCGGGCCTTGAGCTGCAGAGCGAGGTACAGCGAGTAGTGCCGCGACTGGTGCAGGTTGCCACCGTGGAACCACAGCGCTTCCTGCTGGGTCGGTTTCCACATATTGCGCTGCTCGCCCTCCCACGGTCCGGGGTCCTTGGTGGTGTCGGAGCCGAGGCCCCAGCACTTTCCGACCTTGTCAGCCACTTCCTGACCCATGAGGTCGGCGGCCCAGCCGTTCATGGACCCGTAGCCGGTGGCGTAGACGACGAGGTCGGCAGGCAGTTCCGTCCCGTCGGTGAGAACCACGGCGTCCTCGGTGAGATGGTCGACCTGTCCGGACACGAGGTGGATGCTGCCGTCGGCGACGAGGTCGGACGCGCCGACGTCGATGTAGTAGCCGGACCCACGGCGCAGGTACTTCATGAACAGACCGGACCCGTCGTCACCGAAATCGAGCTTGAATCCGGCCTTTTCCAGTCGGTCGTAGAAGTCCCTGTCCCGTTCGGCGATCTTCTGATAGATCGGGATCTGGAATTCGTGCATGATCTTGTACGGCAGTGACGCGAACGTGAGGTCGGCCTTCTCCGTCGTCATTCCCGCCGCGACAGCGCGCTCCGAGTAGAGGTCGCCGAGGCCGAGGTCCATCAGGGAGTCCGACTTCACGATGTGCGTGGACGACCGCTGCAGCATCGTCACGTCGGCGCCGTTCTCGAAGAGCGCCTTGCAGATGTCGTGAGCCGAGTTGTTGGCACCCACGACGACGACGCGCTTCCCCACGTAGGCGTCCGGACCGGGGTGCTGACTCGAATGGTGCTGCTCGCCCCGGAAGACGTCCTGGCCCGGGAACGACGGAACGTTCGGCTTGCCCGACATGCCGGTGGCGAGCACCAGCTGCTTCGGGTGGAGCACCACGTCCTCGCCGTCGCGGTCGAGGACGACGGTCCACTCCTTGGTCTCCTCGTCGAACGTCGCGGACGTGCAGGTGGTGGACGACCAGTACGGAATCTCCATCACCTTGGTGTACATCTCGAGCCAGTCGCCGATCTTGTCCTTCGGCGCGAAGACCGGCCAGTTGTCCGGGAACGGCATGTAGGGCAGGTGGTCGTACCAGACCGGGTCGTGCAGGCACAGCGACTTGTACCGGTTGCGCCACTGGTCGCCGGGGCGTTCGTTCTTGTCCACGACGATGGCCGGGACACCGAGTTGGCGCAGCCGCGCGCCGAGCGCGATGCCGCCCTGGCCGCCGCCGATCACCAGAACGTACGGCTGGCGGGTGTAGCCGAGTTCCCGCTCCTCGATTTCCCGCTTCTCCGCCCAGCTCAGGGTGTCGCCGCCGGAGCCGTGGACGGCACCCTTGACGCGGTTCCGTCCGCGGCGTTCCTCGTGGCCCTTCAACTCCTGCATGGTGGTGAGGAAGGTCCACGCCTCGTCGCCCTTCAGGCGCAGGTGTCCCTTGCCCCGGCCCGTCGCGGTCTCGAACTCGATCCATGCCGAGGTGACGCCGTCGGCCTCGTCCGGTGTCTCGGTGGTGCGGAAGTTGACGGGGTCGGTGTCGTCCAGGCGTGCGTGCAGCATCGCGGCGACGGCGTCGCGTCCCTCGACCGTCTTGAGGTTCCAGGTGAACGCCACCAGGTCGCGCCAGAAGCTGTCGACTGCGAACATGCCCGCGGCGCGGTCGACGTCGCGCGCGGCGAGAGCGGATTCGAAGCTCGCCAACCACAGGTCGACTCGTTCCTGAGGTGTCAGGGACGTCTGCACCGCAGTCGGCTGGACCGTCTGTGTCATGTACCTCTCCTTCGCTTGGTATGTGACATACAGCACACTCCGGAGTGGGGCGGGCGGCAAGCGTTGCATCGTGTTGCAATCCCGCCCGTGAGTACTTGTCAACGTCCCGCGGTTGATAAGTACTCACGGGGCGAATGTCGAAATCCGTGGTGGCCCGTTCGACGTACTGTGTGAGTCCACGGCAAGAAGGCCTGGACCGACCACAATCGAGGAGGAAATCATGCGGGTCATGGTGATGATCGAGGGTGCAGGTGCCGACGAAGACAAGATCGCCCCGACCGAGGAAATGCTGGCCGCGATGGGCGCGTACAACGAGGAATTGGTGAACGCGGGCATCATGCTCGACGGCCAGGGTCTGAAGCCGACCAGCGCCGGCGCACGGGTGGTGTTCGAGGGCGGCACGACGTCGGTGGTCGACGGCCCGTTCACCGAGTCGAAGGAGATCATCGCGGGCTACTGGATCTGGGAGGTGCGATCCCTCGAAGAGGCGATCGAGTGGGTCAAGAAGTGCCCCGCCGATCCCGGCACCGGACTGCGCCAGCTGATCGAGGTGCGGCCGATCTTCGAGTCGGAGGACTTCGGGGACGAGTTCACTCCGGAGCTGCGGGAGAAGGAAGAGGCACTCGCGGCGCGGATCCGCGAGCAGCACCCGAACGGCTGAGTCCGGTGGACGTCCAGCGCACGGTCGAGGCGGTGTGGCGCATGGAGTCTCCGCGCCTCATCGCGTCGCTCACTCGCCTCGTCCGTGACGTCGGGATCGCCGAGGAGATCGCTCAGGATGCGTTCGTGCTCGCGCTCGAACAGTGGCCGGAGCAGGGCGTCCCCGACAAACCGGGTGCGTGGCTGACGGCCACGGCCGAGCACAAGGCGATCGATCGCATTCGCCGTGAACGGTCGCGGCAGTCGAAGTACACGGAGATCGCTGTCGACCCGTCCGCGCAACCGCCGAGCGCCATGCCCGCGCCGGACGCCGTCGACGGCGTGGAGGACGACCTGCTGGCTCTGGTTTTCGTGGCGTGTCATCCGGTGCTTCCCCGGGAATCTCGTGTGGCACTGACCCTTCGCCTGATCGGGGGTCTGCGCACCGACGAGATCGCGCGGGCGTTCCTCGTCCCCTCGGCGACGATGGGGCAGCGGATCAGCAGGGCCAAGCGGACGCTGTCGGAGGCGAAGGTCCCATTCGAAGTGCCCGAACGCGAGGAACTTCCGGCACGGTTGTCGGCGGTGCTCGAGGTGGTCTATCTGGTGTTCAACGAGGGGTACTCCGCCACGTCGGGTGAGGACTGGATTCGGCGTGACCTCGCGTCGGAGGCGATGCGGCTCGCCCGTGTCCTCGCCGGCCTGCTGCCCCGGGAACCGGAGGTGCACGGACTGGTGGCGCTCACCGAGTTGCAGGCGTCACGGTTCGCCGCCCGGGTGGGTCCCGACGGTGAGCCGGTCCTGCTGCAGGATCAGGACCGGTCGCGGTGGGACCGGACCCTTCTGGCGCACGGCAGTGCCGCGCTGGAGCGGGCTGTCGGGCTCGGCCGCCCGCTCGGCCCCTACTCGCTGCAGGCCGCGATCGCCGGGTGTCATGCCCGGGCACCACGTTTCGAGGACACCGACTGGGAGGCGATCGTCGCCCTGTACGACGCGCTGGCGCAGGTGGCGCCGTCGCCGGTGGTGGAACTCAATCGTGCGGTGGCGTTGCTGCATTCGGATGGGCCCGAGGCGGCGCTCGTTGCGCTCGACGCCGTGCGGGACGACCCTCGGCTGGCGCGCCACCACCTCTACGGCGCCGTGCGGGGCGAAGTCCTCGAACGCCTCGGTCGCTACGACGAGGCGGCCCGGACGCTCGAGGACGCCGCGGCGACCGCGCCTACCCGCCGTGAACGGAACCTCCTCATGGCCCGCGCCGCCGCCGCGTCGGAGCATGCCGAACCGTGAGTCTCGACAATTGATTCACGATTTCCTGAATACAGAAATCGATGTACAGTCAGGCTCATGGAGACACTGGTCCACCGGGACGCCCTCGCGCGTTTCGGGTACGCGCTGTCGGACACCACCCGCACGCAGATTCTGCTGAGCCTGCGGTCCGGGCCCGGGTATCCGTCGGAGTTGGCCGAGAAGATCGGGGTGTCCCGGCAGATCCTGTCGAATCATCTGTCGTGCCTGCGTGGCTGCGGTCTGGTCGTCGCGGTGCCGGAGGGCAGGCGGAGTCTATACGAACTCGCCGACCCGCGCATCGCACGTGCCCTCGACGACCTGCTCGGCCTGGTGCTCGCGGTCGATCCGTCCTGCTGCCCGGACGCGGAGACAGAAGGCTGCTGCTGATGGCGTCCGAACTCGGCATGCGCACCAGGCCGACCGGCGAACGCAGGCAGGTCCTGTCCCGCCGGATCAGGTTCTTCGTGGTCGCGACGATCACCTACAACGTGATCGAAGCGATCGTGGCACTCACCGAGGGTGCGCGGGTGTCGTCGACGGCGTTGATCGGGTTCGGCCTGGATTCGGTGATCGAGGTGTCGTCGGCGGCCGCGGTCGCGTGGCAGTTCGCGGGACGCGATCCCGAGTCGCGGGAGAAGGTCGCGCTCCGAGTCATCGCGTTCTCGTTCTTCGGGCTCGCCGCGTACGTGAGCGTCGACGCGGTGCGGTCACTGCTGGGGGTCGGCGAAGCGCAGCACTCGACGGTCGGAATCGTACTGGCCGCAGCAAGTCTGGCCGTGATGCCGGTCCTGTCCTGGGCGCAGCGGCGGGCCGGTCGTGAACTCGGTTCCCTGTCGGCGGTCGCCGATTCCAAACAGACGCTGCTGTGCACGTACCTGTCCGCGGTGCTGCTCGTCGGGTTGCTGCTCAACAGCACCCTCGGCTGGTCGTGGGCCGATCCGATCGCCGCCCTGGTGATTGCGGTCATCGCCGTCAAGGAAGGCGTCGACGCGTGGAAGGGCGACACCTGCTGCCCTGCGCCGGTCGGTGGTCGCGCGGTCGATCAGGATCCAGGTTGCGACTGCTGCGACTTGTGATCGCCGAACGGCTCGTCGCGTTCGCGGACGGCCTCACGGAATCCGGCGGTGGCCGAGCGTAATTGGAACGCGTACCCCTCGCGGGTGTGCCGGGACATGCCGTCGAAGACGGTGCTCACCATCGTCGAGTTGGCGACGCCCTGCGCCAGTAGCGCGCTGTTCAGTGCGAGTTTCACCATCATCAGCTGATTGACGGGCATCCTCGCGATCCGCTCGACGAGGTCCTCGGTGCGACGGTCGAGTTCCTCCGCGGGCGCCGACTCCACCGCCAGACCCCACTCCGCCGCCTGCCGCCCCGTGATGCAGTCGCCGGTGAGGAGGAGTCGCTTCGCCCGCTGGTCGCCGAGGCGGTGCGCCCACATTCCCGCAGCAGGCACACCCCATACCCGGGTCGGCGGATAGCCGATCTTCGTGTCGTCCGCGGCGACGATCTGGTCGCAATACAGCGCGATGTCGGTGCCGCCGGCCACGCAGAATCCGTGGATCTTCGCGACCGTCGGCTTGTTCGCGTGGAGCAGGCTCGCGAAACCGCGGTTGAACCGGCTCATCATCGCGTAGTCGGCCATCGGATCCCAGTTGCCGAACGGATTGTGGTTGCGCGCCTGAACGATCGGATCGAGCACGGTGCCCGTCGTGCGGTCCGGTTCCTCGTCGGTGTGGCCGCCGTTCTCGGCGAAGATGCCCAGGTCGTATCCGCCGCAGAATCCCTTCCCGCGCCCCGACAGCAGGATCACGTGGACGCGGGGATCGAGGTCGGCGCGTTCCACGGTGGCGGCGAGTTCGACAGGAGTGTCGGCGGTGATCGCGTTGCCGTGGTCGGGACGGTTGAACGTGATCCGGGCGATCCGCCCGGTCACCTCGTAGGTGAGGGTTCGATACTCCGCCGCGTCGTCCGCCCGGTCCGGTTCACGACCCGCGAACAGGGAGTCGCCGCCCTCGTCCCAGCCGTCGCGCCAGGCCGCCGGACGGGTGCCGGCGTGGTCGTCGCGGCCGGTCACGACCCCACCTTGGGAGTGGCGCGGTCGATGATGGCGGCGGTGTCGACGCCGGCCGGCAGCGTCCCGAACACGGTGCCCCAGTCGCCGGACAGCCGGCTGACGCAGAACGCGTCGGCCACCGCCGGGTGTCCGTGGCGGATCAGCAGCGACCCCTGGAGGGCGAGCGCCATGTCGCCGACGATGCGCCTGGCCCGGTGCTCGAGCGTGTCGAGATCGCCGAAACTCGCCTTCAGATCCGCGACGGCGGTGTCGAGTCGCGTGTCGGCTCCCGCGGTGGAATCGAGTTCGTCGAAGAAGACCTGAAGCGTCTCCGGCTGTTTCGCCATCGCACGCAGAGTGTCGAGGGCGGCGACGTTGCCGGATCCCTCCCACACCGACAGCAGGGGAGCCTCCCGGTACAACCGCGGCATCCGCGATTCCTCCACGTACCCGTTGCCGCCCAGGCATTCCAGGGCCTCGGCGGCGTGGATCGGGCCGCGCTTGCAGACGAAGTACTTGCTGACCGCCAGCGAGATGCGACGCAGGGTGTTCGCGTGCTCGTCGCCGGCGGTCGCCCGGTCGGTGAGCGCGGCCAGCCACAGGGCGACGGTCGTGGCCGCCTCCGACTCGACGGCGAGGTCGGCGAGCACGTTCCGCATCAGCGGCTGATCCACCAGGTGGGCGCCGAATGCGCTGCGGTGCACGGCGTGGTGCGCGGCCTGCGCGGTGCCGACACGCATGCCGGTGGCGGTGCCGATGGTGCAGTCGAGCCGGGTCATGTTGACCATCTCGATGATCGTCGGAACGCCGCGGCCTTCCTCGCCGACCAGCCAGGCCACCGCCTCGTCGTACTCGACCTCGCTGCTGGCGTTGGAATGGTTGCCGAGCTTGTCCTTGAGGCGCTGCAGGTGCATCCGGTTGCGGGTGCCGTCCGGCAGCACCCGGGGGAGGAAGAAACACGACAGTCCGCCGGGGGCCTGCGCCAGCACGAGGAACACGTCGGACATCGGCGCTGACGTGAACCACTTGTGGCCGGTCAGGAGGTAACTGCCGTCGGACTGCGGCACCGCGCGGGTGGTGCCCGCGCGGACGTCGGAGCCGCCCTGCTTCTCCGTCATCGACATCCCGGCGATCAGTCCGGCCTTGGTCAGCGGTGGGTGCAGCGCCGGATCGTAGACCCGGGCGGTGAGCAGCGGTTCGTACTGTTCCGCCAGATCACGGTTGTGGCGCAGGGCGGGGACGACGGCGTACGTCATGGAGATCGGGCAGCCGTGTCCGGCGTCGACCTGGCCCCACACCGCCATCTTCGCGGCCCGGACCAGGTGGGCGCGCGGGTGCGGGTCGGCCCACGGTGCGCCGTGCAGGCCCATCTCGACTGCGGTGGTCATCAGCTGGTGGTACGCGGGGTCGTACTCCACCTCGTCGATGCGGTTGCCGTAGCGGTCGTGGGTGCGCAGGACGGGAGGGTGCGCCTCGGCGAGATCACCCCAGCGCTGGGCATCCTCGCTTCCGGCGAGGCGTCCGACGTCGTGCAGTTCCTCGAGCGCGTCGTGGGCGCCTTCGCGTTGCAGCGCTTCGAGGATCGGTGGGTAATCGGCCGCGTCGAAATCGACCAGTGGCGGCGCCTGGTTGACGACCTCGTGTGTGGCACTCATGTCGGGCTCCCGAGGGATCGAAGGGTGAAGGTGAGCAGGGCGGGGATGATCGCGCCGTCGGCGGCACCGCGGGCGAGGGGCAGAATCAGCGCTTCGCCGATGGCGCCGACGATGCAGGCTGCTGTCACCGACGCGTCCTGTTCCGGGATCTCCCCGGCCTCGACAGCGGCAGCGATCGCGACCGCGAGGGCGTCGCGGAACGACTCGCGGAACAGGAGGCGTTCGGTGTCGACCTGCGGGTCGACGGGCTCGACGAGCAGCGCGTACGCCAGGGTGGGTGCGCGCAGCGCGCGTTCGGCGAACGTGCCGACAGAGGCGGATACCGCGGCGACGCACCGACCTTCGGCGCCGCGGGCGGCATTGCCGGATTCGACGGCGGCGCTCACCTCGCGGCTGCAGACGATGCGGAAGACTTCCGCGAACAGTTCGCCCTTGTTCGCGAAGTGCCGGTAGACGGTGCCGGTGCCGACGCCCGCCT
>Ga0247825_10002810_pt1 | contig 11515 bp, 9 predicted proteins | sample 13C_Vanillin_Day_FD_194413 | JGI IMG/M metagenome (GOLD analysis project Ga0247825, IMG submission 194413) | Soil microbial communities from agricultural site in Penn Yan, New York, United States - 13C_Vanillin_Day48 | ecosystem: Environmental > Terrestrial > Soil > Agricultural land | place... | reverse complement strand
CGCCCTTCGCGTCGCAGATCGCCGCCGAGTAGTCCATCACGTCCTTGACGATCTCCGAGCGCGCGGTGCGGATCACCGTGTAGGCGACCTCGTCGACGATCGCGTCCATCGCGTTCTTGATGACCGCAAAGGTGATGGGATCGCCAAGAGACGTACCAGGCGGGCTCGTGGCCTCAGGCATCGGTCTCCTCCATCTCGATGACGATGCAGCCCGCGCCCGCGGCGCGCGCGGTGCATCCGGGCGGGACGACGATGGTGGTGTCGTAGCTCTCGATGATGGCGGGACCGGCGACCGGGCCCTGCTCCACCGCGGCGCGCGGCAGGAGCCGCGCTTTGACCCGCGGTTCGCCGCGACCGAAGGAGACCAGACGCTCGCCGCTCTCGCCCGCGAGTGCGCGGGCATCGAGGCGCAGTCCACCAAAATCGAGCCGGCTCGCGGCGGTGCCGATCGCCGAGAGGCGCAGGTTCACCAGCTCCACCGGCTCGCCCTCGGCAGTGTAGCCGAAGGTCTCGCGGTAGAGCCGCTCGAAACCCGCATGCAGCGCCGTCGCGTCGTAGGCCCCTTGGGGCCCCTGCGGCATCGGGACCGTGAGTTGCGAGGACTGGCCGAGATAGCGCAGGTCGGCCGCATAACGAAGCTGTACCGCGGTTTCGCCATAGCCTTCGACGGCCAGCGCCGCGCGGCCGTCGGCGGCCATGCTCTGCTGAGCATCCTGCACGGTTGCCTGTTTCACGGCGGCAAGCGGCGCCAGCAATGGGCGGATGAACTCGTGCACCGCTTCGGCAGCCAGCATCCCGGCCGCGGAGAACACGCCCGATACGGGACTGATCAGCACGCGCCTGATGCCGAGCAGCCGTGCGACATCGACCGCATGCAGCGGCCCGCCGCCGCCGAACGCCATCAGCGCAAGGTCGCGCGGGTCCTTGCCGCGCTCGACCGTCACCGCACGGATCGCGCGCGCCATGTTGACGTTGGCGACCTGGCGGATGCCGTGCGCCGCATCCTCCACCGTGAGCTTCAGCGGACGCGCGACATGCGCCTCGACCGCGCGTTGCGACAGCGCGGCGTCCACCGCGAGCGAACCGCCGGCGAGCGCGCGCGGGTTGAGAAAGCCCAGCACCATGTTGGCGTCGGTGACGGTCGGCAGCTCGGTGCCGCGGCCGTAGCAGGCCGGCCCCGGATCGCCGCCCGCGCTTTCCGGCCCGACCACCAGCAGGCCGCCGGCATCGATGCGCGCGATCGAGCCGCCGCCGGAGCCGACCTCGGCGATATCGATCGACGGCACCTTGAGCATGTAGCCCGCGCCCTTGACGAAGCGGGAGGGCGTCGAGATGCCGTCGCGGAATTCGTATTCGGTGACGATCTGCGGCTCGCCGCCCTCGACGATCGCGGCTTTCGCGGTGGTGCCGCCCATGTCGAACACGATGAGATCGGCAGCCCCGATCGCGGGCCCGAGCCGCGCGGCCCCCGCTACCCCTCCGGCCGGACCGGAGCCGACGGCGAAAACCGGCCGGTCGCGCGCCGTGCCGATGCCGATCATTCCGCCGTTGGACGCCATCACCTGCACCGGCGCGGTCACGCCGATCGCGGCCAGCCGCTCGGCGAGCTTCGAGAGATAGCCGCGCATCGCCGGCAGCAGATAGGCGTTCACCACCGCGGTCGAGGTGCGCTCGTATTCCTTGATCTCCGGCAGCACCTCGCATGACGCGGTGACAAGGAGTGATGGCGCAGCCTCGCGCAGGATCGCTGTGGCGCGGCGTTCATGGACGTCGTTGGCGTAGGAGTTGATGAAGCAGACGGCCACCGCTTCCACGCGCTCGCCGAGAAACGTCGCTGCCGCCTCGCGCACGGAGGCCTCATCCAGCGGCGCGACGATATTACCTTCGGCGCCGATCCGCTCGTGAGCCTCCAGCCGCCAGCGCCGCGGCACCAGCGGCTCGGGCTTGCTCCACGCCATGTCGAACATGCCGGGCGTGCGGATGCGGCCGATCTCGAGCACGTCGCGGAAGCCGCGCGTGGTCAAAAGCCCGGTGCGCGCGCCGACCTTCTGCAGGATGGTGTTCGAGGCAACCGTGGTGCCGTGCACGACTTCGGCGACCGCGCGCGGATCGAGCCGCGCGTCGGCCAGCACGGCGGCGACACTGGCCACCACGCCCTCGCCCGGATCGGCCGGCGTGGTCGTCGTCTTGTTCACATGGATGCGACCATCGGGCAGCGCGAGCACGACGTCCGTGAAGGTGCCGCCGACATCGACGCCGATGCGCGCAGCACGGCTCACGTTCGCACCCTGCTGGTTGCCAGACCCGAAATCTTCGCCTCCCCGCCGCGCCCCGATCAATTTTTCGCCATCTCGCCGAAAACCGGACCGGACAGCCGCAGTCTGTAATAGCGCATAAGGTCTGGCCGCACAGATTTGGTCTCGCACCGACAGCTTCGGCAAACTGCGACGGAACCGCAAGGCGTCATGCCGGGAGAGGTTGGCTCCGTCCGGAATCTTGCTTTATGGTCCCGGCGCATGCCGCCCTTCTCCCCCGATTCCAGCGTCGCCGAACGCATCGAAGCGTCCCCGAACTTCGACGAGCGCACCGGCCTCGCGCGCCCGGACATGATCGTCCTGCACTACACCGGGATGCAGTTCTCGCAGGACGCGATCATGCGGCTGTGCGACCCCAAGGCCCGCGTGTCCTCGCACTATGTGGTGATCGAGAACGGCTCGATCGTGCAACTCGTGCCCGAGGTCAAGCGCGCCTGGCACGCCGGCCTCTCGACGTGGAACGGCGACACCGACATCAATTCGCGCTCGATCGGCATCGAGATCTGCAACCCCGGCCACGAATTCGGCTATCCGGACTTTCCGGCGCGCCAGATCGCCGCCGTCATCACGCTGTGCCGCTCGATCCTGACCCGCAACATCGTGCGGCCGGAGAACATCGTGGCGCATTCCGACGTCGCGCCGAGCCGCAAGCAGGATCCGGGCGAAAAATTTCCGTGGAAGCGCCTCGCGCAGTCCAACATCGGGCTCTGGGTCGAGCCGGTCGCGATTTCCGAAGGCCCGGTGCTCAAGCCCGAGGACACCGGCGACAAGGTGGTCGAGCTGCAAAAGGCGTTGACCGAGTACGGCTACGGCATCGATGCCAATGGAACCTACGACGCAACAACGCGAGACGTGGTTACCGCATTCCAGCGCCATTTCCGCCCGGCGAAAATCGACGGCCTCACCGACGTCTCGACGCGGGAAACGCTGCGAAAGCTCTTGGTCGCCCGCGAATTCGGACCGCCGCAGAAGGATCAGAAGCGTGCCGTTGCGCGCGGCCCGAAACCACCCGCGGGGTCCGATGACGAGCCCGCCGCCCCTTGACGGGCGCGCCGCCGCCCCCCATCCCTAGCCGGTCAGTCGGCCGGACGGCCGCTCCGCGCCAATGCCGAAAGGCGGCCGGGGAGGAAAGTCCGGGCTCCAGGACAAACGGTGCCGGATAACGTCCGGCGGGGGCAACCCCAGGGACAGTGCCACAGAGAACAGACCGCCGCGGCGCGTTGTGTATCTGCCGCGGCAAGGGTGAAACGGTGCGGTAAGAGCGCACCGCGCTTCCGGCAACGGAAGCGGCACGGCAAACCCCACCGGGAGCAAGACCGAATAGGGACGGCACCGGAGCGCAAGCTCCAGCCCTTGTCCGGGCGCCGTCCGGGTAGGTTGCTTCAGGCGCCGGGCGACCGGCGTCGCAGAGGAATGGCCGTCACGTTCGAAGCGCAAGCTTCGGGCCACACAGAACCCGGCTTACAGGCCGTCTGATTTGAAATGGGGCCCCGGCGGACTGAAACCGCCGGGGCCCCGCCAATTCAGGCCCATCACCGTTTTCGAATCTCGCCGGCGATTGCGGCAAGAACCGCCAGTGCATCCGCCGTACCGTCCGCCTCTCCCTTTTCGAAGTCTTGCCCGGCCAAGCCCATCGTGTTGGTCACGTGAGCCAGGCAAATGACGGGAACATTGCGGGCCTTAGCGAATGCGTAGAGCGCCGCCGCTTCCATCTCGACCGAGAGAACACCGCGCTGCTTCGCGGCTTCGATGGCTTCCGCGGTTTCGCGGAACGGCGCATCGGTCGTCCAGCTTGCGCCCGTGACGGCCTGCAGTCCTGCGGCTTTGATGGCGTCTGCAGCGAGCGACACGAGACCTGCGTCCGCTTCGCTGTATTCCGAAGCGGCGGCGTAGTGATAGCTGGTTCCTTCGTCGCGCAGCGCGCGGTCGATCACCACAAAATAGGGCGGCGTTCCGGCGGGAACGATCTGTCCGGCGGACGTGAGGCTCAAGAGGAAGCGGCAGCCGCTGGCGAACAACTCCTCGGCAACGAGGACCGCGAACGGGGCGCCGACCGCGCAACCGAGGATACCGACGCTCTCGCCGCCCAACTCGAAGACATCGAGCTGCGTGTGGTAACAGGGCCAATCGTTGAACCGGCGCGAGCGGCCGTCTTTCCGCAGCCGCCGCACCATGTCGCCGTCCGGATCAAGGATGCAGATCGGGGGCACATCAACAACCGGAAGACCCTTTTGCCGCCGCGCTTCGCGCAACAGCGCGGAGGGCGCGAACACCGAAGGCGACGACGGATTCTTGTTGTCCAGCAGCGGCGGCATCTCAGGCCGCTCGCTCGAATACAACGCCATAGTGATAGGGCGAGACTTCGACCTGATTGCGAAGCTTAAGCCCGGCCGGCTCGACGCCGGCGATGGTCTGTTCGGGCGTCATGCGCAGTTCGGTCGCCGGGCCACGCGGCTCTCCGAGGACGGTGGTTTCCTCGCGCCGCCTCGCGTGCCAGCCGACAACAGCAAATAATCCGCCAGGCTTCAGGACGTCGTGGACGGCGCGCGCAAGGCGCGTTCTGTCCGGAACGCCATGAAAAGCATTGGCGAGGAACACATGATCGAACGGTCCCCGCAGGATTTCCGCGATCTGGTACGCGTCGACCTCGACAAACGAGCAATTGGGCGCGCCGCCGCGCTCGTCAATCCGCACCTTCGCCGCCTGCAGCAGCGCAGCGTCGATGTCGACCGCCACCACGCGCCGGGCAATCCTGGAGAGCGGGAATGTGAACCAGCCATCGCCCGAACAAAGGTCGACCACATCCATGCCGTTTGTCACGCCGACATCCGTCAGCACCTTGGCAGGATCGGGCCACAGGGCTTCCCACCAGCCGGGATCGGGCATTCCCGTGCCTTCGAAGAAGCCGGCCGGTTTGTCAGCCACGCGCAGGTCCCTTCCTGGAAGTTTGTGCGAAATCCAGGCGGCCCTTGTATCAAACGTCAGGCGCTGCGGGGGATGGCCGTCAACCCGGCTTACAGGCCGTCTGATTTGAAATGGGGCCCGGCGGCCTCAACCGCCGGGCCCCCGCCAATTTTGCGCAATCGTGCCGCAGAGCGGAAGCCTCTTGCGTTTGCGCATGTCCTTTTCGGAAAACCGGTGCCCACTTTTCCGGGACATAGGCGAGCGAAGCGACGCCGTCCTTCGGACGGCTATGCGCTAGTTCATCGAGATGCTCTGGGCCCTGATCACCTTGCCCCACTTTTCGGCCTCAACGGCAATGTGCTTCTCGAATCCCTCCGGCGTGAGCGGCATCGGCTCGACGCCCAGCTGGACGAACCGGTCCTTCACCGCGGGGATGGCAATGGCAGCGTTCATCGCCTCGCTGAGTTTCTTGACGATCGCGGGCGGCGTCCTGGCCGGCGCACCGAGGCCGTACCAGCCGATCGCGTCGTAGTCCTTCACGACCTCGCCGATCGCGGGAACGTCCGGCAGCGCCTTGATCCGGTAGGAGGTGGTCACGCCGTAGGCGCGCAGCTTGCCCTCCCGGATCAGCGGCAACGCCTGCGCGATCGGGTTGAATACGACCTGCACCTGACCGGCAAGCAGGTCGGGCATGTAGTTGCCGCGGTAGGGCACATGAACCATCTTGGTGCCGGTGTGGATCTGGAACAGCTCGCCGCACATGTGCGGCGAGGTGCCGATGCCGCCCGAGGCCATGTTGACCTTGCCGGGATTGGCCTTCAGATACGCGATGAACTCATTGAGGTCCTTGGCCGGGAACGACGACGGCGTGATGATGACGAACGCCGTCTTGGCGATACCCGCGATCGGCGCGATGTCGCGCTGGAAATCGAAGCTGAGATTGCGGTAGAGCGCGACGTTGACCGCATTGGTCGAGACCGGCATCAGCAGCGTGTAGCCGTCCGGCTCGGCGCGCACGACATAGTCGGTGGCGATGTTGCCGCCGGCGCCCGGCTTGTTCTCCACCACGATACTCTGTCCCAGACGCTCCGACATGTGTTGCGCCGCGAGCCGCGCGATGATGTCGGGCGCGCTGCCGGCCGGGAAGGTGACAACCAGGGTCACCGGCCGCGAAGGATAGGTCTCCGCAGAGGCGATGCGCGATGTGATCGGCAGCGCCGCGGCGCCCGCCGCAATATGCAGGAATCGTCGACGATCGATTTTCATGACGTGCCCTCCGAGACAACCGCGGGATTTCTTGCTGGACGCAAAGAATCGGCATGCATTCCGGGCAGTGCGAAGCGAGTCTATATCGGCGGCAGCGCCGGCCGGAAGTGACCCGCCTGCGGCACATGGCAGCGGACCGTCAAATCCGCCGCCCGGCCGGCCCGATTTTCGTCGCGCCCGGTGCCTGAAATTGTCGCTTGGAGGCGGCGCCCGGAATCTGCCAGACCGTCGTCTTCAAACAGGAGCGTGCGATGATTCGACATTTGTTGCTGTCGAGCCGGCTGTTCGGGCTTGTTGTCGCGCTTGCTTTCGCCACTTCGGCAGGCGCCCAGACGCTCAAGAGCGGAACGCTGTCGCTGGTCGTACCGTTCGCAGCCGGCGGCCCCAGCGACGTTGCCGGCCGCATCCTCGCGCAGGGCCTCACCGACGTGCTCGGCCAGACCGTTCTGGTCGAGAATCCGGTGGGCGCCGGCGGGACCGTCGGCTCGCTCCGCGTCTCGCGCTCGGCGCCCGACGGCGGACAGTTCGTGCACGGCAACAACGGCACGCACAGCTGGAGCCAGTCGCTCTACAAGAACCCGCCCTACGACGCGGTCACCGACTTCACGCCGCTCGGGCTCGCCGTGGAATCGCCGCGCGTCATCATCGTGCCGAAGGACCTGCCGGTGAACACGCTGCCGGAGTTCGTCGCCTACCTGAAAGCCAATCAGGGCAGGATGCAGTTCGCATCCGCCGGCGCTGGCTCGGCGTCGCATGTGAGTTGTATCCTGCTTCACGCCAGGCTCGGCGTGAACGTGACGCATGTGCCCTATCGCGGGCTCGGCCCGGCGATGCAGGACCTGATCGGCGGCCGCGTGCAGTACATCTGCGACTCGGTGTCGACCTCCAAGCCGCAGATCGAGGGCGGCCATGTGAAGGGAATCGCCGTCACCGGGCTCAAGCGCTCGCCGGCGCTGCCGGCGATCCCGACCATGAAGGAACAGGGCGTCGATTTCGATGTGCTGACCTGGCAGGGCCTGTTCCTGGCCAGGAACACGCCTGCCCCGATCGTCAACCAGTTGAGCCTGGTGCTCGCCCGCGCGCTCGACCTGCCCACGGTGAAGGACCGGCTGGCACTGCTCGGCGAAGAGGTGCCCGCGCCGGAGCGGCGCTCGCCGGAATACTTCAAGCAGTTCGTCGCGGGCGAGATCGCGCGCTGGAGCGGGCCGATCAAGGCAAGCGGCGTCACGGTGGAGTGACGCTGCTATACTCCGCGCCGGCATGAGCCCGGCACCGGCAGCAATTTCGTTCGACGACGTCTCCAAGCGCTACGGCGAAAACGCCGCGCCGGTGCTCGACCGCGTGTCGCTCGACGTGCGCGAACGGGAGTTTCTGGCGGTCGTCGGCCCCTCCGGCTCTGGCAAGACCACGCTGCTGCGCCTGATCAACCGCCTGATCGAGCCGAGCACGGGCCTGGTGCGGGTGAACGGCGAGGATGTGCAGGGCGCCGACGCCGCCTCGCTGCGGCGGCGGATCGGCTACGTGTTCCAGGGCGTGGGCCTGTTTCCGCACATGACGGTCGCGGAAAATATCGCGATCACGCCGAGGCTGCTCGGCTGGGACCAGGCGCGGATGGCCGCGCGGGTCGATGAACTGCTGGCGCTGGTCCGCCTCGACCGCGAAAAGCATCGTTTGCGTTTTCCCGCTCAGCTTTCCGGCGGCGAAGGCCAGCGCGTCGGACTTGCCCGTGCGCTCGCGGCAAAACCTGCGATCATGCTGATGGACGAGCCGTTCGGCGCGCTCGATCCTCTCACCCGCGGCGCGCTCGGCGAAGATTACCGGGCGCTGCACGGCGAGCTTGGGCTGACCACCGTGATGATCACCCACGACATGCTGGAGGCGCTGCTGCTCGCCGACCGCATCGCCGTGATCCGTGACGGCCGCATCGTCGCCCAAGGAACTCCGCAGCAGCTGATGAACGGCGCGCAGGACGGTTATGTCCGCGAGCTGATGGCCGCGCCGCGCCGCCAGGCGGAACGGCTTCGCGCGCTGGACACCAAATGAACGCAGCGCCGCAGATCGCCGAAGCATTGGCGCGGCTGCCGGCCTATCTCGGCGGGCACGTCGCGGTGAGCGTCACGGCCCTCCTCCTTGGGCTGGCGGTCAGCCTTCCGCTGGCCTTCGCCTCGATGCGGCGCCCGGCGCTGCGGAGCGTGCTGCTGGGCGCCGCCAGCGTGGTGCAGACGATCCCGAGCCTGGCGCTGCTGGCGCTGTTCTATCCGCTGCTGCTCGGCATCGCAGCGCTGACCGAACGCAGCTTCGGCGCCGGCTTTTCGGCGCTGGGCTTTCTGCCTTCGGTGCTGGCGCTCACGCTCTACAGCATGCTGCCGGTGCTGCGGAACACCATTGCCGGATTGAACGGCATCGACCCTGCCGTCAGCGAGGCGGCGCTCGGCGTCGGCATGACGCGGCGGCAATCGCTTGTGATGGTGGAGCTGCCGCTGGCGCTGCCCATCATCATGGCCGGCATCCGCACTGCGGCGATCTGGGTGATCGGCGCCGCGACCCTGTCGACGCCGATCGGCCAGACCAGTCTCGGCAACTACATCTTCACCGGCCTGCAGACGCAGAACTGGGTGTTCGTGCTGTTCGGCTGCGCCGCGGCGGCGATGTTCGCGCTGCTGGTCGACCAGCTTCTGGCGCTGATGGAGAATGGTCTCGCACGGCGAAAGCGCGCGTGGGTCGCGGGCGGCGGCCTGGGGATCGCGCTGCTCACGCTCGCGGCGCTGGCGCCCGGGCTTTCGCAACCGCGCGCCGCTTACGTCATCGGCACCAAGCCGTTCACCGAGCAATATGTGCTCGCCGCGCTGATCGGCCAGCGCCTGGGCGACGGCGGCCTTTCGACCACGACCCGCGAGGGCCTCGGCTCCGCCGTCATTTTCGATGCGCTGCGCGCGGGCGAGATCGACGTCTATGTCGACTACACCGGCACGATCTGGACCAACCAGATGCGGCGCAACGATACAAAGCCGCGCGCCGAAATGCTCGCGGGCATGAAGGAATGGCTCAACCGCGAGCACGGCATTGTGCTCGCCGGCGGGCTCGGCTTCGAGAACGCCTATGCGCTGGCGATGCGGTCGGGGCGCGCCGAGAGGCTCGGGATCCGCACACTGGCCGATCTCGCGCGTCACGCGGCCACGCTTTCGATTGCCGGCGACTATGAATTCTTCGGCCGGCCGGAATGGCAGCTCATCCGGCAGGCCTATGGTCTCGCCTTCCGCGAACAGCGAACCATGCAGCCGGAATTCATGTACGCCGCCGTCGCCGGCGGCGAGGCCGACGTGATCGCGGGCTACACCAGCGACGGCCGCATCGCGCAGCACCGGCTTGTCGTGCTGGACGACCCCAAGCACGTCATTCCGCCCTACGACGCGGTGCTGCTGGTTTCGCCGAAGCGCGCCGGCGATCAGGCGCTTCTGGCTGCGCTCGCGCCATTGGCCGATGCGATCAGCATCACGGCGATGCGCGAGGCCAATCTGCGCGCATCAGGCGGCGGCGCGTCGGTGACCGAAGCCGCGCGCTGGCTATCGAACGAGATACAGAAGAAGAGCGTGGCGCGCTGACGGGCGCACGCCATCTGATCTTACCGCGGCCACAGCCTTTCCCCGCCCTCATCCTGAGGAGCCGCGCGCAGCGCGGCGTCTCGAAGGCGCAAGTCGGGTTTACCCGACTTGCGTACTTAGGAGGCCGATCTCGGGTAAACCCGAGATCGGACGGGCGGCCCCATCCTTCGAGACGCATTGCTTCGCAATGCTCCTCAGGATGAGGCCGGGAGAGAGCGCGTTCTGATTGGGCGACTGACTATCCCACCGTCGCGAGATCGGGCCGCGGGCGCGGCGCCGGGGGCTCGTCCTTCAGCGTCAGCACATGCACGCTGAAGTACTTCTTCGGGTCGGTCCACACCGCCATCGGCATCCAGCCGGCGCCGCGCGCCAGGGCGCCGAACGATTCGGCCGTGTATTTGTAGCTGTTCTCGGTGTGGATGGTTTCGCCGGCGCGAAAATCGATGCACTCGCCGCAGATCTTGATGCGCTGGCGCTTGTGGCTCGCCAGGTGCATCTCGATGCGGGAACGCTCGCGGTTGAAGAAGGCGTGATGCTCGAAGGTCGCGACGTCGATCTTCGCGCCGAGTTCACGGTTGATGCGCGCCAGCAGATTGAGATTGAACGCCGCGGTGACGCGCTGCTTGTCGTTATAGGCGTGCTGGAGGACCTGGGTGTCCTTCACCAGATCGACGCCGACGATGAACGTCGCGCCGCGGCCGAGCACGCGCGCCGCATGGCGCAGGAACGCCGACGCCTCGTGCGGCTCGAAGTTGCCGATGGTCGAGCCGGGAAAGAAGCCGGCGCGCGGCAGTTCATGCACCGAAGCGGGCAGTTCGAACGGCTTGCTGAAATCCGCCGCCACCGGAAGCATCGCCAAGTCGGGAAACTCGCGCCGCAGGGCGTCGGCCTGCTGGCGCAGGAATTCCGCCGAAATATCCACCGGCACGTAGGCGGCGAGCGACTTTGTTTCGTGGAGCACGATCCGCGTCTTGGTGCTGGCGCCGCTGCCGAACTCGACCAGCGCCGCGCCCACGGGCATCAGCCGGGCGATGTCCTGCGCGCGTTCGGTCAGGATGCCGATTTCGCAGCGCGTCGGATAATATTCGGGCAGCTCGGTGATGCGCTCGAACAGCTCCGAGCCGGCGCGGTCGTAGAAATATTTCGGCGGCAGCCGCTTCGGCATCGCCGAAAGCCCCGCGATCACGTCGGCGGCAAACGCGGCCGTCTCGCCCGACACCTCGATCTTTGCTTCGGAAACGGTTTGCGAAGCGGTTTGCGATTGGCGTGCCAGGGCTGTCATGTCCGGGACCTTAGTTACGCGTCGATCAGCGATAGTCGACCAGCCGCAGGCCGCTGAACTGCCAGCGCGCGGGCGGAGGAAAGAAATTGCGATAGCTCGGCCGGGCGTGGCCGTCGGGCGTGGCGAGCGACGAGCCGCGCAGCACC
>Ga0247825_10002809_pt1 | contig 11516 bp, 12 predicted proteins | sample 13C_Vanillin_Day_FD_194413 | JGI IMG/M metagenome (GOLD analysis project Ga0247825, IMG submission 194413) | Soil microbial communities from agricultural site in Penn Yan, New York, United States - 13C_Vanillin_Day48 | ecosystem: Environmental > Terrestrial > Soil > Agricultural land | place... | reverse complement strand
CACGCCGGTGATGGTGCACATCTCCGAGCTCGGCCGCGACTACTTCCAGTTCGACCCGGCGCGCCACATGCTGCTCGGCGACCGCACCAAGAAGCGCTACCGCCTCGCCGACCGCATGCGCGTCAAGCTGGTGCGCGTCGACGTCGAGTCGCGCAAGATGGACCTCGTCCCCGCCGAAGGTCGTTGATCGATGGGGAGGGACGCAAAGAAGGAACCGCGAGTCGTGTTCGGCTTCCATGCGGTGCTGTCCCGCCTGCGCGCCGACCCGGCTTCCATCGTCGAGCTCTTCGTCGACGAGAGCCGCAACGACGCGCGCATCCGCGACCTCGCCACCACGGCGGAGCGCGGCGGCGTCAAGGTGATGCGCGTACCCACCAAGCGCCTGGACGGCTTCTATGGCGGCGGCCGTCACCAGGGTGTCGTGGCGCGCGTGGAGGTGAAGCGCTCGGCCGACACCCTGGATGAAATACTGGACCAAATAGAACATCCTCTATTGCTAGTTCTCGATGGCGTTACCGACCCGCACAACCTCGGCGCCTGCCTGCGCGTGGCGAACGCCGCCGGCGCGCACGCCGTGGTCGCACCCAAGGATCGCTCCGCGGGAATCACCCCGGCGGTGTCGAAGGTGGCGAGCGGGGCGGCGGAATCCACGCCTTACATCATGGTCACGAACCTCGCCCGCGCCCTTTCGGACCTGAAGGAAAGGAACATCTGGATCGTCGGCGCCGACGAGCGCGCCGAGCAGACGCTCTACCAGGCGAACCTTCCGGAATCGATCGCCTGGGTGCTCGGCGCCGAAGGCGAGGGCATGCGGCGCCTGACGCGCGAGAGCTGCGACCTGCTGGTGCGCATCCCGATGGCCGGCGATGTCGCGAGCCTGAACGTCTCGGTGTCCGCGGGTGTGTGCTTGTTCGAGTCGGTGCGGCGGCGAAAGTCGGTTAAGGGCATTCCCTTCCGCGTGTAGGCGGATTCGCGACGACGCAGAGAATAAACCTGCCCTACGGACGCGCGAGGGCGATGTTCGGCGCATACTGCCAGCCTCATTGGCGGGCATTTCTTCCCGCTCCTCCCCGCTTAGGAAACCCGAAAGTGCCTGTGCCAGCCAGCGATTCACGCATCGCCAGTCGAAGATCGCGCGTGCGACTCTTCGGCGCACGGGCGTCATCCACGACCAGGCCCCTGTGGTGAACGGCATGTGCCGGGATTGCATGGCCCTTGCGGGAGCGGGATGGCGGACCGAGCCACACCAATACCTTGAGCAGACGGCCAAGGCTCCTCCCTCCGAGGCTGGCGGCGACAAAGAGCCCACCCACTACCGTTGCAGCACCTGTCAAAGCGCCTGGCAACTCGAAGCAGGCGCCGGCGGGCGTGGATGGCTTCCGCTCAAAGGTCAAACATAAGGCGCACCATGAGGTGGGACAGAGTTCAGGAAAGCGGCAACGACTTTTCGCCGGAACGTGAGAGAACCGACGAAAGCTTGCGCACGGAACGTGAGAAGACCGACCAGGCGGTGGCGGCAAAGCAGCGAGAGGTCGCAAAGCACGCCGATGCAGTGGTCGAGCGGGCGCGCGACAATGCCGATGAGGTTCTCAGCCTGGCACGCGAAAACGCCGATACCGTGCTCGAGGCCGCCCGCGAGAAGGCGGATGAAGCACTCGATCCGGATGCGCACGGCGTGCAGCCGAAAGCTGCGATCATCGAAGAAAGGGCCCTCGCAGACGAAACCCTCCGCGGCGAGCGCGACGGCGCCGACGAGATCCTGCGCCTGGAACGCGAGGAATATGCCCGCACGCTGATTCGCTTTCTTCCGCTCGAGCGGGAATCGACCGACCGCTACCTGCTGACGGAACGGATTCGTTCCGACGACGCGCTGGCGAGCCGGGACGATTTCCTCGCGATTGTCGCGCACGACTTGCGCGACCTGATCGGCGGCGTCGTCATGAGCGCGGCGCTGCTCTCGAAGCGGGCGCCTCGGAACGAGGACGGCACCCGCATTGTCGCGGAGACCGGGCGCATCGAGCGGTACGCCGCCCGCATGAACCGGCTGATCGGCGACCTGGTCGATGTCGCCAGCATAGACGCCGGTAGGCTCGCCGTCACACCCGCAACGCGGGATCTGGCCATCCTCATCGCCGAAGCGGCGGATTCGTTTCGAGCAACGGCCTCGGCAAAAGGGGTGTCCCTGGAGGCCCAGATCGATGCCGCGCCGCTTCTCGCGGCGTTCGACCATCAGCGGATCCTTCAGGTGCTCGCGAATCTCATCTCGAACTCGCTGAAATTCACGCCTCGAGGCGGGAAAATCACGGTTCGCGGCGAACGGGAGGCCGGCAACGTCCGTCTGTGCGTGCGGGATACCGGTTGCGGCATACCCGACGATGCGCTCGGGCGCATCTTCGAGCGATTCGCGCAAGTCGGCAGGGATGATCGCCGGGGCCTGGGTCTGGGCCTGTACATATCCCGATGCATCGTCGAAGCCCATGGGGGACGGATCTGGGCGGAGAGCCAGCCCGGCGCAGGCAGCAAGGTGTGCTTCACGCTCCCCGCGCACCCTTAACGGACCCCTCACTTCCGCCGGCGCTCGCCCTGTCGAAGTAGACTTCACGACAATGGGTCGCGATAAGGCAATCGCCGCGGTCGAGCGCTACTTCGACGAGGGGCGCTTCCTCGCCGACCTCGGGCGCCGCGTCGCCATCCCCACGGAAAGCCAGAACCCCGCGCGCGCCGCCGCGCTCAACGACTATCTCGAGAACGAGATGGCCGAGAGCCTCGAGCGCATGGGCTTCTCCTGCCGCATCCTGCCCAATCCCGCCGGCAAGCACGGTCCTTTCCTCATCGCCGAGCGCATCGAAGACGCGGCGTTGCCCACCGTGCTTACCTACGGCCACGGCGACGTGATCCGCGGCCAGGAGGAGCAGTGGAAGGCCGGATTGAGCCCGTGGAAGGTGGAGGTCCAGGGAGAGAAAATCTTTGGCCGGGGAACCGCCGACAACAAGGGCCAGCACACCATCAACCTCGCCGCGGTGGAGACCGTCCTGAAGACGCGTGGCCGCCTGGGCTTCAACCTCAAGGTGCTGATCGAGACCGGCGAGGAAATGGGCTCGCCCGGCCTGAAAGCCCTTTGTCGAAGAGAAAAAGAGGCATTGCGAGCGGATGTCTTCATCGCCTCCGACGGCCCGCGCCTGCAGCCGCAGCGCCCGACGATCTTCCTCGGCTCGCGCGGCGCATTCAACTTCGACATGGTCGCCGACTTCCGCCCGGGCGGTCACCACTCGGGCAACTGGGGCGGCCTGCTCGCCAATCCGGGCATCGTGCTCGCGCACGCCATCGCCTCGATCACCGACAAGCGCGGCGCGATCCGCGTGCCGGAATGGCGCCCTGGCAGTCTTACCAAGGAAATAAAGAATGTTCTTCAACACCTCGTCGTGGAAGGCGGCGAGGACGGCCCGGCGATCGACGAAGACTGGGGCGAGCCCGGCCTCATTCCTTCCGAGCGCGTCTTCGGCTGGTGCAGCTTCGAGGTCCTCGCCTTCGTCACCGGCAACCCGGACAAGCCGGTCAACGCGATCCCGCCGCGCGCAGCCGCGCACTGCCAGCTGCGCTACGTCGTCGGCATCGACCCCGCCGATATCCTGCCGGCGCTGCGCCGCCACCTCGATCGAGAGGGTTTCTCCAAGGTTACGATTTCTCCATCCCGAGAAGGATTCTTCCCGGCCACGCGCCTCGACCCGCAGCATCCCTGGGTGAAGTGGGCCGACGACTCGATCGCGCGCACCACCGGGGCAAGACCCGCGATCCTTCCCAACCTCGGCGGCTCGCTGCCGAACGACGTCTTCTCGGACACGCTCGGTCTGCCGACGGTGTGGATCCCGCACTCCTACGCGGCGTGCTCGCAGCACGCGCCGAACGAGCACCTGCTCGCGCCGGTGGCGCGCGACGCTCTGCGGATCATGACCGGGCTCTTCTGGGACCTCGGCGAGAAGACACCGCCGCGCGGCTGAGCGCTACGGGCCGCTAATAAGGAAGAGGCGCACTCGGCTTGAGGGGCTGCAGCGCGCGGCGGAACTCGCCCTTGATGCGCTCGAGCGCCGCGCCCGACTCGGCCTCGAAGCGGATGACGATGACCGGGGTGGTGTTGGAGGCGCGGGCGAGGCCGAAGCCATCGGCATACTCTACGCGCACGCCGTCGATGGTGAGCACGCGCTCGGCGCCCGGGAAGGGCCGGGTCGCCTGCAGCTTCGCCACCAGCGCGTGCGGCTCGCCCTCGTCCAGCGCCCAGTGCAGCTCCGGCGTGGAGGGCAGGTTGGGGAGATTCTTCAGGGTGGCATTCGCATCGCCCTCCCTGGCCAGTATTTCCAGCAACCTCGCGCCGGCGTAGAGCGCATCGTCGAAGCCGTACCAGCGCTCCTTGAAGAAGGTGTGGCCCGACATCTCGCCGGCGAGCAGCGCCCCGGTCTCCTTCAGCTTCGCCTTGATGAGCGAGTGCCCGGTCTTCCAGATGGTGGGCTTGCCGCCGAGGCGCTCGATCCACGGCGCGAGCAGGCGCGTCGACTTCACGTCGTAGATGATCTCGGCGCCGGGATTGCGCGACAGCACGTCCTTCGCGTAGAGCATGAGCTGGCGGTCGGGGAAGATCACCTCGCCGTCCTTGGTCACCACGCCCAGGCGATCGCCGTCGCCGTCGAAGGCGAACCCTAATTCCGCCTTTCCATTTTTCAATGCCTTGATCAAATCCACCAGATTCTCCGGCTGCGCCGGGTCGGGGTGGTGGTTGGGGAAGCGCCCGTCGACCTCGCAGAAGAGCTCGGTCACCTCGCAGCCCAGGGCGCGGAACAGACGCGGCGCGAGCATGCCGGCCACGCCGTTGCCGCAGTCGATGGCGATGTGGAAGGGCCGCGCCAGCTTCACGTCGCCGGCGATGCGATCTACGTAGGCGCCGGCCACGTCCGCGCTGCTGCGCTTGCCATTCCCCTCGGAGAAATCGTTCTCCAGGATCCTGCGGCGCAGGTCCTTGATCTCGTCGCCGTAGAGCGTGTCGCCGCCGACCACCATCTTCAGCCCGTTGTAGTCGGGCGGGTTGTGGCTGCCGCTCACCGCGACGCAGCTGCCGGTGCCCAGGTGGTGCGCGGCGAAGTAGGCGAGCGGCGTCGGCCCCATGCCGATGTCGACGACGTCGGCGCCCGCCGCCGCCAGGCCCTGCATCAAGGCCTCCGCCAGCTCGGGGCCCGACACGCGGCCGTCGCGGCAGACGGCGAAGGTGGCGGCGCCGCGCGCGCGTCCGACGCTGCCCAGCGCCCGGCCGACGTCGCGCACCAGCGCCGCGGTGAGCGTGCGGCCGACCACGCCGCGGATGTCGTAGGTGCGAAAGATCTCGGCGGGAACGTTCATGGGTCGAAGAACCGGAAAAGGCGCTGCGCGAGCCAGGGATGCCGGAAACCGGCATGGCCCCCGTGCGCAGGAAATTCTAGCAGCACGTCCGGCGCCGCCCTGCGCGCCGCGGCGACGAGGTCATGCTCCGGAAGGAAGGGGTCGTTGCGCGCGTTGAGCACGAGCGTCGGCACGCGCACGCGCTCGAGGAACGGCCCGCTCGACGATGCGCTCCAGTAGTCGTCGGCGTCGCGAAAGCCGTGCAGCGGCGCGGTCACCGTGTCGTCGAACTCCTTGAACGTGCGCGCCGAGAGCACCGCGGCGCCGTCGTAGAGCCCGGGGAAAACCTCGAGCTTCGCGATCGACTTGGGCTTGAGGCTCGACAGGAAGTGGCGCGTGTAGATAAGGCGGTTCAGGCCGCGGTCGAGCGCCCGCCCGGAGGCCGCGAGGTCGAGCGGCGCCGAGACCGCCGCGGCGCGCTTCACGACCTTGGCCGCTTCCGCCCCGCGCTCGCCGAGCCATTTCAACAGGGCGTTTCCGCCAAGAGAGATTCCTACAGGAAAAACTTCTCCTGAAAAACGGCGCAGCACCCAGTCGACTTCTTCGCTGTCTCCGGAGTGGTACGCGCGCCTGGTGCGGTTGGGCTCGCCCGAGCAGCCGCGAAAGTGCGGGATGGCGATGCGCCAGCCCGCCGCGACTGCCGCGGCGGCGAGCCCGCGCGCGTAGTGGCTGTCCGAGCCGCCTTCGAGGCCGTGGAAGAGCACCAGCAGGCGCGGCGCATCGGCGCGCCCGGCGCTGTCCACGTCGATGAAGTCGCCGTCGGGCGTGTCCCAGCGCGTGCGCGCGAGCGGCACGCGCGGCGGCGGGAACAGCGTCGGCCAGATCGTCTGCAGGTGGCCGCCCGGCAGCCACGACGGTGCGGCGTATCCGGTCAATGCAGGAACTTCGGCGCCGGCTCGCGCCGCGCCGGCGCCGCCGGCACGACCCCGGGCGAGGCGTGGTGCACGATCATGCGCCAGCCCGCCGCGGTGCGCAGGTAGACGTTGGTGGCGACGATCGGCGCTCGCGTCTGCGCCTCGCCCTCGACGGTGAAGTTCTCGTGCACGCTGTGCACCGCGAGCATCATGGCGCTGATCGCGACCTGCTGGGAGATGTGCACGCGCGCGCGGCCGCCCGCGGCGAACATGCGCGACCAGCTCTCGCGCACCTGGTCCTGGCCGGTGAGGCGCGGGCCGCCGGGGTGCACGCAGACGATGTCCTCGTCCTCGGCCCAGACGGCCATCATGCCCTCGAGGTCGGCGCGCTCGAGCGCCTCGTAGAAGGCGTTCTCGGCGTCCTGGGCGGTGGGGAAGATCTTGCCGGTCACGCAGCGAGATTGTCTATTTCCCGGAGCACGCTTTCCACCCCCATCTCCCGCATGCAGCGAAAGTGGCCGAGCGGGCATTCGCGCGCGAAGCAGGGGCTGCATTCCAGGCGCAGCCACAGCACGCGCGCCGCGGCGGACTGCGGCGGCGTGTGCTCGGGGCTCGAGGAGCCGAACAGGGCCACCTGCGGCCGGCCGAGCGCGGCGGCGACGTGCATCAGCCCCGAGTCGTTGCTCACCACCAGCGCCGCGCCGGCGATGAGCACGATCGCCTCGTCGAGCGAGGTCTGCCCGACCAGGTTGGCGCCCTGCAGGCCCTGCGCCGCTTGGGTGTCATTTGCCGATCCGACGATGACGACCGGCAGGTCGAGTTTTCCGCTGAGCACATCGAAATAAGGCCAGCGCTTGGCCGGCCCGTACTCCGCGCCCGGGGCGAGGACGGCGTAGCGATCCGGCAGGCCGAATTTCGCCTTCACGGAAGAAATCTCCTCTGCGAACACTTCCAGCCTGGGGCGAGGCAGCTCGCCCGCGGGCTCGCTGCCCGGCGGCGCGGCGAGCCGGGCGTAATGGAGGTTCATGGGTGAATCCTGTTTCTTATAGAACAGGTTCAAGAGGCCATAGCGCGACTCGCCGACGTAGCCGCTGCGCACGGGAATGTCGGCGAAGAACGGCACGAGCGCCGATTTCCAGGTGTTGGGCAGCACGATCGCCTGCCCGTAGCCGAGCTGCCGCAGGCGGCGGCCGAGCTGCCAGCGGGCGCGCAGCTGCAGCGGGCCGTGGCGGAAGGGGGTGACGATGACCTCGCTCACCTCGGGCATGCGCCGCGCGACCGGCGCCACCCATTCGGGCGCGAGGACGTCGATCGGCACGCCTGGGCGCTGCTCCTTCAGCCGCGCGAGCAGCGGCTGCGCCATCAACATGTCGCCGATCCAGTTCGGCGCCACCACTAGGATGCGAGGCATCTAGTGCCCTGCCTTTATGGGTCAATGCCCAACGGCGGGGGCACCCTTGTAGATGTAAAGCGTTCCGCAGTAGGGGCAGCGGGTCTTGCCCTCGTGCGCGACGTCGAGGAACACGCGCGGATGCCGCGCCCACAGCGGCGCCCCCGGCATCGGGCAGTGCAGCGGCAGGTTCTTCTCGGTTACTTCGACTTCTTTACTGGTGTCAGCCATTTGCGCCGCTTCTTGTCCTTGCCGGTCACGACGTCGAAGAAAGCCTTCTGGATCGCCTTGGTCACCGGGCCCGCCTTGCCCGCGCCGATCATGCGCCCGTCGAGCTCGCGGATCGGCGTCACCTCCGCCGCGGTGCCGGTGAAGAACGCCTCGTCGGCGATGTAGATGTCGTCGCGCGTGAGCGGGCGCGAGATCACCTCGTAGCCGAGCTCGCCGGCGAGGTCGATCACCGAGGCGCGCGTGATGCCGGTGAGGGCCGAGGTGAGCACCGGCTCGAGGAGCTTGCCGTCCTTGACGATGAAGATGTTCTCGCCCGCGCCCTCGGCGACGTAGCCGTTGACATCCAGCAGCAGGCCTTCGTCGTAGCCGTGCTGGGTCGCCTCCAGCGTGGCGAGCACCGAGTTGGGGTAGGTGCCGGACATCTTCGCGCGCGCGAGGGTGACGTTGATGTGGTGGCGCGCATACGACGAGGTCTTGACGCGGATGCCCTTCGCCAGCGCCTCGGGCCCGAGATAGGCGCCCCAGGGCCAGGCGGCGATCGCCACGTGCACCTTGGCGCCGACCGGCGAGACGCCCATCTTCTCCGAGCCGTAGAAGGCGATCGGGCGGATGTAGCAGGCCTCGTGGCCGTTCGCGCGCACCACGTCGACCTGCGCCTGCGCGAGCTTCTCCCGCGTGAACGGGATCTTCATCATGTAGATGTGCGCCGAGCTGAACAGGCGGTCGGTGTGCTCCTTCAGCCGGAAGATGGCGGTGCCGATCTCGGTCTTGTAGGCGCGCACGCCCTCGAACACGGCGAGGCCGTAGTGCAGCGAGTGGGTGAGCACGTGGGTGGTGGCGCTGCGCCACGGCACCAGCCTGCCGTCGTACCAGATCTGCCCGTCGCGGTCCGCCATGGAAAGCGGCGCCGCTGCTGCCTTCGCCATTCGCGATCTCCCTGTGGTGTGGACTTATTCTAGCGAAAGAATCGGCTAGACTATTAACACTTGTGTTAATCGGCTGCCGGCACCTTGGTTGATCTCGACCTCGCTTTCACCGCCCTGGCTTCGCGCCCGCGCCGCCAGATGCTGGCGCTGCTGGCGCAGACCGCGCTCAGCACCACCGAGCTCGCGGCGCGCTTCCCCATGAGCGCCCCGGCGATCTCGCGCCACCTGTCGGTCCTGCTGGAAGCCGGGCTGGTGGAAAGCGAGCGCCTCGGCCAGCGCGTCCTCTACCGCCTCAAGCGCGACGCGCTCCTCGACGCGCTCGCTCGCCTCGCCGCCGAAGTCGACGGCCCGTTGCGCCGCGAGCCGCCGCGCGAGGCGATCTAGCACGATGCGCACCGACTATGCCGCGCCGAGGCTGAAGCACTTCGGCAATCTCGCGCTCCTCGTCGCCGCGTTCGTCGGCTGCGCCGGGGCGAGCGCGATGCCGGAAACCGCCGCCTATGAGCACGGGACGCTCTACCTGGGCGTGTTCATGCTCTGGCTGGTGTATGGAATCTGGAAATACCTCAGGATGCCTTACCGCATCCGCCTGGGCGGCGACGACCGGATGATGCTCAAGTCGCTGCTCGGCGAGGCGGCGGTGGCGCCGGGCGAGGTGAGCGAGATCGCCACCGAGTCCTTTGGCTACTACGTCCACTTCCGGACTCTCGGCGGCACGTTCGTGATGGTCAACGGCATCGACGGGCTGCAGGAGCTCGTCGCATGGCTGCGGGGACGCAATCCCGCGCTGCAGGTCCGCGGCTTGTGAGGGCGGGCATCCAAATTGCTGGACAAACCGTGGTCTGTCCCTGATTCGGAGGCGGCGATGGCGAGCATCCTGGGCAGTTCCGGCAGCGCGATCCGCGATATCGAGGCAGGCGCCTTGCAGCGCTGGCGCTTCGCGAACATCGCGCGGTCGATCTCGACGCTGGTGGGCCGGCCGGCGGCCTTCGCCGTCGCCGTGCTGGTGATCGTGCTCTGGGCGGCGAGCGGCCCGCTCTTCGGCTTCAGCGACACCTGGCAGCTCATCGTCAACACCACGACCACCATCGTCACCTTCCTCATGGTGTTCGTGATCCAGAACACCCAGAACCGCGACACGGTGGCGATCCAGATCAAGCTCGACGAGCTGATCCGCGCCACGCAGGGCGCGCACAACGCCGTTCTGGATCTCGAGGAGCTCGAGGAGGAGCAGCTGCGTGCGTACCTGAAGCGCTACGAGGAGCTCGCTGCCGGCGCTCGCGAGCGGCTGAGGAAAGGCCGGCTCGACACCGGCTCGCCCGACATCAAGCCGGCGCGCTGAGCACCGTTTTCCAGAGCTCGAGGACCGAGCGCATCTCCGCGCTCACCTGGTCCCTGGGCACGCGCGCGTACTGGGCGCCGTTAAGCCGCAGCGCGTGCTGGATGCGGCGGTACTCGCGATAGGCGGTTCTTGCCTTTTCGGCCAGATCCATCGGTACAAGGCCGTGCTCCGCGCTCATCTTCAGCAGCGCGATGTTGCCCAGGTTGCCGGTCAGGTCCGGAAATTCCGCCGCGAAGCCAAGGACCAGGTACTGCACCGCGAACTCGATGTCGATCATGCCGCCGCGGTCGTGCTTGACGTCGAAGAGGCCGCTCCTGTTGGGATGCGCCGCGTGCATCTTCTCGCGCATCGCCAGGATTTCGCCTTTCAACGAGGGGAGTTCCCGTTTTCTTTTCAATATCGTTTCCCTGATCCGTTCAAAAGCGGCGCCGACGGCCTTGTCGCCGGCGCAGTAGCGCGCGCGGGTGAGCGCCTGGTGCTCCCAGACCCAGGCGTCCTTCTCCTGGTAGCGCGCGAATGCATCGACCGGCGACACGAGCAGGCCCGAGGTGCCGCTCGGGCGCAGGCGCAGGTCGGTCTCGAACAGCGCGCCCGCGGAAGTGCGGCTGGTGAGCCAGGTATTGATGCGCTGCGCGAGGCGCGCGTAGGTTTCCTGCGCCTGCTCGTGCGCATCCTCATAGATGAAGAGGATGTCGAGGTCGGAGGCGTAGCCGAGCTCCTTGCCGCCGAGCTTGCCGTAGCCGATGACGGCGAACGCCGGCGCATCGCTCCGGTGCTTGCGCGGCAGCAGCTGCCACGCCAGGTCGAGGACGATCTCGAGGACCGTGTCGGCCAGCGCGGAGAGGTGGTCGGCGAGGCGCTCGACGGTGAGCAGGCCCGCCAGGTCCTGGGCGAGCAGGCGGAACACCTGCGCCTGGTGCGCCTCGCGCAGGATGTCCATCTGCCGCTCGGTGTCGCCGTCGGCGGCATCGATCTGGGTCTTTAAAGTCCTTGAAAAATTCCCCAAATCGGGTGCGGCCGTGAGCAGCCGGTCGTCGAGCAGCTCGTCGAGGAGCAGCGGGTGGCGGGTGATGAAGGTCGCCGCCCAGCTCGAGGTGCCGATGATGCGCGCCACGCGCTCGAGCGCCTGCGGGTGCTCGGCGAGGAGCGCCAGGTAGGAGGCGCGGCTGGCGATCGCCTCGACGAGGTCGACGCCGCGCGCGAGCGTCGCTTCCGGGTCGGAAGTCGCGGCCGCCGCGCGCGCGAGCGCCGGGATCAGGCGGTCGAGCCGCCGCTTCGAGTCCGCCGGCAGCAGGTTGTAGCGCTGGCTCGCGCGCAGCGCCTCCAGGCGCGGGTGGGCGGGCCAGCGC